>Ga0256839_1006324_pt1 | contig 10443 bp, 8 predicted proteins | sample 354166metaG_FD_185968 | JGI IMG/M metagenome (GOLD analysis project Ga0256839, IMG submission 185968) | Hydrothermal vent microbial communities from Mid Atlantic Ridge, Atlantic Ocean - 354-166 | ecosystem: Environmental > Aquatic > Marine > Hydrothermal vents | place: Atlantic Ocean: Mid... | reverse complement strand
GGTCCCTTCCAGATAGCGGGTCAGAACCTCGATCAAAAGGCTACCAAGCGTTTTTCCGGGCCATTTGGTTTTGGAGCTGAACGCCGCCTGAATCCGCCGCGTTTGCCAATCTACCAAATAGGCAATGCCCATTATTGGCTCAAGCAATAGATACTTGGATACACCTAGCTCCAACACCAATAGTCGGCTTTTAGGGCTGCGCAAAACAGAGGTATCGGCACCCAAAGATTCAAGCATCCAAGACGCATATTGCACGATATCATCGGCATAAACAAAGTCGATATCAACCGCTAAGCGCTCCGCTGTGGTGTCTTCGTCACGGTAAATCGGGTTCATATAGGCTTTGACCCAGCTCACAAGTTTGGGCATGTCTAGCCGCAAGTTAATGGTCATCCCGAGCGCCTTAAGTGGCTCTTTATAGGTTAGGTATGGCTCTTGGGCCTCAAATAGCGCCTCTAGGTGGGCGCGCTCAGGATCATGCATTTAGTGGTCTTTCATATTGGATTGCCTGTCAGCTACATGCAAACAGGCGAGGTTCAGGATGTGGCGTTGCTCAATTGGGCGGGGCGGATAAAATATCCCAAGGTGAACTGGCAGCCTTAGGGTTTGGCAACTAAGCTGAGGGCGTGCCCCATCTTCCCCCTTTGGCGCGCGGTTACAAAACTATGAGTTTCATACGGTTCTTCCTATTTTGCCCGCGGCTTACGCCTTACGGTGGTTCATTTTAGACCACTCTATCATGGGCCAGAAAAACTTTTCAATCAATGGTTAGATTCCACTGGAAATGCGTAACAAGCGGGCGTATGTTTCCGATAGGAAACAAGGTAGACCAGCGTATACCGACTCACTTAAAGGTGGCCCCATGAGCGAACCGCAAAAAACCCCGCTATATGAATTGCATGTCGAAATGGGCGGCAAAATGGTAGATTTTGCGGGCTGGTTGATGCCGGTGAATTATAGTGCTGGTGTAGCCGCCGAGCATAAGCAGTGCCGCGAGAAAGCCGCGCTGTTTGATGTGTCCCACATGGGACAGGTGGAATTGCGCGGCGAAAATGTGGCGGCCAAACTCGAATCGCTCTGCCCATCCAGCTTTCAAACCCTGCCCGAGGGCAAGGCGCGCTACACGTTTTTTACTAACGCTGACGGCGGTATTATGGATGACCTGATCGTGGCTAACGCTGGCGAACACCTGTTTGTGGTGGTTAACGCCTCGATGCGTGACCAAGATATCGCCCATATGCGCACGCTTGATATCGAGGTCACGGAGCTGGCCCGCGCGCTCATTGCCGTGCAAGGCCCTGCTGCCGAGGCCATTGTGGCCGCCCATGCGCCCATCGCTGCCGAGCTGAAATTCATGCAAACCGCTTTGGCTGAAATCGCTGGCATAACTGTGCGCATTTCGCGGCTTGGCTATACCGGCGAAGACGGCTACGAAATTTCGATACCAGAAGATAAGGTGGTCGAGATTTGCAGGCTTCTGCTCTCCCACCCTGATCTGGAGCTGGCGGGCCTTGGCGCGCGTGATAGCCTGCGCTTGGAAGCGGGCCTCTGCCTTTATGGCAATGATATTGACACTGAAACCTCCCCCGTGGAGGCCAACCTGACATGGGCGATGCAGAAAAAACGCCGCATCGAGGGCGGCTTTCCCGGGGCGGACCGCATCCAGCGTGAGCTGGCCGAGGGGCCAAGCCGCAAGCTGGTGGGCATCAAGCCCGAGGGCCGCGCCCCTGCGCGCCGCGGGGTTGAGGTGGCGGATGCGGATGGTAATATCATCGGCAGCGTTACTTCTGGTGGCTTTGGCCCAACATATGGCGGGCCGGTTTCTATGGGCTATGTCAGCGCGGCGCATGCCGCTGAAGGCACGGCCGTTAATCTTATCATTCGGGGCAAAGCGCGCCCTGCCACCATCATCAAACTGCCCTTCGTGGCACAAAATTACAAACGCTAGAAAGGGATCTCCCCATGACCATATATTACACAGAAGAGCACGAATGGCTGGACGTAGAGGGTGACACCGCCACGCTGGGCATTACCAAACACGCCGCTGAGGCGCTGGGCGAAGTGGTGTTTGTCGAGCTGCAAGACGCAGGCGAAACCTATGACAAGGACGACGAAATCGGCGTGGTCGAGAGCGTAAAAGCCGCCTCCGAGCTGTTTGCCCCGTTGGCGATGGAAATTGTTGAGGCCAATGGAGCCTTGGAAGACGAGCCGGGCATGGTGAATGAAGACCCTGAAGGCAATGCATGGTTTTACAAGATCAAAATCAGCGACACCTCTGAGCTGGCAAACCTGCTGGATATCAACGCCTATAATGCCCTGATAGATTAGCCCAAACCGGAGCCTGCCCATGCCCTTCGAGATCACCACCTACCAGCCCTATGACTTTGCTCACCTCCGCCATATCGGCCCTTCGCCGCGTGAATTGGCGGATATGCTCGAGGTGGTCGGGGCAAAAAGCCTTGATGCGCTGATCGATGAAACCATTCCGGCCAGCATTCGGCAAGAAGGCAAGCTTGATATTGGCCGCGCCATGACAGAGCGCGATGTGCTGCATCATATGGAAGGCGTGATTGGCCAAAATAAGGTGCTGACCTCGCTGATTGGCCAAGGCTACCACGGCACCATGACCCCGCCGGTTATTCAGCGCAATATTCTTGAAAATCCGGCTTGGTATACTGCCTATACCCCCTATCAGCCTGAAATTTCGCAAGGACGGCTGGAGGCTTTGCTCAATTTTCAAACCATGGTGAGCGACCTAACGGGCCTGCCGATTGCCAATGCCTCCTTGCTTGACGAAGCCACGGCGGCGGCGGAGGCCATGACCATGGCCAAGCGCGGCAGCAAATCAAAGGCCACCGCGTTTTTTGTGGATGAAAACTGCCATCCGCAAACGATTGAGGTGATCAAAACCCGCGCCGAGCCGCTGGGGATTGAAGTGATTGTAGACAGCCCCGAGCTGGAAATGGACGCCACAAGCGTATTCGGCGCCATCTTCCAATACCCCGGCACCTATGGCCGTGTGCGGGACTTTTCCCCCTGCATCGCCGCCCTGCACGAGGCCAAGGCGATTGCCATTATGGCCTGCGATATTCTGGCGCTCTGCCTGTTAAAATCCCCCGGTGAAATGGGCGCGGATATCGCCATCGGCACCACCCAGCGCTTTGGTGTGCCCATGGGCTATGGTGGGCCGCACGCCGCCTATATGTCCACCACAGACAAGCTCAAACGCTCTATGCCGGGCCGCATTATCGGCGTTTCGGTCGATGCGCGTGGCAACAAGGCTTACCGTTTGGCCCTGCAAACCCGCGAGCAGCATATCCGGCGCGAGAAGGCCAATTCCAATGTCTGCACCGCGCAAGCTTTGCTGGCCGTTATGGCCTCGATGTATGCGGTTTTTTATGGCCCAACGGGGCTGAAGGCGATTGCACAAACCGTGCACCGGCGCACCGTGCGCATGGTGAAAGGGCTGGAGCAGCTCGGCTTCAAAGTGGAACCGGAGGTGTTTTTTGACACCGTCACCGTGGAGGTCGGCGCGCTGCAAGGGGTGATTATGAATGCCGCCGTGGAAAACGGCATCAACCTGCGCAAAGTGGGGGGCAGCAAGGTCGGTATCAGCCTTGACGAGCAAACCTATCCCGAAACCATAGAGGCCGTCTGGCGCGCCTTTGGTGGCGAAATGGTGGATGACCGCGGCGCGACCCGCGACTATCGCCTACCCAAGGAAATGCTACGGGAAACCGAATATCTCACCCATCCGATTTTCCACATGAACCGCTCGGAAGCGGAAATGACCCGCTACATGCGCCGCTTGGCCGACCGCGACCTCGCGCTCGACCGCTCGATGATCCCGCTTGGCTCCTGCACCATGAAGCTGAACGCCACCGCCGAGATGATCCCGCTCACATGGCCCGGTATTGCCAACCTACACCCGTTTGTGCCGCTGGACCAAGCCAAGGGCTATACCGCGCTCACCGAGCAGCTTATGGACCAGCTTTGCAAAATTACGGGCTATGACGCCATGTCGCTGCAACCCAATTCCGGCGCGCAGGGCGAATATGCGGGCCTGCTGACCATCCGCAATTACCATATTTCGCGGGGCGAGGGGGCGCGGCATATCTGCCTGATTCCAAGCTCGGCCCACGGCACCAACCCTGCCAGCGCCCATATGGCAGGCTGGGATGTGGTGGTGGTGAAAACCGCTGATAACGGTGATATCGACCTCGATGATTTCCGCGAAAAGGCCGAAAAGGCGGGAGATAAGCTGGCGGCCTGCATGATCACCTACCCCTCCACCCACGGGGTGTTCGAGGAAACCGTGCGCGAAGTGTGCGAGATTACCCACGCGCATGGCGGGCAGGTTTATATTGACGGGGCGAATATGAACGCCATGGTTGGCCTTGTGCAGCCCGGCAAAATTGGCGGCGATGTATCGCATTTGAACCTGCACAAAACCTTCGCCATCCCCCATGGTGGCGGTGGCCCGGGGATGGGACCAATTGGGGTTGGCAAGCACCTCGCGCCCTTCCTGCCGGGAAACCCGCAAGGCGGCGGCGTTGGCCCCGTTTCGGCAGCGCCGATGGGCAGCGGCTCCATTCTGGTAATCAGCTGGGCCTATCTATTGCTGATGGGCAGCAAAGGCCTGACCCAAGCCACAAAAATTGCGATCCTTAATGCAAACTACATCGCCAAGCGGCTGGAGGGCGCCTATGATGTGCTGTTCAAATCCGACATTGGCCGCGTGGCGCATGAGTGCATTCTGGACACCCGCCCGCTAAACGAGTGCTGCGGCGTGAGCGTGGACGACATTGCCAAGCGCCTGATGGATAACGGATTTCACGCGCCCACCATGAGCTGGCCCGTGGCTGGCACCTTGATGGTGGAGCCAACAGAGAGCGAGCCAAAGGCAGAGCTGGACCGCTTTATCAACGCCATGTTGGCGATTCGCGCAGAGGCGCAGGATATTGAAGATGGCAAAATTGCCTATGAGGATAGCCCCCTGCACCACGCCCCCCACACGGTGGAAGACCTTGTGGGCGACTGGTCTCGTAGATATAGCCGCGAGCAAGCCTGCTACCCCCCCGGGGCCTTCCGCGTGGATAAATACTGGCCACCTGTTAACCGCGTAGACAACGCTTATGGCGACCGCAACCTGATTTGCACCTGCCCGCCCCTGAGTGATTACGCAGAAGAATAGGTCTTACGCGTGCTAGGCATTTGCCCATAAAAAAGGCGACCTCATCGGGCCGCCTTTTTACGTTTGGGGTTGGGTGGGTTTAAGCCGTCCACTCCATGATTTTCATGCCGGCAATGCCGCCGATCACCAGAAAGGCGAAGGTGATGAAAGACCCCATGGCAAGGGTGGAAACCCCGGTAACGCCCTGCCCCAAGGTGCAGCCCAGCGCCAGCACGCCGCCTATGCCCATCATGGCTGCGCCAATGATATTGCGGGCGGTATCAGCCTCTCCGTTAAAGCTGCGCAACTGTGTGTCGCGCTTGATGACCGAGCCGATGAAGCCGCCAAGCAGGGTGCCCAGCAGCACCGCCACGGGGAAGGCCATGGTTTCAAAGGCGGTGAAGCGCATCAGGTAATCCAGCGTCGAGCCGGAAGGCTGCACGAAGGTCAGCGAGGTTAGAGCCACTGGCACATCGGCGAAATCATCCTGCGCCAAGCCCGTTAGCACCCAGCCCGCCACGGCCAAAAGGCCGATGCTGACGCCTGCGAATATATGAGTGGGAGAGGAGACGAATTTTTTGTTCAGGAACACATAGCCCAGCATGAGCGCAGCCACACCGATGAAGGCATAAAGCTGGGCGTCGGCGGCATCCATGCCGCTCAGCTTGGCCAACAGGTCGCCAAAGCTCTGCCCTGCCATGCCGCTATCGGCGAGGTTCATGGTGCCAAAACCAACAAACCAAACCCGAATAGGGCCAAGCAAGCCGCCGATGGTCATGAAGGCGAACACGCCGACGACCACCAGCACCAGAAGCGAGCGCAGGTCGCCAGAGCCGGCCCGCACGAGATTGCGGCTCACGCAGCCCGCCGAGAGCACCATGCCAATGCCAAAGATAAACCCGCCGGAGACAAAGCCGAGCCATGTGAAATTGGGCGATAGGAAAATACTGTCACGCGGGTTCATCACACCCATTTTTTGCAGCACAAAAACCCCGACCACCGCCGTGGCCCCTGCCAGCACCCAAGAGCGAAACCGCCGCCAGTCGCCAAAATTCACAAAGTCTGACACAGAACCCATGGCGCAAAAATTGGTTAAATATACAATCGCCCCTAGCAAGGTGCCGATCAACAAACCGCCATACATCATGTAGGCGTTTGGGTTTTCCAAAATCGAATCTCTAAAACTGTCCAGCATTTTACGCTCCCTTGGTGATTCTGGCGCGCTTTTTTTCGCGCCTATACTTCGCTTATTTTCGATAAACATTAGCATATATGATATTTTCTATGTAACGCAAAACTATAAAATGCGCGAATTGCCGCGATTTGCTCAAATTTCCGTGCCTGCGGCACCACAATTCTTGACGTCAGCCGGTTTTTAGTATTCAATAATTCTAATTTGTAAGGCTAGAGATCATAAACGGGAGTAAAAATCATGGCTGACGGAGATTTTGGCAACGCGAAAAGCATGTCGATTATTGTAACAAAAGGCTCGCTTGACTGGGCGTATCCGCCTTTCATCCTTGGCACCACAGCGGCGGCGATGGACTTGGACGTTACCATGTTTTTCACGTTTTACGGCCTTCCGCTGCTCAACAAAAAACTTGATCTCAAGATGACAACGCTGGGCAACCCTGCCATGAAAATGCCGGTGGCTGGCATGCATATGGCCATGCCAAACATCATTTCAGCCCTGCCGGGTGTTGACCGCGGTGCCACCACCATGATGAAAAACCTGTTCAAGAAAAAAGGCGTGGCTTCGATTGAGGACCTACGCGAGGCGGCGGTTGAATCCGAAGTGCGGATGATTGCCTGCCAAATGACGCTGGACCTCTTCGAGATGGACCGCAAAGACATGATTGATGGCATCGAACTGGGCGGCGCGGCCACCTATATCGACGTTGCCACCAAATCTGATATTAACCTGTTTATCTAACCCACAAAAGAAAGGCTCCATAACATGGCTGACCAAGAACTCAATGCAGAAGGCCTAAATTGCCCACTGCCTATTATCAAAGCAAAAAAGGCCCTTAAAGGCATGGAAGCTGGTAAAGTGCTGGCTATCCGCTCCACCGATCCCGGTTCTGTCGCTGATTTCGCAGCATTTTGCTCCCAAACTGGTAACGAGCTTATGAGCTCCGAAACCGAAGGTAACATCTACCTGTTTGAGATCAAAAAGAACTAGTCCAGCTTTGGATATGTGATAAAAACCTCGCCTTTGGGCGGGGTTTTTTTATGCCTTGCTACGCACAAAATCTACAAAGCGTGTGGCCCACGGGGTCGCTTCCGAATGGCGCAGGTGGCAAAATCCGGCTAGCATATTGTGGGCGATAACCCCGTCGTTCTTACCGTCGATCCCGTGGCCACGTAGCACTTCATAGGCAAATTTCGTGTTTTTTGGCAGGTTATCCACCCGCGCATAATGGAACTCGTGCGCCAGCACCTCGTCCCCTTTGCTCCACATCCCGCCCAAGGCTTTCATCCGCGTATAACCGCGCCCTTGCGGACGGGCGTTCATCACCGCATCCCCCTGCACCACCCCCACCATTTGGCGGGTCTCGCCGTGCCAGCTCAGGGTTTCGCACAAATACATCAACCCGCCACACTCTGCATAGGTCGGCAATCCGGCCAGTATTTTGGCCTTGATATCGGCGCGCAAGGACGTGTTTGCCTCTAGTTTTTGCATCTGGGTTTCGGGGAAGCCACCACCGATAAAAAGGCCGTCCACCTCTGGCAAGCGCGCATCGGTTATGGCATTAAAAAACACCAATTCTGCCCCAGAAGACTCAAGGGCTTCAAGATCATCGGCATAATAGAACCCAAAGGCGGTATCGCGGGCGATGGCGATTTTGACCTTGCGGCCTGCGCGTATAGTGGGGGAAATTCGGGCCGACAAAGCGGGCGCGGTTGCTGCGATGTTGCGCAGGGTATCCAAATTCACTGCCCGCCCAACAATCTCGCCGATCCGCGCAATTTTGGCCCTAAAGGCGCCGGTTTCCGCAGGCGTTGTCAGCCCTAAATGCCGCTCGCCAATTTCCAGCTCGGCGTGTTTCCCGATCGCACCGATCACCGGAATATCTGTATAAGCCTCAACCGCTGCCCGCAATTTGGCCTCGTGGCGCGGCCCGCCAACCTTGTTCAGAATAACGCCCGCAATGTTAACTTCGGGGTCAAAGGTTTGGTAGCCAACCAGCAAAGGCGCAATGCCTCGGGTGGTGCCAACCGTATCTATTACCAGTATCACAGGGGCTTTTAGCAGTTTGGCAAGCGCGGCATTGCTATCAGCCCCGTCTAAACTCACGCCATCATATAGCCCTTTATTGGCTTCGATCAGAGACATTTCCCCCTGCGCGCGGCTGGTATAAAGTGCCAGTAACTCGGCTTCGGGCATGGTGTTAAAATCAAGGTTATAACACGGGGTGCCGCTGGCCGCGCCCAGCCACATAGGGTCGATATAATCTGGCCCTTTTTTGAAGGTGCGCACATCTTGGCTTTGGCTCAGCGCCGCTACCAACCCCGTAGACACCACGGTTTTCCCCGAAGACTTATGCGCCGCCGAGATGAATATCCGCGCCACGGCCTAAGCCTTTAGCGGCAAATAGCCACGATCACGCGCCGCCCACATATCTTCAGCCAGCCTGTGCGCCGCGGCCATATCATCTGCTTTGCCCAATGATTTAAGCACAATGGCAAGGGTGCCCGTGACGGAGGCTACAGCATAATCGCTCTCCATTTCGCCCTGCCAAAGCTTCACGAGGCCAGAGATGTCCATCTCCTCATCGGGGGGCTGGTGGCCCTCAGATAAAAGCTGGGGCCATGTTTCGAGCTGCATTTCGGCTGCCCCAAGGGTGCTGCCTGCCTGGGTTGGCTTATTGGGTCGCCGCTCCACTTCGCCACCCTCGCCGCGAAAAACCGTGCAAACAGGCTGGCCAAGTATAGCCGCCGCGCCGGTGTGGATATCCATAAAGCCACGGTGAAAAATGCCAACCACTTGCACGGGGGCATTAAACGGGTTGATCATGCGCGAAAAGCTGTTCACCGGAGAGCGCAAGCCAAGCAGCGGCTTAAGGTTCATCAATGCATCCAGCTTGGGCGACAGCACCTTTAGCGTGGTGTAGCCAAAGTTCCGTGCCTTAATATGAGCGGCTGCCTCTTCCAGCGATCCCGCAATCGGAAAACCCAAATAGCGCAGCACATCATCTGTATACACCCGCCCGGGGGTATGTTCAGACGCGCCGTGCATCATTACTCGTGTGCCTGAATTGGCCAGCAAAAAAGCGGTCAGCAAAAACCACGGCAATTGCCGCCGTTTGCCCGCGTAGGAGGGCCAATCAAGGTCCACTTCCGGCATACTTTCTGGCAGGTCCAGCACATCGCGCGTGCCTTGGGTAAAGCCGGCAATTTCGCTTGGGGCCTCTTCTTTCAGGCGGAGCAGCATCAAGAAGGCACCTATTTGCTCTGGCTCGGCTTCCCCGCGCAAGATCATAGACATGCTTTCGCGCGCTTCGTCAAAAGTCAGCGCGCGTTGCTTGGTTTTGCCACGGCCCAGAATGGCCACGAATTTGGAAAACGGGTGCAGCTTCATAAAGCTCCTTCGGCGGTTAACGCGCCTGTGTTGCAGGGTCGTCTTGCAGGTTGCTTGGCATAATTTGCAATATTTTTGCCACGCCAACAGTGATAAGCACCGCCAATGCTATGCCGCCAGCACCAAGCACATATTCCAGCAAACTAGGCGAATAGGACATTACCACACCATCGTAAAAGCCAGACGTTACCTCAAAACCCGGGAACATGTCCAGCGGGAAGGCCTGGCCACCCACGATGGTAACATAAAGCTGAGCAAACCCGCCTAGCACCACCAACAGAGCGCCAAGCAATACCAGCTTGCTACTGCGCGCCGCTTGCGGGCTAAACAAAATGGCCATTGGAATAAGGCCACCAATTAGCACTTGACCGACCCAGAATAGCTGAGTGTAAATGCCGCCGCTGAGCAAGATCCAGCTTTCATATGCGGTTTTTTGGGCGAGGTAGATATTGCTGAGGTGATGCACCACAACAAAATAAAGCACCGCCGCCACAAAAATACCCAGCAGCCGCGCTTGGCGGGTGCGCAGCTCGGTGGTGTAAACACCGCCGGAAAGCGAGGTGGAGAGGGTCATCACCAAGATAAACATTGCCATACCAAAGGAAAACGACATGGCAATAAACATGGGGGCCATGATGGCGGAATCATACGCCGTGCGCGCCACCAGCCAGCCAAAGATAGAGCCTGT
>Ga0256839_1006323_pt1 | contig 10444 bp, 9 predicted proteins | sample 354166metaG_FD_185968 | JGI IMG/M metagenome (GOLD analysis project Ga0256839, IMG submission 185968) | Hydrothermal vent microbial communities from Mid Atlantic Ridge, Atlantic Ocean - 354-166 | ecosystem: Environmental > Aquatic > Marine > Hydrothermal vents | place: Atlantic Ocean: Mid... | reverse complement strand
ATCCAAGTACGCGTTTCGACGCCCGACGCAATGCAGGAGCCGTATGAGGTAATTCTTCGTGTACGGATCTGTGCGGGGGGCCGCCGGAAACGGCGGTCCCTACCGCGAAAAAGTGAAAAGTGGGAGTTGCCGTGGCGATGAGACTGGCGTGGTCACGCGAGGGCGACGAATCCCTGTCTTTCCGACGTGACTCCCGTTTGTCCGGCCACCCCAATGCCGGCGACAGAGCGTGTGCGCGCGCACCCCCCGTCTTCCGCCATGTCTCGTATTCGTCCCGTCCCCCTACCCCCACTCGTAATCGTACTCGTAATCGTAGCCGCACTCGCACTCGCACTCACCCCTCGCCCCTCACACCCCCGGACCCACAAGCACACCGTGAAACGACGCGAGTTTCTGAAAACCGCCGGAATCACGACCGCAGCGATGACGGCGGGCGCCGCGAACGTTCGCGGTTCCACCTGTGATACGCTTTGCAGTGACCCAACGCCGTCCAATGCGTATGCCCGTGCCGACCTGAGTCACCCTGGAACGCCGCGCAACGTAAAGGCGATCGCATAGATCGTGGAAATCAATGTTGCGATCGCCCAGGCGCCCAGCACCGGAATCGCTTTGGTAGCCTGTCGCAAGGCGACCTCGCCGGCTCGAGGCTCGCCGGTTTCCATCCAGGCTTTCCACGCGGGTGCCACGTCGCCGAGCTTGTGGGCAATCATCAACACCGAGAAACCGTGCAACAGCAGGGCGGGAATCGCGGCCAACAGAGAGAAGGAAACGACGAGACTGACCAGAGCCAGAACGGCAACCGAGGCGAATTCGATGATGGCCACGATGCGGATCAGTCGGATGGCACGTTCCAGCGCCGAATAGAGATTCCGCAACGGCTCGGACCAGCGTTTCCAAAGAGGATTCTCCGACGGCGGCATCGGCTGGTGTTCGACTCGCGCCGGACGCTCCACTTCGGTACGCGTCCTTCCCAAGCTGGAAAACAGTTCTTCGGCGAACTTCCACCGAGGCCAGCTTTCTCGCCAAAGTTGCGTATCGCCGGTCAAAGCCGCCGAATCTCTGGCCTCCATCAGTTCGCGGAGATTGATCGGGCCGACACGCTGGCCGTCACGAGCCAGATAGTACCAACCGTCGCACAGTTCCGGATCGAGTCCTTTGGTGATCCGTTCGACGGAAAGTGGAAACCGCTGCTCGCACCAGGGACAGCGCACGCGCCGGCCGAGTCGTCCCACCGGCGCGGGAAACGACTTCATGCATTGAGGACAAACGGCTTCCGCCGAGCTTTCCGTCATGGGATCTTCGAGTCTTTCACAGCAGACCTGCCAACGCCATGCAATTCGGCGTTCTCCGGTTCACTTGCGCTGTTCGATTGGCGACCTGGAAACAGTCGGTCGAACATTCCACCGAACCACAAGTCCGTTTCGGTCCAGGGAGAATCCGTATCGACGAACACTCGCAGCGCCAAGTCGTCTCGACCTTGAACGAGCTTCGCGATCTCGTCCGGTGACAAGAGACACCCGGCAGACGCCCATGCGTCCGCTTCCATGCCGGATCCGGCGATCGCACTCGACTCGCGATGCCCCTCGACAGCCTGGCCGGTACGAGGATCGATCAGATGGGAGTATCGCTTTCCGTCGACGACGAGAAACTGATAAGCGTCTCCTGACGTGGCGACCGCGTGTCGGGGCGGCAACCGAAGCCGTGGAGCAACGGAGGAGATTCCCGCCGCATGCAGGATGACAATCCACGCTTTGCGCGTCGGCGGAACGTCGCCCACGAGGACATCCCCTCCCCCGTTGATCGAACAACGCGTGATCCCGTGTTGGACCAACACCGTGAACGCCTCATCCAGAGCATACCCCTTGGCGATGCCGCCGAAATCGAACCGCATACCGGGTTTCAGCAGCCGAATCCGAGGCCGTTTGGGATCGACTTCGTAGTTTTGGTAGCCGACCGCCTGCTGAGCTTCCTCGAGTTTCTCGGGCTTGGGGAGTCTCCTGGCTCGGCGGGCTTGCCGCCACAGCCGAGTCACCGGTCCGACCGTTACGTCGAAAGCTCCGCCCGTCTTCTGGGAGAACTCCCGGCTGTATTTCAGCACCTTCCACAAATCGGGACTGACGTCGACCCACTGGCCAACCTCGGCTGCGGCACACACCTTCCTGGCTTCGGATTGCGGGTCGTAGGTGCTGAAGACCTTCTCCAGCCGAGCGATGCGGCGGAAGGCGGCCGCGGCGGCCCGGTTTGCGACTTCTTCATCCTCTGCATACAATAGAAGAGTAAAGCGAGTCCCCATGTGGCCTTCGGTGTACTGGTACTCACGGCCCTCGGCGGCTCGCGCTTCCCACCCCCCTATCCCGCCTCCTACAATAACGATGCCGGCAACCGCCCAGCCAAGAATCGATCGGCGGGGGAAAATGCGTTGCCGCACACCTGGGTCCTGACTCAGAACGCAGAAACTGAAAGGATAAGATCGCATGAAGTCCAGTGTACTCGCTCGGATCTCCGGAAAACAAGCCGCTCGTTTGGGTTGCGTCGCGTTGGCGGCAACGGCTTTGTGGTTCGGTTCGCCCCTTCGAGCCGACGACAAGGATTCGCTGGTGCTGCCGCTCCCCGAGGCCGAAGCCAGCAAACCGGAAGAGATGAAGCCGTACGCGGAGAAGATCGAGCACACGCGAGTCACCATCGAAATGGTTCCCATTCCCGGCGGCGAATTCGTGATGGGAAGCCCGGAATCGGAAGAAGGTCGCAACGACGACGAAGGACCACAACACAAAGTCAAGATCGACCCGTTCTGGATGGGCAAGTACGAGATTACGTGGGACGCTTTCGAAATCTGGATGTTCGATCTGGACGAGCAACGTCGGCAACTCCGAAAACTGGAACCGACGGCTCGCGACAAAGCCGCACTCGAGTATCAGATCTACTCCCAGCCGACGCCCCCATACACCGACATGACCTTCGGCATGGGGAAGAAGGGCTATCCCGCCATTTGCATGACCCAGTTCGCAGCCAAGATCTTCTGCAAGTGGCTCAGCGCCAAGACGGGACGCTACTACCGGCTCCCCACGGAAGCGGAATGGGAATACGCCTGCCGAGCCGGTACCACCACCGCCTACTCCTTCGGCGACGACATGGATGACTTGGACGACTACGGTTGGTATTTCGACAACAGTGACGAAGCCTACCACAAAGTCGGCCAGAAGAAGCCGAATCCCTTCGGGCTGTACGACATGCATGGCAACGTCGCCGAGTGGGTCTTGGACCAGTACGATCCCAAAGCCTACGAGAAGTTCAGCGGAAAGGTCGCCGACAATCCGCTGGTGAATCCCACGAAGCTCTATCCGCGAGTCGTCCGCGGCGGCAGTTGGAACGACGATCCCGAAATGCTGCGCAGTGCCGCTCGCCTGGGGTCGACCGAGGAGTGGAAAAAACAGGATCCTCAGATTCCCAAGAGCATCTGGTACCACACCGACGCCGACTTCGTGGGCTTCCGCATCGTTCGCCCACTCAAAGTTCCCACCGAACAAGAGCTGAAAGAGAAGTGGGAAAAGAGCCTGCCGGTGATCGATCGCAAAGGCGGGAGATAGCGGCAGTTGGAACGACGATCCCGACCGTCTCCGCAGCGCGGCTCGCTTCGGCTCGCCCAAGGACTGGCAACGGCACGATCCCCGGAGTATGGTGTTTATGGTGGTCGACCCTGCCGGATTCCGCATCGTGCGACCGCTGGAGACTCCCAACATGCAGGAGAAAATGACTCAGTGGGAGGCCGACCCGCTCGACGGTAAGTTCCGTGCTCGGCATGGCGTCACGGATTCCGATCCCCCCTGAACCTCATGTCCCGCCTGAACCTTCCAACCAACCAAGGAGCCTATCGATGACGCACCAACCCAAGTCGCAACAGTCCAAGACTCAGCACTCGCATGCTTCCCGTCGCGATTTCATCCGAGATTCGTCACTGTTGGTCGCCGGCGGTGCTGTGGTCGGTGGGTCTCTCTCGCTGGCTCGCAGCGCTCATGCTGCCGGCAGCGACGTGGTCAAGATCGGTCTGATCGGGTGTGGAGGTCGCGGCACCGGGGCGGCGGCGCAGGCCATGAACACTCACAGTAGCCGCGTCGAGTTGGTGGCCTTGGGAGACGTTTTCGGATTCAAGGTGCAGCAGACCTATCGCGGACTCAAGGGGCGCTACAAGGATCAAGTCAAGGTGTCCAAGGATCGGATGTTTGAAGGACTCGACGCCTACAAGAAGGTCCTCGAGTCGGACATCGACCTGGTCATCCTGGCGACTCCCCCCGGCTTCCGCCCTCAGCATTTCGAAGCGGCTGTCGAGGCCAACAAGCATGTCTTCATGGAAAAGCCGGTCGCCACCGACGCCCCCGGCGTCCGCCGTGTGCTGGCGGCCAACGAAATCGCCAAGAAGAAGAACCTGGCTGTGGCCGTCGGACTGCAACGCCACCATGAGGTCGCCTACCAGGAAACCATCGCCAAGCTGCAGGACGGTGCCATCGGCCGCATCGATTTGATCCGAGTTTACTGGAACGGCCAGGGAGTGTGGACACGACAACGACGCCCCGAATTCACCGAACTACAGTATCAGCTCTACAACTGGTACTACTTCACTTGGATCTGCGGTGACCATATCGTGGAACAGCACATCCACAATCTGGACGTGGCCAATTGGCTCAAGAACGCCTATCCCGTCGAAGGCAACGGCATGGGCGGCCGGCAGGTCCGCAAAGGTCCCGACCACGGCCAGATCTACGATCACCACTTCGTCGAGTTTACTTATGAGGACGGCACCAAGCTGTTCAGCCAGTGCCGCCACATCCGCAACTGCTGGAACAGCGTTTCCGAGCACGCTCACGGAACTCAAGGGTATGCCGACATCAGCGGCGGCAAGATCTACAACACCAGCGGCAAACTGGTTTGGCAAACCAAGGGATCGCGAGGCGGCCACCAGCAGGAACATCACGATCTCTTCCGATCGCTGGCGGCAGGCGAGATTCCCAACGAGGGCGAATACGGCGCCAAGAGCACCATGACGTCGATCATGGGACGATTGTGCACGTACTCGGGACAGAAAATCAAGTGGGATGAAGCCATCAATTCCGACTTGAAGCTGGCCGACACCGATGCCATGACCTCCTTCGATGTCGAACCTCCGGTCAAACCGGGTAAGGACGGCAAGTATCCGGTGGCCATCCCGGGCGTCACCGAAGTGATCTGACTTTCGCAGCCGGCTGCCATAGCCGTCGGCCCCGTCACAATGCAAAACTTGAGAAACCTGGGCAAGCCGGTGGGACCCTACGGCTTGTTCCAGGTTTTCTTGATCATCCTGTCCTGCCGATTCGAATAATCGTAGGAACTCGAGCTCGTACTGCGCGAGCCGAGTAGGCAGGCACCACGGAGGGAAGCAGGATGACTCGTTCGATGGCAGGCTGGATCGCGGCGTGGACGCTGACGCTGGCGTTGGGCACGGCCCAAGCCCAAACCGGAGCGCATGGAGCCCTTTCCGACTATTCCGCGCCCGCTCCCACGCAACCATTCCGGCTCACCGATTTTGGACAAGTCAGTGCCGCAACGGCTCAACCGGCGGCAACCGGCGGCGGCTGCGACGAGTGCGGCGGCAAGGGAACGCACTGCGACAAGTGCGGTAGCTGCGGCGGCTCCTCGGACGATTGCTGTGATCAGCCGTGGTCGCTGTTTCCCACGTTACCTCGAGGCATCCGCGTGGGTGGCTGGCTCTCCGGAGGCGTCACCTATAACGCTCAAGGCGTCCGCAGTGGCACCGGAAATTTCCCGGTCGAGTTCGGCAACGTCTCGGACGGTTTCATTGGGAACCAGGCCTGGGGGTTCATCGAGCGCGTCGCCGACACGGGGGGATCGGGCGTCGACTGGGGCTTTCGAGCCGACTATGTGTTCGGTGCCGACGCCCCCAACACTCAGGCCTTCGGAGACCAAACGTGGGATTTCGGCTGGAACAGCTCGCGAGATTACGGCTCGGCCATTCCCCAACTCTATTTCGATCTGGCGATCAACAACCTGACGATCCGCGCCGGTCATTTCTACACGATCATCGGCTACGAGTCGGTTCCCGCGCCGAACAACTTCTTCTACTCGCATTCGCTGACGATGAACTACGGCGAGCCATTTACGCATACGGGAATCCTGGGCATCTACGAGGTCAATCCCTGCTGGACGTTGTACGCCGGTTGGACGATGGGATGGGACAGTGGTTTCGATAATCGCGATGACGGCCAAATGGCGATCGGGGGACTGGCCTGGACTCCCAACGATTGGCTGGAAGTCCGCTACATGTTCACCGCCGGAAACTGGGGCGACGGCAATCCCACCAACGTAGGCGATCTGTACATGCACAGCTTCGTTGCTCAAATGGGGCTCACCCAGCGGTTGACGTACGTCTTTCAGAGCGACTACGCCATCAACTTCAACCAGCCCGCCAACCCCGACAGCAGTTGGTACGGCCTCAACAACTACCTGCTGTTCGAAATCAACAAGTGCTGGCAATTGGGCGCCCGCATCGAGTGGTTCCGCGATCGCGACGGAGTACGGATCGGACCGGCCGGCAACTACTACGAAGCCACGCTCGGACTCAACTGGGCCCCGACCACCAACTTCCGCCTTCGTCCGGAAGTTCGCTGGGACTGGTACGAAGGCGGCGGTCAACCGTTCCACGGCGGCACCGACAAGGACATCACCACGTTGGGGCTGGACTTCGTCTGGATGTTTTAAACCCGCATCCCCTTCACCCTTCACCCTTCACCCTTCCCGATTTCTTCAAACGAAAACCGCTTGACGAGCCGACGGTGGACGCACCCTCCGATCTCCACGTGCGGGTAGATCAGGTAGTTCACCGGCCCGGTGGCATTGGGAGGCTCAAGCTCCAGATCGCGGCCGATGGTGAAACGAATGCGGTTCGGATCGAGACGACCGAAAAAGTAGTCGCGGCGCTCGGGGTGTTTGTCGGCTTCGGAAATGTCGACGGGGATCCATTGGCCCCGATACTCGAAGGAGGCCCAGCAGTGATATCCGGCCACTTCGCCGGACGTCCGGTCTGCCGGCAGAGGGAATCCGATCTCGAACCGGGCCGGAATGCCGTGGAAACGGCAGGCTGCCAGGAATAGGCTGTGAAAGTCGGTACAATTGCCGTAGCCGCTGTCGCAAGCCCACTTCACATCTCCTCGTCCCCACGGCTTGCCGGGTGGCTTGGAATACTTCATGTGCAAGTCGACCGCATCGTACAGGTCGCGAGCAGTGATCGTTCGGCGGCGAGGATGGCGCCGAGGCGCCCACCCGGCCAGCAGACTGCCGTCCAACGGGATCAACCGAGTGGGACGCAAAAACAGTGCTCGTTCGCACGGAGATGCCGACTCGGTCCGTGCCTCACTGCGTTCGAACCGCACACACTCGTATTCGATGTCGAAGGGGATCCGGCCATCCTGATTGCCGGTCGCTTCGAAATAGATCAACGGATTGCCATACTTGCGCTCTCGAGTGAAGCGATGGGGCCCCGGCAACTCCAACTTTGCCAGGCGAATCCGCTGCTGAGGCGAGCCGGTGGGTAACGGCAGCCACACTCGAGCCAACTCACCCGGTGAAACACCGTCGATCGCCCCGGCGTAGCGGAAACGAAAGGACCTTCGCACTCGCTCGGCACTTGAGGGAATCTCGCCCCGGCACCACACCGGAAACACCAACACGGCCAGGTAACCAAGAACGACGACACGACATCGGAGCTGCATGGGCTGTCTTTCCAACCGCAAAAGGCCTGGACCCTCGAACAACGTTTGCTACAGTATTCGAACCTGCCGGCCCGAAATGTGGGGCCGGGTCGGCTCGGTGCTCGGATGGTACCATCATACCATCGGCCGGCAGTGGAGCAACCATCCGGCCGCCGGCGAGCGCCGATCCCCCCACCCCACACCGGATCGCCCTTACACGATTGGACGTCTGATGGACGCACTGACCTCCGACCTGATCGCCCTGATCGCACTCACGGCGATGGAAATCGTGCTCGGAATCGACAACATCGTGTTCATCGTCGTGCTGGCCTCGCGGTTGCCCGAGGCCAAGCAGCCGCGGGCACGGCGACTCGGCCTGGCAGCCGCGCTGGTAACTCGGATTCTGCTGCTGCTCACCATCAACTGGGTTCTCAAGGCCACGTTTCCCCTCTTCACCTTCTCCGATGTAACGGGACTTCCGGCGAAGTTTTTCATCACTCTGCAGGCGGTCAACGAAATCTCGATCCGCGATCTGATTCTACTGGGCGGCGGGCTGTTCCTGATCGCCAAGAGTGTTCATGAAATCCACCAGAAAATCGAAGGCCAAGAAGATGAACACCAAGGCAGCCGAGCCGCCAGCCTATTCAGCGTGGTCGCGCAGATCGCTGTCATCGACGTCATTTTCTCACTCGATTCGGTGATCACGGCAGTCGGCATGGCAGATCGGATCTGGGTAATGATCGTGGCCGTGATGATCGCGATCGGCGTGATGATGATCTTCGCCGACACGATCAGCCGCTTCGTATCCAAACATCCCACCGTCAAGATGCTCGCCCTCAGCTTCCTCATTCTGATCGGCGTCATGCTGGTCGCGGAATCGTTGGGCACGCACTTCGACAAGGGCTACGTCTATTTCGCCATGGCGTTCGCGCTGTTGGTCGAGTTTCTCAATCTGCGATTGAAGCAAAAGCAGTCGGCAATCGCTGTGCAGCCCAAGGCGTGATCGGCTGGCTCCCCGTACTCGGCGCCCTTATACTTGACAACGTCAGTTTGGTTTATATCCTTCAGAGAGTCGGCTGACCGCTGGAAGTGGCACCCGTCCGCACAACGATGGCAACGATGAGAAGGACGCGATCGTGACCATGAAACCATCGATTCCGGCCGACGACGCGATCTCGGTCCGGTTCCTGGAATTCGCCGCGCAGCAGCAACAGTACCAAGTCGGTAACGTGACGGTGGGAGGTAATCCGGGAAGCCGCGCTACCGTGCTCATTGGGAGCCTGTTCTACCACGGCCACCGCGTGCTGACCAATGAAGAAGAGGGAGAATTCGACCCGGCCGCCGCGGAAGCTGCGATCCGTATCCAAGAAGAATACACAGAGAAGACCGGCAATCCCGGTATGCTCGATGTCGTCGGTGCAACGCCTCGAGCCATGACACGCCTGCTCGAATTCGTAGCGAAGACGACCGAGATGCCGCTCCTGGTCGACGGCACCACGGCCGATGTCCGACTTGCCGGCATCCGCTTGCTGGCCGAAGCCGGACTGGCTCATCGCGCCGTCTACAACTCGGTCCAACCGGGGATCCGCGATGATGAGCTGTCGGTGCTCCAGGAGACGGGGACCACCGCCGCCATTCTGCTCGCATACAACCTGCAGGATTTTTCCACAGAGGGTCGCGTCTCGGCCGTGCGCAAATTGCTGCCTCGGCTGCGTGACGCGGGAATCGAGACCTTGATGGTCGACACCTGCGTCCTCGATCTGGCCAGTCTCGGCCAGGCCTTCGCGGCCATGTTCGAAATCAAACAGGATCTCGGTTTACCGGTTGGAGGCGGCGTGCACAATGCCGTCGCGACTTGGCGGGGACTGAAGCCGAAGATGGGCCGGCAAGCCTACCATCCATGCGTGGCTTCCTCCTGTGCGGCGGCGGCCACACTGGGGGCCGATTTCGTGCTGTACGGGCCGGTCGAAGATGCTCCCGTCGTGTTCCCCGCCGTCGCCATGGTCGATACGGCACTCAGCCAAGTGGCGATCGAGCGAGGGGACCGCCCCGGCAAAGACCATCCGCGTTTCCGTATCGGGTAGGCCCCGACGCGGACTCCGCCCGCAAGACTGGAGGCGAGAGGCTGTAGGAGATCGTGACCACGGAAACCCGCAGCCACAACCACGTACGGCACGAGGATGCCAAACAGGAAGCCATAAGACCACAAACGACCGACTTCAGGCTTCAGGCTTCAGATTTCAGATTTCAGATTTCAGGCTTCAGACTTCAGACGCCAGACTTTCGGAGGTGCTCCCCATGAATGGCATCGGCGTGGGAGTGGTCGGCTGCGGCTTTGTTGGCCGAGGCGCCCACGTTCCCGCATTTCGTGAGATTGAATCGGCCGAGCTGGTGGCGATTGCCGATCCCAGTGACAAGATTCGCGACAAAGTCAAACGCAAGCATGGAGTTGAGAGACTTTACGCCGACTACCGGCAACTCACGGAAGACCCCGACATTCAACTTGTGGTCGTCGCCGTTCCCACGCCCCTGCATGCCGAAGTCGCTCGCGCAGCGATCGAGGCGGGCAAGCACGTGCTGTGCGAAATGCCGCTGGCGGGGACACGATCGGAGGCGCTGGCCTTGGCGGATGCCGCCGAGCGGGCCGGTGTCGTGCTCATGCCCAGCCTCACGTTTCGGTTCACTCCGACATTCGTGAAGCTCAA
>Ga0256839_1006322_pt1 | contig 10445 bp, 7 predicted proteins | sample 354166metaG_FD_185968 | JGI IMG/M metagenome (GOLD analysis project Ga0256839, IMG submission 185968) | Hydrothermal vent microbial communities from Mid Atlantic Ridge, Atlantic Ocean - 354-166 | ecosystem: Environmental > Aquatic > Marine > Hydrothermal vents | place: Atlantic Ocean: Mid... | reverse complement strand
CCTGGGCCCGTCGAACATCCGCTTCGACGGCGTCCAGGAGCTGCGGGACCGGCTCCGCTCCCAGGCCTCCCCGGTGTGGATCGGCCTGGAGCCCGACCTCCGCCGCCCCGCCTTTGCCGACGCGGTGTTGATGGCCGCGCGGGTCCTGCCCGGGGAAGGAGAGGGCCCCAAGGCCGGGGAAAACGGCCCGCTCCTCCTGGTCCGCTACCCCCCGAACACCCTGGCCTCTCTGCTCAACCCCGCCATGTGGCCTCCGGAGATGGCCGTCTCCATCGTGGACGGGGGTGGGCACCTGCTGTACCACCCGGATCCGGCCCAGATCGGTGCCCGCCCCCGGGAAACCCTGGGCGGCCCATGGACCCAGTCCCTGGCCGATGTGGGCTGGACCGTGGCCGTACGACCGGCCTTGGGCCCGGACCAGGCCCTGCTGGGAGCGGTCCGTCGAACCCTGCTCTGGGTGGCGCTGCTGGCCCTGCTGGCCGCGCTGGCTGCGAGCATGGTCTTGGGCCGCCAGTTCGTGGCCCCGCTCCACCGGCTGCTGGACGGCCTCCGTCGTCTGCGACAGGGGACACCGCCCTCGGAGCTGCGTCTGTCCCCCCGGCCCTCGGAGCCTGCCCTGGCAGCCCTCTACGACTGGTTCCATGCCCACCTGGCCCTGGTCCAGGAGAGGGCACAGTTGGTCCAGGAGCTGCAGCACTGCCGGATGGAGGCCCAGGCCGCGGCCCGGGCCAAGAGCCTCTTCCTGGCCAACATGACCCACGAGATCCGAACCCCCATGAACGGGATCATGGGCATGGTGGAGCTGCTGCTCCAGACGGAGCTGAGCCCGGAACAGCAGGAGTTCGTGGACGGGATCTCCTCCTCGGCCGAGGGGCTGCTCACCCTGCTCAACGACATCATCGAGGTGGTCCAACTGGAGTCCGGGGAGATACGCCTGGAGGCAGAGCCCTTCACCCTCCGGCCGCTGATCCACGAAGCCGTCCACTCCCTGGCCGTCACCCTGGGAGAACGGCCGGTGGAGGTGGTCTACCAGGTGGATCCCCAGGTGCCCGACGCCTTCGTGGGCGATCCCGGCCGAGTGCGCCAGATCGTGGCCCAGCTCCTGGGCAACGGCATCAAGTTCACCCCCCAGGGCGAGGTGGTCCTCCAGGTACGGGCCCTGGAACAGACCGACACCCACACCACCCTGGAGATCCAGGTCCGGGACACGGGGATCGGCATCCCCGCGGAGAAACAGGAGCAGATCTTCGAGCTGTTCACCCAGGGGGACATGGAGCTCACCCGCCGCTTCAGCGGCACCGGGATCGGCCTGCCCATGGTGGCCCGACTGGTGGAGCTCATGGGAGGGGGCATCCGGGTGGAGAGCCGGGAAGGGCAGGGCAGCCTCTTCACGGTGACCCTGTCCCTCCAACGCCACACCGACGAGGCCCCACGGCCCGCCCCCCCGGCCCTCCAGGGCTGGCGGGTGCTGGTGGTGGACGACAGCCGGGCCTATGGACAGATGCTGGCCGGTGTGCTGATGGGGTGGGGGGCCCAGGTGCAGGGCTGCACCGACGGCCGTTCCGGGGTGCTGGCCGCCCGCCGGGCGCGGGCCGCAGGCCAGGGCTACGACCTGATCCTCCTGGACATGGAGATGGCCGAGATGGATGGCGTCACCACGGCCACCTGGCTCCAGCAGGAGGGATGCGACCCCGAGCGGATGATCGCCATGGTCCGGCCCGGAACCGCCCACCGATATCTGTCCCAGCTCATGGCCCTGGGCATCCGCCACACCCTGTTCAAGCCCTTCGGCGATGACCACCTCCGGGAGATGCTGGTCGCGGAGTGGCTGGACCCGGCCGCCCAGGCCGAGATCCCCACCCCGGACACGGACGCGGGCCCCTCCCAGACGCCCTCCTGGTCCCGGCCCCTGCAGATCCTGCTGGTGGAGGACAACCCCATGAACCAGCACCTGACCACCCTGCTGCTGGAGCGGGCCGGCCACGGGGTGACCGTGGCCCACGATGGGCGGGAGGCCGTGGAGCTGTGGCGGGCCGGCCACTTCGACCTGATCCTGATGGACATCCAGATGCCGGAGATGGACGGCTTCGAGGCCACGGCCCGCATCCGCTCGCTGGAGCGCCAACGGGATACCCACACGCCCATCATCGCGCTGACCGCCCATGCCCTGCGGGAGGACCGGGAACGCTGCATCGCCGCGGGCATGGACGGCTACCTGAGCAAGCCCATTCGGGCCGGCAAGCTCCTGGAGATCCTGGAGATGGTGGCCAGTGGGGCGTTCCAGACGGCCAGGGCCGACGGATCACAGCCCTTCTGGGGGTGACGCCGGAGGAAGGGATATTCCCGGAAAGGAGACGGCACGGGGATAGCGCCCCGATCGCTCCCCAGCCTCCCGCGGTTCCCACGGGGGCAGGAAAACCGACCGCGGCACAGACGACAGGAAGGTGGCCGACGGACAGCGACCGAGAGCCCTACGCTCAGGACTCCAGCGCGCGGATCACCGAGACCACCTTCCCCTGGACCCGTACCTTGTCCGCGGGGTAGATCTGCGGTGCGTAGCTCGGGTTGGCCGGCCGCAGCTCCACCTTGTCGCCCCGCAGGTAGAAGTACTTCAACGTGGTCTCCTCCCGCTCCTCGATCCAGACGGCCACCATCTCGCCGTTGTGGGCCCACTCCTGGTGGCGCATGATGACCACGTCGCCGTCCATCACGCTGGCGTCGATCATGGAATCGCCCTGCACCCGCAGCGCGTACAGGTTCTCCGGATCCCGCCAGAGATCGCTGGTCAGATCCAGCCACTCGTCCGCGTTCTCCCGGTCCCGGGGCACCACCTGGATGGGCTCGCCGGCAGCGATCACCCCCAACACAGGGATCCTCGGCAGGACCGAAGCGGCCTCCGGAACCCCAGGCACCCGGTGACCATTGGGCCGTACGGCCGACTCCTCGAACAGACCGTACTGGCGCAGCCGCTCCCAGTGGAGACGAATGCCCCGGCTCACGCCCTCCGCCCGCTTCAACAGGTCCTTCTCCTCCAGCCGCTTCAGGTTGTACTGGACCACGGAGGTGCTGGAGGCCTCGGGACACGCGCGCAGGATCTCGCGGATGGTCGGGGGATAGCCGTGTTCCCGGTAGTAGCGGGCCATGTAGCGGAGCATGGAACGCTGGAGCTTGGAGAGCTTCATCGGGATCCTCCTGACAGGGGCCGCCGGAACGGTGCAGGCCACCGATGGAACCTGGCCGGCCGTTCGCCTCCGCCGGCGGGGCTCAGGACCGGAGACGAACACCTGTTTTCCAGAGTATATCGAACATTTGTGCGGTCGTCAAGTCCCAGATCCAGGAAAATCCGCCCCCCATCCCTGCCCCGGGCTTGACAATCGGCCCCACAGAGGGTATATTTTAGGCATGGCTAAAAGCTACGAGGCCCACACCCAAAGTCCGTTGAGCGCCGCCCACGAGGACTACCTCAAGGCCATCTACCAGTTGGGCGAGGACGGGGAGCCGGTCACCAACTCGGCCCTGGCCGCCCACCTGGGCGTCACCCCCGCCTCGGCCACCAACATGGTCAAGAAGCTGGCGGAACTGGGCCTGGTGGAGCACGAGCCCTACCAGGGGGCCCGGCTCACGTCCCTGGGACGCCAGGTGGCCCTGGAGGTGCTTCGGCACCATCGGCTCCTGGAGCTCTTCCTCCACAAGGCCCTGAACATCCCCTGGGACCAGGTCCACGCGGAGGCGGAGAAGCTGGAACACGTGATCAGCGAACGCCTGGAGGAGGCCATCGCCACGGCCCTGGACCACCCCACGGTGGATCCCCACGGGGATCCCATTCCCAGCCGGGATGGCCAGGTGGACAGCCACCCCACCATCCCCCTGAGCACGGCCCGGCTCGGCGTCCCCTACCGGCTGGTCCGGGTCCTCTCCCAGGAGCCCGCAGAGCTGGCCTACCTGGGCCAACTGGGGCTCTTCCCGGGCAAACAGGTGACGGTCCAGGAACGGGCCCCGGCCCAAGGGCCCCTGTTGATCCAGGTGGACGGCGCTCCCCATGCCCTGGCCTGGGAGATGGCAGAGAGGCTCCAGGTGATCTCGATCCCGGCGGATTGAGCTTTTTAGGGCCCCCAGATTTAGCCTGGGCTAATCAAGGCCCTTTCCAGGGCAAATCCCGTCCGAGCAGGAGGCTGGACATGGACCTATGGGACATGGAGCTGTGGAACGGACATGGCCTCGGTATCGGGGCCGTGGGGCTTTCGCTGCTGGTACTGGCCCTGGCATGGCCCCGGTACGGCGTATGGGCCTATCTGAGACGCCTGCGTCGCCAGGCGCGGCGGATCCAACAGGAGGATGCGCTCAAGCACATCTACAACTACCAGAGCCGCCACCTGCCGGTGACCCTGGCATCGCTGGCCGGCACCCTCCGGATGGGCCGGGGACGGGTGGCCCGGCTGGTCGCGGAGATGGTGGACGCCGGCCTGCTCCGGTTCGAGGGGGACACATTGGCCCTGACCTCCCGTGGTCAGGCCGCTGCCCTCCAGGTCCTTCGGGTGCACCGGCTGCTGGAGCGGTACCTGGCCGACGAGATGGGGATGCCCCTGGGGGCCATCCACCAGGAGGCGGAACGGCAGGAGCATCACCTCACCCCAGAACAGGTGGAGGCTCTGGCCCGGGAACTGGCCCACCCACACTACGATCCCCACGGCGACCCCATCCCCACGGCCCAGGGGCAGATCCCGGCCCAAGAGGCCACATCCCTGCTGGCCTGGCCCCTCCACAGACCGGCCCGGATCCTGCATATCGAGGACGAGCCCAGGACGATCTGCACCCAGATCCTGGCCGAGGGCCTGCTCCCCGGCACCACGGTCGAGGTGCTGGAGGCCGACGAGCGGGGGCTGCACCTGCGCCTGGACGACCAGGAGTTCTGGATTGCACCGGTGGTAGCCGCCCACATCCACGTGGGCCCTGGACACCCAGGCCGACGCCGGAAGACCCTGGCCAACCTCCAGCAGGGGGAATGGGGCCGGGTGGTGGAGCTGGACTGCCAGGGGCTTGCCCGTCGCCGCTTCATGGATCTGGGGCTGGTGCCGGGCACCCGGGTCAAGGCGGTCATGCACGCCGCCTTCGGGGAGCCCACCGCCTATCTGGTACGAGGCACCCTCCTGGCCCTGCGCCGGGAGCAGGCCCAGCGGATCCTGGTGGAGAGCCTGTCGCCGGAGGAGATCCCGGAGGAACGGCACGCGCCCCCGGGCCCAGGGCCGATGGACCCGGAGGAGATCTCGGGGGAACACCAGGTACATCCCGCCTGAGACAACGGGGAGACCGGACCTTTCAGCTCCCTGGAGCTTTCCCGGCAGAAGGGGCTGAGAGGGACGACGCCCCCAGCCCGCGAACACATCCAGGAGGAACCAGACCATGGCCACACCGATGAAGGAATCGCTCAAGTTGATCTCCGGACATGCCTGCGAGGCCTGCCCGCTGGCCCTGACCCAGGCAGGCATCCACACCGAGGACGTGGACCATGTGGTGGCTCTGGCCGGGAACCCCAACACCGGCAAGAGCACCATCTTCAACGCACTCACCGGGCTGAGACAACATACGGGCAACTGGCCCGGCAAGACGGTCACCCGGGCCGAGGGGGCCTTCCAGTTCGGCGGGAAGACCTACAAGGTGGTGGACCTTCCCGGCACCTACTCCCTCCTCTCCACCAGCGCGGACGAGGAGGTGGCGCGGGATTTCATCCTCTTCGGCCGCCCGGACTGCACCATCGTGGTGGTGGACGCCACAGCCCTGGAGCGGAACCTGAACCTGGTGCTCCAGGTGTTGGAGATCACGGACCGAGTGGTGGTGGCCCTCAACCTGGTGGACGAGGCAGCCCGCAAGGGCATCCAGGTGGATCACCGGCGCCTGGCCCGGGAGCTGGGGGTGCCCGTGGTGCCCACCGTGGCCAAGAGCGGCCAGGGGATGGGCAACCTGCTCCAGGCCGTGGAGGGGGTCATCTCGGGCGCCATCCGCACCCGTCCCCACCATCTCCAGGGCGACAGGGCCTTCCAACAGGCGGTGGACAGGCTGGCCCAGGAGCTCACCCAGCTCTATCCCGGCCTGCCCAGCGCCCGTTGGGTGGCCATGCGCCTCCTGGACGGCGATCCGCGGATCCAGGAGGCGGTGCGCACCGGAGAACTGGCCCGGATCGCCCACGGCGATACGCCGGCCCTGGGCACGGTTCCCCGATATCCTCTCACCCTAGAGGAGGTGTCCCCATGAGCGGACCGACCACGACCTCCATCCGTCCCGAGGAGATCCTGAGAGACGCGGAGAACCTGCGCCGCTCCCTGGGTCCCTCCTTCCGGGACGCGGTGGTAGAGGCCATCTACGCGGACGCGGAGCGCATCGCGCGGCGCACCGTCCGCCGGGCCGGGGAGCGCTACGACGGCTTCGACCAATGGCTGGACCGGGTGCTCACCTCGCCCATCACGGGCCTGCCCATCATGGGGCTGGGGCTGGCCCTGGTCTTCTGGGTCACCATCGTCGGGGCCAACTATCCCTCGGAGCTCATCGCCACGGTGCTGTTCTGGGTGGAGGCCCAGGCCAGCGCCCTGTTCGACATGCTCGGGGTCCCCGGGTGGATCACGGGATTCCTCTGGCACGGCGTCTACCGGGGGCTCGCCTGGGTGGTGGCGGTCATGCTGCCCCCCATGGCCATCTTCTTCCCCATCTTCACCCTGCTGGAGGACCTGGGCTTTCTGCCCCGGTTCGCGTTCAACATGGATCGGCTCTTCAAGAAGGTGGGCGCCCACGGCAAGCAGGCCCTGAGCATGAGCATGGGGTTCGGGTGCAACGCAGCAGGGGTGGTGGCCACCCGGATCATCGACTCCCCTCGGGAGCGGCTCATCGCCATCCTGACCAACAACTTCGTGCCCTGCAACGGCCGGTTCCCCACCCTGATCATGTTGGCCCTGGTCTTCTTTGCCGCGGAGTTCCCCCCGGCCTATGCCTCCTTCGTGGCCGCGGGCGCGGTGGTGGCCGTGGTGGTGGTGGGCATCGTCACCACCCTGGTGGTCTCCGCGCTCCTGTCCCGGACAGTGCTCAAGGGCGAGGCCTCCGTCTTCACCCTGGAGCTGCCCCCCTACCGCCGCCCCAACGTGATGCAGGTCCTCTACACCTCCTTCATCGACCGCACCATCTTCGTGCTGCGGCGGGCTGTGCTGATGGCCGCTCCGGCCGGCGGGGTCATCTGGCTCCTCAGCAATCTCCACCTGGGTGGGCAGAGCCTGGCCCTCTGGATCGCCGACTTCCTGGATCCCCTGGGCAACGCCATCGGCCTGGACGGGGTGATCCTCCTGGCCTACATCATCGCGATCCCCGCCAACGAGATCGTGGTCCCCACCATCCTGATGACCTACACCAACGCGGGGCAGATGATCGAGATCAGCGGCCTGGACGAGCTGCGGGCGCTCCTGGTGGGACAACAGGGATGGACCCTGCTCACCGCGGCCAACCTCATGCTCTTCTCCCTGCTCCACAACCCCTGCTCCACCACCATCTGGACCATCTGGAGCGAGACCCGCAGCAAGAAGTGGACCGCCATGGGCGCCCTGATGCCCCTGGGCATCGCCTTCCTGGTCACCTTTGTGGTGGCCCAAGGGGTCCGGCTGCTGGGTTCCTGACCGCATATCGATGTGCGGACGATCGGGGCCCTTCGCCCCCGCCTGCGGAGCCAACCGGCAACGGCGCCGGCAGCGCTCCCCCCTGGGCTCGGCGGCTCGGGACGCCGGGGACCGACCTCTCCTCCCTGTCCCCTCTCGGTGATCGAGCGCAGCCCAGCCATCCACCTTGCCCTCCGCGAAGCCAGCCCCCTTGCCCCATGAGGCCCAGCCCCGAATATCCCCAGAGACCACAATTGCCAAGGAGGTCGGGCCTTGCTATACTGGCCCCATCTCCTGGCACGGTTTAGTTCACGGGCCACAGAGCAAAGGTACCGCCATGAAGACCCGGCGTCTGCTGGCCGTGTCCCTCGGACACATGGCCATCGATATCCTCAACGCCTCGGTGGCCATGATCCTGACCGCCCTGGCCGTTCCCTTTGGCCTGAACAACGCCCAGATCGGCTTCGGCGTCATGGCCTATCAACTGGTGGGCGCGCTGAGCCAGCCCCTGTTCGGCTGGCTGGCCGATCGGCTGGCCGGGCGTTGGCTGGGCGCCGCCGGCCTGGCCTGGACCGCGGGCTGCTACCTGGCCGCCACCTACGCGACCAGCTACCCGACCCTGCTCCTGTGGATGTCCCTGGCCGCGTTGGGCAGCGGCGCCTTCCATCCCCAGGGGGCCATGAACGCCAGCGACGCGGGCCAGGCACGGCGGGCCTCCAGCGCCACGGCCTTCTTCTTCCTTCTGGGTCAGATGGGCTTGGCCCTGGGCCCCATGATCGCCGGGGTGTTGTTGGCCCACAGCGGCCTGCCCGGCGTCCGCATCCTGGCCCTGGCCACCCTGCCCATGGTGGTGCTGATGGCCCTGGAACTCCGGGAGCCCGCGTCCCGGGCTCCCCAGCGGCGGATCTCCTCTCGGCTGGCCCAGCGCCCTGGGAACGGGCCGGCCCTGACGGTGATGGTGGCCTTTGGGATGGTGGTAGCCCTGCGGGCGACCGTCCAACAGGGCTACTACGGCCTGCTGCCCAAGTTCTTCGCCGACCAGGGCTTCACCAGCGATCAGTACGGTTTCCTGGTGGGCGTCTTCAGCGTGGCCCTGGCCCTGGGCACCCTGGCCGGGGGCTTCCTGGGGGATCGCTTCCCGCACCGGCGGCTGCTGTGGGTGACCTCCCTGGCCACCGCGCCCTTTACCTGGGGCATGCTCCTGGTCCACGGCCCGACCTACGGGATCCTGGCCGCGGCCGGGGGGTTCCTGGTGGGGGTGCCCCACAGCATCCTGGTGGTCATGGCCCAGAAGCTCCTGCCCGAGCGCCAGGGATTGGCCAGCGGCGCGGTGTTGGGCTTCATGTTCGCCTCCGGGGCTCTGGGCACGGGGCTGGCCGGCTGGACGGCCGACCTGGTGGGCCTTCCCCGGGTCATGTACACCCTGGGGCTGCTGCCCCTGGGGGTCGCCCTCTGCACCCTGGCCCTGCCCGGGGAGCCCTCCCCCTCGTCCCCGGAGATGGCGCCCTCGCCCTCGGGTTGAGCACCGAAACCGAAGGAGGCCGCATCGTGGATGGACGAGCGGAGCTGGAAGGGATGTACCGCATCGTGTGGGAAGGGGAACCGCCGCGACCGCGGGTGGGCCTGGCCCTGGGCGGCGGCGCGGCCCGGGGGATCGCCCACATCGGCGTGTTGGAGGCCCTGGAGGAGCACGCCATCCCCATCGACTGCATCGCCGGAACCAGCGCCGGCTCCATCGCGGGGGGGCTCTACGCGGCCGGGCTCTCCCCGGCCCGCATGCGGGAGCTGGTCCAACAGCTCCGATGGCGGGAGATCACCAAGTTCACCCTGCCCAAGATGGGGCTGCTGGACTTCGACCGGATCACGGCCTGGATCGAGGAGGAATGCCTGGAGGGCCGCCCGGTGACCTTCCAGGAGCTGCGGATCCCCTTCGCCGCGGTGGCCGCGGACATCACCACCGGCGAGCTGGTGGCCATCGCGGAGGGGCGCCTGGCCGACGCCCTCCGGGCCAGCTCCAGCGTGCCGGGGATCTTCACGCCCATGGAGTACCGAGGCCGCCTGCTGGTGGACGGGGGCATCCTGAACAACCTGCCCGCCTCGGTGGCCCGCCGGCTGGGCGCGGACTACGTCATCGCGGTGGACCTGCTCCCGCCGGGGATCATCGGGGGCAAACGCCCTCAGAACGTGATGGAGCTGACCCTCACCGCCATCTACATGTTGATGCGCTCCACCCACAACGACGGCCTGCGCGCGGACCGGGTGATCCAGCCGGCCATCGGCCACGTGAGCCTCATCGACCTGGGTCGGGTGGATGAGCTCATCCAGGCCGGTCGGGAGGCCACCCTGGCCCTCATCCCCCAGATCCGGGCCGACCTGAGGCTGGACCATGGCCCCCCATGAGGCCGCCCTCTCGGGGTCGGGCCTCTAGCGGGCCTCTCGGATCGCGTCCACCGTGCCCGGATCCTCCAGGCTGCTCACGTCCCCCAGGGGCTCGCCCAGGTAGGCGGCCCGGATCACCCGACGCATGACCTTGGCGTTCCGGGTCTTGGGCAGGGCCCGCACGAACTTCACCTCCCGGGGCCTCAGGGGCTTGCCCAGCCGGGCAGCCACCTGTTCCTCCAGCGCTCGACGCAGGGCCTCGCTGGCCGCCACGCCGGGCCGCAACACCACGAAGACCACCACCTCGTTGTCCTTGACGGGATGGGGCACCCCGATGGCCGCGGATTCGGTCACGTCCGGATGGGCATTGACGATGGACTCCACCTCGGCCGGGCCCAGCCGCTTGCCGGCCACCTTGATGGTGTCGTCGCTCCG
>Ga0256839_1006321_pt1 | contig 10448 bp, 6 predicted proteins | sample 354166metaG_FD_185968 | JGI IMG/M metagenome (GOLD analysis project Ga0256839, IMG submission 185968) | Hydrothermal vent microbial communities from Mid Atlantic Ridge, Atlantic Ocean - 354-166 | ecosystem: Environmental > Aquatic > Marine > Hydrothermal vents | place: Atlantic Ocean: Mid... | reverse complement strand
CGGCCTCCACCGCCCTGTCCATGCTGCCCAGGTGCACTGGCATGTGCGGCGCATTGGCCACCAGCCCGCCGTGCGCGTCGAACACCGCGCAGGAGAAGTCCAGCCGCTCCTTGATGTTCACCGAGCTGGCCGTGGCCCGCAGCACCTCGCCCATCTGCTCGGCGATGTTCATGAACAGGTTGTTGAACACCTCCAGCAGCACCGGGTCGGGCCTGTCATGCCCTGCATCCCGAACGGATGCCTCTTCCCGTCTGGCTGCATGCATCCGCTCCAGCAGCAGGTGCCCGTAGGCATTCATCCGCGCCTGCCAGCCCGGTTCCACGACGATCTGCGAGTTCGGCTCGATGATCAGCGCCGGGCCGCTGACCGTCTGCCCCGGCTGCATGGCGGCACGGTCGAACAACGGCACCCGCTGCCACCTACCGTTCACGTAAAGGTCAACATGCTTCAGCGGCTGCGGCGCACCTTCCTGCTCCGCCCGCGGCTCTTCGGGAATACGCGCCCCGCCGCCCTCGGCGGCCACGTTCACTGCCTCGATGATCAGCCCCTTCTCCGGCTGCGTGAAGCCGAACAGCTTCAGGTGTTCTTGCTCGAAGGCCTCCCGCAGGGCAGCGGCATCATCCATCAGATGCAGTTCCTGCTCGGCAGAGGGCCGGTGCGAGGGCGCGCCAGCGCCCATGTCAATGGAAATGGCCGTATCGGTTCCCGCATAGCGCAGCAGCGCCTGCACCTGCACCCGTGCTTCCGCCCGCGCCACGCCCTTCTCCGCCAGCTCCGCCAATGCTTCCTCAGCCAACGCATCGGCCAGCTTGCGGGTGCTTTTCAACGTATCGTCATCCAGCGGCTGCTCCACGCCGCGGGTGCGCTCCGCGCGGATGTGCGCCAGGCCGATGCCATAGGCCGACAGCACGCCCGCCAGCGGATGCACCAGCACGCTGCGCATGCCCAGCTCATCGGCAATACGACAGGCAAACTGCGCCCCCGCCCCGCCGAAGCAGTTGAGCAGGTATTCGGTTACGTCATGCCCGCGCTGGATGGAGATCTTCTTGATGGCATTGGCCATGTTCTCCACCGCGATGCGCAGGAAACCCTCCGCCACCTCTTCCGGCGAGCGCCCATCGCCCACCTCCGCCGCCAGCGTGGCGAAAGCTTCGCGCACCGCCTCCACGTCCAGCGGTTCATTGCCTTCAGGGCCGAACACGTGCGGAAAATGCGCCGGCTGGATGCGCCCCAGCAGCACGTTGGCGTCGGTAATGCACAACGGCCCGCCGCGCCGGTAGCTCCTCGGCCCCGGGTTGGCCCCCGCCGACTCCGGCCCCACCTGGAACCGCCCCTGCGCCAGCTTCAGGATGGAACCGCCGCCCGCCGCCACCGTGTGCACCCGCAGCATCGGCGCGCGCAGCCGCACACCCGCCACCTCCGTCTCGAAGGCGCGCTCGAAGCTGCCGTCGAAGTGCGCCACGTCGGTGCTGGTGCCGCCCATGTCGAAGCCGATGACCTTGTCAAACCCCGCCAGCCGTGCCGTTTCCACCATGCCCACCACGCCACCGGCGGGGCCGGACAGGATGGCATCCTTGCCGTTGAAGTGATCCGCCGAGGTCAGCCCGCCGGACGACATCATGAACAGCAGCCGCGGGGCAGGGTGGCTTGGCTGTTCCTCCGCACTTCCCGCCGCCCCCAGTGCCGCGGCGATGCGCGACACGTAGCGGCGCAGCACCGGCGTCAGGTAGGCATCCACCACCGTGGTGTCGCCGCGCGGCACCAGCTTCATCAAGGGCGAGACCTCGTGCGAGGCGGAGACGTGCGCAAAGCCCATCTCCCGCGCCAGCCCCGCCACCAGTTGCTCGTGCAGCGGCCAGCGGTCGGCATGCAGAAAGGCAATGGCCAGCGTCGTGAAGCCCTCATCCCGCAGCGCCTGAAGCTGCGCCCGCACGGCGGCCTCGTCCGGCTTCACCAGTTGCTGGCCGTTGAAGGAGATGCGCTCGCGCACTTCCACCACTTTCTCGTAGAGCGGTGGAATGTGCCGCGGCGCCAGTGCGAACAGGTCGGGCCGGTTCTGCGTTCCGATGAACAGGGCATCGCCGAAACCCTCGGTAATCAGCAGCGCCACCCGCTCGCCGGTGCGCTCCAGCAGGGCGTTGGTGGCCACCGTCGTGCCCATCTTCACTTCCGCGATGCGCTGAAACGGAATGGGCGCGTCGGACGCCACGCCAAGAAACCGCCGGATGCCCTCCAGCGCCGCATCCTCGTAGGCCTCCGGGTTGTCCGAGAGCAGCTTCAGCGTGCGCAGCTCCCCGTCCGGGGACAACGCCACCACGTCGGTGAACGTCCCGCCCCGGTCGATCCAGAACCGCCACCTGCCCCGTTCTTGTGCAGCCATGCCCGTGTGCTCTCATTCCTCCACGAAGTCGGCGCATTTCGGGGCGGGTTGATCTCCCCACGGCATGATCGGCACGGTGGAGATGGAGTTCTTCGGGCTGCCCTCGATGATCTTGTCGGAATAGACGAGATACACCAGCACGTTGCGCCGCTTGTCGCAGCCCCTGACCACCTGCATCTTCTTGAACAGGAAGGAGCGCCGCTCGCGGTAGAAGTCCTCGCCCTGCTCGAACTTGCCCTTGATGCGGATCGGCCCGATCTGCCGGCAGGCGATGGAGATCTCCGAGCGCTCTTCCGCCAGCCCGGCCCAGCCCTTCCAGCCGCCGACCTCCGGCACCGCCAGGTGGCAGGCCACGCCCTCCACCAGCGGATCATCGATGGCATGCACGCGGATGTAGGCATCCGGCGACAGCAGGCGGAACACCGTGCGCTTCTTGAAGATGAACTCCGGTTCTGCCTCCTGCGCCAGCGCCGTGTCAGCTCCGCCCGGCAAGCCCCCCGTTGCATTCGCCAGCACCAGCCCCACCACCAGCATCAGGCCTCCGAAAAAACGCCGCATCATGATCATGCTCCCGTCGAATCCACCTTCATGGTCAGGCAGCATGCATTTGCGCGAAGGCGGATTCAAGGTCGGCGATCAGGTCATCGGCATCTTCCAGCCCGACGGACAGGCGCACCAGCCACGGCGCATGCGGCCATTCCGTGCTGCGCAGCCTGCGCATGTCCTTCAGCATCACCAGGCTCTCGTAGCCGCCCCAGGAGGCACCGATGCCGAACAGTTGCAGGGAATCGACGAAGCGCCGCCCTTCCGCCTCGCCGTAATCCGGCTTCAGCACGAAGGAGAACAGCGCCGCTGCGCCGGAGAAGTCGCGCCTGAAGATCTCGTGCCCGTGGCAATGGGGCAGGGCAGGGTGCAGCACCACCTCCACCTCATCGCGCGTCATCAGCCATTCCGCCACCTTCAGGGCGTTCTTTTCCGCCTGCCGCATGCGCACGTCCATGCTGCGCAGGCCGCGCAACACCAGCCAGGCATCATCGGCGCCCACGCACTGCCCCATCGTCAGCGCCGCCGTGCGCACCCGCTCCGCCACCTCCGCCGAGCACAGCGCCGCGCCCATCAGCACGTCGGCATGGCCGGACTGGTATTTTGTCAACGCCTGGATGGACACGGAGCAGCCCGCCGAGATGGCATCGAACAGCCAGCCCGCCGACCACGTGTTGTCGATCACCGGGGTAATGCCACGCTCCCGCGCCGCCTGCGCAAGCGCCGGCACGTCCAGCACCTCCAGGCTGTCCGATGCCGGCGATTCGAGGAACAATACGCGGGTGTTGCCTTCCATCATGCCGATGATCTCGTCCACCCCGGCGCGCGGGCTGAAGTAGCTGGCCGAGACGCCAAAGCGCGCCATCAGCGTGTTCATCAGCCGCCGCGTGGGATAATATAGCCCGTCGGAGAGCAGCACGTGATCCCCTGTGCTGGTCAGCCCCAGCACCACCCCGGCGATGGCCGCCAGCCCGGAAGGGTAGAGCAGGCATTCTGCTGCCGGTTCGATTTCAAGCAACGCCTCGCACAGCGCCCGTGTCGTGTCCGTGCCCTTGGTGCCGTAGGGTGCCTTCGTTTCCAGCGTTTCCACGTCGCGCGTCAGGATGGTGCTGGCCCGCATCACCGGCGGGTTCACCGGCCCCGTCTCGTCTCGTGCCGGGTCGAAGCCGCGGCCTGCGTGCAGCAGCCGGGTGGTGCGCTGGCGCGCAGGCCGCGAATCGGAAAGCTTGCGAGAATCGTTCATCGATTGATCTCCTGAAGGCATTGGGACCCGAGCGGGAAAGAAGGGGCAGGCAGAACGCAACCACGTGCCCGCACGCCGGCAGGTGCAGGATACACCGCACAGGCCTGGGGCAGGCAGCCGCTGCATGGGCCAGCTTGCAGGCCGGTTTCGCCGGCGTCAAGCCATGCTTGGGCCGCCCTGTGCCAGGCTCTTCGTCATCGTGTTCAAGCAGCTGAATGTCGCACGCCTTTCACAAATTTCATGTTGTCCGGAACAGGTGGCGAGAAAAACGCTTGACGCGACTTTCATTTTGTTTTCCGATGCAGGAGGCGGGCACACGAAAACAATGCACCCGCCAACAGGGGAGAACGTCTGCAAAGGGAGAACTGGCAAGCCGTTTCCGTATCCGACATTGCGCACGAGATCGCGTTGCGATGCGTCGCATCGGTGCGAGTGCGCCGTTCGTGCCCCGATTGCCGTGGCAGGAAGGCAGTTTTTTCCGATGATCCTGCCTGATTCTGCCGGTGAGCAGGGGTTTCCGGCGTGGTTTCATGCATCAGGAGAGGCATCGCGACGGCAGGGGCGGCCATGTTTGGCTGTCCTGTCTTCCTCAGATGTCCGGCAGGCCGCGGCTTGCGGAAGGCCGGATGGTTTCCCACCCTTGCTGACCGCAGCAAGGCGGTCGCGCTGCCGTCGGGGGCTTTCCCGGCGAACGGATTACCCGCCAACGACAACCTGTCTTCAGGAGGATGGAAGCAATGAAAAAGATTGTCGCTCTAGCGCTTGGTGCGCTGATGACTGCCGGCGTGGCCACCGCCGCCAATGCCGGCACGCTGGAAGACGTGAAGAAGAAGGGCCACGTGCAGTGCGGTGTGTCGCAGGGCCTGCCCGGCTTCTCCAATCCTGATGACAAGGGCAACTGGACGGGGCTGGACGTGGACTTCTGCCGCGCCGTGGCCGCTGCCGTGTTCGGCGACCCGAACAAGGTGAAGTTCACCCCGCTCTCCGCCAAGGAGCGCTTTACCGCGCTGCGCTCCGGCGAGGTGGACCTGCTGGCCCGCAACACCACCTGGACCATGCAGCGCGACACCGAGCTGGGCCTGAACTTCGTCGGCGTCAACTACTACGACGGCCAGGGCTTCATGGTGCGCAAGAGCCTGGGCGTTACCTCTGCCCTGCAGCTCAACGGCGCCGCCGTGTGCACCAACACCGGCACCACCACGGAGCTGAACGTGGCCGACTACTTCCGCGCCAACAAGATGCAGTATGAGGTGGTGGCCTTCGAGAAGGCGGATGAGGTGGTGAAGGCCTACGACGAGGGCCGTTGCGACGTTTACACCACCGACCGCTCCGGCCTTGCCGCCCAGCGCCTGAAGCTGAAGAACCCGGACGAGCACGTGGTGCTGCCGGAGATCATCTCCAAGGAGCCGCTCGGCCCGGTGGTGCGCCACGGCGATGATCAGTGGTTCGACATTGTCAAGTGGACGCTGTTCGCCATGATCAATGCCGAGGAGCTGGGTGTAACCTCGCAGAACGTGGACGAGATGAAGAAGTCCACCAATCCCTCCATCCGCCGCCTGCTGGGCGTGGAAGGCAAGTTCGGCGAGAACATCGGCCTGACCAACGACTGGGCCTACAACATCATCAAGCACGTGGGCAACTACGGCGAGGTGTATGAGCGCAACGTCGGCCCCAAGACGCCGCTGGGCCTCGCCCGCGGGCTGAACGCGCTGTGGAACAAGGGCGGCATCATGTATGCCCCGCCCATCCGCTGATCAGTCGCCATATCAGACGGTCAACGCGTCAGCTTGCAGGCGGATTGGGTGCATGAACGCCTGAGTGAACACATCAACGGGCTTCCGGCATGGCACGCCAGTCGTGCCGGAAGCCTTTTTCGTGCATTGCATGCATTTTGTCATTTCCCGCTGTCATGTGAGTGCCGGTCATCAGGAGGGGGAGTGTCGGCATCATGAGCACCACCACGCTGCGCATGCAGGAAACCTCTGCCGAGCACGCTGCGCGCACCCGCCGCTTCTGGCTGGTGATGGCGCTCGGCGCGCTGTCCTTCCTGCTGTTCTTCCTTGCTGCCAGTTCCTTCTATTACAAGTCTCCCACCGGCATGTTTGCCGACCTTGCCGGCTGGCTGGCCGCCATCGGCGCTGCACTGGTGAATTTCCAGGGCGGCTTCCTGGTGTGGCTGGGGCGGCTGGTAACGGCGGTGGTCAACATCGCCCCCATGTTCAGCCTCATCTTCTTCATCGGCATGGGCTACCGCCTGTGGCGCTGGGTGCAGGAGGAGCATCCGCGCCCGGCCTCCGCCAATCCGCTGTTCGACCGGCACTTTCGCGGCATCTTCTCGGAGCTGGTGGTGTTCACCGCGCTGGCCGCCTTCATCTGGTGGATCGTCGGCAACACGGTGGACAACCTGCACCGCCTGGGCAAGCCGCCGGGCTTCGACTTCCTGGGGGCTACCGCCGGCTTTGGCATCAACCAGGTGCTGTTTCTGGAGTATGCGGAGACTTCCAGCTACGGCAAGGCCATCCTGGTGGGGCTCATCAACACCATCGTCCTGTCGCTGGCCGGCATCGTGCTGGCCACCGTGCTGGGCTTCATCATCGGCATCATGCGGCTGTCGAGCAACTGGGTGATCGCCCGCATTGCCGAGGCTTACGTGGAGTTCTTCCGCAACGTGCCGCTGCTGTTGCAGATCTTCATCTGGTACAATGCGGTGCTCAAGCCGTTGCCTGGCCCGCGGCAGTCGCTGGTGGTGGCCGATGCGGTGTTCATCAACAACCGCGGCGTCTATTCGCCGAAGCCCATCTTCACCGATGCATGGTGGATCGTGGTCGCCGCCTTTGTCATCGGCATCGTGGCAAGCTGGTTCATTGCCCGCTGGGCGCACCGCCGGCAGATGCAGACGGGCCAGCCCTTCCCGGTGCTGCGCACGGCGCTGCTGCTCATCTTCGGCCTGCCGCTGCTGGCCTATGGGCTTGTCTCCCTGTTTGCCGGGCCGCCGGTGAGCTTCGACTATCCGGAGCTGCGCGGCTTCAACTACCAGGGCGGCATGCGCATCATCCCGGAATTCATCGCCATGCTCATGGCCCTGTCCATCTACACCGCGGCCTTCATTGCCGAGATCGTGCGCGCCGGCATCCAGGCGGTGCCGCACGGGCAGACGGAGGCGGCGCTGGCACTGGGGCTCACCCGCGGGCAGAAGATGCGGCTGGTGGTGGTGCCGCAGGCCCTGCGCGTCATCATCCCGCCGCTCACCAGCCAGTATCTGAACCTGACGAAGAACTCCTCGCTGGCGGTGGCCATCGCCTATCCGGACCTCGTGGCGGTGGGTGGCATCGTGCTCAACCAGTCCGGCCGCGAGCTGGAGATCATCGCCCTGTGGATGCTCATCTACCTGAGCCTCAGCCTGGCCACCTCGGCCTTCATGAACTGGTACAACGCGAAAATGAAACTGGTGGAGAGATAGCACTTGGATCGCCCCGCTTCCCTGCCTGACCGCCTTGCTCACAATTCCTGGGCGGTCGGGCGGGGGAGCGGGGCGGTGAGCGGTGCGCCTCAGCGCAGGAATGATGAAACTGGTGGAGAGATAGCGCCTGGCTCTGAAAAGGACCTCTCCCCCTCCCAACCACCTTGGGTATGATTTCTGGGTGGTTGGGAGGGGGAGAGGGCCGGAGCGACGCGCTTCAGCGCAGGAATGATGAGATAAAGACCATGCCCGCCACCACGAAAAAGCTTCCCTGGCAGCCCTTTCATCGCAACGATATGCTGCCCCCCAAGCCACCGCCACCGGCCACCACCGGTGTGCTTGGCTGGTTGCGGCGCAACCTGTTCTCCAACTGGTGGAACACGCTGCTGACGCTGCTCGGCCTGTGGTTCATCTGGGTGGTGGCCAGCAGCCTCATCGAGTTCGCCCTGATCAAGGCCGTGTGGACGGGCGAGGACCGAAACGCCTGCCTGCCGAAGGACGGCGTGGAGGTAGGGGCCTGCTGGGCATACGTGAACGCCAAGTTCAACCAGTTCATGGACGGCTTCTACCCGGCCGACCAGGAGTGGCGCTACCTCACCGTGTATGCCGTGGGCATCGCCCTGCTGGTGCCGCTGCTGATACCGAAGGTGCCCTGGAAGGGGCTGAACGCCCTGCTGCTGTTTGGTGCCTACCCGGTGCTGGCCTACCTGCTGCTCTATGGCGCACCGTCGCTGGGCCTGCCCATCGTGGAGACCACGCAATGGGGCGGCCTGCTGCTGACCCTGGTGATTGCTTCCGTCGGCATAGTCATCTCGCTGCCGCTGGGCATCGTCTTTGCGCTGGGGCGGCGCTCGCAGTTGCCGGTCATCCGCTTCCTGTCCATCGCCTTCATCGAGTTCTGGCGCGGCGTGCCGCTTATCACCGTGCTGTTCATGTCATCGGTGATGCTGCCGCTGTTCCTGCCGGAGGATGTTACGCTGGACAAGGTCGTGCGCCCGCTCGTTGGCGTGGCGCTGTTCGCCGCCGCCTACATGGCCGAGGTGGTGCGTGGCGGCCTGCAGGCCATCCCCAAGGGGCAATACGAGGCAGCACAGGCGCTGGGGCTGACCTACTGGCAGATGATGGGCCTCATCATCCTGCCGCAGGCGCTGAAGCTGGTGATCCCCGGCATTGTCAACACCTTCATCGGCCTGTTCAAGGACACCTCGCTGGTGTCCATCATCGGCCTGTTCGACCTGCTGGGCATCGTGCAGACATCGCTGGCCGACGCCAAGTGGTCCACCCCCACCACCGCGCCCACCGCCTACCTGTTCCTGGCGCTGGTGTATTTCTTCTTCTGCTACGGCATGTCGCGCTACTCGCTGTTCATGGAGCGACACCTGCACACGGGACACAAACGCTGAGGACTTCCAACCATGAGCACCACGAGCAACAACACCTCCGCCATTGCTTCCGCCGCCAGCACCGACGAGCTGGCCGTGCAGATGATCGACGTCAACAAGTGGTATGGCGAATTCCACGTGCTGCGCGACATCAACCTGGAGGTCTTTCGCGGCGAACGCATCGTCATCTGCGGGCCGTCCGGTTCCGGCAAGTCCACGCTCATCCGCTGCATCAACCGGCTGGAGGAGCACCAGGCCGGGCGCATCATCGTCAACGGCACGGAGCTGACCGAGGACGTGAAGAAGATCGAGGAAATCCGCCGCGAGGTCGGCATGGTGTTCCAGCACTTCAACCTGTTTCCGCATCTCACGGTGCTGGAAAACTGCACCCTGGCACCCATCTGGGTGCGCCGCATGCCGAAGAAGGAGGCGGAGGAGATCGCCATGCACTTCCTCGAGAAAGTGCACATCCCGGAGCAGGCGCACAAGTATCCCGGCCAGCTTTCCGGTGGTCAGCAGCAGCGCGTGGCCATTGCGCGCAGCCTGTGCATGCAGCCGCAGATCATGCTGTTCGACGAGCCGACCTCGGCGCTGGATCCGGAGATGATCAAGGAGGTGCTGGAGGTGATGGTGGAGCTGGCCGAAACCGGCATGACCATGCTGGTGGTAACGCACGAGATGGGCTTTGCCCGCCAGGTGGCCGACCGCGTCATCTTCATGGACCAGGGACAGATCGTGGAGATGAACACGCCGGAAGAGTTCTTCACCAACCCGCAGAGCGAGCGCACGAAGCTGTTTCTCTCGCAAATCCTGCACTGATGGTGCACAATGGCGCGCAAGTGGCTGCCAGCAGCCGGATGATTCACGCCGAGAGGGGAGAACGATCATGTCATTGAAGGCCCGCAAGGCCCGCCAGCCGCGCGCCCTGTTCCTGTCGCTTGGTCTGCTGGTGCCACTGGTGTTGCACGCGGCCGAGCCCGTGCACGCGCAACAGCCACAACAGCCTGCCCAGGCACCCGCGGCCGAACAGGCACAGCAGCCCACTGCCAGGCCCACGCCACAGCAGATGCGGCAGATGATGCAGAAGCTGGCGGCCTTCCGCCACGAGCCGTTGACGGTGGAGAAGGCGAAGGCCGCCATCGAGGTGTTCATGACGCTGCGCGAGAAATACCCGCCGGAAACCTTCAGGAGCGAAACCCCGGGGCCGATGGGCGCGGTGGAGGCGATGAAGCGCTCCGAAAAGGCGCGGGAGATCATGCAGCTGGTGAGGGAGAAGGGCTTCTCCGGCATAGATCAGTGGGCGAAGACCTTCACATCCCTTGGCATGGCGTTGGCCTATGTGCGCGAAGGCGATGACAACGCCGAGAAGAAGCTGAAGGAGGTGCAGGCCTCTCCCATGCCGGATGACATAAAGCAGCGCATTGTTGCCATGCTGAAGGC
>Ga0256839_1006320_pt1 | contig 10452 bp, 8 predicted proteins | sample 354166metaG_FD_185968 | JGI IMG/M metagenome (GOLD analysis project Ga0256839, IMG submission 185968) | Hydrothermal vent microbial communities from Mid Atlantic Ridge, Atlantic Ocean - 354-166 | ecosystem: Environmental > Aquatic > Marine > Hydrothermal vents | place: Atlantic Ocean: Mid... | reverse complement strand
GGTATACGTGGTGGTAATATGTATCTAGAGGGAATACAGGTTGCCAGCCTGAGTGCCTATCGCATGAATAGCTATACGATACGCGCGCAGGTTGACGGCAACACGGCTTCGACCGAATTCATTCTGAATGCCGATCGCGAGGCTGTATATGTCACGATTGGCGACACGGTTACCAAGGTTTGCAGCGCAATAGTGCGAAACTAGGGATTTAACCCCCGCATTCGCCCGGACAAATGCTGCCTTATCCGGCCAGCCGGGTAAATGAATTCTATCGGGCAGGAGACGCTATTGCGGGCATCACAAGGCTATCACTAGAGCAAATCCAGCCCAATTGAATCCACCGGACAACCCGAACGCATTTGCAGATGCAAACGCTGCCTAGGGTTGCGCGGTGAATACACGAATCCGGTTGGATTGGATGCGCTCTAAACGACAGAATAGCTGTCGTTTGGCCGAAGTGTTTGCGGTCTAGGCGGCTTTGTCACTGCGAAGGTTGAGCTGCAGGCTTCCTTTGCGGGCTGCAGGCCACGATATATTCACGCTGCTGCCTCCGGCCCCGACATTCGGGGTGAAATACGGAGCCTCGAAGCGGGTCACGTTTGCACCATCCTGAATTGGCCCGATGGCCGACCAGCTGCTTACCCTGCGCAGTTGCCCGCCAAAGGGAATTTGTGCGGCGTGCGAATAGGTCCATGTCGCCGAGGCCGCAGGCTGGGAAACCTCGACAAGCGCCGGATTCTCTGTGCGGTTTGTTATCTCGCGAAAGGTATTGCCCTGAAAGGTAATATTCTTCGTTAAAGCATGGTCAAACCCGCCATTCGAGGTATCCACAGTTTCTATTCTGTCGATAATATCGGAACCCAGCACCTTGAATGTATTGCCAACGACAGAAATGCCATCCATATTATGCCCGGTTCCATAGGGTGCCAGTCGGAAGAAGGTAAACCATGCTGCAACATTGGAAACTATAAAGATATTTCCGCTTATGGAGATCGAACCAAAAGGCGAGGCCGCCGGGCCGACATTGCTGTAATTTGCATGTTCATTGACCACCTCGATAAAACAATTATCCACATAATTTCCGGTGATCACCGATGTGCAATTCCGCGCGGTAAATACAATCCCCGCCGTGCGCTCGCCCACAGCCGCCCCGTCACCCTGCCAGAAATGGTTGCCGGTAATGATATGCCCGGCCCTGGCCATCACACCAAAATGTTTGAAACGCACCGACATGTTGTCACGTATTTTTACATCGTTGGAATTGGTATTATAGGCGATTGTGGTGCGGTTCTGCGCCAAATCATTGTATTCATTGGAATAAAATTCGTTATTATACAATGACATCCCGTAACAGCCTTCGTTGAACGAGGTTAGCCCGCGGTCCTTGGGCCGTAAAAACCAGTTACTATGCACATGCCATGCATAACCGCTAAAGGGTAGCAACAGCCCCGAGCTATTGCCAAGGCAGGCAAATTCCACATTGGTGATCTGAAAACGGGACATGCCGCTAAAGCCCGAAAAATCCAGAAGATACTTGAAGCGCTCGAAGGTGTAGCTCTGCGTGGCTGCCGGATTAATCAGGCGCTGTGACAATGTTACCGTGCCCGAGCCGGTATCGACCTCCGTGACATAGACTTCCCGCCCGACACCGGCACCCGATACCAGCGAGCCGACCGCGATATTCGCTACATTCACCACATTTGAGAGCGTTAACGGGCTGGCGGTTGCATAGCTGGCGCTGGAGGTAACGACCGTGGTATCCCAGCCGGCTGAAGCTGTGGCTTCGAGCGAGCCATTGCGCAGAACGCGCCGGTTGCCAAAGTTGTTTTTGTTGCCCACGGCCGCATGGACATCGATCGGGGAATCCAGCTGAATTCGCCGCCCACCCAGATCCAGCGATTCATGGTCGGTAAAGTTAAACAACGCGGCAAGAGCGCGGATAAGCGCCTCGCGTTCATTGCCGAACGCAGCTTCGTAGGTTTTGTATTCAAAATTCGAGGTGATCATCAATCGCTCGGCTGGCGGCATGATCAGCGTGCCTTCAAAGCGGATGGGTGAATTGATGGTCAGCGAAGTGGCAATATAATAAACCCCCTCCGATACAACCACCTCGCGCCCCTGCGCATCGGCATCGGCGGCCAGAAAGGCCTGCCGGTCATCGGTGATACCATCGCCCACCGCGCCATAATCCCGCACATCGACCCAGCCCATCAGCTTGCGATGGAAAATCGAGGTTTTATCCTCGACCAACACCGTTTCTATCCGCACCACCGCGCCATTATCGCCGGTCATATCCAGCCCGATATGGGCAAATACCGGCTCGTTACCCCAAACCATATCCACGCCGGTGCGATCGCCCGTGCCGATAATCGCCGACACTTCGTATATCCGGCCATAGGTATTGGGCAGCAGCTCCGGTCCGGTTTCATCCAGCCCCGTCACATGCGCGCCCCCCGGCCCGCCGGCCCAAGCCGCAATGCGCACCGAAGGAAACAGCCCGCTCAGCACCTTGAACCGCACCTTTACCTGCAAATAGCAGCCCGGCAGAATAGGGGTATCGCCCATATAACGCAGCTTTTGCAGGGTTGCGGTTTTTTGCAGCTCCAGGCACGGCCCGAAATCGGGATCGCTTGCCACCAGCGCCGCATTGGCCGCCCCGTCATAGGTTAGCGAGCCCGGGGTGCCATCTTCGCTTGACCAATCCAGCAGGCCGTCAATAAATGCTGGCGGCATAAAGTTCAGACCATCGGTAATTGCCTTATTCATCCAAAACCCCTTCTCGGTTTTCTTTGGCCAGCGCGCACGCGCCATTCCAGCCACAAAATATGTTCTAGCCGTTTCACGACTTCGCTAAAAATTAACTCAAAGGAGTGGGAAAAGGGTAAAGTCAGCGCACGCATAAAAAGCCGAAGCGCAACGCTTCGGTTTTTTGTTGTAATATTACAGGTGTTTAATCGCTAGATAAACTCGCCTGCCAGCGCCTTTTCAATCAAAGCCACGGTTTCATCCACCCCGTAAAGCGCGATGAATCCGCCAAATCTCGGCCCTTGCGAAGCCCCGAGCAAGACCTCGTAAATCGCCTTGAACCAATCGCGCAGCGGCTCAAACCCGTGCGCCTTGCCCACGGCAAATACCGCCGATTGCAGCGCGTCGGCATCCGCTTCGCCTTCCCAAACCTTAAGCCGGTTCGCCAGATCCTCTAGCGCGGCGCGCTCTTGTTCGCTGGCTGCGCGGTAGGTTTTTTCCGGCTTCACAAAATCATGGAAATAGCGCACGGCCTGCGCGGCGGCGGCATCCAGCCCGGGGTGGGTTTGCGGGGTGGCATCGGGGGCGTATTTATGGATGAACCCCCACATCTGCGCCACGCTCTCGGTGCTGCTGGCCGAGGCCAGATTGAGCAGCATCGAAAACGGCACCACCATATCGCTGACCGGCGGTTTTCCTTGGTGAATATGCCAGACAGGGTTATTGAGCTGCGCTTTCAAATCCTGTGTCGGAAAGGCGCGAAGCTGCTGGTGATATTCATCCACCGCTTTGGGAATAACATCAAAAAACAACCGCTTGGCGGTTTTCGGCTTTTGATACATGAAGTAGGAAAGGCTCTCGGCGCTGGCATATTTCAGCCAGTCATCAATCGAGATCCCGTTGCCCGATGATTTCGAGATCTTCTGCCCTTCGCCATCCAGAAACATTTCATAAACAAAATGCGCCGGTGCAGGCGCGCCCAGAATCCGGCAAATTTTGTCGTAAATATGGGTGTTGGTGGAATGGTCCTTGCCATACATTTCAAAATCCACGCCGAGCGCCGCCCAGCGGGCGCCAAAATCCGGCTTCCATTGCAGCTTCACCTGCCCGCCGGTTACGCTCATCGTCACCTCTTCGCCATCTTCCTCAAAGGTAATCGTGCCCGCTGCCGCATCCACCCGCTTCATCGGCACATAAAGCACACGGCCGGTTTTGGCCGAGATCGGCAGAAAGATAGAATAGGTCTCGCGGCGCTCCTCGCGCAGGCTGGCCAGCATTACCGCCATGATCTCGTCATATTTCTCGACACAGCGCAGCAGGATTTCGTCAAACCGGCCCGAGCGGTAAAACTCGGTGGAAGAAATGAACTCGTATTCAAAGCCAAAGGTATCAAGGAAGCGTCGCAGCATGGCGTTATTATGCCCCGCAAAGCTGTCATATTCGCCAAAAGGATCCGGCACATCCGATAGCGGGCGCTGCAAATGCGCCTCCAGTGCTTCCGGGTTTGGCACATTTTTCGGCACTTTTCGCATGCCGTCCAGATCGTCGGAAAAACAAACCAGCTTGGTTGGAATATCGCTAATCGCCTCGAAGGCTCGGCGGATCATGGTGGTGCGCGCCACCTCGCCAAAGGTGCCGATATGGGGCAGGCCAGACGGGCCATAGCCCGTTTCAAACAGCACATAACCACTGGCGGGCGGCTTTTTCGCAAACCGCTTCACCAGTTTTTTGGCCTCGTCAAATGGCCAGGCTTTGGATGTCATTGCGAGTTCACGAAGTTCAGACATGGTAGTCCCCTCAAAAGCCCACCGCCCACCGGCGCGCAAATTATTCTGTGCTTCCTATTGTGCAGCGGGGCAATGGTCAATATTCTAAGCACAAGCCCCGCTCATATAAAGGTAAACATATGCCCGAAAGTATCCCCCCTTCATGGTCCCCGCAAGATGCGCTGGTGGCGGTGATGATCGCTGAATCCGCCTCGGATGAAAGCATTACCAATTCCGAGCTGCTCAGCATTACCCGTATTGTCGATCATATGCCGATTTTTGCCGGCTATGATGGTAGCCGCACGAAGAGGGTGGCGCAGGTGGTATTTGATCTTTTCGAGGTCGAGGACGGGCTGGACGCGCTATTTGGCATGATCCGCGAGGCCCTGCCAGAGGCGCTATATGAAACCGCTTACGCCATGGCCTGCGATGTGGCTGCCGCCGATGGCCGGTTGCGGCAAGGCGAGCTGGAATTCATGGCCGAAATCCGCTATGAGCTGCATATAGACCGCCTGCACGGTGCCGCCATCGAGCGCGGGGCGCGGGCGCGACATATGAAATTGCCCGCGGCGCTCTGAACCAGTTATAAAGGTTTTCGGGGCAGAATATAAAAAACAACGAGCCTCTCCATGCGCATCTATATGATTTTGCTTCTGCTATTCGCCTTCCCTGTATTTTCGCAGGCCGAGCCGGTGCCGCTTTATTTGCATCAGGTGGTCGGTGTCGCCAAAAACGATACCCTCAATATCCGCAGCCAGCCGGATGTGCGGGCAGAGATTGTGGGCGCGCTCCAGCCGGATAGTTATATAGACGTGCTGGACACCAGCCCTGATGGCCGCTGGGCCTTCGTATCATCCGGTTCCGGTTCCGGCTGGGTTTCGTCTCGCTTCCTGCATATTGCAGAAGGGCAAAACCCGGCCACCGGTGCCCCGCCTTTGCCCGGCCTGCTTGTGTGCCAAAGTTCCGGCCCCGCCTGGGATGCCACCTTATCGGCAAGCGAGGGCTTGATCACCTATGAGTATGAGGGCAGCCCGTGGTATGAAGGGGCTGAAGGCACGCAGCGCCGTATATCGCCGGTTACGCATCTCACCAATGCCCCGGGTCGCAGCTATGATAAATACCTGTTTACAGCGGGGCAATATACCGGTGTTCTTACCCGCGCCCGATGTGATGATGAGGAAACCGCAAGCCGCTATGCCTGGGGGCTGGATCTGATTATCAACCGGGCAGAGGGGGTCCGCATGCTTTCAGGATGTTGTAGAGCTGTCCAGCCCTAGCAAAACGGGCAATTCTTCCATGCGTCCAAACCGTATGGCCCCTTCCACGTCGCCACCTTCGGGCGCATAGGCCAGGCAGCGTATCCCTGCCGCTGCCGCACCGCGAATACCGTTCAGGCTATCCTCGATCACCACGCAGCGATCATGGTCCACCCCCTGCGCCGCATGCCAGAAAAGCTCCGGTGCGGGTTTGGCCGTACCCAGGGCCTGCGCCGAATAGACCCGCCCCCCGAAACGCTGCAAAATACCGTTTTGCCCGAGGGTAATCTGCATTTTCTCAAAGCTGCCATTGCTGGCCACGCAATAATTCATCCCCGCCGCGTCAAGCGCATCCAGCACCTCGACTACCCCCTCTATCAGCGGGCAGCCCGCGCGCAAGCGCGCATAAAGAACCTTGTAAATCTGCGCCACCCAGTCATCGGGCAAGCAGGCCCCCAGCTGCTCGGCCCTGGTTTTTACTCCTGCCATGGTCGCGCCGACAAATAGATCCATACATTCTTCCAGCGACACTTCCAGCCCGTGTGCGCTCAGGCTTTCCGCCATAATCGTATTGCCGATCACCTCGCTATCGACCAGCACCCCGTCGCAATCAAAAATCACCAATTCCGGCTGTTGCATATTTTCTCCACCCCTCGCAATATATTGGCATAGAATACCCTCACCCATTAAAATAACGAGGTTAAAATTGAAATCCGTTTTTCTCTCCATGCCGTTTTTGCTAATCGGCCTTGCGACACAGGCCCAGCCCGCGCTATTTCCCGAAGTTTTTACCGTTACCGGCGTGGCCAGCGATGACACCCTGAACATCCGGAACAAGCCAAGCGAACGCAGTGCCGATACTGGAGACCTGTATCCGCACGACCAGATTGAAGTGATTGCCTTGAGCGAGGATCGCAACTGGGGAAAAATCATCTGGCAAGAAGGCAATGGCTGGGTTTCGATGCGCTATTTGCGGCCCAGCCCCCTGCCGCATATGCCCGATAGCGAAATGCCGCTCCAGCTTGCTTGCTCGGGCACAGAGCCGTTCTGGTCTGCTACCCTATGGCCAAACCGCAATCTGGAATTCAAGGATTATGCCACAGATGCCCCTGCCAGCTTTCAGCGGATCGGGCAATCCAGCACTGCGCAAGGCTTTGCCCCGGTCAGCTTCGCCTTTACGGCCGGAAAGTTCACCGGCCTGCTTGAAAGAAGCCCCTGCAGCGATGGCATGAGCGAGCGCGACTATGGCTGGCAGCTCCGGCTCCTCGATCAGGCGAGCGGCCGCTTGCAATTGCGCAGCGGCTGCTGTCAGGCGGCGCTTAACTGAGAGCGCTGGCCCAACGGTAGAGCAGCGCTTTTTCCTGTGCTTTGGCCCTGTCTCGCCAGCGCCGGGCACCCGGAGGATGGCCCGCCTCCTGTGTCATAGCCCGCCGCGCGGCCATATCGGCGGCAAATATCGCAAAAGCAAAGCGGTTTTGTCCGTCTTTTTCGATATATCCGGCCAGGCCACGGGTGAAATCCAGCGTGCCGCTTTTGGCCAGAATCCGAATGCCGGGCATTTCCACCTCGTCGCCCCGCCCGTTTTCCAGCCCCGATTCACGCAAGATATTGTTTAATCCCACCTGGCTATCGGCTTTGGCCAAAAAGGAGGTCATCTCTCTTGCGGTCATGCGGGATTGGTCGGAAAGGCCGGAATGGTTATAAAGATTGGGGCGGCTTCGCGAGGATTGCCGCGTGACCCAGCGCGCCATTTCCTGCGCCGAACGCCGCAGGCTGTCCCCGCGCCCGCCTGCCGATTTGGTGGCGGCAAGCCCCAGCACTTCGGCGGTCAGGTTATTGGAGTAGCGCAGCATTTCCCGCTGGATCCTGCGCAGATCATTGCTTAGCACCCGCGCGAGAACCCGGCCTTGGGGTGCCTGTGTGGCCGTCACGGCTTGCGGCAAGGTGATCCCCTCGGCCGCTGCCAATACCTGAAATACCTCGGCGGCATAGCGCGCCGGATCCCGCACCGGCAGCCAGCGCCCGCCACTGCGCCCTAGCGCTGCGCTCGATACGCTCCAGCGCTCGATCCCGCCGCGCCGCTCATAGCCATAAACAGGGCTGGCCCGCCGCACGACCCGCATCTGCGCCACGCTCACCTGTGGCCGCACCCGCTCGGAGCGGGCATCCAAGCTCACCCGATAGCCACCGCTCTCGCGCTTCCAGTCAAAATACACCCTGTTGAAATTCAGGTTCAGCCCCGCCACGGTGGCATTATATCCCGCTTGTAGCGGTTGGCCCTCGTCGATCTGGCTAATCCATGGCAATGCTGAGCTGACCACAAAATACCGCCCCGCGATCCGCCTGACCCCTGCGGCCCTGATCTGCGCCACCAGGGCATTCAGATCATCGGTATCGAGCTGCGGATCCCCGCTGCCCACCAGATAGAGATCCCCCGAAAGCGTGCCATTCGCAAGGGTGCCGGTTGCCAGAATTTGCGTCTCGAAGCGATAGCCTGCTCCGAGCTTTGCCTCGGCATAAAGCGCGGTCATGATTTTGGTGACCGAAGCCGGAGGCCGCGCCAGCCGTGGATTATGCGCTTCCAGTTCGCGCCCGCTTTGCAAATCCAGCAGTGCAAATCCGGCATTGCGGCCCAGGTCACTATTCCTGAGTATCTGCTCCAGCCCGAGCGGAGGGGTGATCCGCCCCGCCCGCGCCGGTGGCCGCGCCACCTGCCCATAGGCGCCCAGCGGCAGGCTTGCTGCTATCCCTGCCAAAAGCTGCCGTCTCGTTAAGCGCACAGTTTAACTCCATTCACCCCTGCGGCGAATATCTGTAGAAGATATATCGCGCATTGGCCCGCCGATCAATGCCCAAGCGGGGGCTTTGGCATGGGCAAGGCTGGCCGCAGGCACGCGATACCGCGCAAATTGCCGCGCCATGGGCGAAAGCCCTGCCCGAAGCTGCTCGCCGGGCCGCGCCATCACCCCGATGCGCACATGCTGCGCGATCCATTGCCATTCCTGCCATTTATGAAAGCCGGCCAGATTATCCGCCCCCATCAGCCAGGTGAAGCGCGCGCGCGGATAAAGCTTTATAAGCGCGCGCAGGGTGTCTGCGGTGTAGCGGGTGCCAAGCCGGCTTTCGATATCGCTGATTTTTACCCGCGGATGCTGCATGATGGCGCGAGAGGCCGCCATGCGCCGCTCAAGGCTGGCCGGCGCGTTTTCCTTTAGCGGATTGCCCGGGCTAACCAGCCACCACACCCGATCCAGCCCGAAACGCTTCAGCGCTTGGCGGGTAATATGGACATGGCCATGATGGGGCGGATCAAAGGAACCGCCAAGCAGGCCGATGGTTTGGTTGAAAATCATACCGACCCGTTTCGCGGGTAATGACGCTTTGCTCCTGGAGACTTCTGGCTATGGCAGCTTGGGCATTGCGTCACCATATTTTCAGGGTTGTAGAACTGCGCGCGCCCCATCTCCAAATTATCAAATGACATAGCTAATTGCCCCCGATGCCGATTTTCGCTATCAACTCCTCTAGCACAAGAATCCCAGCAGGAGCACCCTTCAAAATGGCATCATATCAATACGTTTATCACATGGAAGGCGTATCCAAGGCTTTCCCAGGTGGTAAAAAACTGTTTGAAAATATCCACCTGTCCTTTCTCCCCGGCGTAAAAATCGGTGTGGTTGGCTCTAACGGGGCCGGTAAATCAAGCCTGATGAAGATCATGGCGGGGATGGACAAGGATTTTCAGGGCGAGGCGTGGCTGGCCGAGGGGGCCAAAATCGGCTATCTCCCACAGGAACCAAAGCTGGATGAAAGCCTGACCGTGCGCGAAAACGTGATGCTCGCCGTGGCCGAAAAGCAGGCCACCTTGGCGCGATATAACGACCTCGCCATGAACTATTCCGAAGAAACCGCCGACGAAATGGCCGCGCTTCAGGACCAGATCGACGCCGAGGATCTGTGGAACCTAGATAGCGCCATCGACATCGCCATGGAGGCCCTGCGCTGCCCGCCCGATGATGCCGACGTGAGCAAACTGTCCGGCGGTGAAGCCCGCCGCGTGGCGCTGTGCAAGCTGCTGCTCGAAGCCCCCGATATGCTGCTGCTCGACGAGCCAACCAACCACCTCGACGCCGAAACCATCGCATGGCTCCAGCAGCACCTGATGGATTACAAAGGCACCATCCTGTGTGTGACCCATGACCGTTATTTCCTCGATGACATCACCAGCTGGATCCTTGAGCTGGATGGAGGCCGTGGCATCCCGTATGAGGGCAATTATTCCTCGTGGCTGGAGCAAAAGGCCAAGCGCATGGAGCATGAGGCCAAATCCGATAAAGCCAAAATGCGCACATTGGAGCGTGAACTGGAGTGGATGCGGCAATCCCCTAAGGCGCGGCAGGCGAAATCAAAAGCCCGGATCAACGCCTATAACGAGCTGGCCAACCAGTCCGAGCGCGATAAAGTGGGCAAGGCGCAAATCATCATCCCCAACGGCCCTCGGCTGGGCAATAAGGTGATAGAAGTTGAAGGCCTTTCAAAGGGCTATGGCGATAACCTGCTGATTGACAACCTGAGCTTTAGCCTCCCCCCCGGTGGCATTGTCGGCGTGATCGGCCCCAACGGCGCGGGTAAATCCACCCTGTTTCGCTTGCTCACAGGGCAGGAAAAGCCGGATTCCGGCACCG
>Ga0256839_1006319_pt1 | contig 10458 bp, 11 predicted proteins | sample 354166metaG_FD_185968 | JGI IMG/M metagenome (GOLD analysis project Ga0256839, IMG submission 185968) | Hydrothermal vent microbial communities from Mid Atlantic Ridge, Atlantic Ocean - 354-166 | ecosystem: Environmental > Aquatic > Marine > Hydrothermal vents | place: Atlantic Ocean: Mid... | reverse complement strand
CTTGGCGATGCCTATAAATCCATCGCCGAGGCCCTGACCCATGGCGGTATGCACAACAAAGTTAAGGTTAAGGCCGAATGGATCGACAGCGAGCTGTTTGAAGGCGAAGACGTCACCCCGCATCTTGCAGGGTTTAACGCCATTCTGGTGCCCGGAGGTTTTGGCGAACGCGGCACCGAGGGCATGATCAAGGCCGCAACTTACGCCCGCACGCATAATGTGCCGTATTTTGGCATTTGTCTGGGCATGCAAATGGCCGTCACCGAGGCCGCGCGCAATCTGGCGGGTATTTCGGATGCGGGTTCCGAGGAATTTGACCATGAATCCGGCAAAAAACGTTTTACCCCGATTGTGTATCACCTGAAAGAATGGGTTGAGGGCAACCGCACCATCCAGCGCGACGAAGCCGACGACAAAGGCGGCACCATGCGGCTGGGGGCCTATAATGCTACGCTGAAACAAGGCTCTCGGATTGCCGAAATATATGGCACAACCGCCATTTCCGAACGCCACCGCCACCGGTATGAGGTGGACATGACCTACCGCGCGGCGCTGGAAAGCAAGGGCTTGATTTTTGCCGGTATTTCGCCTGATGGCAAGCTGCCCGAAACCGTGGAAATATCGGATCACCCGTGGTATATCGGCGTGCAATTCCACCCGGAGCTAAAATCCCGCCCGTTTGAACCACATCCGCTTTTTGCCAGTTTTGTCGGCGCGGCGGTAAAGCAAAGCCGCCTCGTCTAGGGTGGGCTTCAGCCTACCACCCTGCCGCGCAACGCAGATCCAAATCGGAAATGAATATATTTTTGAAATATTCGGAAAGTAAACCAGATGGAATTTCACACGCTTGATGTGTTCACAGACCAGCCATATTCGGGCAACCCGTTGGCGGTGGTGCTGGGGGCCGATACCTTAAGCACAGCGCAAATGCAAAAAATCGCGCGTGAATTCAACCTGTCGGAAACCATCTTTGTGCAAGCGCCCACAACCCCCGCGCACACCGCAAAAGTGCGGATTTTTCACCCCTATGGCGAGCTGCCTTTTGCAGGGCATCCGACCATTGGTTGCGCTATTTTGCTGGCAGAAATGGCAAATGCCGGTGATTTTGATGTGACAATCACGCTTGAAGAAATGGCAGGGCTGGTGCCGGTAAATGTATCACGCAAAGGCGCGGATATTTCTGCCGAATTTACCGCGCCGGTTATTCCTTTTGCATATAAGGGCGGCGAAATTTCCAATGCAATGGCCGCAGCAGCGCTGGGGCTTGTTCAGCACGATATCGGTTTTGACAGCCATCATCTGAACAATTTGCAAGGTGGCCCGAAATTTGTGTTTGTTCCGGTTAACAGCCGCGCCGCATTGGCAAAGGCAGCGGTGGTTAACCCTGCCTTTCAGGAATTTACCAAAACTGCGGATAACGCGGCGGTTTATGCCTATTGCCGCAATGAAAACGGGTTTAGTGCGCGTATGTTTGCCCCTGCCCATGGCATGCCCGAAGACCCCGCCACCGGCGCCGCATCAGCCATTTTTGCAGCACAATTGCTGCATGCCGGTGAATTGGTTGAGGGCCGTAATAGTATTTTGCTTAAACAAGGCCAAGACATGGGCCGACCCAGTCAAATTGACCTGTCGGTTGATCTGGCATCGGGGAAAATCAAAGCGGTTAGAATCAAAGGCGCAGCTGTTCAGATTTCAGCGGGTAAAATTTCCGTATTGCCCTTGGAATCCTGAAGCCAATCGTTAAATTAGGCAAATGATAGCAAATCTTTTGAAACGCCTGAAGGCGGACCCGACCCCCGACCCATTGGAAAGCGATGACGCACGGCTGGCATTGGCCGCATTGCTGGTGCGCCTTGCCAGAATTGATCACGATTACGCGGATTCAGAAAAATCCCTGATCGACCAGATATGTGCCCAGCGCTATGCGCTGTCGATCGACGAGGCTCGGACCCTTCGGCAGGAGGCCGAGGAGATCGAGGCAACCGTGGGCGATACCGTGCATCTGACCCGCCTGATCAAAGACGCGGTTCCTTATGTTGACCGTTTTGCACTGGCGGTTGATCTTTGGCGTATTGTGCTGGCCGACGGCACCCGTGACCACGCCGAAAATTCATTTTTGCGCCTGACGGTCAAATTGATCGGGGTAAATGATGTAAACAGCGCATTGGCCCGCCAACAAGCCGCTAGCCAGACCGCTTAAGCAACACCGAGCCAACCGAATATCCGGCCCCAAAGGAACAGATCAGGCCTAATTCTCCGTCAGCAATATCATCAGAATGTTGCGAAAACGCGATGATCGACCCTGCCGAGCTGGTATTGGCGTAATCTTGCAAAATATTGGGCTGCTCATCGGGTTCGGGAACGCGCCCCAACACCCGTTTGCCGATAAAATCATTCATGGCTTTGTTGGCTTGGTGCAACCAAAGGCGTTTTAATTCATCGGATGAACGGCCCTCATCTGCCAGATGGTCAAGGATATGGCTGGCCACTATCGGCAGCACTTCTTTGAATACCTTACGCCCGTTTTGCATGAATTGCATGTCGCGGCGATCCGCCACCCCGTCAGGGCGCGAACGGCGCAAAAAGCCGTTATTATTGCGGATATTGTTGGAAAACTGCGTAAGGCAACGGGTGGAAAGCACTTCGAAATGCGGGCCTGTGGCGGTTTCTTTCTGCTCGACCAGCGTGGCGGTGCAAACATCGCCAAAAATAAAATGGCAATCGCGGTCACGCCATTCCAGATGCCCCGAACATATTTCGGGATTAACCACCAATATCGCCCGCGCCGAACCGGACCGCACCATATCGCAGGCCATCTGGATGCCGAATGTGGCCGAAGAACAAGCGACATTCATATCAAAACCAAAACCCTTGATGCCCAATAAATCCTGCACCTCGACCGCAATCGCCGGATAGGCCCGTTCAAAATTCGAGGCCGCGACAATCACCGCATCGATATCTGCCGCAGATTTACCGGCCTGCGCCAGTGCCTTGTTACAAGCATCAAGCGCCATTTCCGCCATGACGCCCGGTTCGTCATCAGACCGCTGGCGCAGCTGTGGATACATGATATCAGGGTCAAGAATGCCGGATTTATTCAACACATAGCGGCTTTTGATGCCGCTGGCCTTAAAGATAAAATCGCTGCTGGAATGGGGAATCGCATCAACCTGCCCCGCTGCAATTGCATCAGCGTTTTGCAAATTCATTTTATCGGCATAGGCATTAAACGCCACCACCAGTTCATCATTGGTAACGATTTCATTTGGCGTAAAAACGCCGGTGCCTGAAATGACTGGCTGATGCATCAAATCCCCCTCGATTGGTTTCAAAGAGTTGATACCGTTCGGGGGGCTTTGGTCAAGCCTGATAATGCCCTAGTGGTTGGAATGTGAGGGGCCGGCACCGGCTTTTGGAAACAGCACCACCCGGGTGCCGTTTGGCACCATTGCATATAATTCCTCGACCTGCGGGTTGATCAGCCGCGCGCAGCCATTGGAAACCGCCCGGCCAATAGTGCGCGGATTATTGGTGCCGTGGATACGCAAATAGGTATCACGACGGGTGTTTACATTATAAAGATAAAGCGCGCGCGCCCCAAGCGGATTGCCAATGCCACCGGGTTGCGGACCGTTTTCATAGATCCCGCCCTCGGCAAAATCCACATAAGCAGCAGGGTCTCGCGCGATCATGGCAGGGGTTGGTCGCCAATTCGGCCATTCCACTTTTCTGCCCACATAAAATTCACCGGAATGATAAAGACCGGCCCGCCCGACACCAACCGTATAACGCATCGCCCTGCTTTCGCCCAATGTCCAGTAAATGGCAAACTGGTTCGGGTCTACGTAAAGCTCACCGGCGATGAATTCCTCACGGACCCGGACAATGCGGGGCATGTATTCTTCGGGCAGCACATAGGGCTGCCCCAATGTGTGGGCCGAGGCTTGCGCTGCGCCCAAAACGGTTGCGCTGGCAGTCGCGGCAAGAAATTTACGGCGGTTTATCATGAAAATATCCTTATTTAAGACATACAAAAGAAATGGAGCTATCCCCTGACTAGACCGCCATTGTTCAAGAGTTGCAGTAAATTTTGCGTTACCGGCAGGTTTTCCGGTTTTATTTTATCTAACTGTGGTCCTGCTGCCACGGTTTTGTCCGATTGCGTTGTTTTGTAACGCTCTGCACCCTGAAAAAGAGCTATGATTCACCGCCTTTCCTGAATAAAACAACGCGAATCCGCAGCGCAGGAGCCTTCATGCCCACCGAGATCACCACCGACCCCGAAATCACCACAGAACTGATCCGCAAACACGGGCTGAATCAAGCGGAATTCCAGCGCATCCGCGAATTGCTGGGCCGCGACCCCACTTTTACCGAACTGGGTATTTTCAGCGCCATGTGGAACGAGCATTGTTCTTATAAATCGTCAAAAATATGGCTGAAAACCTTGCCGGTTGATGGCCCTCAGGTTATTTGCGGCCCGGGTGAGAATGCCGGCATCGTTGATATCGGTGATGGCCAATGTGTGGTGTTCAAAATGGAAAGCCATAATCACCCCAGCTATATCGAGCCGTTTCAGGGCGCCGCCACCGGCATTGGCGGCATTTTGCGCGATGTGTTCACCATGGGCGCGCGGCCCGTGGCGGCCATGAACGCGCTTAGCTTTGGTGAACCATCCCACCCCAAAACCAGACAATTGGTTAATGGCGTGGTTGAGGGCATCGGATCTTATGGCAATTGTTTCGGCGTGCCTAATGTAGCTGGCGAAATGCGGTTTCACAAATCGTATAACGGCAATTGTCTGGTCAATGCGTTTGCTGCGGGCATCGCCAATACCGACGAAATATTTTATTCGGCGGCCAGCGGCATCGGCATGCCGGTGGTTTATCTGGGCGCCAAAACCGGCCGTGACGGGGTGGGCGGCGCCACCATGGCATCCGCCGAATTTGATGACACCATCGAGGAAAAACGCCCCACCGTGCAGGTTGGCGACCCGTTTACCGAAAAACGCCTGATGGAGGCCACGCTGGAACTGATGCAAACCGGCGCGGTGATTTCCATTCAGGATATGGGCGCGGCAGGGCTGACCTGTTCGGCGGTGGAAATGGGTGACAAAGGCGGGCTGGGCGTGGCGCTGGACCTAGAATTGGTGCCGTGTCGCGAAGAAAATATGACCGCTTATGAAATGATGCTGAGCGAATCCCAGGAACGTATGCTGATGGTGCTGCACCCCCATAAAGAAGCCGAGGCCAAGGCCGTGTTTGACAAATGGGATCTGGATTTTGCCATTGTGGGCGAAACCATAGCCGAAGACCGCTTTCTGGTGCGCTTGAACGGTGAAATCAAAGCCGACTTGCCGCTAAAAGCCCTGTCGGGCGAGGCCCCAGAATATGACCGGCCTTGGGTAAAAACCCCTGCCCCTGCGCCCTATACCGACACGCCCGATATTGACCTTGCCGAGGCATTGTTAAAACTGATCAGCAGCCCCAATCATGCCAGCAAGGCGTGGGTCTGGTCGCAATATGACCATATGGTGCTGGCCGATACGGTTATTCGCCCGGGGTCCGATGCGGGGGTAATTCGTGTTCATGGCACCGAAAAACTGCTGGCATTTACCAGCGATGTGAACCCGCGCTATTGTTTTGCCAACCCGGAAATGGGTGGCAAACAAGCCGTGGCCGAGGCGTTTCGCAACCTGTCCGCCACCGGCGCGCGCCCGCTTGCCACCACCGACAACCTGAATTTTGGCAACCCTGAAAAACCCGAAATCATGGGCCAGCTTGTGGGCTGTATCAAGGGCATCGGCGCGGCGTGTCTGGCGCTGGATATGCCGATCGTTTCGGGCAATGTCAGCCTGTATAATGAAACCGACGGCGCGGGCATTCACCCCACGCCCACCATTGGCGCAGTGGGGATACTCGATAATATCAACCAGCTAATCCGCATGGTGCCTAATCGGGGCGACGATATTATTTTGCTGGGCAACACCAAAGGACATCTGGGCCAATCGGCGCTGTTGGCGGATGTGCTGGGCTTGGAAATCGGCGATGCGCCTGATGTTGACTTGGCAAATGAACGCGCCGCCGGCGAGGTTGTCCGGCATTTGCACGCGCTAAACCTGATTACCGCCGCCCATGATCTGTCTGACGGGGGCATTGCGCTTGGCGTTGCAGATATGTGTCTGGCGGGGAATTGTGGTGCCACCTTGCAAAACCATTCCGGCCTGGCCGCCGCCAACTGGTATTTTGGCGAGGATCAGGCGCGATATTTGCTGGCCTGTTCGCCGTCAAAAACCGCTGATATTCTGGCACTGATTGCCACCGCAAAAATTGACGCCCTGAAAATCGGCGGGTTTGGCGGCGCCATTTTAGGAATGGATCAAAAATTCATCCCGCTTGAAACCATGCGAAACGCCCATGACACCGGCCTGACCAAGGTGGTTGTTTAATGCAATTTTACCGCCAGCCCTTGCCAGCGGCGCCAAGCTCGCTTAAATACCTTACCAAATTACTAGGAGTATTCACCCATGGCTATTGAGGCATCCACAATCGAGGCCCTGATCCGCGAGGCTTTTCCCACCGCTGAAATCCGCATCGATGATCTGGCAGGCGACGGCAACCATTATGCCGCAAGCGTTACTGCAGCTGAATTCAAAGGCCTGAACCGCGTCAAGCAACACCAGATGGTTTATGCCGCCCTAAAAGGCAAAATGGATGGTGCCAACGGCGAATTACACGCGCTGGCCCTGACCACCAAAGCTGCCGAATAAGGTGGATATCAGGCTTATCATATTAGGTGTAGTGGTATTTATCGCCGCCGCAATTCTGGCCGAGGCCTTTTTGCGCCGTAACCGCCCGAAAAAAACGCTGGGCGAATTGTTAAAACCTAATTATGGCGTTGATGACGACACTGACGGAAATGTAAAACCGCCGCTGGGCATGGAAGCGACCGACATGTCGATCATCCACGCATCCGAGCGGCTTAACCCCAATATTGACCACCGCGACCCGCGCCTGAAACGGGTCAAACGCAAACCGGAGAAAAAACATGACTAATGCCGCAGAAACCATTCAATCGGATATCAACAGCAACGATGTGGTGCTGTTTATGAAAGGCACCAGCCAAATGCCCCAATGCGGGTTTTCAAGCCGCATCGCCGGCGTGCTGAATTACATGGGCGTAGCGTTCAAAGACGTTAACGTGCTGGACGATGGCGAGATCCGCGAAGGCATCAAAAAGTTTTCCGACTGGCCAACCATTCCGCAGCTATACATCAAAGGCGAATTTATCGGCGGCTGTGATATTGTGACCGAAATGGTGCTATCGGCCGAACTGGATACATTGCTGGAAGAAAACGGTATCGCATTCAGCAAAGAAGCCGCCGGCAAAGTGCGCGAAACCAATCAGGAATAAAAGCCGTGAGGTAAAACCCGCCTTACACGTAGGGCGGGCTTCAGCCCGCCATTATTCCCCCAAGGCCTCCAATGCCGTTGCAGTTTTTTCCAGCAACGCCATGGCTTTGGGCAGTTCCGATTGATCAAACAGCCCTGCATCACCGGTTTTTTCCTGCATGCTTGCCAGCTCCACCGCCAATGCCGCGGCTTTGGCCTCGGATGCGCGCAAGCGATCCTCCAGCGTTTTGGTGCGCTCATCACTGGTTTTGCCGTTCCATTCCAGTTCTTTGGTGCGATCCGCCAGCATCAGCCCTGCCATCAACAACATGCGCGATTCCGGCACGCGGCCAATGGCGTCTTGCAGGGTCGTGGCCTCAACATCCAGCATTTTGGCGGCGGCTTTCAGGTGCGGTTCCTCGCCGTCATTACAGACAATCTGAAACGGGCGTCCGCCGACATTTACGGTGATCTCAGGCATTTCCGGCCTCCTCCAAGATTGGTTTCAGCTTGGCCAGCAGGCTATCCAGCTCGGCTACATCTGCTTTTCTTTGCGCTTTCAAGGCCTTTAATTCAGACTTAAGCGCCGCATTTTCCGCAACAAGCTCCGCGCCAAGCGGCAGGTTTTTTATCGCCGCCGCCAGTCGTTTTTCAAGATTTTCAAGATTGCTCATATCAGCCCCATAATTTTCCCCGCTATCGAATCGCATTTAGCAGGGATTTGCAACATATTAGCGCAGTTTCTTCAGATTTACCCACAGCTTTCCCGAAATAGGCCTTCATTCGCTTGACGCTCTATGTTTTCTTGGTCAAAACAAAACAAACGCACCCTAATCAGAAAGAGACGCAAGTGGAAATCTCCGATCTAAAATCCCGCCATCCCGACCATTTTGCCAAAGCCACCGCCTTGCGGATGTTGGCGATTGATGCGGTTCAGGCCGCAAATTCCGGGCATCCGGGCATGCCGATGGGCATGGCCGATGTCGCCACTGTGCTGTTTCAAAACCATCTGAAATTTGACGCATCCGCCCCGAACTGGCCCGATCGTGACCGGTTTGTTTTGTCAGCCGGCCATGGTTCCATGCTGATTTACGGGTTGTTGCATCTGACAGGGTATCAAGACATGACGATTGGCGAAATTGCCAATTTCCGCCAAACCGGCGCCAAAACTGCGGGCCACCCCGAATATGGCCACGCAAGCGGCATTGAAACCACCACCGGCCCCTTGGGGCAAGGCATTGCCACCGCTGTTGGCATGGCCATGGGTGAATGTTCGATGGCGGCACGCTGGGGCAAGAAAATCGTTGATCACCACACTTATGTGATTGCCGGCGATGGCTGCCTGATGGAAGGTATTTCCCAAGAAGCCATCGGGCTGGCGGGAAAACAAAAGCTCGGCAAGCTGATTGTGCTGTGGGATGATAACGGCATCACCATTGACGGTAAATTATCGCTGTCGGATATCACCGACCAGATGACACGGTTCGAGGCCTCCGGCTGGTCGGTATTTTCATGTGATGGTCATGACCCCGATGCGATTGACCGCGCCATTACGCAGGCCAAACAATCGCCGTTGCCATCCTTGATCGCCTGCCAGACCCATATCGGTTTTGGATCGCCCGCCAAACAGGATACATCGGGCGCTCATGGTGCGCCGCTTGGCGCTGAAGAAATCGCCATTATCCGCAAGATTTATGATTGGCCCCATGATCCATTCATTATTCCGGCAGATATTCAAGCCGATTGGCGCAAAATCGGCGCGCGCGGCCAGACAGATCATGCAGCATGGGCTGAACGCAAGGCCGCGCTTTCCGCAGGAAAACAAGCGGAATTTGACCGTATTATCAAGGGCCAGGCCCCGAAACGCCTTTCTGCCGCGATCAAGGCATTCAAGAAAAACATCTCTGAAACCGCACCCAAGGTTGCCACCCGCAAAGCCAGCCAGATGGTGCTGGAGGTGGTGAATAATGTCATGCCTGAAACCATCGGCGGATCGGCTGATCTTACCGGATCAAACCTGACCCTGACCGATGGCCTAAACGTGTTTGACGCTGACAATCGCAAGGGCCGTTATGTTTATTACGGCATCCGCGAACATGGCATGGCCGCGGCCATGAACGGGCTGGCATTGCATGGCGGCTGCAAATCTTACGGCGGCACCTTTATGGTTTTTGCCGATTATATGCGCGGCGCCATGCGGTTATCGTCATTGATGGGCATTCCGACCACCTATGTTTTATCACATGATTCCATTGGTTTGGGCGAAGACGGCCCCACCCACCAGCCGGTGGAACATCTGGCCATGATGCGCGCCACGCCAAATATGAACGTATTTCGCCCCGCCGACACGGTCGAAACCGCCGAGGCCTGGGAATTGGCCATGACCTCAACATCAACGCCAAGCGCATTGGCGCTGACCCGCCAGGGCCTGCCAACCGTGCGCACAGAACACAAAACCAAAAACCTGACCGCGCAGGGCGCTTATGTGCTGGCCGAGGCAACCGGCAAACGCCGTGTGATTATCATGGCCACCGGTTCCGAAGTTGAAATCGCGCTGAAAGCCCGCGATATTTTGCAAGCCAAGGGTATCGGCACCCGCGTGGTTTCCATGCCCTGCTGGGAATTATTCGAGGCGCAAGACGAAAAATACCGCCGCCGTGTTTTACCCGCAGGTCCGGTTCGCGTGGCCATTGAGGCCGGCGCGCGCTTTGGCTGGGATAAATGGTTGTGCGGCGAACGCGGCAAACACAACAAAGCCGCGTTTATCGGCATGGAGGGCTTCGGGGCATCTGCGCCCATCGATGCGCTTTATGAAATGTTTGGCATCACGGCTGAAAACGCCGCCAGCAAAGCCGAAAGCCTGCTGTAGTTTCTTAACCGGAGCACAACTAATATCAAGCAGCCCCGAATCGCTTTGGGGGCTGCGATTATTCAAGAGTTTATATTTCACGCTATTTTTGCGTAAAATATAGGCAATTCATCGCCAAAACCGGCAAAGGTGCGACATGAACAACCAATGGGCAGTGGGGATTGGCCTTTTAGTATTGGGCTTTTTTGCGCTAGACCA
>Ga0256839_1006318_pt1 | contig 10460 bp, 11 predicted proteins | sample 354166metaG_FD_185968 | JGI IMG/M metagenome (GOLD analysis project Ga0256839, IMG submission 185968) | Hydrothermal vent microbial communities from Mid Atlantic Ridge, Atlantic Ocean - 354-166 | ecosystem: Environmental > Aquatic > Marine > Hydrothermal vents | place: Atlantic Ocean: Mid... | reverse complement strand
GTAGTAGTCGGGCCCATTGGCATACTCATCCTGCGTTGTTAAATAGTCGGAAGCAAGCGTAAACCCTCCGGCTCCATCACCGAGAGATATGGTAATACCATATTTTGCCGGGCTAGGCTGTGATTTCCCACTGGCTACGATATCCAGCTTGGCATCTCCGTTAAAATCAAGTAACTCAATTGAATTGGTAAATGTGCTTGAAGCGCTCCAGCTTGCCGGCAGGCCAATATTGGTTTCGGTAAATCCGCCAAGGCCATCACCCGTAAATGTTGCCCATTTATGAGGGGTTCCGTAGGCTACAATTATGTCGAGGTTATTATCATTATTATAGTCGCCAACGGCCATACTATTAGCAGAATTTGCCAACTGTGTACCCACATAAAAACCAGGGGCCAAAAATGATTTTGAATCATCTGACAAATAAACCGTTACCGCCCCCGCCCTGAACAGTATATCCAAATAGCCATCTTCATCAAAATCGCCAAATTTAAAACTACCCCCATTTACACTGGTGCCAATTTCCAGCGTGGTGCCATCTACAGGGTTATAGATTGCTATTTTTCTACTAGTAGTAGAATAAAACGAGCTGAAAATAATTTCATCGGTGCCATCGTTGTTTAAATCTGCCGAGGTAATACCTGCTAGGGTATAGAGTCCCAGGTTTGTAATAATTTCTGGTTGGTCTGTTGGCCACAAGACCTGGGCGTGTGACAAACCGGCTAAAAATACGCCAAGTAGTAGTAATAGTTTTCTCATTTTATCAGCAGAATTTTAATAAATACTTTTAGTACCAAAACTACGTATTATAGAACCCCTGTTATGGTACTATACCAAGATTGGCCAATCTCTCCCCCGAAAAAACCGTAACTTTTTTGTGAAGCCCCCGTTTTTTTTGCTGAATTGCCCGAAAAACTTTGTGAATTATGTAGGCTTGAAAGGGAATTGCTTACACCTATCCTGATTTGTATAATTATTTTAATAAATTTTCCGGGCCTTTAAGGATTTCAGAGGACAAAAGGCAGTTTACCCCCCTCAGAACCGATGATTACGGCCCCCGCAAAACCAGTTTATTCGTAGCCCAACCCGGTCAAGATTTCGGCAGCCTTATGGCCAGGCCGCCCATACACCTGCAAAGCCAAATCGGCCCGGTTGGTGAAGACCCCCTCCACCCGGTCTTTATAGGCCGTTAGCTGCGCCCGGGTGTCAAAAGTATACGGGTGGATGTAGAGGCCGGCCGCATGTATTTTTGCTGTCATGGCGGGGGCGCTAAGTTCGCCATAATTATTGGGCCCGCCCGCAATGCTGGGACCGATAAAATGGGCATTGTGCCGGACAGCAAAGGCTATGGCCCGGGCATAGTTGGCCTCCAGGCTGTCCTGCATGGCGGGGTACCATAACAACAGACATTTGGGTAACCCCGGCAAAAGCCGTTCTAACTTCTCGATACTCTCCGGGATAAACGATTGCAGCACAAAACGGCCCTTGGTGTTGGCTATACCCACTTTACCAGCCGTTGTTTTTATAACTTTCGGATTTGCCGTTATCAACCAACCCAACTCCGCTAATTCCCGGGCCAGGGCTTCCTCCAGCCCCGGCACCTTGGTTTCGGCATATACCCCCGGACGGTTACCGTTATCCGCCGGATCAGGCTCATATTCGTACAACCCCGTCCACTCCCCACCCGGCATTGCTTTAACCGGCTCACCGTTCAGTCTCTTAATCCGGTAGCCTTCGGCAATCATAATAACATCTTGCAGGGTGAGAATGGGTTGCCCGGCAAAACTATCCCTGGCCCGTTGCGGATAGCGGGTAGTAAACCAACTGCCGGCATCCAGGCTGCGTAATTCCGGTAAGGTAAAATCCTTGACCGGTGATTGCGCCCGTTCGGGAAAGACCGTAGCCACATTGGTCGTACGGGTAAGATCATCGTCATGAAAAGCCACCAGGAAACCATCTTTGGTCATTTGCAGGTCAAGTTCCAGGTAATCGGCCCCAATGTTCCTGGCCCAGCGGTAAGCCGGTTCGGTTTCTTCGGGTGCCCAGTAGGTGCTGCCCCGGTGGGCAATTACCGCTTCCTGTTTAACATAATTGCGTACCTTTTGCGCGTCTTTACTTAGCATAGGTTTATTCTTTTGTTCTGCCGGCCTGTTACCTGCCCCCGGAGTACACGCCAGGCACAGCCAAAACAAGGCCACCACTTTGGTTATCGTCCGCATCATGGCCCTACCTTTTTCGTCTGCTGTAAGTGTTCCAGCAGGGCGGCAGTGGCACGGTCCAGCAACTCAAATACCTCCTGAAACCCCCGCTCGCCACCAAAATAAGGGTCGGGCACATTGGTACCCTCGTGGCCGGGATCAAAATCGCGCATCAGTTTCAGGGTGGCCTTAGGGTTAGGGTGAAGGAGTTGCAGGTTGGCCATATTGCTGGCATCCATGGGAATAATATAGTCAAATTCATCGAAATCCGCCAGGCCTATCTGACGGGCCCGGTGCGTGTACTCCAGGCCGTTGGCGCGGGCATTGGCCCGGCTGCGGGGGTCAGGCTCTTCGCCAATATGGTAGGCGGCCGTACCACAGGAGTCAGCCATGTATTCCTGCTGCAGGCCACGGTTGGCCACATGCTTATTAAACAGGGCCTCGGCCAGCGGGGAGCGGCAAATGTTACCCAGGCATACAAACAGCACTTTTTTCATCGGTTATTCTTTAAGTTGGTATAGCAAAGCTATATTTAACTTTTGTTTACCACACCAAAAGCCGTAAAAAATGTCTTTTATCAACGTAACTGCCGAATACCAGCCGTATATAGCCCTGATTGAACTTAACCGGCCAAAAGAACTCAACGCCCTTAACCTGCAATTGATGGCCGAACTGCGGGATGCCCTGCAACAACTCGACCAGGACACGCAGGTACGGGTAATCATCATTACCGGCAATGAACGGGCCTTTGCGGCCGGGGCCGATATCAAGCAAATGGCCGGTAAAACAGCTATTGATATGCTCAACCTCGACCAGTTTAGTACCTGGGACCAGATCCGCAAGACACGCAAACCCCTTATTGCGGCCGTTTCGGGCTATGCCCTGGGGGGCGGCTGCGAACTGGCCATGACCTGTGATATGATTGTAGCCTCGGAAACGGCCCAGTTCGGCCAGCCGGAGATTAAGATCGGGGTTATTCCCGGGGCCGGGGGCACGCAGCGGCTCACCCGGGCTGTTGGCAAGGCCCGGGCCATGGAAATGGTACTGACGGGCAAGTTTATCAATGCCGGGGAAGCCTTGCGCTACGGGCTGGTAAATAAAGTAGTACCGGTAGAGCTATATCGTGAAGAGGCCGTAAAGCTGGCCCGGCAGATAGCCGGTATGTCGCCCATAGCCGCCAAATTGGGCAAAGAGGCCGTAAACCGCGCCTTTGAAACCCATTTAGATGAAGGCCTGCATTTTGAGCGCAAGAATTTTTACCTGGCCTTTGCCAGCGAAGACCAGCAAGAAGGCATGCAGGCGTTTATTGACAAGCGGCCGCCAAATTATCAGGGCAAGTAATGGCTAACGGAAGCTAAAGCCCAGGCCGGCCGTAAGGGTGTTATACTCCCTGATGGTGTAATCGGCATGCAGGGTAATGATGGCCAGTTTGAGCCTGAGGCCCAGGGTAGTACGAAAACCTCCCTCCCCCCTGGCCTCAAGGTTAATGGGGTCGGTTAGGGTAAGTACATTCGGGTAAATCTCATAACTGCCCAGCATTTTAAAATTGGTCTTGTAGTTGTCCATCCCCAGGCCAATATACCCGGTAATTACCGCCACATGGGCAGAAGCCACCAACTGGTAGGTTATGGTGTTTACATCAAAGGTTGCCCGCTGGTTTGTACCCGGCAGAGCGGTATTGGCCGGGATAGCATACTCGGCCGAAATGGTAGTGTAACCAATAAATCCTGAAATATCGAGAAAAGGCAAATCTTTCAACACCGGTATCCACTGCGAAATACTGTGCATGCCCCCGATACCAAAATATTTAAAGCTGAAATCCTGCCGGTTAATGGCAGGCATCCAGCGCACTTTTATCTCCGTGCCTTTGATAATGCCAATGCCTGCCTGGATAATGGGCGAAGGTACCGCCAGTTGGTTGAAGGTGAATGCCTTGATATCGTTGCCGATACCATCCGGGGCCGGGTAATTACCAACGATGATCTCTCCCGGAGGTAAGTTAGGGTCTATTAGCTGCTGGTCAACATAGTTCTCCAAACTCTCGGTGGTTGGCCCACCCATCAGGGTAGGCAGGGTAGCCGAGGTGGCGCCCCCCAATAACCTGGTGTTATTGTAATCGGCATTATTGAAGATAAACGATTGGTCGGCCACCGGTACAATGGCGGCATTAAGCGAAAAGGTAACATCAAACCCCAGGGTTTGGTGCGGTTTGGCCGTATTGTACCAGCCATTGTTGAAACCGTAGCCCATACCCTTTAAAAAAGGGGTCATATAATTATTGAACAAGAGGTTGGCATCATCAATACCACCACGAAGAAAATTTTCAAACTGGGCGAATGAAGTACTGCTGCTTAACAGCCCTGCTGTGAGGAATATAATTTTTATCTTTTTCATCCTATTAAAGTTAATCGTTCCGGTCAGATAAAAATACTAAATTCCGGCTAATGGTAACCAAATTATTCCCACAAATTACTTTTTTATTAAAAAAGATATATTACTTTTGTGGTAATAATTATTATCAACAAATAATTTTTAGTAAATGACACTTCGCGACCGGCTTGCAGCGGCTAATTTAAAGGCTACCCATCAGCGGATGACCATTCTGGCGGCCCTGGACGACTGCAAGATACATCCGAGCCCGGAGAAAGTGTATGAAATGATTAAGCCCGGTAACCCTACCATTTCACTGGCTACGGTTTATAATACCCTGGAATCGTTTGCCCGGGCAGGCCTGGTGAACAAAGTAGCCTCAATCAGCGGCAATATGCGCTACGATGCCAACATTGGGGCCCACGGGCACATTTACTGTCATAATACCGATGAAATAATTGACTATTATGACGAAGACCTGAACATGCTGATTATTGATTTCTTTAAGAAGAAGAAGATCGGCAACCTGAAAATCAAGAATATCACCCTGAACATTAATGGGGATAAGCTGGACAGGAACAAAGAAGTAACCATTAAATAAACAATAAATTTTAGTATAACTATGTCACTAGTAGGAAAAAAAGCCCCAATTTTTGATGCTCCGGCCGTGGTTAACGGCACCGAGATTGTAGATTCGTTCTCGTTAGAGCAATTCATCGGTAAGAAAGAAGTCATGTTCTTCTTTTACCCGAAAGATTTTACGTATGTATGCCCCACCGAAATCCTGGCTTTCCAGGAGAAACTGGCGGAGTTTGAAAAGCGCGGGGTAGCCGTGGTTGGCGCCTCTACCGACACCCAGGAAGTACACCTGGCGTGGTTGACCACCCCGAAAAACAAAGGGGGCATCGAAGGCGTTACCTACCCGCTGGTAGCCGATGTTGCCAAAACCATTGCCTATAATTACGGGGTGTTGTCTGGCGACTGGTCGTACAGCGAGGAAAACGAATTGACTTATGAGGGTGCCGGAGTTGCTTTCCGGGGAACCTTCTTTATCGACAAAGAAGGTATTGTCCGCCATGAAACCATCAATGACCTGCCCCTGGGGCGCAACATTGATGAGATGATCCGCATTGTAGATGCCTGGCACCATGTGCAGGAATATGGAGAGGTTTGCCCGGCTAACTGGGAAGAAGGCAAGGATGCTATGAAGCCCGACCCGGAAGGCGTGGCCAGCTACCTGGCAACCCACTAAACCACACAACCGCTATACGTACCCTGAAGGTTCATTTCTTCAGGACTAACCCTGAAGATTTATTCCTTCAGGGTTTTTTTTGCGTAAACTTGCAACATGGCTGAACTCATCTATACTTTCGGGTTAAAAACCTACTGGCTGCTTATTAATGTAGCCGCACTGTTTAACCCTAAGGCAAAAGCCTTTATTACCGGCCGGAAAAAGGTATGGGGCTCGCTGGAAGAACAACTGGCGCAGAACAGCGCCCCCGTTTTGTGGGCGCATTGTGCTTCGGTAGGAGAGTATGAGCAGGGGTTACCGGTACTAACGGCTTTTAAACAGGCCTGCCCCCATTATAAGATCCTGGTCACTTTCTACTCCCCCTCAGGCTATGAGGCCATCCACCGCAATGCCATCATTGATTTCAAAGCCTACCTTCCCTTCGATTCCAGGAAAAATGCCAGGCGTCTGCTGGCGGTGGTAAAACCAAAGCTGGTGCTCTTTATTAAATATGAGTTCTGGCATTTCTACCTGCACGAACTGCATAAGCAAAACATACCCGTTTTTTCCATATCCTCTATTTTCCGGCCCGGGCAAGTGTTTTTTAAATGGTACGGCAGGTATTATAAAGAAATGCTCCACTATTTTACCTTCTTTTTCGTGCAGGATAAAATATCGGCCCAACTCCTGCAACAGGAGGGCCTGCCGCATAGGGTTACCGGAGACACCCGCCTGGACCGGGTACTGGCCATCCGGGCACAAAAAAAGCCTGTAAAGGATATTGAAAAGATAACCAAAGGCCACAAGGTGATGGTTATTGGCAGCCTGCGTAAAGAAGATATCCCCCTGATCACCAATTTTATTGCCCGCCAGCCGGAAATTAAATTCATTGTGGCCCCCCATGAGATTACCGAAGCGATGATCAGGCCGCTGGAGCGAGCCCTCCCTTCAATCGTCCGGTATTCTACGATGGTAAACCTGCAAAACGAGCCGCAGGTGATTGTTATTGATAACATAGGCATGCTTTCTCAGCTTTACCAATATGCCGATTATGCCTATGTTGGCGGTGGCTTCAGCGATGGCCTGCATAATATCCTGGAGCCGGCTGTTTTTCAAATTCCGGTTTTTTTCGGCAACAAGGCGTACCAAAAATTCAAAGAAGCCGTGGACCTGGCTGCCCTCGGTGCCGCCTTTCCGGTAGCCAATCTCCAGGAGTTAACCAGGGTGTTCGATAAATTGCAGCAAGACCCGGCCCGGCAGACAGAGATCAGTCACAAAATTGCCGGCTACTTAGCTGAACACAAAGGCGCTGCGGGTAAGATAATCAATCACCTGAAAGGCTTTTTACCATGAGTACGGGCAAGGAGGGCTTGGTGTTTAAATCTACCGGTTCATGGTATAAAGTTAACATGGCTGACGGGCGTTTTCTTGCCTGCCGGGTGCGTGGCAAGTTAAAACTGGCGAGGTTAAAAACCACCAACCCGGTAGCTGTGGGCGACAAAGTGATGGTGGTAAACGACCCGCACCACCCCGGCACCGGCATCATCAACAAAGTTTTGCCACGCAGGAATTTTGTCATGCGCAAGTCGGTACACAAAACCGAACACGGGCACTTGCTGGCAGCCAATATCGACCAGGCCGTGCTGATGGTCACCGTAAACCACCCCAAAACGTCCCTGGGCTTTATCGACCGGTTTCTGGTATCCACCGAAGCCTACCGCATTCCTACCTGCCTGTTTATCAATAAAATTGATCTGTATGACAAACAGGACAAGCAGGCAATGGCCAACATGATAACGGTATATGAAGCCATTGGTAGTAAATGTTACCCGGTATCGGTTAAAAAGCAACAGGGACTGGCCATGTTAGATGGTTTTCTGGCCGATAAAACCACCCTTTTTGCCGGCCACTCCGGCACCGGCAAGTCAACCCTGATGAACACCCTGCACCCCGGCATTGCCCAAAAAGTGGGCGAGGTGTCGGCTGCTGCCAATAAGGGGGTACACACCACCACTTTTGCCGAGATGTTTACCATAGCCGAAAACACCCGGGTAATTGACACCCCGGGCATTAAAGAACTGGGTTTGATTGACATAGGCGACCACGAACTGGCCGATTACTTCCCGGAAATGCGGGCCTTACTGGGGCAATGCAAGTTTAACAATTGCCGCCATACCCACGAGCCCAAATGTGCGGTAATGGCGGCTGTGGAGCAAGGCCGGATTGCCCTCAGCCGCTATGAAAGCTATCTTAGCATGCTGGCTAATGTGGATACCAGGCGTTAACGCTTACCGGCTAAACCGCTTTGCCGGCTCCGCGAAGGCTTTAAACTCCAGGGCATTGCCGGAGGGGTCGAGAAAAAACATGGTCGCCTGCTTGCCAAACTTATTTTTGTGGCGGATATAAGGCTCAACCACGAAACGCACCCCCGTTTTTTTCAAGCGGTCGGCCAGGGCATGCCAGTCGTCCCAACCCATCACAATGCCAAAATGCGGTACCGGCACCGAATGGCCGTCAACAATATTGGCGAAGGTATGGCCTTTGTGGATGGGGTTGCGGTGAATGACCAACTGATGGCCAAAGAAATCAAAATCAACCCAGGCTTCGGCACTGCGGACCGGCTTGCATTTTAACACCCGGGTATAAAAATCGCGGGCCTTGTCGATATCATTTACCGGCAACGCCAGGTGAAAAGGTTCTTTAGGTGCCATAGTGGTGTTGTTTTATAGAGTAAAGTTACGATGTATTTTGGTTCTTTGGTAATTAACCATGATGGAATAAATACGAGGTTGTTTCCCCTTACCTCGTGCAAGTATAAGCAGCCCACCAACAACCCGCATGCTCGCAAATCAGGGTGTAGAACAATGGGTGCACTGTTCTATCAACCACCTGTTCCTAAAAGCAATCCCCGATCCCGACTTGAGGTATTTCTCAAAATCGTAAGCCTGGTATTTATCCGTAAAGGTAATGGTCGTCACTACCTTTACCGGCAACCTTGGTTTGGTGTAGTGGATTTCACCGCGAAGATGCCGCTTGAGCCGTTGGTCGAGGTTGGATGCACATCCGGTATAGTAAGTGCCATCCGAACATTTTAGAATGTAAACAGTCCACGTTGACATAGCCTATTGGTATTACAGGTGGACTGTGTCCACTGAAACCCGGAGTAGCCAGCGGTGAGGGTGAAACCCTCCTCCGCTAAAGCTACGGAGGGTGAAAGTGGAGCCGCAGGGAGTCGAACCCTGGTCCAGATAAGGAAATGATGCATCCTCTACATGCTTAGTTTCACGTTCGGTTTTCGAGGAGAGGCCTGCCGGAAACAAGCTTACCTTCTCCCTTAGCTACGTAGAATTTCATTGCCAATAAGTAGCCAATTGACAACTAGTTTTGCTTTTCGACACCCCAATTCCCGGCCAACAAAACAAAACCGGGTGGGATGTGGCCCGGCCCCGATCTGATCAGGGTCCGTTTAAGCCTGTAACCTCAACTCCGTTGAGATTAGGCAGCCATGGCGTAGTTATATTCGCCAATTATAAATCAAGTGCTTTGGTTAAGGATGTACACTCAACACCCTGCATGCCAATACATCATGTTCACCTACTGTCAAGTCCAGTCGGCCCCATTTCTTTAAACGGATGGCAAAAATAGAGGTTTCCTGACAGAAAAATATTCTTATACCGGTTTTTCCATCAAAATGCCTTTACTCTCTCCCTGTTTTACGGTAATTTTATTGTATGAGAAGCAGGCACACCCTCTTTCTGTTCCTTTGGCTGGTTTTGTTTTATAGTTGCACCGTTTATCAGAAAACATCGGTACCCCTAAGCGAGGCGCACGACAGGGGTAAAGTAAAAGTCAAAACCAAATCCGGTGAAACAATTAAGTTTCTCCAAATCAAATTTGAAGATGGCAAGTATTATGGTTTAGTTAGAGATGAAGTTAAAAATGAACGGGACAAGTATAGGGTTGTAAAATATTATATCCCTATAACGGACAATCAGGCCGCAGGTGTTTACCCAAAAGACATGAAGAAATCAAAAAAACGGACTATCTTACTTGCCACGAGTCCGCTAATGGTTGTCGGTGTCATGTTAATTACAACCTTAATAGGGATAGCGGCTGGTGGACTCTAAACGCAAAGCTACCAAACACGAATCTATAAACCGAAGCTTAATTTATAGCGATAACAAAAGGGGGCTATCCTGTTTCTGTTTCAAGGGGATATCCGGGATGAAAGCCCAAGAGGGATAAACCAAAGGCGGGTCCGGCTGACATAGTGGTGACCGCCTTTGGTTAGCTGAAATACCATTGGCGCCCTGTATTACCTAACCCAGGCCTTCCGCCTGGTTTTAAACCGGGTTCGGGTTACAACTCTTTCTAACTAAAATATGGCTACGCATATCTAAAATCTACCAGCAATTTCCTATCTTCGGGGCAATGGAAAGTTATGTAGTATCGGCAAGAAAATACCGGCCCATGGGCTTCGGGGAAGTGATTGGCCAGGAGCACATTACCACTACCCTGCAAAATGCCATCGAAAACAACCACCTGGCCCAGGCCCTGTTGTTTTGCGGGCCCCGCGGGGTGGGAAAAACTACCTGTGCGCGTATTCTGGCTAAAATGGTAAACGAAACCAACCAGGAAAATAACCCGCCTGTCCTTGATACGGA
>Ga0256839_1006317_pt1 | contig 10465 bp, 11 predicted proteins | sample 354166metaG_FD_185968 | JGI IMG/M metagenome (GOLD analysis project Ga0256839, IMG submission 185968) | Hydrothermal vent microbial communities from Mid Atlantic Ridge, Atlantic Ocean - 354-166 | ecosystem: Environmental > Aquatic > Marine > Hydrothermal vents | place: Atlantic Ocean: Mid... | reverse complement strand
CACATCGCCGGCGCGCGTGCCGGAGGCCCGCATCGAGCGCGCCACCACATCGGCCCATGTGGAAATATCGTTCTTGGTGTAGCCTACCACGGTCGGCTGCCCCGTGGTGCCGCTGGAAGCATGCACGCGGGAGATTTGTTCGCGCGGCACGGCAAACATGCCAAAGGGGTAATTGTCGCGCAGATCCTGCTTGATGGTAAAGGGGAATTTTGCGAGGTCCGCCAGAGACTTGAGGTCATCAGGATGCACCCCTGCCGCGTCAAAGCTCGCCTTGTAAAACGGCACGTTTTTATAGGCGTGGGCCAGCGACCACTGCATCCGCTTGAGCTGGAGCGCCTGAATTTCATCGAGCGAGGCGATCTCGATCGGGTCCAGCTCGCTGCGCTTGGGGGTTAAATCCTTCATGTCTCGCTCTCCTCGAAATGTTGCCCGCGGATCACCCGAGAGCCGCCGCGGAATTCGGCAATCAGGTCGCCGTTCTGGTTGGTAATGCGCACATCATACAGCCCCGAGCGCCCGAAGCGCGAACGCTCGGTCGCGTGGGCCGTTAGCACGTCGCCCGCAAAGGCGGGGGCGATATAGGTCATGGAATTATGCTGGGCCACGGCCACCTGATTATAGCTGTTGCAGGCCAGCGCAAAGGCGCTATCGGCCAGCGCGTAGCTTATGCCGCCATGGCAGGTTTTGTGGCCGTTGCAGTGGTGGGCCTCCAGCGCCATGCTTACCACCGCCTCGCCCGGGGCAATGCGCTCGCAAGTCATCCCTAACCGGCGCGAGGCCTCATCCCCGCCCCACATGGCATCGCGGGAGCGCTCGGCCCGCTCTTGCGCAGATATTTCGGCCATTGCGGCCCTCCCCGATTGTTTTTTCCCACTTTACATAAGCTGACCATCCGGTCAATAGTAACTGCAAAAAGGGAGCCGGCATGCCAAGCGTAACCACCGAGATGGTGGAGGATATCCTCCATGTGACCATAGATAACCCGCCCGTCAACGCCACCTCGCAGGCGGTGCGCGCGGGGCTGATGCATGCAGTGGCCGCGGCCAAAACCGCCCGCGCCGTGCTGCTGCGCTGCACAGGCCGCACATGGATCGCAGGTGGTGATATGGCCGAGTTTGATAAGCCAGCCCAAGCGCCCGACCTCCCCGATGTGGTGGTCGCCATCGAGCAAAGCCCCGCCCCGTGGCTGGCGCTGCTGCACGGCACGGTGCTGGGCGGGGGGCTGGAAATTGCGCTTGGCTGTAGCCACCGGATAGCCCTCACCAGCACGCGCTTTGCCCTGCCCGAGGTCAGCATCGGGCTTGTTCCGGGGGCGGGCGGCACCCAGCGCCTGCCGCGCTTGGTGGGGTTTGAGCTGGCCTGCGAAATGGCCACAACCGGCAAGATGGTAGAGGCTGAAACCTTCAAAAAGGCGGGCGGGGTGGATGTGCTGACCAACGACCTTGAACGCGCCGCCCGCGTGCTGCTCAACGACCTGCCCGCACGGCCAACCCCGATCAGCGCCCGCCCCTGCCCTGAACCAACCACAGAATATCTCGCCACCACCCGCGCCAAGCTGAAAAAATCCGCCAAGGGGGCCAAGGCGCCGTTTCACAATCTGGACGCCCTGCTCTGGGCCTGTGAAACCGATTTCAAAACGGGCCAGCCCCGCGAGCGCAAGCTGCATCTAGAGCTTCGGAAATCGGCTGAATCCAAGGCCCTGCGCCATGCGTTTTTCAGTGAGCGGGCCGCGGCCAAGCCAGCGGTGATTAAGGGGGCGACCCCGCGCGAAATTGAAACCGTGGCCATTGTCGGTGGCGGGCTTATGGGCGCGGGCATTGCCGCCTCACTGCTTTTCGCGGGCCTCAAGGTGGTGGTGCTGGAGGTGGACGCAGACGCCGCCGAAGCGGGCCGTGGCCGCATAAATGCCATATTGGAGGGCGCGGTGAAGCGTGGCAAAATAGACATGTCAAATATGACATGTCTACAGAGCAATCTAATTGCCATCGATGATTATACTGCTGCCAAAAATGCCGATCTCGGGCTGGAGGCAGTGTTTGAGGACCTCGCGGTCAAGCAACAGGTCATCACCAAACTCGCCGCCGCCCTGCCCCCTGATGCGATCCTTGCCACCAACACCAGCTACCTTGACCCGAATGCGATTTTCAAAGGCATCCAAAACCCCGCCCGCTGCCTCGGGCTGCACTATTTTTCCCCCGCTCATATCATGAAGCTGGTGGAGGTGGTGGCGCTGGACACCACCGCCCCCGAGACCCTCGCCACCGCTTTTGCGCTGGCGAAACGGCAGAAAAAATCCCCCGTTCTGTCGGGCGTGTGTGACGGCTTTATCGGCAACCGCATGCTCGCCGCCTATCGCCGCGCCGCGGACTACCTGCTGGCCGACGGCTGCCTACCCGCCCAGATTGACGCCGCCATGCGCGATTTCGGCATGCCGATGGGACCTTACGAGCTGCAAGACCTCACCGGACTGCAAATCGGCTGGGCCAACCGCAAGCGCCTTGCGCCCACGCGGGACCCTGCCGAGCGCTACATCCCCATCGCCGACCAACTTTGCGAAATGGGCCGCTTTGGCCAGCGCGCGGGGCGAGGCTGGTATCTTTATGAAAATGGCAAACAGGAGGACCCCGAGGTCGAGGCCATGCTGCGCTATTACCGAGAGGCCGAGGGGATCACCCCGCAGAGCTTTTCAAGCTGCCGGATTTCATCGCGCCTGATGGCCGCGCTGATCAACGAGGGCCAGCGCATTCTGGAAGAAGGCATTGCCGCCACGGCGGGCGATATCGACGTGGTGCAAATGCTCGGCTACGGCTTTCCGCGCTGGCGGGGCGGGGTGATGCATTATGGCGACACATTGCCGGACCTCAACGATATGGTGGCCGATCTGGCCGCACAAAGCCCTAATTCCTGGGTGCTGGCTGACAAGTTTAAAGGATAGACCATGCAGCAAATAAACAGTTTCGCCGCCGGAAAATGGATTGCACCAACTGCGGAGGCGCGCCCGATTTATTCCGCCGTCACGAGTGAGAAGATCGCCCAAGCGGGCAGCGCTTTGGACACCCAAGCCATGCTGGACTACGCCCGTAATGTCGGTGGCCCTGCCCTGCGCGCCCTCACCTTCCACGACCGCGCCCGCCGCCTCAAAGCGCTGGCCCTGCACCTGAAAGCCCGTAAAAAGCCGCTTTATGCGCTGAGTTACAGCACGGGCGCAACCCACGCCGATAGCCAGATAGACATCGATGGCGGCATCACCACCATGCTGGTTTTCGCCTCCAAAGGGCGGCGGGAATTACCCGATGCGCATGTTTATCTCGATGGCGAACTGGAGCAGCTCTCAAGGAACGGCACCTTTATGGGCCAGCACATTTGCACCCCCATGCTCGGCGCGGCGGTGCATATCAACGCCTATAATTTCCCCGTTTGGGGCATGCTGGAAAAGCTGGCACCTACGCTGCTGGCCGGGGTGCCCGCCATCATAAAGCCCGCGACCTCCACCGTGCATGTGGCCGAAGCGGCGTTTCGGATTATGGTGGAAAGCGGGATATTTCCAGACGGGGCCATCCAGTTTATAGCGGGCGGCTCTGGTGGCCTGCTTGGCCAGCTCGGCGCGCAGGATTCGGTGGCCTTTACCGGCTCGGCCGATACCGCGCTGATGCTGCGCTCTTCCACGCACCTGCTGCGCAACTCCGTGCGCTTTACCGCAGAGCAAGACAGCCTGAACGCGTCTATTCTCGGCCCCGATGCCACGGTCGGCACACCGGAATTTGACCTTTTCATTGACGAGGCGTTCCGCGAGATCACCACCAAGGCGGGGCAGAAATGCACCGCCATCCGCCGTATTATCGCGCCCGAAGCACTGGTGGATCCGGTGATCGAGGCGCTATCAGCCAAGCTCGACCAAGTGCAGATCGGCGACCCCGCCGCGCGAGAAACCACCATGGGCGCGCTTGTCTCCGAGGCCCAGCGGGCAGATGTGCAGGCCCGCCTCGCTACGCTTTCGGGCGAAGCCACGCGCGTTTACGGAACGGACGATGCCCCGCAGGACCAAGGCGCTTTTATGGCCCCGCAGCTCCTGCACTGCCCCGAGCCGGATTCCGCAATCGCCGTGCACGAGGTCGAAGCCTTCGGCCCCGTTTCCACCATTTTGCCCTACCGCGACCTGCCCCACGCCGCCGCTCTGGCCAATCGCGGCGGCGGCTCGCTTGTGGCCTCGGTCATCACCCATGACCCGAGCGTGGCCAGCGCATTGGCGCTTGGCATCGCCGCCAATCATGGCCGGATATATGTGAACGATCGCGATTCCATGGCCGAGAGCACCGGCCATGGTGCCCCTCTGCCCCACATGGTGCATGGCGGCCCGGGCCGTGCGGGCGGCGGCGAGGAAATGGGCGGGGTGCGCGGCGTAATGCACTATATGCAGCGCACGGCGGTGCAAGGCTCCCCCCGCATGCTCTCCGCCATCGGCCAAACATGGCTACCCGGCACGCCCATAACCGAAGCCACAAAGCACCCCTTCCGGCGGCGCTTCAATGACCTCACCTTAGGCGAAAGCCTCCTCACCAAGGCGCGCGAAGTCACGCTGGCTGACATCGAACATTTCGCCCATTTCACCGGCGACACGTTCTACGCCCACATGGATGAGACCGCCGCCAAGGCCAACCCCTTCTTCCCCGGCCGCGTGGCCCATGGCTACCTGCTGCTCTCCTTTGCCGCCGGCCTGTTTGTAGAGCCAAACCCGGGGCCGGTGCTGGCCAATACAGGGCTGAACAACCTGAGCTTTCAAAAGCCGGTCAGTGCGGGCGACAGTATCCGCGCGCGCCTCACGGTCAAGCGCAAAACCAAGCGCACAGAAAACTACGGCGAGGTGCGCTGGCATGTGGAACTGAGCAATCAAGACAAGGAGATGGTCGCTACCTATGAGCTGCTCACCATGGTTGCCTATTAAAACCGCCCGTGCCCCAAGCCCCCCGACCAACGGGAGGATTTTTCGCAGGGGGGTCAATCCCCCCAAGGAAAATAGCCGCTAGGCGCTGTCCTCGTATTTATCGCCGAGCGTTTTGCGCAATCCCTCCCGCACAATCTCGTCGGCCGCTTTCGCCAGGGCTTTGCGGTTGGCATAATCCGCAGCTTTCAGCGGTTCATGAAACGTCACCCGCACCCGCCCCCCCGTAGAAAGCCCCAGAATAACCTTGGCATGGGCCCCAAATTCCATATCTCCCCACCAGCCATAAAAGCGTTTGTCTTTGCCCTTGGGCGGATAATAGGTCACGGTCACAGGCTGCACCCATACAAGCTCTTTTAGCGCTTCCGTATGAAACACACCAAACAGGGTGGATTTAAACGGCAGCACCCGCAGCCCGTCAGAGCTGGTCGCCTCGGGAAACACCAAGAGCTTGTCCCCGCCTGCAATGCGCTCGGCCAGTTGCGCTTGCTGCTTTTTGGCCTCCAAGGGTTTGCGCTCGATAAAAATCGTGCCGGTAATGCGCGCCAGCCAGCCAATCACCGGCCAGCCCGCCACCTCTGATTTGGATACAAAGTGGATATGCGCCGCTGAATGCAGCACAAAAATATCGGTCCATGAGGTGTGGTTGGCCACAAGTGCGCCACCATGGGTCATTTCCTCGCCCTGAAGCTCCAGCCGCAACCCCGCAAGAGAATGCCCGACCCGCGCCCAGAGCCGCACCACAGCGCCGCTCATCCGGCTTCCCCCCGTGATCTTTTCCACCAGCTTTGCCAGCGCCCAAAGCGCCACCAGTTCCACCGTTACAAGCGCATAAACCCCCAGCCGCACAACCAACCTCAGCCAGCCAATAAGGCCAAGCTTGGGGTAGGGTTGCGGCGCCACACCGTTCCACAAAACCATTTACGCCCGCTCCCTGCTATAAAAATCCTTATACCGCTGCACCATGCGGGCTGTGTCCATAATCAGGCACACATCCACCGTGTTGAAGCTGTGGTCAATAAACGCGCCATCCCCGACAAAGCCGCCCAGCCGCAGATAAGCGCGGATAAGCGGCGGAATTTGGGTCAGCGCCGCCCGTTGGTCCACCGTCTCCCACGCCATTTGGTCCAGCGACTGATAGGCCCTTGAGCGCACCCGCAGATCCTCCGGCGCGAGGTATTTATGGTGCAAAAACGTAAGCGCCTGCTTGAGTGGCGGCAGCGCAACCCCGGGAAAAGACGCCACGCCAAAAAGCACATCGAGCTTATGGCGCATCACATAATCCCCTAGCCCGTCCCAGAGCAAATGCATGCCCGCCCCGCCGCGAAAATCCCTGGCCACGCAAGAGCGCCCCAGCTCCAGCGCGCGGCGATTTTGCAGCTTTGATAAATCAAATTCGCCAGCACTATAAAACCCGATGCCCTTGGCCGCCATGTCCGAGCGCATCAGCCGGTAGGCCCCGACAACCCGGCCCTCGTGCAGCAAAAGCAGGTGGTCGAAATAGGGGTCAAAGCGGTCGCGCTCCAGCCGCTCGGCGTGGTCCGCGGCGCTGGCATCCGCCCCCATTTCCTCCACAAACACCTCGTAGCGCAGCCGCTGGGCGGCGCGGATATCGGCCTCGTTCGCCGCGAGGCGGGTTTCAAACTTGTGGTTTTGCATCACGCATTCCGCTGGTTGGTAGGCGGTATGTAGCCCCTGCCCCCATGCACCACAAGCCGGATAAAGGTTTTGTTAACCATGATGCGCTAAACCACGAGATCAAGGCTAACCACATCGCCATTGATCACCACCTTGCCGGCGTGCTCGAAATTAACAGTGATGCGGCTGCCGATCACCGATTGCACCTGCCCAATGCCCCATTCGGGCTGTTGGGGGTGGCGCACGCGCATGCCAGGTGCCAATATAGAATTCATAACGTCCTCCAACAGGGGCCACAAAATGCCAGATAATCTCGCCGAGCTGATAAGCTCCCGCATATGCCATGATCTTATAAGCCCTGTCGGCGCTATCGGCAACGGGCTTGAGCTGATGGAGGCCATGGGCGGGGTTTCGCCCGAGCTGGCGCTGGTGGGGCAATCCGCCCAAAGCGCACAGGCCAAGCTGAAGTTTTTTCGGGTGGCTTTCGGGGCCGGCTCCACCAGCATGATAGGCGGGCCGGAGGCCGAGCGTGTGGCGGTCGAGATGTTCACCTCGGGGCGATTGTCGCTGCACATTTCCGAAAGCTGGGGCACGCGGGAGCGGCGCTTGGTGAAGCTGCTTTACCTGCTGCTGCTCTGTGTAGAATCCAGCCTGCCGCGCGGGGGTGAAATGCACTGCGCCCCCACAGACTCGGGCTGGCGCATAACCGTGGAGGGCGTGCCCGTTACGCCACCTGAAGAGCTGTGGCGCTATGTTGTCGAGGGGCACAACGGCCTTGATGTCACCGCCAAAACCATCCAATTTACACTGGCACGGCAAAGCATGGTCGAGCAATCCATAACCCTTTCAGCCGATTTTTCAGACTCTGCTTTAAAGTTGGCATTCTGACCTGCCACAATTGCCCTGCAAGCGCAGCGCCGCACGCGCCAACGAGGTGGCCCGAAGGGTCGCCGAGGCGGCGCGGTTCCGGAGCTGTCCGGCGGCCTAAACCCTGCGCAACCCCTTCACATACCGTGCCATCTTTGCCTGATAGCTCAGCGCGGACACCCCCAGCTTGGCAATGGTGCCCGCATCCAGCGCCCGCACCACCTTGGCAGGCGACCCCACCACAAGCGAGCCATCCGGAATCACCTTGCCTTCGGTCACCAGCGCTCCCGCGCCGATCAGGCAATCACGGCCAATGTGCGCGCCGTTCAGCACAATCGCGCCCATGCCGATCAGGGAATTATCGCCAATTTCGCAGCCATGCAGCATGGCCTTATGGCCAATGGTGCAGCCCTTGCCCACCACCAGCGGATAGCCGGGGTCGGTGTGCATCACGGTGTTTTCCTGCACATTGCTGCCCGCGCCAATCGTAATCCGCTCGTTATCGCCGCGCAGCACCGCGCCAAACCACACCGACACCTTCTCCTCGATCACCACATCGCCAATCAGCACCGCCTCATCGGCAATCCAGTGGTCACCTTCCGGCAAATCAGGCCGCACACCGTCCAATTCATAGATCATTGCATCGCCTCGTATTCCGCATTCAAGCCCGCCACAAAGCCATTCAGCCCCGTCACCCGGGCCCGTTTCAGGCGCTCGGCCTGCACAATGGCGCGCAGGTCGGCCTCGGCTTTATCCACATCATCATTCACCAACACATAATCATATTCCGCCCAATGGCTGATTTCCGAACGCGATTGCGCCATGCGCCCCGCCACCACCTCGGCGCTATCCTGCCCGCGCTTGGTGAGGCGGGCCTCGAGTTCGGCAATGCTGGGTGGCAGCACAAAAACCGAAACCACGGCCTCGCTTAGGGGCGAATTCCTGATCTGCTGGCCGCCCTGCCAATCCACATCAAACAACACATCCTGCCCCGCCGCAATCGCCGCTTCCACAGGCTCAAGCGGCGTGCCATAAAAGTTGCCAAACACCTCGGCATGCTCCAGCATACCGCCACTTTTCACCAACGCCTCGAATTCGCCGCGGGTTTTGAAGAAATACTCCCGCCCGTCCACTTCCCCCGGCCGCGGGCTACGTGTGGTGGCTGATACCGAGAACACCACGCCAGGGTCATCTTCCAACACCCGTTTCGAGAGCGTGGATTTGCCCGCCCCCGAAGGGGAGGACAAAATAATAAGCAGCCCGCGCCGGTTTAACTTCATGGTTAATCTCCCGATGGTTTGCCCGTATTTGCCCAAAGCCATGCCGGCTTGTCTAGCCCAAAGGCAGGGTGGGGCCAGTTTTAATAAAATTCGCCGCGTATAGGCGGGTTTCTGCGCGCCCTGAATAACCCCGTTGAATTTGTTAACTTTTCAAAAACAGGTGTCGCATATGCGACAGGCAAAAACCGGATTTCGCCGCTAATATTAACGATACATGACCACAACCGGTTACATACTGTTAAAATTCTATTATTCTTATTCCTGAAGTTACGATAAAAGCCAATAGAGGCGGACTATTATGAGTGCCCAACAAAAAGTAAGAAACATGCAAAACCCGATTTTTAACAACCTGTTCGAACATTGGAGCGCGTTGCGCCACGGCGACAGCGTGCCCAATCGCAGCGAAATAGACCCGCGCGTTTTCCCCGACGCGCTCGAAAACACCTTTATATTCGAGCGTATTGGCAAAGGCGACTTTCGGGTGCGCCTTGCGGGTATGAATCTGTGTGATATGATGGGCGTGGAGGTGCGCGGGCAATCTGCCGCCAGCTTCATGCAAAGCGGCGAGCGCAACCATATTCAAATCGTGCTAGAGCAGGTTCTGGCCCGCCCCGCTATTGGCGAGTTGGTGCTTTTAGGGCGCGATCTTTCGGGGCGTGAATATGAGGTTAACATGATATTGCTGCCGTTGCGCAGTGATATGGGCGAGGTGAACCGCGTAATCGGCTGCATTTCCTACCCGCAAAAATCGTTTGCCGCCCCGCTTCGCTTTGCCATTAAAGCAAAAAAACTGACCCCTCTAAGCGCGCTTGGCAGCAATGCTGTAGAAATAGCCCACGGATTTTCCGAGCGCATAGATCCGTTTCGCCCGCAAAACTTTCGGGCTGTGTCGGAAAATGCAAACCCCGTACCAACTCCGAAAAAGAGCGGGCATTTACGGCTGATTGAAGACGACTAGCCAGCTTGGCCAAAGAGCATGCTGATTTTTACACGGCCAGCAGGGCCGTGAAATCCACCCGTTACACGGCAGTTAACCGCCGCCTCTTTACCGGAGGCTCCAAAGTAAGCAAAGATGGAGCCTATGAAAAAAAGCAACTGAGCAAACAGGTATTTGACTGAAGTGCGCGCTCGCGCGGTTCGGATGATTGTTGAACATGAGCATGAATATTCAAATCGATCAGCGGCGATCATGCCCATCGCCCCTAAAATTGGGTGCGGTACCCACACTTTCGCTCGGGTCCACCCCCTTCGCAATATCAGCCCGCGCCGCATCCCGCGCCTGCCGCGCGTGCAAAAGGCTAACGGCTGGATAAGCTCCAATCGAAAGCAGCTTTTCTTTTCCGTCCAACCGATACTTGAAGCGCCACAGCTTAGAGCCGTTGGGGTTTACCGCCACAAACAGCCCGTCAAAATCCGAGACTTTATAGATCTTGGTTTTGGGCTTCAGATTTCGAATCTTTACGTCGCTTAAAGTCATGCTGGGGGTATCGTGTTTTTGGGGATTTCATTATACCCCCAGCGATACCCCCAATCTCGGGGTATTTCTCTGGATAGTATAAAATCAGGCTGGACAAACAACTTCATAAATAGCCTTATACACAAGGCTATATCGGATGTCACCGGACTATATGAAAAGTGATTGTGGTGCCCCCACACGGACTCGAACCGCGGACCTACTGATTACAAATCAGTTGCTCTACCAGCTGAGCTATAGGGGCATCCGGCGCGTTCTTAGCGCTCT
>Ga0256839_1006316_pt1 | contig 10466 bp, 9 predicted proteins | sample 354166metaG_FD_185968 | JGI IMG/M metagenome (GOLD analysis project Ga0256839, IMG submission 185968) | Hydrothermal vent microbial communities from Mid Atlantic Ridge, Atlantic Ocean - 354-166 | ecosystem: Environmental > Aquatic > Marine > Hydrothermal vents | place: Atlantic Ocean: Mid... | reverse complement strand
CGCGGCGGAGACGCGCCTCGAGCACGCCGGCGGCCCGCCGCAGCGTCTCGTAGGGGATCCCCGGCTCGCCCCGGAGCTCCGCGGTGAGCGTGGCCAGCACGGGCGGGCCGGGGGGGACCTCGACCACGGCGATGCGCACTCCCTCCTCCCGCGCGATCTCCTCGAGGGCAGGTCGCAGCCTCAGGGTGATGGCGTGCGACTGCATCTCCCGATGGCGCTTGGGGACGAGGTTCACGCGGATGTCGGCGACGTTGGGGCCCTCCCGAAGGTAGTAGTGTCGGACCATGCCGTTGAAGTCCATGGGCGAGGCGGTGCCGCTGTAGATCTCGAAGTCCCGGACCTCGGGCGCCGTGCGCAGCACCTCCGAAAGGCGGCGGGCCACCGCGTCCGTGCGCTCCAGCGTGGTCCCCTCCGGCGGATCGATCACGATCTGGAACTCGTTCTTGTTGTCGAAGGGAAGCATCTTCAGGGGCACGGCGCGCAGCACGCCGAGCGCCAGGGCCGCGAGGAAGAGCGCCATCATCGTCAGCACGAGCCCCCGGGCCGCGGCGTCGTGCTCGAGGAAGGGCCGCAGGAGACCCGCGTAGATCCGGTAGGCCGCGGAGCGCTCCACGGGCGGCGCCGGCGGCTCGTCCTCCCGCTCGGCCCGCCGCCGGAGCGCGTGGTAGCTCATCCACGGGGTGATGGTGAAGGCGACCACCATGGACATGAGCATCGCCACCGGCACGTTGACCGCCATGGGACGCATGTAGGGGCCCATCATCCCGCTGATGAAGTTCATGGGGAGGAAGGAGAGCATCACCGCCAGCGTGGCCAGCAGGATCGGAGGCCGCACCTCGTTCACCGCGCTCCGGACCGCCTGAAGCGGCGGCTCGAGCTTCCGCCGGAGATGTCGGTAGACGTTCTCGACGTCGACGATCGGGTCGTCGACGACGAGGCCGAGGGAGAGGATCAGCGCGAAGAGGGTGACCCGGTTGATCGTGTAGCCCACCGCGAGGTTGACGGCGAGGGTCAGGGCGAAGGTGATGGGCACGGCGAAGGCCACCACCAGCCCCTCCCTCCACCCGAGGCTGTAGGCGATGAGCCCGATCACCGTGAGGATGGCGACGAGGAGCGCCTCCAGCAGCTCGTTGACCTTCTCGTTCGCCGTCTCTCCGTAGTCCCGGGTGATCCGGACCTCGACACCCGCCGGGAGCAGCACCGGCTCGAGGGCCCGGATCCGCTCCTCGATGCGACGGGCCACCTCCACCGCATTGGTTCCCCGCCGCTTGGCCACCGCCACGTGGACCGCGGGGAGAAGCCCCGAAGCCGCCCGCTCCTCCTCCCCCGGTCCGAAACCGATCCAGGTCCAGGTGCGGCGCTCGTCCGGTCCGTCGAGCACCCGGGACACGTCCTCCAGGAAGACCGGCACACCGTCGACGACGTTCACCACCAGGCGGCGAAGCGCGGCTGCCCCCCCGACGAAATCCCCGCCCTCGACCTCGAACCAGGTGTCCGCGCGGTCGAATCCGAAGGCGGGAATCCGGTCGTTCGAGACGCCGAGGGCGAAGGCGACGTCGAGGACCGACGTGCGCCGTGCCGCGAGGCCATCGGGGTCGAGCTCCACGCGGATGGCGCGGGGGCGGCCGCCCACCACCTCGGTGCGGTTGGTGTCGGGCACCGCCTGGAGCTCGATCTCGAGCTCCTCCGCGATGCGCCGGAGGTCGTGGTCGTCCACCTGCTCCGGCCGCGTGCTGTAGAGGGTGGCGATCACGATGGGGACGTCGTCGACCTCCACCGGCCGCACGACCCAGCCCGTCACCGCCGGAGGCACGAGATCGGTGTGCGAGTAGATCTTCGAATAGAGCTTGAGGAGGCTGTCCTCGCGATCCTCGCCGACGTGGAAGCGCACGGTCACCACGGCGCGCCCCGGGGCGGACATCGAGTAGACGTGCTCGACCCCGTCGATCTGCGTCAGGAGCTTCTCCAGACGGGTCGTGACCTGCCGCTCGACCTCCTCCGCAGGAAGCCCGGGCGCCCGGATCAGCACGTCGGCCATGGGCACGACGATCTGGGGCTCCTCCTCGCGCGGGGTCGCGAGCAGGGCGAAGACGCCGAGCCCGAGCGAGACGAGGATCGCCACCGGCGGGAGCTGCCCGCGCAGGAAGAGGTCGACGATCCGGGCGACGAGGGGCTCCCGGCCGGCCGGCGGTCGGGCTTCGCTCATCCGACGCCGGCCCGGCGCTTCAGGAGGCCCCCGGGCCGCAGGCGCGGGCGAGCTCCTCGAAGGGGCCGTCGACGCAGCGGACGTTCCGGTAGCCCATCTCCTTCAGGGTGCGCGCGGCGAGGGCGGCGCGCCCGCCCGCGGCGCAGTGCACCAGGATCGGGCGGTCCGGGTCGTCGCAGATCTGGCCGATCCGCATCTCCAGGACACCGCGCGGGAGGAGCACCGCCCCCGGAACCGAACCGCGGGCGTGCTCCTCGGGCTCGCGCACGTCGAGGAGGAGGACGTCCGGGGTGCGGCGGAGGATCTCGGCGGCCTCCGCCGGGGTGCACCGCGCGACCGCGGCCTTCGCTTCGGCGACGAGCTCCGAGGGCGACTTGAGCGACATGAAACCTCCTTGGGGCATCGAATCGGTCGGCCTGCCGTCGGCGCCCGGCCACCGGCGAGGACCGGGCGCCGCCCGCGGACCGGCCTCAGGGGAGTCGGATCGGAACCCGGGCGTAGCCCCGGACGGTGCTCGTGTGGATCATCTCGAGCCCTTCTTCGACGACCTCCCAGTGGGGGAAGCGCCGCAGTGTCTCCTCGAGGGCCACCCGTCCCTCCAACCGGGCCAGCGAGGCGCCCAGGCAGAAATGGATTCCGAAACCGAAGGAGACGTGGCGCTCGAAGCGCCGCGAGACGTCGAAGCGGTCGGCGTCGGGGTACTCCCGCTCGTCCCGCCCCGCCGAGCCGGTGAGCAGCAGCACGGTGGAGCCCGCCGGAACCACCTCTCCGTGGATCTCCACGTCGTGGGTGACCGTCCGCGCCTGCACGGGGGAGGGCGCCTCGTAGCGGAGCAGCTCCTCCACGGCGTTCGGGATCAGCCCGGGCTCGCGCAGCAGCCTCTCCCTCTGGTCGGAATGCCTCCCGAGCAGGATCGCCGCCCAGCCGAGCAGGCGGGCCACCGTCTCGTTGCCCGCCGCCGAAAGCAGCCCCACGAAGGTCAGGATCTCCCCCGGCTCGAGCTTCCGCCGCGAGCCGTCCTCCAGGGTGATCTCGGAGGCGAGGAGCTGGCTCATCATGTCGTCCCGCGGGCGCCTCGTCCGATCGGCGATCAGCTCGCCGATGTAGCGGTAGAACGACTGCCCGGCCTCGACGGAGGCCGGCGAGGGTTCCCGCTGACCCGGTTCGCGGTGGAGCATGCGGTCCGTCCATTCCCGCACCTGCTCCTGGTCCCCTTCGGGAATCCCGAGCAGCGAGGAGATCACCATCACCGGGAGCTTCGCGCCGAACTCGGCCACGTAGTCGAAGCCGTCGCGGCCCACCTGGGGGTCGAGATAGCGCCGACAGAGCTCGCGGATGCGCGGCTCGAGGGCCGACACCCGACGCGGCGAGAACGAACGGCTCACGAGCTTCCGCAGCCGGCTGTGCTCGGGCGGATCGGTGAAGATCATGGGCGGGGGCTTGGGAATCCGCCCCATCAACTCGAGGACGGTGCCCCGGGCCGAGCTGAAGGTCTCGTGGTCGAGGGAGGCGTCGAGGACGTCCCGAAACCGCGAGAGGGCGTAGAAGTCGAGCTTCTCGTTGCGGTAGAGGGGCGCCTCGTCGCGCATCCGCTTCCAGATCGGGTGCGGGTCGGCGTCGATCTGGTAGTCGTAGGGGTCGTAGTAGAGCTCGTCCAAGGGCCTCTCCTCCAGAACCCGCAAGACCGCCTAGTGTGCCAGCGGCGGGGCCGGGACGGCGCGCTCCACGAGCGCGCGAACCTGCTCGACGTCGCGCACGTCCGCGACGAGGGCGAGCGCCCGACCGCCGGCCTCGGCGATCCGCTTCACCGACGCCTCCCTCGGCTCGCGGATGCGCCCCGCGAGAAGCACGGTCGCCCCGGCCGCTCCCAAGCGATCCAGGATGGCACGGCCCATTCCGCTCGACGCGCCCGTCACCACCACCGTCCGGCCCGCGAGCGGGCGCTCCTGCACGACCTCCTCCGACATGGGCCCTCCCCTGCCTGCTGCTCCCTTCGATGCCGACCGCCCCTGCCGCCCTCGGGCGGCACCCGCCCGCTCAGGGCCCGGGTGTCAGGCTGAGCTTGCGGAGCCATTCCGCGAGCGCCTGGCCGATCTCGTCCGGGGAATCCTCCTGGATGAAGTGGATGCCCCGCACGGTGACCTCGGTCTGGTTGGGCCAGCTCCGGCAGAACTCGCGCTGCTCGCCCCGGAGGATCGCCCCGGGCTCGGCGTTCACGAAGAGCTTGGGAATCCGGGAGCCCGCGAGCCAGCGCGCGTAGGCCTCCACGATGTCGGTGACGTCGGCGGGCTCGTTCTCGATGGGGATCTCCCGGGGCCAGGTGAGGGTGGGCCGCCGGCCCTCGCCCGGCTCCGCGAAGGGGCGCCGGTAGGACTCCATCTCCTCGGGGCCCAGCTCCCGCATCACCGCCCCCGGCAGGACCTGCTCCACGAAGAGGTTCCGGTCGAGGATGAGCTCCTCCCCCGCCGGCGAGCGGAAGGCCTGGAAGGCCTCCCGGGCCGCCTTGGGCCAGGCCTCCCAGCGAAGGGGCTGCACGATCGCCTCCATGTAGGCGATGCCGCGCACCGCCTCCGGGTGCCGGCGGGCCCAGTCGAAGCCCAGGGCCGAGCCCCAGTCGTGGACCACGAGCACCACGTCCCGCTCGACGCCCACCGCCTCGAGGAAGGCGTCGAGGTAGCGGCGGTGCTCCACGAAGCGGTAGGAGCCGGGCCCGCCCGACTCGAGCTTGTCGGAGTCGCCCATGCCGATCAGGTCCGGGGCGATGCAGCGGCCGAGCGCTTCCACGTGGGGAATGACGTTGCGCCAGAGGTAGGAGGAGGTCGGGTTGCCGTGGAGGAAGACGATCGGGTCGCCGTCGCCCGCCTCGACGTAGGCCATGGTGCGGTCGAGCACGGGAATGCGCCGCTTCGCGTAGGGCATGCGGGGGGAGAGGGGCATCGGGGTCCTCCGGGGCCGCGGCCGGGCCACGCGGGAGGGTAGAGGAGCTGCCCGCGGGCTGCCGGCCGGACGGGCCCTGGCCACCCCCGCGAGCCGGTGGTCCGGCCAGAGGCGGCCGGACCGGCACCAGCGACCGCGGTCAGCCGCCGCCCGGAAGCGCCGCCGGATCGCCCGGGGCCTCGACGAGCTCGAGGCGCACCCCGTCGGGATCGGTGGCGAACAGGGCCCGGGCCCCGAACTCGCGGGACTCGGTCCGCGTCTCCTCGAGCACGCGCCCCCCCGCGGCGCGGACTGCCGAGACCGCGGCGTCGAGATCGGCCACCCGGAAGGAGAGGTGGGTGAAGCCGAGGGCGTTCATGGGCCGGGGGATCGCCGGGCCCGTGCTGCCGGGCGCCCGGAAGTGGAGGAGCTCGATGCGAAAGCCGTCCCGCTCGAGGTACACCGCCTCGAGATCCACGCCCTCGAGCTCGAGCAGGACCTCCGCCGCCCGCGAGGCCACCTCGAGGCGCCCGAGCTCCCGGAAGCCGAGGGCGTCGCGGTAGAAGGCCGTGGAGCGCCCGAGATCCGAGACGCAGATCCCGAGGTGGGAGAGCCGCAGCACCATGGCCGGCATTCTACCCGAGGCCCGCGGCGGCGAGTTCGACCCCCGGGCCCGTGGTATGCTGCCCCCGCCGGGCAGGGAGGAGAGCCATGAGCTTCGAGGGCAAGGTAGCGGTGGTGACCGGGGCCGGCGGTGGCATCGGCGAGGCCTACGCGAAGGCGCTCGCCGCCCGCGGCTGCTCCGTGGTCATCGCCGAGATCCAGGCCGAGAACGGGCAGCGGGTGGCCAAGGAGATCGAGGCCGCGGGCGGCCGGGCCATCGCGGTCGCCACCGACGTCGCGAGCGAGGAGTCGACCCGGGAGATGGGCCGGGCCGCGGCCGAGGCCTTCGGCGGCGTCGACTTCCTGATCAACAACGCCGCCATCTACGGCGGCATGGAGATGCACGGGCTCACCACCGTGCCCCTCGACTACTGGAACCGATTCATGGCCGTCAACATGACCGGCGTGCTGCTCGCCACCCGCGGCGTGCTCCCGCACATGGAGCGACGGGGCGGCGGTGCGATCGTCAACCAGAGCTCCACCGCGGCCTGGATGGGGGCGGGCTACTACGGCATCGCAAAGCTCGCGGTCCACGGGATCACCCACAGCCTCGCCCGCGAGCTCGGGCCGAAGCAGATCCGGGTCAACGCCATCGCGCCCGGCCCCACCGACACCGAGGCCACCCGCAGCACGGTGCCGAAGCCCATCCTCGAGCAGATCGTGCAGAGTCTCTGCCTGAAGCGCATGGGGACGGTCGACGACATGGTGGGCGCGGCCCTCTTCCTCCTCTCGGACGAGGCGCGCTGGATCACCGGCCACATCCTGAACGTGGACGGCGGCCAGATCCTCCGGCCCTGAGCCCCGGCCCCGCGGACCTGCCGGCCGGGGCCCGGGCGGGACCGCGGGCCGGTTCAGCCCAGCACCAGCTCCGCGATCTGGCGCAGCCGGGGGAGGTCCACGCCGGCGACGAGCAGGGAGGTCACGGGCGTCTCCCGCCAGGCCTGGAGGCGGTCGCGGATCCGCTCCGGCGGGCCGCAGAGGGAGATCTCGTCGGCGAAGGAGTCCGGCACGGCGGCGATGGCCTCGGCGCGCCGCCCCTCGAGGAAGAGCTGCTGGATGCGATCCGCCTCGGCCTCGTAGCCCATCCGCGCCATCAGCTCCTTGTGGAAATTGCGCTTCGGCGAGCCCATGCCGCCGATGTAGAAGCCGAGCATCGACTTGACGGGCGCGAGCGCCCGCTCGAGATCGTCGTCGATGTTCACCATCACGAACTGCGCGATCTCGAAGCCGGGCCGGAGCGCGCCCAGGGACTCGGCGTAGACCTCGGGGCGATAGGGGGAGTAGTAGAGGGGCAGCCAGCCGTCGGCGATCTCCGCGGCGAGGGCCACGTTCTTCGGGCCCTCCGCGGCGAGGAAGATGGGGAGGTCCGCCCGCAGGGGATGGGTGATGGAGCGGAGGGGCTTGCCCATTCCCCAGGATCCCGGCCCGGTGTAGGGAAGGGGATGGTGCGGGCCCGGATTCGTGACCGGCTTCTCGCGGCGCAGGACCTGCCGGATGATGTCGATGTACTCGCGGGTGCGGGCCAGGGGCCTGGCGAAGGGCTGCCCGTACCACCCCTCGACCACCTGCGGGCCCGAGACCCCGAGTCCGAGGATCACCCGCCCGCCGGTCAGGTGGTCGAGGGTGAGCGCGGCCATGGCCGTGGCGGTGGGCGCCCGCGCCGAGATCTGGGCGACGCTGGTCCCGAGGCGGATCCGCGAGGTGTGGGCCCCGATCCAGGCCAGCGGTGTGAAGGCGTCGGAGCCCCAGGACTCCGCGGTCCACACCGAGTCGAGGCCGAGGCGCTCCGCCTCCTTCGCGAGGGCCACGTGGTCGGTGGGGGGGCGTGCGCCCCAGTAGCCGAGCTGCAGACCGAGCTTGAGATCGCGCATGGGGTCTCCTTCAACGCCCTCGGGCGCCGCGGCGGGGATCGGTGGCCACGGGGCCGCCCGGGGGCGCGCCGGATCCCGGGGAGCCACCGGCCCGCCCCGCCGCCTCCTCGCCGGCCTCGGCCGCCGCCCGGGAGGCCGCGGGCGGCGGCTCCGGCTCGGGCGCCGGAATGGCTCCACCTTCCCGGAGCGCGCGGAGCGCCGCCTCGTCGAGACCGGCGACTTCGCGGAGCACCGCCTCCGTGCTCGCGCCGAGGGGCTCGGCGGGCGCGGTCTCGGGCGGGCGGCCGCCGAAGCGCACCGGGAAGCGCGCGCCGAGGTAGGGGGTGGGCTCGGGGAGATCGGGGTGACGCAGTGCCTCGAGGGAGCCCCGCGCGCGGACGTGGGGGTCGGTGGCTCCGACCCAGGGGGGCTCGACCGGGCCGGCCGGGATTCCGGCCGCCGAGAGCCGCTCCACGACTTCGTTCCGGTCGCGCCCCGCGCACCACGCCGCCACGGCGGCTTCGACCTCCTCGCGGTGCTCGAGCCGGTCCCGGGCGGTGGGAAGCCGGGCGGCGAGCTCCGGACGGCCGAGGAGCCCGGCCATCGCCTGCCACTGGGCGTCGCCCACCACCAGCAGCGCCACCATGCCATCGCGGCAGGCGTAGGTGCCGAGCGGCACGCCCCGCGGGTCTCCGTTTCCGAAGCGCTCCGGGAGGCCGCGGTCGCGGTAGTCGTCGACGGGCTCGTCCCAGATGAGCGCGAGCAGCGCGTCGAGCATCGCGACGTCCACGCGGAGCACCCGGGCGCCGTCCTGGCCGCCGGCCGACTCCCGGGATCCGTCCCGCTCGCGGCCGCGCAGCGCCGCAACCACGCCGAGTGCGGCGAAGAGGGCCGGCACCTGGTCCCCGACGGTGACGCCCACCTTGGTCGGCGGGCCGTCCGGGAAGCCCGTCTTCGCCATCAGGCCCGACACGGCCTGCACGACGAGATCCATGCTCGGGCGGTCGCGGTAGGGCCCCTCCTCCCCGTAGCCGGTGATCGAGCAGCGGATGATCCCCGGGCGCAGGCGGCCGAGGACCTCGTCGCCGAGGCCGAGCGCCTCGAGGGTCCCCGGGGTGAAGTTCTCGACGAGCACGTCCGAGCGCGCGACGAGGCGGTGGAGGGCCTCGAGGCCGCCCGGGCGGCGCAGATCGAGGACGACGCTGCGCTTGCCCCGGTGCCGGCGAAGCGGGGTGATGCCGATGTCGCGCGGCCGCCGCGGGCCCCGGTGGATCCCCTCCGGCCCGATCTGCGGCGGCGGCCCCCAGCTCACGTCGCCGCCGGGACGCTCCACCCGGATCACCTCCGCGCCGAGGGCGGCGAGGTAGTAGGTGCAAAGAGGCCCCGAGACCACGCGGGAGAGGTCGAGCACGCGCACGCCCCGGAGAGGCTCCACGGGCTAGTCGAACTCCGGGATCACATGGCGGCCCATCAGTTCGATGGTCTGCATGACCTTCTCGTGGGGGATCTCGTAGGGATTCACGAGGCAGAGGAGCAGATCCACGCCCGCCTTCTCGTACTCCCGCGCCACCTCGAGCACCCGGTCGGGATCTCCGCAGAGGGTGGCCTTCGAATCGCGCAGGTAGGCGAAGTCCAGCATCTGGTGGGTTCCGCTCTTCACCACCTGCTCGGCCTCGCGCAGGTAGTCGTAGGTGCCGAGCTCCCGCTTCATCTCGTCGAGCCACGCGGCCACCGAGGTGATCAGCTCCACCGAGCGCTTCGCGTACCACACGAAGGACTGCGCCGAGGTCTCGTAGGACTCCTCGGCCGTGGGCGCACAGTTGACCATCGTGAAGGCGGCCACCTGGTTGTTCACCGTCCTGCCGAGCGGCTTCGTGCAGCCCGCGATGGCCTTGCGGTAGATCTCGATCCGGCGGGCCACGTCCTCGGGCGGCACGCCCACGCTGAACGAGCAGAGGCCGAGGCCGAGCTCCCCCATGAGCTGGTGGCCGGAGTCGCTCCCCGTGGCTCCGAAGACCGGCGGGTGGGGCTGCTGGATCGGCTTCGGGATCACGCGCCGGGGCGGCATGGACCAGTACTTCCCATCGAAGGAATGCACGTCGTTCGTCCAGCAGCCGATGATGTGTTCCACCGCCTCCTGCCACATGGCGCGCGTCTCGTCGGGGTGGATGCCGAATCCCTCGAGCTCGAGGCGGGTGGAGGAGCGGCCGGTGGCGAAGTCGACGCGGCCGTCGGAGAGGAGGTCGAGCACCGCCGCCGACTCCGCAGAGCGCACCGGGTGGTTGTAGGGCTTCGGGCAGAGCCGCACCCCGTAGCCCACGCGCATCCGCTCGGTGCGCGCCGCCACCGCGCCGTAGAGCACCTCGGGGTTCGAGCAGTGGGAGAACTCCTCGAGGAAGTGGTGCTCCACGGTCCAGAAGGCGTGGAAGCCCATCCGGTCGCCGAGGATGGCCTGCTCGAGCACCTCCTTGTAGGCCCGGTGCTCGCTTTCCCGGCTCCAGGGGCGCGGAACGGGAATCTCGTAGAAGAGTGCGAACCTCACGCTGGCTCCCGGCTGCCCGGCGCGGCGAGTATAGCCGCGGCCGGAAAGGCGGCCGGACCGCGGGCCGGCAGGAGGAGTCGGAGGGCGCCCGGGCTCGAGCGCGAGCGCGGGTGGAGGGCAGTGCCGGGCCTGGCTTCCGGGATGCGGGGCGTCCCGGCTTCGGAGGGTGACGCCGCGGTCCTCCCCGGCACCGCCCGCGCTTGACACGAACCCTGCGCCGATCTATTCCGCCACCATGGCCCGCATCGCCTTTCCCGAGGGATTCCGCTTCGGTGCCGCCACCGCCGCC
>Ga0256839_1006315_pt1 | contig 10467 bp, 6 predicted proteins | sample 354166metaG_FD_185968 | JGI IMG/M metagenome (GOLD analysis project Ga0256839, IMG submission 185968) | Hydrothermal vent microbial communities from Mid Atlantic Ridge, Atlantic Ocean - 354-166 | ecosystem: Environmental > Aquatic > Marine > Hydrothermal vents | place: Atlantic Ocean: Mid... | reverse complement strand
GTGCTGCCGCTGAAATCTGCGGGCCCGTAGACCGTGAGCGCGCCGCTGGCCAGAGCGCTGAACGAAGCGGTCACGCGCTTGTCCGTGTCCAGGGTCAGGACGCAGCTCCCGCTGCCGCCGCAGTCGCCGCTCCAGCCCAGAAAGGTGGATCCGGCGTCGGGGGTCGCGGTCAGGGTGACATGGGTGCTCGCCGCGTAGATTTGCGCGGTCTCCGTTGTGAACTCGAGGTCCGGGGGCGTCATCCGCACCTTGCCGCTGCCGCTGCCCGAGAAGCTGAGCTCGAGCGTGGACTTGGGCGCCGTCGCTTCCTGGCAGGCCGCGAGGAGCACGACGAGCCCGAGGAGGAGCAAAGGAGCGGGGGTGTAGGAACGCGTATAAGCTTGCATTTGCCCACGACCTTAGCCACAATGCCCTTAACAACGTCTTAACGGGGGTCCTGCAGCGATGCGCCTACGCCTGCTTGGCAGCCTTGAACTCGAAGGGGTTCGCTTCACCCGCCCCAAGCCCCTGCTGCTGCTCGCTTACCTGGCCCTGGAGGGCTCGCGCGAGCGCCGTTTCCTCGCCGAGCTGTTCTGGCCCGGGGCCAAGCGGCCGCTGGGAAGCCTCTCGGTGGCGCTGACCCAGCTGAACAAGGCGCATCCCGGTGCGGTGCGCACGCACGGCCGCCGGTTGTACACGCCGCTGCCCACGGACGTAGACGAGCTGATCGACGCGGTGGCCCGCGGCGAGTGGGCGCGGGCCGTGCGCCTCTACGGCGGGACCTTCGCTGAGGGGCTGGACCTGCGCCTCGGACACGAGCTCGAGGAATGGGTCTTCCAGATGCGGGAGCGCGTGGCCGTCTGGGCCGCGCGCGCCCACCTGGAGCTGGGCCATCAGGCGCTCCACCGGGGGGCGTTCGACCGCGCCCGCAACCACGCCGAGGCCGCCTACGTCCTGGAGCGCGCCTGGGGGCTGAGCGACCCCGCCACCGTGGTCGAACTCTTGCGCAAGAGCGGCAGCCCGCTGCTCGACGACTTCGTTCGCGAGCACGGGCGCGCTGAGCCCGTGCCCTGCCGGGTCCCCCGGCCCGTGACCCGCCACCTGGGCCGGCGCGAAGAGCTCGAGGCGATCGAGCGGCTGCTGGTACGGGAAGGGCAGCGCTGGGTCACCCTCGTCGGTATGGCGGGCGTGGGGAAGACCCGTACGGCCATCGAAGCGGCGCAGCGCTTCTGCCGCAGGCGTTACTTCGCCGACGGGGTGGTCTGGGTGGAGCTCGACGCCGACGCCGACGCCGATCTCCCCGCGCGTATCGCCGAAGCCCTCAAACTGGCCCCCGATCCGCGCCGCTTAGGGTGGGAAGATCTCGCCGCCCGCATCGACCGGAGATCGGTCTGCATCGTTCTGGACGGTATCGAGCGTTTCCACGCCCAGGGCGGCGAGCTGGCCCGCCTCGTCGTCCGCTGTCCGGGCCTACACCTGCTCGCGACCAGCCGGGTGCGCCTGGGGGCGGCCGCAGAGCGCTGCCTCTACCTCGACGGGCTGAGCGTCGATCCCGAGGCTTCCGGGGAGCCACCGCCGGCGGTCGCCCTCTTCCTCGAGCGCGCCCGCAGGGTACACGCCGAGCTGGTGGAGGGCACCGCCGCCGTCGAAGAGCTCTGCCGGGTCTGGCAGGGCCATCCCCTGGCCATCGAGCTGGCCGCGTCCTGGGCCGACCTGCTCCCGGCCGAGGAGCTGGCGCAGCGCTTTTCGCCCCCGAACCTGCCGCGCCCGCGCAACGGCGAGAGTGATCTCGAGACCCTCCTCGAAGAGGCCTACGAACAGCTTCCCTCCGCAGCCCAAAGGGTCTTCCCGGGGCTGGGGGTCTTCGAGGGCGGTTTCGACGTCGAAGCCGCCACGGACGTCCTGGGCGCCGACATCGATACACTGGCGATCCTGAGCGACCGCGCCCTGATCTGGGCCCGCAACGGGCGGCTCGGCTTGCATCCGCTGCTGCGGCAGCTGGCCCTGCGCCGGCTCGCGCGGCGGCCCGGGGAGGAGGCCGAGGCGCACGCTGCGCACGCGCGCCACTACCTCGACCGGTTGTTGCGTCACGTGCAGGGGCTCAACCGTGGGGACGAGCCGACGTTAGCGTTGATGCGCAAGGACCACACCAACCTGCGGGCTGCCTGGGAGCGGGCCGCGGCCTTGGGTTGGCACGACCGCCTGGCTCCGCTCGCCGAGCCGCTGCTCCGTTTCTTCGACCGCCAGGGACGGTTCGAGGAGGGGCGGCGCTGGTTCGAGGCCGTGCTTGCGCGGGCCGGTGACGGTGGGCTGCGCGCCCCGTTCGCCCTGGCCGCCGCCTGGTTGTGGATCCGCCTGGGCGACCTCGGGGCCGCGGAGCGGCTGATGGAAAGCGTTGCCGTGGGGCCGGATCCGGTCCTCAACACCCGCCTCGAGCAGAATCGGGGGATGCTGGCCTACCGCCGGGGCGACTTCGCGGCCGCTGCCGAGCACTGGCGCCGTGCGGCCGCGCTCGCCCGGGAAGGTGCGGACCCCTGGGCCCGCACGGCGGCGCTTCAGAACCGGGCCATCGCGGTTTTTTCCATGGGTGACCACGAGGCCGCGCGCCGGCTCTTCCTCGAGGCGCTGTCCGTCCAGGAGGCGCACGGCCACGAGGCCGACATGGCCAAGACGTACAACAACCTGGGCAACCTCCTGCGGGTCATGGGCCGGAGCGGCGAGGCGGAACACCTGCTGAACCAGGGGTTGCGCCGGGCGCGGCGTCTGGGCCTGGGGCAGATCGAGCCCTTCCTGCTCTACAACCTGGGGCAGCTGGCGCTGGCCTCCGGCAGGTACGCGGACGCGTTGGGGCGGTTCGAGGCGGCGCTCGAGGGGAGCCGGCACTCCCGCGAGCGGGTGCTTGAGGCGAGCTGCCAGATCAACCTCGGCCTCACCTCGGCGCACCTGCAGCGGTGGGTGGAGGCCGAACGGCACCTGCGGCAGGGTTTGGCGGCGGCGTGGAAGGTGGGGGAGGCGGCCGAGGTGGCCCGCGGCCTGGTCGTCTGGGCAAGGCTGGAACAGGCGCAGGGGGATCCGCGGCGCGCGTGCCGCTTGCTGCGCACGGCATTGGAGCTGCCCGAGCTGCGCGCACACAACCGCCGCGAAGCCGAGAGCCTGCTGGAGGCCTTCGATCCGGGGGCCTGCCTGGGGGCACCCTACCGCTCGGTTTCCGAGGCCCTGGAAGATCTTGGCGTCGTCGCTCCGGCGTGAGCGGGAGGTCGGCCTGCCCCCGTCCGGGTGCGTTGCCGACGAACGGGCGAGAAGCCATGGTTGGGGGGCGTTGACCGGTCCACCACGGGCCACGGGCTTGTTTTGTTGCTTTGTTTTGTGACCTTGTTCGGTTACCGCGCACTACTACACACTACGCACTACGTACCACGCACCGTCGCGAACCCACCCCCTACCTCCCACCTCCCACACCCCACACCCCAAACGAAAACCCCCGGCCGAAGCCGGGGGCGCACGCGTCAGGGGGCGGGGGAAAGCACGGATCGGGGAGGCTTGCTTGCAGCGTAAGAAGTGGGTTCCCTGGGGGAACCGAGAACTCCTTAGAAAGGAGGTGATCCAGCCGCACCTTCCGGTACAGCTACCTTGTTACGACTTAGCCCCAGTCATGAGCCCCACCCTCGGCGCCTGCCCACTGACGGGCTCCCGGCGACTTCAGGTGGAACCCACTCCCATGGCTTGACGGGCGGTGTGTACAAGGCCCGGGAACGTATTCACCGCGGCATGGCTGATCCGCGATTACTAGCGATTCCGCCTTCATGCAGTCGAGTTGCAGACTGCAATCCGAACTGGGACCGGCTTTTTGCGATTCGCTTCCCGTCGCCGGGTCGCTGCGCTTTGGGCCGGCCATTGTAGCACGTGTGTCGCCCAGGCCGTAAGGGCCATGCTGACCAGACGTCATCCCCGCCTTCCTCCCGGTTTCCCGGGCAGTCTCGCTAGAGTGCCCGGCCGAACCGCTGGCAACTAGCGACAGGGGTTGCGCTCGTTGCGGGACTTAACCCAACATCTCACGACACGAGCTGACGACGGCCATGCAGCACCTGTGTCCCCGTTCCCCGAAGGGCACCCCCCTGTTTCCAGGGGGTTCGGGGCATGTCAAGGCCTGGTAAGGTTCTTCGCGTTGCTTCGAATTAAACCACATGCTCCACCGCTTGTGCGGGCCCCCGTCAATTCCTTTGAGTTTCAGCCTTGCGGCCGTACTCCCCAGGCGGAGTGCTTAACGCGTTAGCTACGGCGCCGAGCCAAAGCCCGACACCCAGCACTCATCGTTTAGGGCGTGGACTACCCGGGTATCTAATCCGGTTTGCTCCCCACGCTTTCGCGCCTCAGCGTCACGGGACGTCCAGGTAGCTGCCTTCGCTATCGGCGTTCCTCCCGGTATCTACGCATTTCACCGCTACTCCGGGAATTCCGCTACCCCCTCCGTCCGTCTAGCCCGCCAGTATCCGGCGCCTTTCCACGGTTGAGCCGTGGGCTTTGACACCGGACTTAACGGGCCGCCTACACGCCCTTTACGCCCAGTAAATCCGGGTAACGCTCGCACCCTCCGTGTTACCGCGGCTGCTGGCACGGAGTTGGCCGGTGCTATTAGCAGGGTACCGTCATTCCCCTTGCGGGGTTTTCGTCCCCTGTTCAGCGGTTTACACCCCGAAGGGCTTCATCCCGCAAGCGGCGTCGCTCCGTCAGACTTGCGTCCATTGCGGAAGATTCCTAACTGCTGCCTCCCGTAGGAGTGGGGCCCGTGTCTCAGTGCCCCTGTGGCCGGCCATCCTCTCAGACCGGCTACCCGTCGTCGCCTTGGTGAGCTTTTACCTCACCAACCAGCTGATGGGCCGCAGGCCCATCCGGAAGCGGCCGAAGCCCTTTAGACACGCCCCAAGGGGCGGGTCCACATCGGGGATTAGCCCGGGTTTCCCCGGGTTGTCCCCGTCTTCCGGGTAGGTCACCTACGTGTTACGCACCCGTCCGCCGCTAAGCCGCCCCAGTGTCCGAAGACTCCGGGGAAGCTTCGCACGACTTGCATGTCTTAGGCACGCCGCCAGCGTTCACCCTGAGCCAGGATCAAACTCTCCATCACAGTCCTAGGCCCTGAGGCCTAACACTCGAAGAGAAGATCCGCAGAAACTCTGCGGGTTCGCGCATGGCGTCGCGGGCGTAGCGAAGGAATGAACCCCCGCGCCCGCGCGCTTGCTTTTAGGTGTGCTGCAGGCTGAATTTACGCAGACCGCTGTGGGATTTACCCTCGTCTGGCCTGCGTTCTTCGCCTTCCCTGATCCGTGCTTTCAAGATCCCCGCACCCGCTGGGCGCAAGACCTAGGGTACAGGCGACCCCGGGGGTTGTCAAGCGCCCGCAGGCTAGAATTGGGGCATGGCGGAACCGCAGACGATACCCGTGCTCGACAAGGGGTTCGTGCGCCTGGTGGACGCGATGGGCGACGACCGCCGCATCGTCCAGGCAGCGCGCGTGAGCTACGGCGAGGGCACCAAGTCCGTGCGCGAGGACGCGGCCCTGATCGACTACCTGATGCGCCACCGGCACACCAGCCCCTTCGAGATGGTGGAGTTCACCTTCCACGTCAAGGCGCCCATCTTCGTGGTGCGCCAGTGGTTTCGCCACCGCACCGCCAGCGTCAACGAGGTTTCGGCGCGCTACTCGGTGCTGAAAGACGAGTTCTACGAACCCGCCCCCGAGGAGTTGCGCACCCAGAGCGAGGTCAACAAACAGGCGGGCGAGGGCCGGCTCCCCGCGGCCGAGGCCGAACGGGCGGCCGAGTTGCTGACCGCGGCCGAGCGCGACGTCTACGCCCGCTACCGGGAGCTCCTGGAGCTGGGGGTGGCCCGCGAGCAGGCGCGCAGCGTCCTGCCCGTGGGCATCTACACCGAGTTCTACTGGAAGCAGGACCTGCACAATCTGCTGCACTTTCTCAAGCTGCGTCTCGACCGCCACGCTCAGGCCGAGATCCGCGCCTACGCCCGGGCGGTGGCCGAGTTCGTGAAGGCGCGGGTGCCCCTGGTGTGGCGCTCGTACGAAGAACACGTGCTGAATGCGCGTACACTTAGCGCGAGCGAGCGGTTGGCGCTTTCGGGGCTGGTCGAACGGGAGGCCTACGCCGAAGCGCTGAGGCGGGCGGGGCTTTCGGGAAGCCGGGTGCGCGAAGCGCTGGAAAAGCTGTTCGGCGAAGCCTAGCCGCCGTTCATGGGTGCGGCCGGGTAGGAGCCGAGCACCTTCACGAAGGCGGCACGGCGCAGCAGGGTCACCAGGGCCTCGGCAGGTTCGGGGTCCTCGACGTGCCCCTCGAAGTCGAGGTAGAAAACGTAGCTCCAAGCGCGGTCACGGCGCGGGCGTGACTCGAGCTTGGTAAGGTTCACCCGCGACCGGGCAAAGGCCTCGAGCGCCGAGAGCAGGCCCCCGGGCTTGTGGCGCACCCCGAAGACCACGCTGGTCTTGTAGGGGCCCTCGGTGCGCGGACGTTCTTCGCGGGCGATGACGAAGAAGCGGGTGTAGTTGAAATCGAAGTCCTCGATCCCCTCGGCCAGCACCTCGAGCCCGTAGACCTCGGCCGCGCGGCGCGAAGCAATGGCCGCGAGGCCCGGCTCGGGGCGCTCGGCCAGCTGCTTGGCCGCCCCGGCGGTGTCGTAGACGGGCACCGCCTCGAGCTTGTGGCGGGCCAGGAAGCCGTCGCACTGGGAGAGCGCCTGAGGGTGACTGATCACCTTGCGCACGTCCTCGAGCCGGGTCTCCGGCGGGGCGAGCAGGTTGTGGCGCACCCGCAGGTAGACCTCCCCCACCACGTGCAGGTCGGACTCGAGCAGGAGGTCGTAGGTCTGATTGATGCTCCCGGCCACCGCGTTCTCCACCGGCACCACGCCGCAGGTGGCTGCTCCGGAGGTAACCGCCTCGAAGACTTCGTGAAAGGTGGGAAGGCCAACCGGTTCGGCGCCGCTCGTGACGGTGAGCGCCGCCTCCTCGCTGAACGCGCCGGCGGTCCCCTGGTAGGCGACCTTCTTCGACATAGCCAACAGTATACTGGCCGCATGGTGCGCTTTCTCGAAGGGGTCGTGCTGGAGGTGACCGAGGACCGCGCGATCGTAAGCCTGCACGGCCTGGGCTTCGAGGTCTTCTGCCCCACCGGCACGCTGGGACGGCTGCGCGCAGGCGAGACCGCACGCCTGCACACCCGGCTGGTGGTGCGCGAAGACAGCCTGACCCTCTACGGCTTCCACGACCCGATGCTGCTCGAGTGGTTCGACCTGCTCGTAGGCGTCTCGGGCGTGGGACCGCGCGTGGCGCTGGGCCTGCTCAGCGCCCTGCCCGCCGACCTGCTGGGCCAGTCGGTGACCGGTGACGATCCCAAGCTGCTTACCGCCGCTCCCGGCGTAGGCAAGAAGCTGGCCGAACGCATCGTGCTGGAGCTGAAGACCAAGCTCCCCGAGCACCTGGCCGGCCTCGCCCCCAGCGCCGCTCCCATCGAGAACCCCGCCGCCGGCGAGGCCGCCGCGGCCCTGACCACGCTGGGCTTCCGCGAGGCCCAGGTGCACGCGGTGGTGCAGAAGCTGGCCGCCAAGCACCCCGAGGCCGGGGCCGAGGAGCTCATCCGCCTGGCCCTGCGCGAGCTCCGGTAGGGCATAATGGCTAGGTGCGGCCTGGCCGCCCTCACCATGGAACGACGCGAAATCGACCACCCCGAAGCCTGGAACCGCATCGTCGCCGAGCTGCCCCTGACGAGCGCCCTGCAGTCGTGGGGCTGGGGCGAGGTGAAGCGTACGAGCGGCTGGAAGCCGGTGCGCCTTGCGCTCTACGACGACGGCGTGCCCGTGGCCGCGGCGCAGCTGCTGGAGCGCCGCCTGGCCGGCCCCCTGCGCATGGTCTACGCCCCCCGCGGCCCGGCGCTGGCCGAGGCGAAGCTGCTGCCGCGCGCGGCCCAGCAGCTGGCACGGGCGGCGGGCGCTGCGCTCTACCTGCAACTCGAGCCGCCCCTGGCCCTGGAAGAGCCCTACGAGACGCCGGCCTACGCGGGCCTCAGGACTGCGGCCACGATCCAACCGGAGTACTCGATCCTGGTGGACCTCGGCCCCGGCGAGGAGGCGGTGCTCGCGGGCATGAAGTCGAAGACGCGCTACAACATCCGCCTCGCGGCCCGCAAAGGGGTGACCGCGCGGATCGTGCGCCCCCACGACGAGGACGCCGCGGCGGCTTTCGAGGCCTTCTGGGCGTTGTTCACCGAGACCAACCGGCGGGCAAAGCTCTTGCAACACGCCCGCAGCTACTACGAGACCGTCTTTCGGGCGATGGAACAGCCCGGGGGCGCGGCCTTCCTAAGCCTCGCCGAATACCGGGGAAGGCCGCTCGCCGCTGGCCTCTTCGTCGCCTTCGCCGGCCGGGTGGACTACCTCTACGGGGGCTCGAGCCGCGAACACAAGAACGTGATGGCCCCCTACGCCATGCACTGGGCGGCGATGCGCTGGGGCATGGAGCACGGCCACCGCGTCTACGACCTCTGGGGGGTGCCGCGGGTGCTCACCCCCGAGTCGCACGCCTACGGCATCTACCGCTTCAAGGAAGGCTTTGGAGGCAAGAGGGTGCGCTTCCCCGGCTACGTCAAACCGCTCTCGCCCCTCTACGGGCCGGTGCAGGCCGTGCTGCGGCTGCGCAAGAGCTGGGTCAACTGGCGCACCCGCGGCAGCGCACGCGACGTTCTTTGACGACGTCCGCAATAGTTTAACGTTTAAAATAACAGGCATGGACGAAGCCCGCGAGGACGCGCTGCGGCAGCTCGAAGCAGAATACTTTTACTTTCTATGGAAGGTTAAGGAAAGCACGGCGCGGCTCTTTAAGCCGACCGGCCTGAAGCCCGATCAAATGCTCCTCCTCGGCATGATCGCACGCGGCCTCGCCCGGCCCAAGACCATCGCCGAAGCGATGCAGTGGGATCCCCCGTTGCTGAGCCATTACCTGTCCAAGCTCGAGGCCAAGGGCCTGATCCAACGGAGCCTCGACCCCGACGACCGCAGACGGACCAACGTCCGCATCACGGACAAGGGCCGGGCTTTGCTCGAAGAGGCCAAGCGTACCTGGCACATGTACACGACGCAGGTGCTGGTCGATCTAAGCACCGAAGAAATCGAACAGCTGCGCGACCTCCTGCGGCGCATCCTCGAAAAGGAAGCGGAGCTGGCGGAAACCAGGAGCGGGGCAGGGCCCGGGGAAGCGCGATGAAAAGGCTCGTTCTCCTGGGCTTCCTCTTCGCTGCCGCCGCGGCGCAGCCGGCGTTCCTGCTCTCGTTGCGCGATCATCCGGCGTGGAAGGCGGCCGAGGCACGCCGAGCCGCCACGGCGCTGAACGCCCGGCTCAGCCCCAACTGGATCGAGCTCGACGCCTCCGGCGGCTGGAGCCGGCGGGAACTCGACGAGGGTGCGCCGTGCCCCTTCCTGCGCGACCCCGACCCCACGAACGACGTACTTTGCAGCTTCCTCACCCCCGACCTCCCGGACGAGTTTACCCAAGCCCAGATCGGCATCACCTTGAGGCCGTTGCCGTTCGGCGACTACGCCGACCGCCAGCGCCAGCGATCCGTTGACGACCGCGAGGCCGAACTGGAGTTTCGTCTGGCCCGGGCAAGGATGGAGGCTTCGGCCCTGCGGGCCGCCCTCGGGGTGATCGAGGCGGAGCGGGGTCTGGCGCTCTCCAGTGAAGCCCGGCTCCTTGCGGAAAAAGCGCTGGCCGCTACCCGCCTGCGCCACCAAAATGGAGCGGCCAGCGGGCGTGAACTGCGCGATGCCGGACTGGCACTGGACCAAGCCCGGGAGCGGGTGCGCACGGGCCAAGAGCGGCTCGAGCTGGCGCAGGCCACCCTCAGAACGTTTACCGACGAAGCGCCACCGGACCCCCCCTGGTTCCGCAGCCCCCTCCCCCGCGCGGAACCGCCCGACGTCCAGCGGGCCCGTATGCAACTCGAACGCGCCCGGATCGCCCGCTCCAACGCGCGGCGGGACGCGTGGCCCATCGTCCAGCTGGAATACAGGAGGCAGCTCGACGAGCAGAACCTGCTTGGGGTCGCCGTGGAGTCGCGAACGCTGGGAACGCGGTTCTACTTCGATCACGCTTCCTACGCCGATCCTGCCCGTTCCCGCACCAAAAGCGAGGTAAAGATTGGCGCCCGGCTCGACCTTTCCGTGGATACCTGGGCGGGGATGGAAAACGCCCGGCTGCTGGTCGAAGCGGCCCGAAGGTCGCTCGAGGGCACGTTGCGCTCTTCGGAAATCGAGGTACGGCGCTACCGGGACGCTATCCAGCAACGCACCCGCGCCGTCGCGCTCGCCGAGCGCGCCCTGGAAAACGCGCGCAGAACCGAAGAGGAAAGTGCGCATCGCCTGGAGCTTGGTTTGACCTCGCCGCTGGAACACCTTGACCGCCAGCTCGACCGCGCCACGGCCGAATTCGAG
>Ga0256839_1006314_pt1 | contig 10468 bp, 7 predicted proteins | sample 354166metaG_FD_185968 | JGI IMG/M metagenome (GOLD analysis project Ga0256839, IMG submission 185968) | Hydrothermal vent microbial communities from Mid Atlantic Ridge, Atlantic Ocean - 354-166 | ecosystem: Environmental > Aquatic > Marine > Hydrothermal vents | place: Atlantic Ocean: Mid... | reverse complement strand
TTTTTACCGTAAATTGATATGATGGGAAGGCCGCTAGATGTGTCGCGGCTATTGTCGATAACGGCACCAGCATCTTCGGTGCCGCGAATACCGTGTTCGACTGCGAATAGTGAGGTAATTTTGATGCCCTCCTTTTGTAGGGCGTCAATTAAATGAACGGTTCCAACGCGCGAGCTTTGGTTGACAATCAAGCCGACGCGCTTGCTGGCAAGTGCCTTGTTCATGAGCCGCGTTCTTTCGGCTCCAGGAATTGGGGGCTGTGGCTTGGATCTCAAATTGATGACAAAAAAGAGCAAATAGGCTGTAATAACCAACCACAATAGTGCTTTTACTAAACCTGTTTTTTTTGTCATCTCGCAGGAATGTCTAAAAGCTTGTCTAACTGATCCGCGCGGTATTTTTCAATCAGGGCGTATAGAATTGCCGCCGTTTCAATTGTTGGTTCGCCCGTTACCTGCGATGGGCGGAAGTGCATTTGGAAAGCGCTTAGAACATTGCGGGTTTGTTCGTCGAGCACACCTGTTGTTTCTATTTTATAACCGTAAGCATTAAGCGCTTTTTGAATATTGACTAGCGGCATTGGTTTCAAGGTGAATTGTTGCCAATATTTGGTCACGGTTGCATCGTCAAACCAAGCACCTATACCAAGTTGATAGAGGCGCTCCCACGGGAAGCGTGGTCCTGGGTCAATTTTGCGGTCCGGGGCGATATCCGAATGCCCTATAATGTGGGTAGGTTTGATCCTTGGATGTCTTTCTAAAATATCGTGCAGAAGCTCTATCAGGATGACCATCTGGCTTTCCGCAAAATCTGGATAAAAACAGAGCCGCTTTGGCGGTTTTGTGCCCGCGCTCACCGGGGCTGGTTTTTCACAATAGGTTTGGTTGACAACCTCAATACCAATAGAATGGTCGTTTAATGAACTTTTCCCAGCCCAATAGCTCCGTCCTGCATGCCAAGCACGCTCCGTTTCAGGGACGAGTTCAAAAATTTCCAAATGTTTTTTGGTGTAGCTCTCGTCACTGGGGTCAGGAATTAGATAATGGGAGCTGACGGAATTGGATGATTTTTTTGTCAAAATATTTACGGAGTCTGCGAAATTAGCCGATGTGTGGTGAATAACAAGAATACTCACGCGGCTGTTATAGTTTTCAGACGGTAGATAGCTTGTTTTCCCCGTGCTTGCACAGGCAGAGAGCAACAATAAACCGATTATTGCAAAACAACGGCCTATTATTGGGTTTGCCAAAATTGTGCTTTTTGATGCAGAAGCGGGGGTGAATATACTCATGTTAAAACCTCAAATCACTTGTCAAGCCCGAAGTAAATGCAGAAGCCATAACGCAAAATAAAAATCACGAGGCAATTCATCCAACGGGGGGCGTAGCTTGTTTTCAGAGGGAAAACTTAACGAAAAACACGGGTTTAACAAGAGGGAATGCAGGGAAAATAGCCAATTGGTTATAAATTGGTATTGTTTTGTTTGGTTGGAACTGTGGCTTTTTTGCCATATTCCAATAAAGGATTCAAATTGGTATTTGACTTTTCATTAAAATTAGCGATATTTCAACGATACAACACTGACTTGGTCGCTATATAATAGCATGATTATGTTGGGAGGCAGTGTAAAACGAGGGCGCAAAATCAAGAGAGGGAAAACAACAATGACAAAAGCACCACACAAATCGAGGAAAAACCATTTACGCTACGGCAAAATATTAACGGGAAAAGTTTTATCAAGTATCGTTTTGGCCTCAAGTCTGGCCATTATAGCTGTTCCCGCCGCTGCACAGCAGGTGGGTGGGGTTAATGGCTTTGTGACCAGTAGTTCTGGTGCAGGGCTTTCAGGTGTTGCCGTTGAGGCGAGAAGCTCGGTGCTTCCCGGTGTGAGGACAGCGACAACCGCCAAAAATGGTCGCTATCAGCTTCCCCTTTTGCCGCCTGGCGAATACGAACTTACATTCAAAAACCAAGACGGCACAGTCATAAAACGCCAAACAATGGTTCTTTTGCAACAAAAAATCAAAGTTGACGTAACATTTGGCGCGCCAACCGATGAAGTCGTCGTAGTCGGTAAGAAAATGTATGTGGATACGGGGCAGGCGAGCTTGAAAGACACGATTGGTATTGACGCTATTGAAGCCATACCTGTTGGTCAGGATTATCGTGATTTACTAAAATTGATTCCTGGTGTGCAATATTCTGAAAATGCCGTACTTGGCCCCAGTGCTGGTGGTAGCGGTAGAGACAATGTTTATCAATTTGACGGTGTTGATGTTAGTTTGCCCATGTTCGGTAATCTTTCTGCCGAGCCATCCTCACACGATATTGAACAAATTTCAATTGTGCGCGGCGGAGCCAAAGCTATTGGCTTCAACCGTTCTGGCGGTTTTTTAATCAATACATCCAGTAAACGCGGTACAAATGAATTGACTGGGGAAATTGGCTACAGAGTTCAATCCTCCAATATGTCCGCCAGGGTTAAGGCTACAGATTTCAAAGACGAAACCAACCGTCAGTGGATTACTGCGAGTGTCGGCGGCCCAATCCTAAAAGATAAATTATTCTTTTACGGGTCGTATTTTCGACCAACCGTAGATAGGGTGAACCGGGAAAATGCTTATGTGGATGATGTCCCTGATTTTGAAAGTGTACGGGATGAGTTTTTTGGCAAGTTAACATATGCGCCGACCAGTAATTTATTGCTGGACGTTAGCTACCGGACATCGGATCGTTCAGGCGCGGGGCAAAGTTTTGGCCCATTTGAGCATCCGTCAACGGCCACGAGTAGTGCAGCAACACTAAAAATTGCTATTGCAGAAGGTAGCTGGATTATAGATGACACCAGTTCTTTAAGTTTCAAATTTACGGACTTTGCGAATGAAACAGCGGGCCGTCCGGATACGTTATTTGGTTTTGATGTCCGCTTGGGTGATTCTTTAAATATTGGCGCATTGGACCAACAGGGTCGCCTTAATGTGCCTGTACTTAACGGAGATGCAGCTCATGATGCTTTTGTCCAGCCCTTTATCAACCAATATGGTTATTTGGAAAACGGCACACCAACAGGCGGCGGCGCCGTTGGTGGGGGAACCTTGATTAACAACCAAGATTTTTTCCGGACAAATTTTGAAATTGCCTATGACAAAAGTATAACGGCAGGTAATTTTACACATAATTTGCATTTCGGTTATCAATATCAGGAAATTGAAGAAGACTTGGACAGAGAGTCTAATGGTTATGGTTCTATTAGTGTTCTGGGCGGAAGGGAGTTTGCGACTGATGGGGTAACACCCGTGTTTTTCCAAGCCCGTATGAGCCAAATGAGTATTATCGGTGCAAATGGCAATACAGTGGTTCCAGGTTCAATCCGCTCCAGTGCCAAATTGCAAAGCTTTGAGATGAATAATACGATTGAAAATGGGGACTGGACATTTGATCTAGGGGTTCTCATCAGCAAGGATATTTTGTTTGGCCAAGGTTTGCGTGAAAACCCGTCAACAATATCAGGTTATGAACTTGCTCCGGGTAATAAGTACAAAATGAACGTAACCCCGTGGCGCCACATGATCCAGCCGCGTTTTGGTGTCCGCTATGAGTGGACGGACAAAGATACAGTCTATGCCAATTTTGCCCGCTATAATCCGGCAGCCTCCTCACTTGCACGTGCGGCGGCTTGGGACAGAAATCTGGCAAGGGACATCCGCATTAATTTTGATGCAAATGGCGATTTCATTGATGTTGATCCAATTCGTTCATCTTCAGGTAAATTATTTCAAGAAGGTATTAAGCCAAGATTTATCAATGAATATTTAGTTGGTTGGGAAAGACAAGTTAACGACGCTCTAAATATTAGTCTGCATGCCCGTCACCGCAAGGGTGGAAATTTCTGGGAAGATACCAATAATACAGCACGGTTATTTGCCAATGCTCCGACAGACATTCAGGCACTTGGTCTTTATATTCCAAGGCTGAATGAATACCGCACGCAAATTGGAAGTGGCTCATCTTATGTCATTGCCCAGTTGGATACAGGCTATACTGAATATTATGAAGCTGGATTGGAAGCTGAATACAATACCGGTAATTTCTATCTGCAAGGGTCATATACCTGGTCGCATTATTACGGAAACTTTGACGCAGACAATGTTTCTACAGTCAATGACGCCAATCGTTTTATTGGTTCATCAGGCATAGCGGACGGGGTAGGGCGGCAGCTTTGGGACAACCGCGATGGTGACCTAATGGGTGATATCCGCCACAAAATTAAGATTTTTGGCTTTTATAACCTGCCTTGGAATGGCCAAATAGGCGCTTACACTATTTACCAATCGGGACAGCCTTGGGAAATATGGGATCCGGCACCGTATATACAATTTGGTGGCAGTTCCAGTTCTTGGCAGCGTTTTGGCGAACCTGCTGGGTCACGCCGCACAGAAGGGCATTTCCAGCTTGATTTAAATTATACGCAAACTGTTGAGATACTGGATAGGTATGCGGTTGAGTTTAGAGCGGACTTATTCAATGTGTTTAATTCTCAAACTGGCTACAATATCCAGCCCAGAATTGATCGCGCCGGATTTATGGAACCGCGTAGCTTCTATAACCCACGCCGCATTCAACTTTCTACCAAGGTCAAGTTTTAGATAATTCATTTATCAAATTATAAAAATTACCCGCCCTCTTTGAGAAGGGGGCGGTTTTTTTATTGCTTGGGTTTATCCAGCCAAATCACCCAAAGCCGCCTTTAAGGCATTAAGCTTATTCCCGTATTTTTTCCAACGACCGATTGCGCCTGAATATAAGGGTTGGCGGACTTGAACTGCGCTTGCTGTTGCGACGGGGGCGGTGTTTTTGTGGAAGTTCATACAGGCCTCGTCCCAATCCAGTTCGCAAAAATCTAGCAGTTTTCGGGTCTGGTTTTCTTGGTCATTTACGATGTCCTCATAGGCTATTTCCGTGAACCGATCAGGCGGTATGATGACGCGCCAATGGGCAATCAATGCATCAAATTCGCGGTAATAGCTGGCCGTGTTTTCAATATCATAACTGTAATCATAATTACGGTTATGGGTCGCAAAAAGTTGACGATAATTAGACAGACAGCTATCCAGTGCTCCGCGCCTGAGCACAATAATTTTGGCATTTGGCAAGGCGCGGTGTATCAGTCCCACATAGAAAAAATTGAGTGGCATTTTATCAATTAAATGTGTCGTGTCTCCATTTTTGTTTAGTACCAAATTTGTGTTTAGTGCCAAGTCTTTAGTCTTATCGAGATAGGCTTGGCCGACAGACGACATATCAATCCTTGCTGATGCTAGAAACGTATCCGCATTTATGTGCCCATTTATTGGTGTCTGCGCCGCAGCCTGAGCCAGTTCGGAAAAAAGTGTTAACTCGCCTGCCGAGCGCACTTTGGGGTGGGATGATAAAATACGGTCGACTAATGTGGTGCCCGTGCGCGGTAAACCCACCACAAATATTGGAACGAGAGCCGAGGCCGTGCTACTGGCAAGACGGCTATCTGCTGCTGTCGCCGCTACTGTTTTTGCCGTGCGGAAAAGTTCTGACGTTGTTTTTTGATTATATCCAACTTGGTTTCGCTTGAGCGCCTTGCCTTTTTCGAGCCAGGTAAAACTCTCCTCAAACCTCTCTAAGTCTTCCAGCGTCTTGGCGGCGGCATGCCCGAGTAGCAATTGCGCCTCTGCATCTCCTGCCGCGCTTGTAAATAATGTTTTCAATTTCTCAAGCTGGTTATTATCTGGCGTTTGTTTTTCAAGCGCGACCAATGAAAACCAGGCTAGATAGAATTTTGGCTCCAGTGACAATACATTTTTATAGGCCGTTTTGGCCTTTTCAAAATCGCCAATAAATTCGGCTGACGCCCCTAGGTTAAATTGAAATTTTGCCCAGCGGGGGTTTTTCTTTACGGCTTGCTCGAAAAAGGGAATGGCCAGATTGTGGTAACCAGTACGACTGTAGACCACGCCAATCATATCCGCAAGCAGCGCATCTTGTGTGCCTAAACCTGCCGCTATGTCCGCATGTTTTTTTGCCAGATCATGATAACCAAGCGCGGCAAGTGCTTTGGCAAAATATGTTTGATAATATACATTTTCAGCCCCATGTTCGCAGGCTTTGGCAAAGAGTTCTAACGATTTACCATGACTACCGGTATCTGAGGCAAGAACCCCCAAAAGAAAAAAAGGCAATGGATTTTTTTCATTGATGCGCAAAGCTTCAATTGATTGCTTGTAGACAGTTTCATAGTTCTTGGCTCTTAGGAGCTTCATGCCTGTAGTGAATGTAATCATGCTCTCATCCGCGATTTTCCTTCAAGCCCTGCCGTGCTAACCACAATGCACCGTCTAGGGCATCGCCGTCTGGCTTTACGAGTTTTGCGCTTGTGTCGGGTGACAGCCACGGCTTGATTTTTGGCGCTAACCCGCCCAGTAAAGCGCAACGCGGCACACCCGATTTATACAGGCCGCATACCATCAAATCAATATGATTTGCCGCATGTCGGATAATCATACGCCCTTGTCTGTCTCCTGCCTCTGCAGCCTCTACAACAATGGGCGCTAGAACTGCATAGTCCGCTGCCGTGGCCTTGTCCATCCAAGCAATAATCCCGTGGGTTTTTCGCCCGAATTTTTGGAATAATTGCCGTGTTAAATCGGAATGAAGTATCCGCCCGTCTGACGCGCGTAATGTGATGCGAATAGCTCGCAGCCCGATATAGGCGCCGCTACCCTCATCGGAAATTGGAAAACCGTAGCCGCCAATACGGATGTTTTTACCGCCCAGCCTGCCAATGGCTATGCTACCAGTGCCGATAATAACAATGCCGCCGTCTGCACCCGAATGCGCCCCGGTATTGGCAATAAACCCGTCCGTATAAATGTTAGTGGAGTGGAACGGAAATTCTTGGGCTTGTAATGCCGCCTTTGCCCCCTCGCGGCCAATCCCGGCGACCCCGATGCTTGCTCGAATGGTGGGGATAGCCTGTGTATCTAATTTTGCTTCGCTTATAGCTTGGCTGGTGGCTTCTAAAATCGTAGAAAAGACATTTCCAATACCCGTATTTATGTTGGCAGGGCCAGATAGTCCCCGTCCGATAATATGCCCCGATGCATCCGCTAGCCGCGCACTGCATTTGCTACCCCCAGCATCAACGCCCATAAAAAACACAAAATACCCCAACAAAACTATATTGGTGTCTTTAAGCGTTAATTATTTAAGTGACAAGTCACAATGGTATTGTATTGGTATTAAATGACAAAGGCTCTTATCAATGCGCGTGTCTTGACGCCGGAAGGATTTAAAGACAAGCAAAGCATCTTGTTCCGAGGTGAAAAGATCGTTGCTATATGCAGCGATGCATACCGCCCGCCGGACGTCGTAGTTGAGCGCGATCTTGGTGGTATGGTTTTATTGCCGGGATATATTGATGTGCAGGTCAATGGCGGCGGGGGTGTGTTGTTTAATGATAATCCCACCGTGGAGGGTATAAAGGCTATTGGCGCTGCGCACCGAAAATTTGGCACGACCGGGTTTTTCCCCACCCTAATCAGTGATGATCTGGCTGTAATGGCTAGCGCGATTGCAGCAGTTGAGGACGCTATAGAGCAGGGCGTGCCCGGTGTTCTAGGCATTCACCTTGAGGGACCGTTCTTAAACCAGGAAAAATGTGGCGTGCATGATGCTTCAAAATTTGCGCAAATTGGTCCGGATGAGCTGGCGCTTATTTCGCGCCTGAAAAATGGGACAACGATAATCACCTTAGCACCCGAAAAGACCACGCCGGAAATTATCCGCACCCTTTGTCAGCGCGGTATTATCGTTTCGGCTGGTCATAGCCAAGCATCTTATGAGGAGGCGATAGCTGCAATGGACGCAGGACTAAGCGGGTTTACCCATTTGTTTAACGCCATGAAGCCTATGCATAGCCGATACCCCGGCATCATTGCCGCCGCCTTGGAAGACAAACGGAGTTGGTGCAGTATTATAGCAGATGGTCATCATGTACACCCGGCCATGTTACGCTTGGCTCTGCGCGCTAAAGCTGAGGAACAAATTTTTTTGGTGACGGATGCTATGCCGAGTGTTGGTGCTAGAGACAAGGGTTTCTCTATTGGTGGTAACAAGATTGAAGTTCAGGACGGTAAATGCACCACGGGTGATGGAACTTTATCAGGGTCGGATTTAGACATGAATAGTGCTGTGCATAATGCGGTGGCGTATTTGGATATAGATTTAGCACAAGCGGTTCGGATGGCGACCATATTACCCGCCAGATTCGCGAACATGCAAGATAGGCTTGGAGAGATACGCCCTGGATTGCAAGCGAATTTCGTTTTATTATCCCCAGAACAAAAAATCGTTCAGAGCTGGATCAAGGGAAAAGCTCTATAAATTTTCAATGCAATTGGTTGCTTTCCAAATTCATGACAATGTCGTAGCGATCACCACGATAAGCAGACCTTGTTAACTCAACGGGTGTACCGTCTTGAAGAGATGATCTGCGTTCAATGCGCAGGATTTCGCTATTTTCGGCAATGGATAACAGTCCCGCTTCTGTCGGGTTTGCCAGCGAAGCGCGAACTTGTTGGGTGCCTCTAACTGGCCTGTTACCTTTCACTTCGAGTGCCTGATAAAGTGATTGCGATATTTCAGAAATGTCCGGTAACATGACTGCGGGCACCACCGCATGTTCAATGGCCAAAGGCTGGCCATCCGACAGGCGCACTCGGCCTAGACGGACAACTTTATCATTCTTTTCAAGCTGTAAAATTTCGGCTTCTTCCAAAGTGGGGGTGCCGTAAGCTTTCATAATCCAGATTGTTTGCGGGTTCTTGCCGTAATTATTCATATTGCTTGTAAAGCCGCGCAGGCTTGAGCCAAGGTGTGCAATTTGTGGAAGCACAAATGTGCCGGCACCGTGCTTGCGCTGAACGATTTTGTCTTCAGCAAGTCTGTTTAAGGCTTTGCGAATCGTCACTCGCGAGGCTCCGGTTAGCAAACATAGCTCGCGCTCGGACGGCAGGGCATCGCCCGCGTCCAGCTTACTTTTTAAAATATAGGTGCGAATATTTTTTGCAATTTGTATATAATGCGGCGTTGCCGAATTTCTGTCAGGGCTAATTTTATTCAACGGCATCCTGAAATCCCTGTTTATCTACTTTTCTATTTATTTCACAATCTCTTATAGAGTGGATTTGAACAAAGATGTGAACAATAATCATACTTTATGCTTCCTATCTACACTTTCTAAGGGCTGTTGACAATCACCACAGACATTAGCTAGTCAATTATTACACCTGCATTCAGTATTCTTTTCGGGTCGAGGGTGTTTTTTAAAAGCTTCATCAAGGCGATTTCTGTAGAGCTTCGGCTTTGTTCTAACCATGCTTTTTTTTCAAACCCAATTCCGTGTTCTGCGGATATAACCCCGCCGCATTTTTTTAAGGGTTCATATATAGCGCGGTCGGAAAGATGGCGGGGATTTCCTGCCTGCTCGCCACCTTGCTGGCTTGCTCGTTCTTTGGGCTGGACAAAAAAATGTAAATTGCCATCCCCGACATGCCCAAGTACATAGGTTTTTGAATTTGGCAGTAATTGGCATAGTTTGGTTCTCACATCTTTGACATAATCTTCCATTGCAGAAATGGGTAAGCTCACATCATAGAGATAGACAGGTTTAGGGTGCAAGATAGCTTCAAAATCGTCCCTGATGGCCCATAATTCCTGCCGTTCGGTTTCGGACTTGGGAATGACAGCGTCCAGAATATAACCTTCATCAAGCGCCGCCTCAATAACCTCCATAAATCGATCATCGTCGCGCTTAGTGTCACTACCATCACATTCGTAAAGAACATAAAACGGGTGGGTTCTTGTCATTGGTGGCCTGTGCCAGCCTGGCGCGGTAACGGCCTGAAAATAATCTCCCCACATTACCTCATATGCAGAAAGATTTGTGCCAATCATTTTTTTTAAATGGTTAAGCAATTGTGCGACGGACTTAAAATTTGGCAAGGCGACAAGAGCCGTATTCGTCGTGGTGGGCAAGGGCATCAATTTAACTATTACGCGGGTAATAATGCCCAATGTTCCTTCCGAACCGATAAACATCTGTTTTAAATCATAGCCAGTATTGTTTTTCAACATTTTCTTCATGGAAGAAATAATGGTGCCGTCCGGCAATACGACTTCAAGCCCAAGTACCATGGATCTTGCCATACCGTAACGTAGCACATTCACACCGCCAGCATTGGTAGCTAAATTACCGCCAATTGTGCAAGACCCTCTGGCTCCGAGATCAAGGGGCAAGAACAAACCTTTGGCTTTTACGGCGTTTTGGATATTCTCCAGAATGGCACCCGCCTCTATTGTCGCAGTTCCGCCGATAGGGTCGATTTCGGTGATTTTGTTCATCCGCTCCAAAGAGATAATAATATCATTTGTGCGC
>Ga0256839_1006312_pt1 | contig 10472 bp, 13 predicted proteins | sample 354166metaG_FD_185968 | JGI IMG/M metagenome (GOLD analysis project Ga0256839, IMG submission 185968) | Hydrothermal vent microbial communities from Mid Atlantic Ridge, Atlantic Ocean - 354-166 | ecosystem: Environmental > Aquatic > Marine > Hydrothermal vents | place: Atlantic Ocean: Mid... | reverse complement strand
TGTTGCTTGCAAAGACGCTGAAGATTAAGTATGACACCGGGCCAATTGAGCATGACATGTATGTTGGCCAGCTGGTCGTGAACGAATCACGTCTGAGAGGTCTCATCATCGATCTGACGGTAGATGATGTTCCTGAGTTTTTGTTTGTGTTCCGCATGGATGCTCTTCCGATTCATGCTGCAAAGACACTTTATGATCATGTTGATCTTGGCGAAACCTTTCTTATGATCTATAATACAGAAAAGCAGAGTTGGTTAGAGGCAGGTATGTACTTCAAGGCCCGCCTACTTGCCGACTTTGAGCGGCTTACGTCAATGGGATTTCTGTGGGAAGACTGTGACGATTATGAAGACCTCTACAAGGCCGCGGTAGAACTGATTAACCTACAGAAAGGCTGATATTATGTCCAAACCAGAGTCAACCGCACAATTTGTGGCCAAGTACGTTCAGCAGTGCCTTGCTAATGGCATCAACAGCCCGCCAAAGATGCGTGAGGCTGCCATGGATGAGATTGCCGTCCTCGATAAAGAGATTGAGAAAATTCAAGGGCTGAAGGCTAGAAGGCAGAACTTGATTGCTGTTATTAAGAATCTTGGAGGGGGAGATAGTAGCAAAGCAGAGGAGCCCCCGCCAGACTGGAGTACTCCTGAGTCTATGCTGGAAGAAGAATTCCGTGAGCTATGCGTAAAAGTTTGTGACGAGGTCGAGAGAAGCCATCCTAGTGGCGTTGAGACTAGCAAGATTGTGCATGAGATTACCTCAATTCTAAACCACAAGCACGGATATTCTGCAGTGCAATGGTTGGGATACAACAAGATCATTGATCGAGATCCCGAAACTAGACTTGTAATCATTGGCCCTAATTGGGAAAGCAGACCAACGAATGAAGATAACCAGGGCCAAGCTAATTGATTCAATCCACCAACGTATGGATGGTGAGTTATCTAAACAGATGATTGATGATGCAATTATCTTGATGTTTGACTTCATTGCGGATGAGTTAGCCTATGCCGGCACTCTATCGGTAGACAACTTTGGAACTATTCATGTGTATACTATCAATGGCCATGTTGGAAAGAATGTGGTAACTGGTGAGCTTCAATATGTCAAGCCGAAAAAGTCTGTGATGTTTTCTCCGCATGTAACGTTCAAGAACATGCTCTCTGAGAAAAAAAGCAGATTTAAGCTAAACAACTCTTGACGCACTGTCATACTAGCATTAACATGAATGTGTTTAACCACACACGGAAAGGAATTTTTATGTCGGATTCAAACAAGAAAGAGAAAGACCCCAGAGGCGCACCAAAGGGACGCAGACCAACCCTCTATGTGTGTGCTGCTATTGTAGATGGGAAGCTTATTCAGAAGGAAATGGTGGTTGAAGATCAGGCTCCGGCCGCCGATCCGCCAGGCTCCTTTCCGAAGGAAGTAGCCATTATGGCCTTCAAAGAAGAGTTTGGAGTAGAGCCTGAAGCCGTTTCCATTCCTGTTTTCGAGAACAAGGGGTTGAATCGCAAGAAAACGGTGAGCAAGAAGCGTCTCACGTTCGATCGAAGTAACATTGATGATTATCAACTCTCTGACGAGCCTCAGAGGGCCCGCTACGGCCATTGGAGCGGCCTGGCTACCCTATGCATCAATGATGACGAAAAGACGCTATTCGTGCCTCTCACGCGCGTTGACAGCGAAGATGGCAAGAAGTACAATCCGCCCGCCGCTGGCATCGTGAATACCGCAGATCTGCTATTCGATGAAGAAAAGACGAACTTAGAGATCTCCGCATGATTTCAATGAAATCAATAAGTTAGCGGTGCAAGCCGGGTCATTTGGCCCGGCTTGTTGCGTTTCAGAGTGGATAAATATCAATGTCGGCACATATCTGTGGATCCAATATGCACTCATATGTAATGGTAAAAAGCGAAGGGACAGGTGGAAAATCCTTTGCCATAGATGTGTTTTCGAAGCTTGTTGAGGAGAGAGTCATTTTTCTTCACGAAGAAATTGATGCCAATATCGCAAGCAATATCATCGCTACTCTTTTATACCTCGATCAGCAAGATTCTAAGAAAGAGATAACAATCTACATCAACTCAGACGGTGGTGATATTGAAGCTCTGTTTGCGATTTATGATACATTTCAGATAATTGCGGCACCAATCAAAACCGTAGCTATTGGAAAAGCGTATTCTGCTGCCGCAGTACTACTGGCCGCAGGCACTAAGGGTATGCGCTACATTTGCCCCAATGCACAAGCTATGATTCACCACATTCAGGTATCTGAGATGGAGGGAAGTAAGCGCGAAGTTGTTGAGCAAGTTGCTAGGTTGGACTCGGAAAATCGTGCTCTGGTTGAAATCCTAGCACGACACTGCGGCCAGACTGCATCACAGGTTGATGAAGACTGTCAAGAGGATAAGTACTTCAATGCCAAAGAGGCTGTTAAGTATGGGTTGGCAGACAAAATTATGCCGATGCGCAAGAAGCAGCCGCCACTGAAGCGCGCAACAACAAGAAGAAGGCGCAAGAGTAAGTGATGACTATTATTGCATGATCGTATGAGTGACTTGCGGAAAAAACTGCTCGAAGCTAAGATTGCGTCCTTTGAAAGGACTGGTAAGCTATCCGCGCTATCTGGAGCAATGGATGATGCTTATTTAACGGCTGAAGCCGGAGTGTTGTCTAACTTGTGGAATACTCTATTCTTACTGTCAATTCCAAAAGAAGAGCGTCAGTTGCGCGTCAACATGATCAGCTATGCCAAAGAATCACGCAAAAACCTAAGGGACATTGAGCTGAAGGTTCTGAATAAGGATCTTGAAGGTGCCATCTTTGCGTACCATGATTTTGCAACAAACTTTCTGGGTGCTTTCGTAAGTGACTTTGAGAAGCTCAAAAATCTAGAAAATCACCGCTTGGCCAAGCAGTTAACTGCTCCGAGACCAAGCGCCCCAAAGCCACCAAGCGAGCCAGCAGAGCCAGCAGACGAACAAATAGGAGATGTAATACCGCCATCTGGCGAAGGCGAGACGGAATATGAAGAATCCCCTCCAGCTTCTTCTCAGAAGAAGCTGGAGAAAGCGCCAGACCTTGAGCAGCTTAAAAACGAATTGACAAAGCGGCTGGTAGCCCTTGACTCTGCAAAGAGCCAAGTTAAAAAGTATAGCCCCGAGAGTCCTGCAGCTGCTGAAATTGAGGCGCGCTACAACAGTATCAATAAGAAGCTACTCTCTCTTGATAGTTTGGAAGCAGCGCAAGCTCTTAAGCATGAAATGCATGGACTAGGCCAGTTAATACGGGGAGAGCTTTCTAAGATTGAAAAGAGCGCATCATATGCAATTGATGATGATATTCGCAAAGTTTCGCAACACGCAATTCAACGCTGGCTTAAGAGAAAGTTGCTGAACATGAATCGCTCAATGCGCGATACAATCTACTACAACATTGTACAGGATATCATTGATCTTGACCCGATGTTTCAAGAGATAAACGCTAACCTCAAAGACAAAAATAAGCACATGCGTGATTTTGAGGGAGACGTAAAGTCAATCGTGTCTAAGATTCAATCCGTCAATGCAAGATTGCTGGCGCTTACAAAGAACATAAGAGCAACACAAAAGAAGCCGGACATCAAGCGCGAAGTTCTAACCAACCTCAAAGATCTTGATCGGCAGCTTAAAGGCGTATTCCCACAGGACGATGATTCAGAAGAGTAGAAGAGTTGACATTGTAACTGTTGGAGAATACGACTCTCTAACAATAGTGGCAGTTACCCCAGAAGAGCAGGAGAATGGCTTGATGTTCAAGTCTTGGCCACCTCCGGTCATGGCTTTTCCATATAGAACCGCGGCTATCAGAAAGTTCTGGATGAAGAATACACCAAGCCCATTGGACATCGTGTTCTGCAGAGGAGGATTCGTTGTTGACATCAAGCACGGCAAGCCTTATGATTGTACTCTGATCTGTCCGAAAGAAGAGACAGACCTAGTAGTAGAATTGCCACATGGCACCGTTGAAGCGTACAATATTAGTGTCGGAGACCCAGTCAGCATCAAATATTCTCTGGACACCATCGTTAAACAAATTCGGCACGGCTGAGGCCGATATTTGCTTGCCAACTTGGCAGGTATGCTTATATTCTAGCTTGGAGGACCAATGCTAGATATTACTAAGTGCTACAGCATTCTAATTGCGTCTGGCCACGGCAGGCGCTGTAATGACCTAAGAGATCTTTTGCGAAAAGAACTCTTTGCAATTGATGAGAGTACCGGAAAACACAAGGTCGTCATCATGAAGCACGGCCGACACTCGATGTCTGAGGATTACAAGCGTATTTCTCGTCAGGTTGCGGCTGAGATGACACCCCTATTCAAGGATGTAGATGACCATTTTTTCTCGGTAGATCTGCCCAGAAAGCGAGCTAACAGATGAAAGAAGCGTTGTATCATCCCAATTTTGTTAAGCTAATGCGCAATTTCCCCTTGATCTTGGATGCAAAAGACCCTAAGCATGTACTAGTGTTTCGCCGCATGATCGAGTGGACAATGACCAAAGGAATTTGGTCTGGGTCTATGGCGGAGGTATCATGATTGATTCTCTAAATGAAATCTTTAAGGCATTCAAGATCAGGGCCAAGTGTGTTGGTGCTAACACGCATCGTCACTTTGCCTACTACGATGTTGAGCTAGATCCTGGAACGCGTATCTCGCGTATCCAGCGCTACGCCAATGAGTTAGCTATCGCTATGCGTGCTAACTCTGCAATCATCGTGAAGCCCATTCCTAGCCAGGGAATCGTGCGTCTTCAGACCACGCTTCGCAATGCAGACATTGTTTCGTTTGACGAGTTGTACGACATGTACACCTCACCGTCAAACCAGACATTGCCGTTTTTGCTGGGCGAGACTGACGAAGGTGAGCTGTTGTTCATGGACATGGCAAAGAACCCTCACTTGCTTGTTGCTGGTAGCACCGGCTCTGGTAAGAGCGTGTTTTTGCACACACTGATCAACAATGCTTTCAGACATTCAAACATGAAGGTATATCTCGTTGACACTAAGCGTGTTGAGTTCAGCACGTATGCTAACATGCAAAGCAGCACAATTGCCCATGTCAGCAACACTTACCAAGAAGCAATGAATGTGCTGGAGCACCTTAACTGCATCATGGATCACCGCTATGAGTATATGGCTGGGCGTGGTATCCAGAGCGTTGAGGAGGCTCCGGACTTGTTCGACAACATCCTGCTCATTATCGATGAGGCAGCAGATTTGATGCTGTACGAAAAGGGAAAGGCTTTTGAGAATCTGGTTGCCAAGCTTGCCCAGAAGGCACGCGCGGCTGGTATCTACATGGTGTTCGCTACCCAGCGTCCATCTGTAGATGTCTTTACCGGTCTTATCAAGGCGAATTTTCCCGCAAGATTGTCGTGCAAAGTGACGTCCAAGGTTGACTCGAAGGTCATCTTGGACCGGCAGGGCGCCGAAAACTTGATTGGTCGTGGAGATGCAATTCTCAACAACTCGGCCTTTGACATGACACGTCTCCAAGTTGCGTACAGCGATCCTGCACAGATTCGAACAAACCAGGAGTCAAAGTGTCAGAGGTATTCGAACGTATAAAGAGAGAAGCATCAGAGATAGACGAATCAGACTTAGATAGTTGGGTAGTCCCATCATTGATGGAGTACTATGACGCCAAGTTGAGATACTTGGCAGGCCACGCGTATTCTGTCAGATCCTCGGATGGTGGGTTCCAGCTTGCCGTCAGGGCATTTAAGGAGCAATGCAAGGCAGAGTTAAACTCTGCCTTGCATACATATTTCTTCCAGAAAGAGTATTGGCGCGATGAGTCTCGTAGCCTGAATGCTTACTTACGTGTTGTGTTGCAGCGGTTATCTAGCCGAATTCACTGGAGCAACTCAACCGCCCTCAAGACTCGCAAGCTCATCTGTCCGCTGTGCAAATCCAAGAACCAAAAGCAATTTTTGGTGCCTGAGGATGGAAAACTGAGATGCAACTACTGCACCAAGTACTCTGAGTACCTGGCTGATGAGAGCGACAACATCGTGATGCGTCAAGAGCATGACATCCGGGTTGCGTTTTCTATACACTCTAAGACTGGGCTCCGTTGTCCAGGGTGTATGAATTTCATTCCAAAATCACTCATTCGGAATGATTTTCTAATATGTCCATACGATAACTGTGGTGAGTTTGGAAGCGCGGATGAGTTCCTCGAAATGGCCCATCCAATGAGCGTAACAACTAGAAGCATCGCTTATCTGGATGCGTCTTTTGATTCTGAAGACAGCAGCTTTTCGTTGGCTGACGTGATCAAGGCAGATAGCCTCGATACGAATGCTCATTCGTTAGTTGAGGCCAAGTCTGACTTCAGTTACAAACTCAGCCTCATTAAAGAGGTTATTGGGGCCCAAAAGAAAAAGGTGAGCCGTAGCAGCTTCAACAGCACCAAAGTACAAAAGCTCCTCATGTATGATGCCATTAGTGAAATGGTCGAGGAGATGCCTGAAGATATGGTGAGGTATCTATGTCATCGAAAGCATTCATCTTCTGATCCTTTACAGGCTAAGATCTTTCAGAAGTATGCATCACTGCTTGAGAACTACCTGCCGTTCACGATGGAGAAGGGCGGGAAGAAGATTGATATAGTATCACTGACAGCGCCAGAGCTGTCTTTGTTTACAGGAATTAGTAAGTACGATTCTAAGGTTACTGCAGACGGCAGCATTCCAAATGAGACTAAGGAAGAGTACATCGGAGGAAGAAAGTACGTCAACCACGGTCCTTGTTTCATTGGCAAGCTCATAAGCGTAGTCAACAAGAATACTGGTGAGTCTGTTATGGACAACGTTAAAGAGTACACCTTCTCAAAGATCTCCACAGACTTGGAGCCAGATACTCCTGTTGAGGTAACACACTTCAGGATACCATCGCACTATGAGATGAAAGGTATGGTTTTTCTTCAGCGAATTAGGCGCCAGCTGGTTGACTCCATCTACTTCCGGCTACATAAAAAGAAGAGAGAGGTTTCGAAATGAGTGCCAAGCCAGAGCTTGACATGCAGTCCATGCTGCAGCAGTTTATTGGTGGGGCAAACACCGCCAAGGCACGAACCCTTCCCGGTTGGTGGAATAGCTATCGTTTTCAGGAAACACTGACGTTTGAACATAACAAACTGATCAACTTTGCCAAGTCAGCCATGTTTGGATCTTGTTTGGCTCAGGGAGGTACGGTTCTTGAGACGCGTGTTTTCATCGAGGAAGTAAGATCCATTGATACAGCCCCCGGCTCAATTGAGGAGTTTGCAAAAACAGCAGACCTAAGAAATGTATACATGAGAGTGAGCGAAATGAAAACTCATGCGTTTCTTGTCTCTAAGCATGCGGCTGTTCAAATTGTAGTAGATGGCGGATCTATGAGAACAAATGTCTATGCAGATATAGTTACATTGAGCCCCCTTGAACTCGCAAAATTGCGGGAGGCTTTAGAGAAGCATTATGAGCAAGTGGAGACCGAGAAAGAAGGGTAATCTGTATGTCGTACCAGACGTACATGGTGCCCACTCGCTGCTTGAGTTAGTTCTCAAGCGGATAACCCCATTGCGTAAAAAAGACAAGGTAGTCTTTCTTGGCGATTACATAGACAGACATGTCGATTCACACAAGGTTCTGGACACCATCATAGCTCTCAAGAAAGAGTATGGTGACAGGGTCGTTTCCCTCATGGGAAACCATGAGCTGATGTTTCTTCAAGGCCTTGAGTACGTTCCATGTGACTATCCCGGAAATCAGCTAGACATGTGGCTCAACAATGGCGGCAGAGAGACTATCTATGGATACCTCGATCGCGCGGGGCTGTTGAAGAGCGAGTACTTCGATCTTCATGCCTTTATGACCGATCCGCTGCGGCTCAAACGCGTTGTACCTAAGGAGCACGTCTTCTTCCTGAAGAGCCTTGAGCCGTACTACGAAGAAGGAAAGTTTGTATTTGTTCACGGGGGCTGTCACCCAGAGCAACCACCGAGCAATTATGACCTACATACGCTGTGCTGGGATCGTTCTCTCGTCAAGCTGGTGACGACCCTGATAAACAACAATACGCCCCCGGATTGGTCTAAAGTGATAGTTTGCGGGCATAGCACCAGACGAGAACCAGTGGTGCATCACAAGTATATGATGCTTGACATAGGCAGCCCCAGGCGGCTACTTGTAGTCGAGGCGCATACTCGTGAAGCGTTTTTGGCTAAGCCAAACAAGCAAAGGCTGGTTAGGTACGAGCTTGTCAACACAGCCTACGTACTTAACTGCAACCAAGAAGACTGGCCCGCTGGTCCGTCGTGTGAAATGATTGGTTAATCGCCTCGGTGAAGTAAGGAAATTGGTCTGCAAGCTCCTCGTAAACAACCCATTGACGCCGCAACATCACATAGCATTTGTAGTATGCGCTCCTGGCCAATGTTTCGTAGTATTCTATGGAGGCACCCGTTAGCGAGTCTGGGTATAGGCTTTTTGTGAACATCAACCAATCACCAATATTCTGTAATTTGTCGAAACTGCAAGAATCAATCGCTTCCTTATATAGAAGCGTCAAACTGTGATTGGACAAATCACTTTCGGCATCGATATATCTAATGAAGAGATCGACAATATATGCCTTGGTGAATCTTGGGCAGTTTGGTATGTCGATTTTCCGATCGAAGAACTTACCTAATTCGGATTTGTCGCTGTAAATTAGCAAGTCCATAATAGTATGGCAGAATATTCAAATGTCAAAAACACTCTTAATTGTTGAATCGCCCAGTAAGGCAAAGAAAATCGCCAAATTTCTTGGCAAAGACTATATTGTTCAGGCCAGCATTGGCCATGTTGTTGATCTTGTGTCGGCAGGCAAGAATAATCTTGGCGTTGATATCGAAAACGATTTCAAGCCCAGATACGAAATCATGGCAGATAAGAAGGACAAGATCAAGGCACTCATCAAGTATGCGTCTCAGGCCGACAAAATCTTGCTTGCTCCTGACCCCGACCGAGAGGGAGAGGCTATTGCCTGGCATCTATATGATATCCTTAAGAAAAAGAACAAGAACATCAAGCGCATCTCGTTTCAAGAGATTACTAAGAAAGCATTGGCTGCAGCGATTGCTGCACCGCGAGATCTAGATCGTAATCTCTTTGATGCACAGCAGGCCAGGCGCGTGCTGGATCGTATCGTGGGCTTCTCTGTATCTCCATTCCTGATTAACAAGTTCGGGCCAAACTTATCTGCCGGCCGCGTACAGTCAGTTGCCGTTAAGCTTGTTGTTGACCGCGAAAGAGAGATTGCAGCATTCGATCCAGAAGAGTACTGGACGATTACATCAACTCTTGCTAAGGGTGACGAAGACTTTGTTGCCAAGTACGCTAATCGTGTTAACGACAGTGAGACCGCGAACAAGATCAAGAGCGATCTAGAAAAAGACTCGTACAAGGTGTCGAGCGTCGATGAGTTCGAGCAGAATAAGCCAGCCCCACCTCCACTCATTACCACGTCACTCGCGGCCACAGCAGCAGGTAAATACAGGTTCACTGCAGCAAGAACAATGAAAGCGGCTCAGGCCCTATATGAAGCAGGCATGATTACCTACATGCGCACCGACTCCACGCGCATTTCTAAAGATGCCGTTGACTTCTGCCGGGACTGGTTACAGGACAATGGCTACGATCTTCCAGACAAGCCAAACGTCTATTCTGCCAAGGGTGCGGCTCAAGATGCTCACGAAGCAATTCGACCTACTGACGTTGAGTCCACTCCATCCAACGTGTACCTACCAGAAGATCAGCAAAAGATCTACGCTCTTATATGGGAACGTTTCGTTGCCTGTCAGATGAAGCCAGCATTGTATGACAGCGTCAATGCCGTTGTTGAAACGTCAAGCGGTCATGAGCTGAAAGCATCAGGGAAAACCCTGAAGTACAAGGGCTGGCTTGAAATCGCTAGTGACGGAAAGAAGAACGACAAGAACGTCTTGCTTCCAAAGCTAAGCAAGAACGACAAGCTGAAGCTCGTGCCGCCAGAGGTAGAGGCGCAACAGAAGTTCACTAAGCCACCAGCTCGTTTTTCTGAGAAGAGCCTCATTGAAGAATTGGATAAGCGAGGTATCGGCAGACCATCGAGCTTGGCATCCATCATGTCGAAGATCACCAACCGTAATTACGTTGAAAGAAAGAAGAGCGCCTTTATTCCAACCGAAATGGGAATGAAGATTGTAGATGAGCTTGTGAAGTATTTCAAGTTTATGAACTACACTTACACCGCAGATATGGAGGCTAAGCTAGACCAGATTGCGGATGGCGACATGACTTACGTGGACATGATGAAGGAGTTCTACAGTCCGTTTCAGGGTCAGCTAAAGAAAGCATACATGTCAAGCAACAAGGATTACGGATTCCGTTGTGACAAATGCGGTAAGGATGCGCCT
>Ga0256839_1006311_pt1 | contig 10472 bp, 7 predicted proteins | sample 354166metaG_FD_185968 | JGI IMG/M metagenome (GOLD analysis project Ga0256839, IMG submission 185968) | Hydrothermal vent microbial communities from Mid Atlantic Ridge, Atlantic Ocean - 354-166 | ecosystem: Environmental > Aquatic > Marine > Hydrothermal vents | place: Atlantic Ocean: Mid... | reverse complement strand
TCCCCATTTATTGGCTCGATTAGACAAAAAATAGACAGCGTTTAATATAGGAATAACTTAGTTCTTAAGCCACTAGAAACAAATAATTAACTGAACAAATTTCCGCCTACAAGCACTAAAATATAACCATGTTTAAAAGCACAACTTACACCCAGCGTCGCAAACAATTAGCAGCAACAATCAAAGGAGACGGCCTATTGGTTATTTTCGGAAACGAGGATAGCCCAATGAATTACAAGGACAATACTTATGCTTTTAGGCAAGATTCTAATTTCCTCTATTTTGCTGGTTTGAATCAGGCACATTTAATCTTATGTATTGATTTAGAAACAGGTGAATCAACGCTTTTTGGAGATGAATTATCGCTAGATCATATTGTCTGGATGGGGCCTCAGCCAAGTCTTGTTGAGCAAGCGGAACAGGTGGGTATTCAAAAGCTGGGCAGCTATAAAGATGGGCTCAATTTAATTAGTTCCACCTACAAAAAAGGAGCTAGTATTCATTACCTGCCTCCTTATCGATCAGATAGACTTTTATTACTAAGTGAATTACTAGACAAAACACCTATACAAATACAGAAAAACGCTTCATTAGAACTCACTAAAGCCGTTATTAATCAGCGTTCGCATAAATCCGAGGAAGAAATTTCAGAAATGGAAAAAGCCGTCCGCATTACCAAATCCATGCATATTGCAGCGATGAAAGCGGCTAAAACGGGGCAATTGGAAGCCCATATTGCCGGCATTGTAGAAGGCATTGCCATTGGCGGTGGTGGCCGTTTATCTTACCCCTGTATTGCTACCATTAATGGTCATATTTTACACAATCATTACCACGGCAACACACTTAAAGAGGGGGATTTAATTTTATTGGATGCGGGCGCGTCTGCCCCTTCTATGTACGCGGGTGATATCACTCGGACGTTCCCTGTTTCGCCTACTTTCACGACCAAACAGAAAGAAATTTATCAGATTGTTTTGGATGCCGAAGATCAATCCATTCGCGCTTTAAAACCAGGTGTTTCTTATAAAGATATTCACCTTCAAGCCGCAGCAATCATCGTTGATGGACTGAAAGCATTAGGTTTGATGCAGGGAGATACCAAAGAAGCCGTTGAGCAGGGGGCTCACGCCTTGTTTTTTCCTCATGGGCTAGGCCACATGATCGGTCTTGATGTGCATGATATGGAAGATTTAGGCGAAAACCTCGTTGGTTATGATGATGAGATCAAACGTTCTGATCAATTTGGCTTAAATGCTTTGCGTTTAGGAAAAAAATTAGCACCTGGTTTTGTATTAACCGTGGAGCCTGGTATTTATTTTATTCCTGCATTGATTGACCAATGGCAGGCCGTCAAAAAACACGAAAACTTTATTTGTTATGACCAAGTGAATACTTATCGTAACTTTGGTGGTATTCGTATTGAAGACAATATCCAAATTACGGACACGGGTTATCACATTTTAGGAGATCCCATATCAAAAAGCATTTTGGATATTGAGCTATTGCGAAAAACGTAAGATTATCTCAAAAAACACCTTTTGATTAATACCTCAAAATATCTCTATCTAATATTAGTCTCGTTTAAAAACTTCAAAATCCAAAGATGAAGAAAAACAGCACTTATCCCAAAACAGTAGATTTTCAAAAAAATATTAAAAAAATCTATAAAAAGATGACTTTCACCCCTAAATCTAGTCAAAAAGTTATGAAAAATGGGATTGTTGATAAATTATACATCTAGTATTTGGGTAAACCAGTCAAAAAAATGATCTTTGCAGCACCAAACAAGAAGTATTCTGTAAGCTTTAATATAACCCATTCTCATTTAAATTATTTATCTATCTTTATGTACTAATTTTAGTACATCATACTATTGTTATACTACATAATACAAAACAATTGTCAACTCAATTTTTAACTATGAAGAACATTCTCTACGTTTTTATCCTCGTTTTACTTTGTGCTAATATTTCAACTGCACAAACAAATGGCTTACCAGCTAATCCAGATCCAAATAAATGTTACGTTCGTTGTGTCACTCCTGATGTTTACGAAACGGAAGAAGTTCGTATTGAGACACGCCCTGCATACAAACGTCTAACAGTTGTTCCTGCAAAATATGAAACAAAAACTGAAACGGTTGTTGTACGCGAAGCATACACACGTTATGAAATCGTACCTGCTGAATTTGAAAACACACAGGTATCTTACGAATCAGAGCAACCTTATAACAAAATAAGCACCAAAGCAGCTTCTTTTGATGATGCTTCTGAAAACGTTATGGTTAGCCCTAAGATTTCTCGCTGGGAATACCAAGCTTACGAAGGCTGTGAATCAGATAACCCGCTTGATTGTCAAGTATGGTGTTTCCGTGAATATCCTGCACAAAACACTAGTGTTCCTACAAAAAAACTAGCTGCTGATGCATCTCATTCAAGCGTTGCTGCTGGTGGTGCACAGGATGCTTACACCAAAAGAGTAGTAAGCACACCTGCGCAGGTTCGTGAAATTACTGTTCCAGAAGAAACAGCAACCATTACTAAGCGTGTATTGGTTTCTGATGAGTCCGTTACAGAAGAAATGGTTCCTGCTGAATTCACTACCGTTACTCGTGAAGTGTTGAAAACCAAAGGCGGTCTTGAGAAGTTTGAAGAAATCGAATGTGAGTTATTGGAATACAACGTTCTTCCAATCAATTACGAAACAAACAGCTCTCGTTTAACAAGTGCTGCTCGTAAAATCATTGATGACAAATTACTTTCTATGATGAATGCTAAGCCAAACATCAAAATTGAAATTAGCGCACATACAGATTCTCGCGGGTCAGCTTCTGCTAATCAGCTATTATCTGAGCGTCGTGCTCAATCTGTTGTTAGGTACTTACAGGGTAAAGGCATTAGCTCTAGCCGTTTGGTTGCTGTAGGGCATGGTGAGAACAAATTGAAAAACCGTTGTGCTGATGGCGTACCTTGTACAGAAAAAGAACACGCTGTTAACCGTCGTACTGAATTCCGTATTTTAAACTACTAGAATTTTTCTAGTGGCTTAAGAACTAAATAACACATATATTAAACTGGCTCTTTTTCGCCTACTCTTCACCAATAAATGGGTCACTTATCCCGATAAGCTCCCCATTTATTGGCTCGATTAGACAAAAAATAGACAGCGTTTAATATAGGAATAACTTAGTTCTTAAGCCACTAGTACATCATCGGATTTATCATTAAGAGGGATTGGAGTTGAACTCCAATCCCTCTTTTTATTTGTATTCTTATATCCGCTCAAAAAAGCTATGTCTTGAGTCATTCTTTGAATCTAAATAAGATTTTTTTTTGGGTTTTTTAAGATTATACACTACATTACACGCTTTATTATTCACTTCATTCAAGAATTAAAACCTTGAGACCAACCGATACTACAAAACCAGATTATTTTCACAAGGTAGTTGACTGCCAGTATGCCTGCCCTGCGCATACACCTGTGCCTGAATATATCCGACTTATTGCGGCAAAAAGGTATACAGAAGCCTATATGATTAATTGGGAGTCCAATGTTTTCCCAGGTGTATTAGGCCGTACTTGTGATCGTCCATGCGAGCCAGCCTGCCGCAGAGGTAGAGTGGAAGAAGAGCCTGTCGCTATTTGTCGACTTAAACGAGTTGCAGCAGACAACAAAAGCGATGTAAAGCATTTAATGCCAACGCCTCCTTTTGAGAAAAATGGTAAAAAAATTGCTTTAATCGGTGGAGGGCCTGCTTCTTTAACAGTAGCGCGTGATTTAGCTCCTTTTGGTTACGAAATTCATTTATACGACGAATGGCCAAGCGGTGGCGGCATGATGCGTACTCAAATACCTGCATTCAGGCTGCCTGAAGAAGTACTCAATGAAGAAGTGAACTATATTTTAGATATGGGTATTCATACTCATTTTAATCACTATGTCGAAAGTATGAAAACCATACTTGACAAAGATTATGATGCTGTTTTTGTGGGAACGGGCGCACCCAGAGGTCGTAATTTAAAACTACCAGGAAGTGAAGCCGCTGCAAATAATATTCATATTGGAATAGAATTTCTGGCCAGTGTTGCTTTCGAACATATTACTAAGGTTGGTGAAAAAATAATTGTTCTTGGAGGCGGAAATACCGCTATGGATTGTTGCCGAACATCGCGTCGCCTGGGTGGAAAAGATGTAAAAGTCGTTGTGCGTAGCCCTTTCAAAGACATGAAGGCCTCTCCCTGGGAAATTGAAGATGCACAAGCCGAAGATATTCCTATTTTCAATAATATGCCGCCTAAAGAATTTGTAGTAGAAAATGGCCAATTCAAAGGCATTTTATTTGGCCATGTCAGAGCTGAATATGACGAAAATGGTAGAAGAAAATTAATAGACACTGGTGAGCCTGATACATTTTTTGAATGTGATGAAGTTATGATTGCCATCGGACAGGATAATGCTTTCCCCTGGATAGAAAAAGACCTTGGCATTGAGTTTGGAAAATGGGAATTACCCGTTTTAAACGGAAAAACATTCCAATCGACACTTCCTAAAGTGTTTTTTGGAGGGGATGCCGCCCTAGGGCCGGAAAACGTTATTACAGCAGTAGCTCAAGGGCATCAGGCGGCTATTTCTATCCATCTTTTTTGCGAAGGTAAAGATGTTACTAATGATCGGCCTGCTCCAATGACAACTTTGGTCAGTCAAAAAATGGGTATACATGAGTGGATATATGATAGCCCTGTTGATGATAATCTTCGTTTCAAAGTACCTCATGAGGATAAAAACATCGCACTAAAAGATCGCAAAATCGAGGTAGAGCTTGGTTTTAATCAGGATTTAGGTTTTAAAGAAGCACAACGCTGCCTCAATTGTGATGTACAAACGGTTTTTAATTTTAATCGATGTATCGAATGCGATGCCTGTATGGATGTTTGTCCGACAACCTGTATCACTTTCACCTCCAATGGTGAGGAAGAAGATTTGCGGACACGCTTGAATGCGCCTTCCGAAAACCTCGATCAGGCATTATATGTCTCTGATATATTACCCACAAACAGGGTCATGATCAAAGACGAGGATTTATGTTTGCACTGCGGTCTATGTGCCGAACGATGCCCAACTGCTGCTTGGGATATGCAGAAATTTTTATACAACGAATCAAAAGCAGAGCTATGTTAAAAGTAAGTGCCGTCAATGATTTTGTAGTTCGCTTTGCTAATGTCAATGGTACTGGATCAGCGAGCGCAAATAATATGTTTGCCAAAGCCGTTTTCAGAATGGGTATTCCCATTACTCCAAAAAATATTTTCCCTTCTAATATTCAGGGACTACCCACCTGGTTTGAGGTGAGAATCAATGAAAATGGCTACCTGGGTCGCCGTGCAGGGATTGATATTTTGATTAGTGTCAACCCACAGAGCATGGCCAAAGATATTGCCTCTGTTCGACCTGGTGGTTATTTTGTTTATGATAATACACGTAAACTACACGGTGATTTACGGGAAGATATTCAATTCATAGGCATTCCCATGATGCGACTTTGTATGGATAATTACAACGATCCACGCAAGCAGCAGCTTTTTAAGAATATCGTCTACGTAGGTGCTTTAGCCGCCCTTTTGGATATGGACATCAATATTGTCAAAGTCATCATTTCAGAGCAGTTTGAAAAGAAACCGAAATTAATTCCCCCTAATTATCAGGCACTACAACTAGGCATTGATTACGTCAAAGAGCATTATGAATGCCCGCTAGGTATTCGGCTTGAACGCAGAGACAATATTGGGGACAGTATTCTGATAGACGGAAATACAGCAGCAGGACTCGGTGCCGTTTATGCGGGAGCTACCGTTGCTGGCTGGTATCCCATCACACCTTCGACTTCAGTGGTCAAAGCATTTGAAGATTTCGCCAAAAAATTACGCATAGATGAACAAACAGGCAAGAAAAAATATGCTATTGTTCAAGCCGAAGATGAACTGGCCGCTATGGGTATGGTTATTGGTGCCAGTTGGAATGGAGCGAGGTCATTCACTGCTACAAGTGGCCCTGGTGTTTCTCTGATGAGTGAATTTCTAGGCCTAGCCTATTTTGCCGAGATTCCTGTGGTTTTAATCAACGTTCAAAGGGGTGGCCCATCAACAGGAATGCCAACCAGAACACAGCAACCTGATCTTCTTTCTTCGGCCTATGCCTCTCATGGTGACACAAAACATCCAATGCTATTTCCTAGCACACCAACGGAATGTTTTGACTTCACAGTGGCCGCTTTTGACCTCGCTGATCGACTACAGACACCTGTTTTTATGATGTCTGACCTTGATTTGGGTATGAATAACCACGTAACGCCTCCTTTAAATTGGGATGATTCTAAAAAATATGACCTTGGGAAGGTATTGAGTGCCGAAGACCTGGATAATATGGAAGAATATGGTCGTTATCTAGATGTAGATGGTGATGGTATTTGTTATAGAACCATTCCTGGCACACACCCAACCAAAGGGTCTTTTTTTACTAGAGGAACATCCAGAGATGAATACGCCCGCTATTCAGAAGATGGTAATGTATATGTCAATGTTGTTAATCGTTTATTAAAAAAATGGGAAACAACAAAAACATTAGTACCTGGCCCCAGGTTTCGCAAACAAGAACCCGGTAGTCCCTATGGTATTATCTTTTTTGGGACAACCCGCTATGCCGCTTTAGAGGCTATTGACCTTTTAGTTGCAGAAGACATTCTTTTGGACGGTATGCGCATATTATCTTTCCCTTTTAATGACGAAGTAGAGGCATTCATTGAAGAACATGAAGCTATTTTTGTTGTCGAACAAAATCGGGATGCTCAAATGCGTACTTTACTGATTAACGAACTGGAAATCAATCCTAAAAAATTGATTAAAGTATTGAATTTTGATGGAATGCCCATCACCGCAGATACAATCAAGGATCAAATTATTGAAAAACATCCGCTTTCTCCTCAGCAAGCGTCAATACCAGCATAAGATGACTTATATCAAACCAACATTCAGGCATAAGGGTTTACCAAAAAATGAAATCGGTTTTGCCAAAGCAGATTACGAAGGTAAAATATCAACACTTTGTGCTGGTTGTGGTCATGACTCTATCAGTGCAGCCATCGTACAGGCTTGCTACGAGATGTCTGTACAACCTCATAAACTAGCCAAACTATCAGGAATCGGCTGTTCTTCTAAAACGCCAACGTATTTCCTAGATAATTCTCATGGTTTTAATTCCGTTCACGGTCGGATGCCCTCCATCGCAACGGGGGCTTATATGGCCAATAGAGACCTCATTTATCTAGGCGTTTCAGGTGATGGCGACACGGCTTCTATCGGTATGGGACAGTTTGTTCATGCTATTCGAAGGAATATGAACATGGTCTATATTGTGATGAATAACGGCTGCTATGGATTGACCAAAGGCCAGGATTCTGCTACTGCTGATTTTGGATCCATTAGTAAATCTGGGAATAAAAATATGTTTCCCGCTATCGATTTAGTGGGAATGGCAATGGAATTAGGCGCAACTTTTGTTGGCCGAAGTTTTTCTGGTGATAAAGAACAATTGATTCCTTTGATTAAAGCAGCCATGTCTCACCCTGGCTTTGCTTTTATAGACGTGGTTTCTCCTTGTGTTACTTTTAATAATAATAAAGGATCTACCAAATCATACAGTTTTGTCAGAGATCATATAGAAGCGACTGCAAGTATCGATTTTATACCTCCAAAAGATGAAATCAAAATTTCTTACAAGGAAGGACAAACGGCTAATGTAAAACTACACGATGGGTCTATCATTCATTTGTCTAAATTGGCACAGCATTGGTATCCACAAGATAGAAAAGCAGCTATCAATCGCCTTCAAAGAGCAAAATCTAAAGGTGAAATACTCACAGGCCTGCTTTATATTGATACGGAAAGCCAGGATTTGCATGAATTGCAGGGGACGGTAAAAACACCACTCAACGCACTGCGTGAAGAAGACCTTTGCCCAGGCTCTACTATATTAGAAAGCATTAATGGGCAGTATCGGTAAAGGTAATAGGCGACACCCTCTTCAGGCACTATTACCTGTTATGTTAAAGACGTTCTACTCATTCCCATGCGCTCTACCCTTTGCCTCTCCTTTTTGATAAGCATCATTCAATTCTTTTTGGGTTTTGGTGTCTTGGGTAAATTCCGCTTCTAACATTTTCGTTAAATCAGGCTGTCCAGCATCCACCCAGGCTGTAAACCAAACACTTCCAATGGAGTGAATCGCATCGCGCATACGGGTTTCTACCATGCCGTCCATTGCTTCGTGGTAAGTCGTGGCATAAGCTTCGCATTGCGTCCTCACCGTTCTTTCCAATCGTTCTTCAAAACAATATTGCTGATCACTTGGATAAGTGAGGCTTAGATGTTTTTCAATAGCCATCACACTATCCAATAGAGCATGGCTATCAAAGACAACCTTCCAAAAATAATCTCTTTTTTTAGGAATATAATCAGCTCTTCCAACAAAATAATCGTATGTTTCATCCGCGAAAAGCTCTGGTAATCGGCTTTCCCAAAAAGCATGAATACCAACCTGATTGGTCATTGCTCCATTATAATTTTCTGTAGTATGAAGCGGCACATGGGCATCCCCTACATAATGTCCAATTTCTGCACTGATACGAAGAATTGATTTAACATCCTTGTGTTCAAAAGCTTTCTGCAATTTTCGCTGGGTTTTCACCAAATGATAAGGAACGATGCCATATTCCGAAAAATGGTCGATTACAAGAATTTTTTTCCACTTATTCGCATCAAGCCCTAGCATTTTACTAGTCATATCTATGGGTGCAATCCACTCATCTTCATAATATTGAGGCATAATAAACGATCTCCAAAATTCTTTATATTCCTTCATCGGCAGGAAAAGCGGCAAATCTGGATGTGAAACACTAAACAGAACTGTATCTTGATAGTTTTCACCTTTGAGAATACTATTTGCTGTCATTTGAATGGTATCCTCTTCATTGCTAATTAATTGTATTTCACCATAGCGAATAAGTGCCTCGGTAAACTCCCTAGGCACTTCAGGAAAAGGAAATGTTCCCCAATGGTCAATATCAATATAATGGCGTACCGCTTCATGCTTGGTTGCATACCGTCTTTTATCAGGGTCAACAGCATGATCTGTAATATATTCCAGATAGTGTCGATAAAAAGGCATCATCTCCTGTGGTAAGGTAAAAACAGCCATCCTATTGATGCGCCTATGTCCAAAAAAGCCCCATTCGTCCTTAGTATGATCGGTGCTACTATTAAAAAGCAAAAGCACCATCAAACAAGCACCCAAAACCAGCAATATTTTTCTAGCAGACAGCATATTCATCATTTTAAGAACCTAAATTTATAAAAACCCTAATGGAATTGCCCCTTAACCATCGATAAAATCAGTGGACATAACACGATACGACACTCATCAGGACATGGCACGACGCGCTCCTTTACTTCACCACCACAGTCTCCCGATACAAAACCCCACCCTCATCCAAAAGTCGCAAAAAATAAACACCCTTCGGCAAATCCCTTACACTAACCTCTATTGGAGAAACAGCCCTTCTCTCCACAAAAACCCGCTGTCCCATAGCGTTAAACAAAGCCAGTTCAACAAGCCCTTCGTCCTGCCAGGACACGGTAAAATCACTAAAAGCAGGATTGGGAAAAACGAGAATACTCTGTGTAGAAAGCTCCCTCGTGTTCACAGCACCATCTATCAATATATTACTAGCAAAATAACCAAGGCCACCACGGAAATTCCCCACAACGACATCTAAAAAATCATCCCCATCCCAATCATAAAATATAGGATGTACATAACTACCTTCGTGCAAACCAGCCATCGCCTCACTTCTCTGAAAAAACACACCTCCTTCCAGGTTATTTTCAATATTATCATAGACCTCTATCGGGCCAAACTGCGTACCTACAAACAGGCGATATTCGCCCATAAAATCTACAAAATAAGGAAAAGAATAACCTGTGGTAAAACCAGGCATCCGTGTATCAACATCTCCCAGCCTTTTCACATTAGGGGCGATTGTTTCATCCTCACCAAACTGAGGGCTAGACGGCGTACCTACATTTTGAAAATAATTGACATTACCCCCTTTTTCTCCTAGCACGATATCCACCAGGCCATCTCGGTTAAGATCAATAATTTGAGGTGTACTTGCCTGTCCTATATCAATATTCATATAATTGTATACGGGGGCAGCAAAAGCAACAGGGTTATCTGCACCAGCCGTATTTTCTATATAAAAAAGCTTGCCATTTATCTCCCCAACAAGTGCGTCCATATCGCCATCACCGTCTAAATCACCAAAAGTAGGTGCATAAGAAAATGAATTGGTGCTAAACTGCGCCATATCCAGAAAATCTTCATCCACCAGCTTAAAAGCAGGCTGACTTGAAGTACCT
>Ga0256839_1006310_pt1 | contig 10473 bp, 14 predicted proteins | sample 354166metaG_FD_185968 | JGI IMG/M metagenome (GOLD analysis project Ga0256839, IMG submission 185968) | Hydrothermal vent microbial communities from Mid Atlantic Ridge, Atlantic Ocean - 354-166 | ecosystem: Environmental > Aquatic > Marine > Hydrothermal vents | place: Atlantic Ocean: Mid... | reverse complement strand
GGCTGGAAACTACGTTGGTGCGGTGGAATGTAAGCTCACTACGAGTGCGCGCCATCTCAACAAGGGTCTTGAGAGCCTCAAAGCGGTCAGTGGTCACTGCATACCGGGCTAGCTCAGGAGTGATAATCATGTTGGTCCTGGTTTTGATATCATTAGCCAATACCAGGTTGCACGAATTCTTCTTAAGCAGATTCAGGCCAGCTGTGAACATTTCGTCTTCGCTGGCGCCAGTGGTAGTTTTGAAGCCAACCAGGAAGATGTCTTTACGTTCCTGGCGGATTTTGCTAATCAACTTATCTGCCGGTGTACATTCAAGCACAATGTCGCCCTCAGAAGTCTTTAGACGCGAGTATTCTTTACCGATGGCGTCGGTATACATCTTGGAGTCATCACCAATGGCGGTAACTTCATAATCGCACAAGGCTACAGGCATGAAGATTATGCCTGTCAGTGGATTGGCAATCAGGTAATCAAGATGCTCAGATACGTCATCATTCGTTTCTAGATCGTATCCGCCAGCCATCTTGGTTTGGTCCATATGAATTGGCCAATCTGTTGGCATATGCTTTGCGCAAAGCTTGGCCAGAACTGTTCCGGTCATCCCATAGGCCGGGGCGCACAGTGCAAGATGAGGCCGAATATGTGAGATGGTTCCGCCGCTGATAATATGAACGCTCTTCAAGGCTTGCATTCCTTTCTGCACTCGAATTCGTAATTGTGCTTCTTGACTTCAACCATCTTGGCTGAATCAATGTTGTCTGGAAATCTAGCAGGAATACGCTCGCCGCATTTTCTGCAAATGTAGAAGAATTCGTAAGGTTCGGATACTGTTTCTTGCTCGGACATTTTCAAGCCCTATATCGTTCGTACTTTTCCAACATGCTCTTTGTGTTACCTTCTCGGGCTATACGCATGAGCACCCGTTTCAGGATCTTTTTAGAATCAGTGTTTTCTGACATTCTTGATGCTAGCAGCAGCAATTCGGCGTCAAGCTCGGGCCCATTTGCCACATACAGATCTCTTACGTCATTGTACATCAGTATCGTCTTTCTTTGGCGTCCCCGGAAGGAATCGAACCCTCAACCTACCGCTTAGGAGGCGGTCGCTCTGTCCTATTGAGCTACGGGGACAATCTTTTTACTGTTCTTATGCGGTGACCTATGCAGAGATATTGATAGGAGACATGAAACTGCTAATCAGTTAGCCGTCTTTGGATTGGTTGCAAATGGACTGAAGTTCGCAACATCATCCAGGGTTACTGTACCGTATGGATCGATAACATTCTGCAATGCTCGCTTCATTTTCCAAACTTCGTCAGTGAGGCGTTCGATCTCTCGATTCAGCTTGCGAATGTCATTTGGCGGCAGCTCTGGGGGATTCTCTGGAACATGGCCCTCAACCGGATGGATGAGCGGTTTGTTGTCCAGGCCATTGCCATTAGCTCTGATGAACCATTTTTGGATATGACCGGGCGCAACTCGGATACCAACATCTCCAGCAATATGCCCAGGCTCAATCTCATACGGATAGGCAATCTCTGCAAACTTCTCTTCTTTGACAAGCCAGACAACATTTCCTCTACGTAAATGGGTAACCCACTTGTCATGAGGAATCTTATCCATCAGTTTCCGTTCAATCATAGTATTCCAATCCGAGACCGCCCATTAGACGTGTGATTCTGCGTTCTGATTCTCCATCTTCTCGCAGTTTGTCCAGAATTCTGAAGAACAGCTGCTCTCGCGCCTTAGAAACGTAACCACTTTGGTGTACGCTGTCACCCTGCAAAATGGTCCACTCCTGAATGAATGGTAGCGAAATTGTCAGGTATCCTATCAGGATCGATAGAGGTGTGTCTTTGACATTGACTTTATCAAGCAATGCATCAGCCTCTTCATACTTTCCGGCCCTAAGCAGATCATCGATCTCTTCGAAGATGAAATCAATCCACTTATCAATACTTCCAAGTCTCCATACTGAATTTCCCCAGCCGTCAATGCCTTCAGAATCAATCTATTGTCTTGTGTCAGAATGAAATGTTACGCGGTCCCTATTCATCCACTCTGGTGCATTCGGTACGTCAACAACAACAACAAAATCTGAATCGCTTGACGCTACAATGCCGGCGTATCGCTGGCTCTTGTCTCTGTAATGGTAGACCAGAACTTCTTGACCTGTTTTGTATCTCAGTCCCATAGTGCAATTGCCAAAGCTGAAATGCTTGGCCCATCAATTAACTTTCTAGATTTAATCATCTTTTTGATTTCGTCAAGGGAGAATGGCCTACAATCTACGATGCCTTCTTCCTCTTGTCGGTCATCACCAACCATAGTCAGTCCCTTGGCAATGAATACGTGTGCAACATTGTTAGACAATCCTGGGCCAACAGGAAACTCGTACACCTCTTCCCAAGAAGCCGCGCTAAGGCCGCATTCTTCTTGCAGCTCTCGTTGCGCGGCTTCCAGAGGCTCCTGGCCATTGGTGGAACCCGCGGGTACCTCCCATGACCAGGTCTGTGTAGGGTATCGGAATTGCTTGACTAAGTAGATTTCCCCTGCGCTGTTGATGGGAATCATGAATACTGACTCATGCTTTTCCACCACATAGTATTTGCCCCCTTGACCGCTGGGCTTAATTACTAAGTCTTCCCGCAGGTTGAAATATGGATTAGTGTGAATTACCTTTTGATCTAGCGTTTTCCAAGTACTCATTATTGTGGGCCCTTTCGCGAATTTGTTCTAAGGAGTCGTCTACTAGTATGTCTCCATTTTCATAGACTGTTCTCATAAGAGAATTTTCCTTAGACAACTCTCCGTCTTCTAAGACAACAGTTTTAGCGCCCTCGGCAGTTCTGACTAAATCAAGCCTGCCTTTCTTGCTGTTTTTCTGGCTATCGGTGGCTGGTTTTTTCCATACGTCAATGGACTTGCCATCGCAGGTAATGTGGCTGCACTTCATAGCGAACTGAAGTGTGTCACGATTGAGCTGCTGTAGCAATCCGCCTCCCATTCCGAATGCGATGTTGGACGCGCTGAAACCGAAGCTCATAGCGCACTCAAGAATCCTTGGAATGGATTCGTCAGTGATACCATCACCCTGAATGACACGCACATTGTTCAACACCTTGAATCCCTTGGAATTGATAGTGTATCCGAACTTATCTGCTAGAATCTGCAGAGTCTTCAGGACAACTTCGTGCGGAGTTCCGGAATCCGGCCTAATAACCACAGTCGCGCCAGAGTTTACGACCTCCTGTCTCAGCTCCTCGCCCCAAATTCTTGAGCAAGCATTATAGATGTCATACGAATCAGACACCACTGCCACCAAAGAATCCTTCTTGGCGAACTGTCGAAGCATATTCCGGTAGGCCTCTGCTTCGTTTTCGCGTCCCCAAGAGGTAATGGAGCTGTGCTCTGCTGCCGGAATGCTGAATCCAGCCATTGGCGAATTGTAGTACTCGTTTGCGCACAACACCCCAATTACAGTATCAGAGCCTTTGAAGTTGATCAGGTGCGCTGCACCACCCAGCATTGCTGATTCCTGGCTGCTCACGCCCCTTGCGCCGAAATCATGTAGCTTGAAGTCAATCTCCATCTCGGGCGCGTCAGCAGACCTCTCAAGAGCATCCAGGATGATCTTGCGAGCATGCCAGCTGCGGGTGGCCACAGTGGTTCCATACCACACATAGCGGAGCAGCATGGTCTCAAGCCAGGACACGATCCAGAAGACCCTTGGGTCAGTTGACTCAACGGTTACCAGAACGTTGCTTAGAGGAAGCACGGTGCCCTCTGGTACAGCACGGATGCGAATTGGGAGCTTGCCTCCAAGCTCCTTGGCAATATACATCCAGCCTTCGTAGTTGAATGGCTCTCCATGTGCCTCGAAAAACACTTTGGCCTTTTCAACTTCTTCTGGAGTCACGCGGTGGGAGAGGTGCTCCTTGAGGAAGTACTGTAGGCCAAAGAAAATTGACGCAGTGTACATCGTGCTCCCGCGGCTCTCGATGTACGATAGCATACTCGTGGTTTTTGGCGGGTACTGCAGGTAATGTGATGCCTTGTAGGAATCAGTGTCGAATAGGTAGCTGCGATTCATCATGACTGCCTCCTCAGCTCAAACCCGATGGGCCAGGACTTGGTTTCTTACCATGAATTCCGCCATGACGACGGTGATATTCGTGTGGCGAAACCGGCTCGGCATTGCAGTAGTTTCCGTCCCAAGTTCCAAACCTATCTGGAACACTCCAGGAGTTTTCTGGCGAGACACACTCGCACATTAGAACTGGACCGTCTCCGTAACGACCATCGTAATAGGCTTTCGCCCCGCAGCATGAACAAACGTAATTGTGATAACTCATAACAATCTCCTTGTGAAAAGCGTTTTGACCCTCTCTGGGTCGTGTACGCGGTTACCATGAAGTATCAGGAGCGGTGTAAACCTGAACCTGATGACGAATTTTGTTTTGTGGCTCCTTTTCCGTGAACGTGAGCCTAAAGAAGTACCTCCATCCGTGACCTGTAGCTGGCATGCCTCTGTGAATTGATGACTGGCTAAATCGCATAACATCGCCATCACCTACTCTCATTGTCATCTTGTCTCTCGTATCAACAGCCCGGTTTACTGAGCGCCAGACCAGATTCTCGTCTACATCAATGATCATGTCGTCCATGACAAACTCAGTGTTGCTTAGATTTGGTGTAGATGGAATGACGCACAAGTAATGAAAGATATCTTCGCGCATCAAACTTAGATTTGGCTGCGAAGTTCCTGTAGCTCGCGGCACGGTATCACAGTGCCAACCTCCAATGCATGGATAGAACTGAGGCATAAGCATGACGCTCTTTGTATCGATATGTGCGTGCAAATCATCAGCATATAGCATATCGTAGAACTCCTTCTCGCCTGCGCGCAAGATTGCGCCCATTACGCTGGAAGTTAGGAAACCACCAAGCTCTGCCGCCACATGCCAATCACAGTCATATAGCATCGGTTCCGCCTCAATCATTTCAACTGAAGATACTTCCTGAATTCGCCCAACCCTAGTTACTGATGGTCTGAATAGATATTCCATGTCATCCACCTAGAATTTGAGGATAAAAAACGAAATGATGTGCCAGTGGTCTTCAAAGAACTCATGCTCCCGAGTCATGAATTCACTAAGCGGCATCCACCATGCCTTGTCTGCATCATCGCCGCCACGAACCTTTGGCAAATCGCCAGACCCAAGGTCAAGCAGGTACGCATGAGTGATGGTTCGTCCTCTTAGCGAACGCTCTGGATGATCGAATACACGATTAGCCTTGATTGCACTTCGTAGATGAGCCTTTGGAAGCTTGATTCTACTCTCTTCCTTTAGTTCTCGAAGCATTCCGTCTTCTATTTTCTCGTAAGGATTGAGGAACCCGCCAGGCAAAGCAATTAGTCCCTTGCCAAGCTTACCACCCCTGCGCACTACAAGCACGTGTCCAGACTTGATGACTACGGCATCGGTAGTGATGAAGGTGGGCGCAAATGGAGCCGAGTCCCATTTGGCCTTGTAATCTGCCAAAAAGTCGAACTCTTCTCTGAGCTTCGCGCAAATCTCTGTCCATTTGAAATCAGACAGGAATGATCTTGTTGATGCCGGGACGTGGCTTCCCCAATCTCCATCGAAACTGAAAAAGGCGTTCCGAACCTCGGTGGCTCTGGGGTGCTCGTCCATATTCTGAACAAGATCCACCTCCCACTGAGGGAATAGGCGCAAGTAGTACGAACTCTTGTCGTAGTCGCAACCAACCAACACAACGCTATCAGTGTCGCTCACAGAAGTCTTAATCTTCTCCTGTAGGGACGTAATCCAGATGTTCTCGTTGTACAACGAGTCTCTCATGTAGATTACTTTGACGCGTTTGTTTTCGGTATCGGTCAGAGACCCGCGAATCATACGTTCGCGCTCTTCAGACGTCCAAGGATTCTTGGTGTTGACCGCCTGGTTGTGACTGCCGATGATGACAATTGTGTTATCTGCAAGTTCCAAAGCTCTTCGCAACAGCGCTAAGTGCGCGTTATGAAACGGCTGAAACCTTCCAATAAAGATGGAATAATCGAATTTTACCATGGTACACTCTCCGTGCTATGTCAATGGGACGCTCTCTGCGTCCATTCATCTATATATCAGGATATGCACGTTTTGTACGCGCGATCCTTGATGGAGCCCCCGAACGGATTCGAACCGATATCTCCTGATTACGAAACAGGAATCTTGGCCAGTTGAGACTACAGGGGCAAAAGTGGAGTCATCCGGGGGAATCGAACCCCGCTAACAAAGCGATTTTGCAGACCGCCAGGTACAGCCAGTACAAGATGACATATGTTTTGGAGCTGGTGAGAGGAATCGAACCTCCAGTCGACTGCTTACAAGGCAGTTGCATTACCGTTATGCTACACCAGCAAAAGTATTTGATTTGCGATATGCCCTGTCATTACCGACGTTCTTTCCTTTGTATGTATCAGTTTGTGCATGACAGTTTGGGCATATGATGCGGAGGTTATCTTCGCTGTTATTCTTGGCATTACCGTCAATATGGTCAAGCTCTAATGGTATGGGCAGACCATTCCATGTTGTATTATCGCAAACTTGACATTGGTGTCCGTGTTTTTCTATCAAAAACAGGCGCCTTGTACGGTCATTTTCTATCTCTGATAAACTGTACTTTTTGTTGTACGATCTTTTTGTTATGCAGGTCGAGCAATGGGCATTGTTCCGGTTTTTAGTTGTTAACCTAAATGTCTCTTTGCAGAAGGAACAAACTCTTGTTCCTCTTGATTTTTTGGTAGTGCGAGTTGACGCTTTTGCGTTGACATAGCTTGCAATATTTCTGCAGCCCGTCTTTTGCCAAACTTATCTTTCGACTTATTGATTTTACACTTGGCGCATTTCTTCATGTTAGTCTACATTATGCGTATGTTTCGTAGACATTCCATCCTGTCCATTTCGAACAGCGTTCTGGAACTTGCAACTGCGCCACAATTGCAGCACAGATACAAATTGGTATCACACTTTACTCCAGCTACATATTCAATGCTGTGTTTGTGAAACCGAAAGTCGTGTTTGTGTTTGATTAGGTAGTATTCAGGCATCGTCAAGCGTCTTAAGCTCCGTGGGGTCTCCCGCGGTTGCCTCTACAATGACACCATCCTTTTCCCACAGCAATACCGTATTTGGCCTGGCCTGCTGAGTAATGGCCATTCCTTCTGGAATCACCTCAGATTCATGCCCTTGTAACTTTGCAAACTTAACCGCAGCCTTAACACTCATGCCTTTCAAACGATTCAATACTACCTGCCTCATATACCTATTCCTTATTATTCGAACACTTTAAGTACAATTGCGTGACCAACGGTTTTCAGGCCCTCTTTGCACCACATCATCTGGCCTTCTCGAACGCTATCCCAAAGTTCTGGCCTGAGTGGTTCGAGCAGCACTCCTCTATGGAAATTGCCAGGCCCGATCTCAGGAAGATCTGTTGGAAATAGCACTTGTGCGCAATTGTACTCTGGCTTGAAATCGCCTACCCAATCAGGACGATATCCGGTCTTGATCGCAGTTTTGCGATCATCTGATACATTCAGTTCTACTAAGAAGAATCGCCTCATGCTGGTACATATAACTTGGCTCCAGGGGTTGGATTCGAACCAACGATGGGATTTCTCCGCGCGGTTAACAGCCGCGTGCCTTCTCCGCTCAGCCACCCTGGAATGTTTATGGTAATTGATTGATTGGCCACTGATACACTTCGTCAGTTTTCTTAAGGTATCGCTCAATCAGTGCGGCCATTTTGTCTCTAACCTCTATTGAAATCTGTAGTCCATTACATCTATCCTTCATATGAGAAGTCAAACCATTTCCTGGTGACTTGATGTTTATCTCCGTAAAGCTTGCCCGCCTTTGCTGCCTCCCATGCAGCAGCGGCACTTTCTGACGGTACCGGCCGACACAACTCTGTTAGCTTATCCAGCCAGTCAAAGTTAGCCAATCGTGGTTCCGGATACATTTCGCCAAGATGTACGCTGCAATCAATCATTGGCTCAGGCACGAAATCAACAGGATTTTGGGCCTCATCAGGATATTGAAAGATGGTTCATGATCAATCTGTACTTCTTCATATTTCCTTTGGCTCCAGGGGTAGGAATCGAACCTACGCATCCTGCATTAACAGTGCAGTCAGAGACACCAAACGCTCCAACCCTGGAATGTAGGGCAACTTGCGCCGCCCGTCAAGGTAATAATTCAAGGGAGCCTGATCATGTTAAGCATGACGGCAAGCCTTGTCAAGTTTTCAAAGAAGTGGAGCTGATCGGGATTGAACCGACAACCTTTTGTCTGCCAGACAAGTGCTCTCCCAGTTGAGCTACAGCCCCAAAAAGTTTGGTGGACCCGACAGGATTCGAACCTGCAACACCCTACGGGGCACGGTGGCTTTACCAAGGGATCTCCCAGTTGAACTACGGGTCCATATTTTGGCTGTCCGCGTGGGAATCGAACCCACCATCAACGGTTTAACAGACCGCGGCTACACCAGTCAGCTTCCGGACAATAAGAGCGAACCCTTTCTGGCTCTAGCTTTTCTTTGTTGTGTTAGTTTTGAACGTTATTTCTATTCGTTACCTCTTCTTGTTTTTGAAAGCATGGCCGGCATAGGAAGCCTGGGCCAAGGAGCCGCCAAACAATTTGGCAGTGTTTGCACATAATGCACCTCCATAGTTTACGCTATGGAGATGATTATGGCGGATATGTTGGTAACGCTTTCATAACGTTGGCTGGGGAGGTAGGGGTCGAACCCACGCTTTCCTGATTCAAAGTCAGGCCGCACTGCCATTATGCTACTCCCCAAGGTCTGCGTACCAATTCAAATCTTTTGCAGTTTTTTTAGCATGACAATTTGCGCAACGAATTACGCACTTTTCTATCTCACGCTTAATTGTATCAACTCCCCACGTAACCATTTGAGATACGCAGCCACGCTTGTTCCCTGTTATATGATCGAATTGCAAACATGCTAGATGCTTTTCTCCGCAGTCAATGCATCTACCATTCTTAAACGTATTGTAGATGTACTCTCTAGCTTCTTTGGTACGTCGTCTGTTTCTGTTGTAGTAATACTCTTTGTTGTTTTTGTAGTGTTTGCGTCCATATTCTATAGTGCATTTTCTGCACTGTATCTGCAGCCCATCTTTCTTACGTTTGTTTTTGTTAAACTCGGAAAGCTTTTTGATTTGGTTACACTTTGGACAATGTTTCATGTCCATTCATATATCAGCGCGACTTTGAAATGTGACTAAGTTCAAAGTCCAACTAGATGGGGAGGCGGGGCTCGAACCCACATAGAGCTTTCGCTCCCAGTTTCAGAGACTGGTGACTTGCCAAATTAGTCGACTCCCCATTATTTGTTACTTTAGTTCTTCGGGCTTGATCTTCATCGCCTTCGCAATTGCAATTACTTCAGAGCGACTCATATCAAATTCGGTCTCACCTTCGTGCCCCATGCTGTCCCAGCATTCTCCGCAGCAACATCGCGGCTCATAACACGAATACACTACTTCTACTGAAACGCATTCTTCAGTTACGCGGGCCTCATTGTTGTTCCACCCGAGTCGCAGAACTTCTGGTTGTGTACGTGGCATTGATGATTCCTACTTTCTTTAGTGACCTGCACGGGACTCGAACCCGCATTCCCTTGGTTGAAAGCCAAAGATCCTAACCAATTAGACGAACAGGCCAGTTGGCGCCCCGAGCAGGATTCGAACCTGCGCTAAATGACTCGGTTTCGTAGACCGACGCTCTATCCAGACTGAGCTACCAGGGCATATGTTGTTTGGTACTCCCACCCGGATTTGAACCGAGACCTTCTGATCGAGAGTCAGACCACCTACCATTAGTAAGATGGGAGCATGTTTGGTGATCCCAGGGGGATTTGAACCCCCGTTACTGGCGTGAGAGGCCAGCGTCCTAAACCGCTAGACGATGGGACCATTGGCGGGTGCGACGAGAATCGAACTCGTTTCAACCGGTAGACAGCCGGTCCGCATATCCAAATGCGCACGTACCCATTACTTTTCTTTCAATTCCCACTCTTGAATCTTCATAGCTTTTGCGATTGCTATAATGTCTCTGCGTGAGAATGAAACACTTCCGTTTTGGCAATCTTCTTCGTTTTCAAGGTAAATCAGACCGCCATCTTCGTCAAGCTCTACAAGAGCATTTGACACATTTACTTTCGTTGTAGTTCCAAAACCAAACATTTGGCGCCCCCACACGGATTTGAACCGAGGCTCTCTGCGCTGACAACGCAGCGTCCACTCCAGACTGGACCATAGGGGCATTATTCTTCGTATCTATTTTGATAGTCTTTAAGTGTCTTTTCTAGGTTGGTGATTAGCTTACCAATGTATTCTTCACCTTCGTATAGATCATGTAGGACTTCAATCATGTACTTA
>Ga0256839_1006309_pt1 | contig 10474 bp, 7 predicted proteins | sample 354166metaG_FD_185968 | JGI IMG/M metagenome (GOLD analysis project Ga0256839, IMG submission 185968) | Hydrothermal vent microbial communities from Mid Atlantic Ridge, Atlantic Ocean - 354-166 | ecosystem: Environmental > Aquatic > Marine > Hydrothermal vents | place: Atlantic Ocean: Mid... | reverse complement strand
TGCGTCTCTGCGTGGCCTACAAATTTGATGGTAAAGAGATCGACACACCACCCATTGGAGCCGAGCGCTTTGCCCGCTGTGAGCCAGTCTATATCGAGATGCCGGGCTGGTCTGACTCTACGGTTGATGCCAAGAGCTTTGAGGCGCTGCCACAAAACGCCCAGAACTACCTGAAGAAGATCGAGGAGCTCTGCGGCGTTCCCATCGACATCATCTCCACCGGCCCGGATCGGGATGAGACGATGATACTGAGACATCCATTCGATGAGTAGCACGGCCTAAAGGGGATTTTGGCGTAGCTGTCCTTTCCAATCTGTCACAATATCCTATACATTGCTCGCAGCTCTTAACGCAGAAGGCATGAGCGTACATAACACTCCAAGCGTTGCGAGCAGCAACTGACTACATACCCATGCCACAACCTACTCCTACCCCTGTACTGTGGCAGTAGCTTCTTGCCCAGTTGCCACTGGGAATAGAGTCAACATCCCGTGCTGAGGGAATCCCCCAGTTTTCAGTGCCCGTAGCAACGCGCCGAGTCTGGGCATTGTAGGGCTCTGAATCAGCTCCTGCATCAGTGCTGGGGCTGCGGCCATAAACCAACAGGGCACGGCGCGGCATACCATGAGGCACAGCTGAGTGACAGGTCATGCAGGGCGCATTTCTGCGCATACTGTGAAAAGCATGCAGATTCCTGCTGCCATTGCTATAACCCGTTCGCCACCATTCGCCCGTGGTACCACCGGCATTGGTATAGACATTCTTGTCATGGCATCGGAAGCAGAGGTGGGTATCCCAGGTTCCAGACTGGCCTGTGGTCTCATCATAGGGAGCATTCAGAATCGGCCAATACTCACTGCCATGAGGCCCCTTCGGGCCGGTTCCGGCCAGCGCGTCAGGATCTGAGTGGCAATCGGTACAGTTCATGGTGCTGGCAGCAGTAAAACCCTTCAACAGTGAACTGGAGTAGTCATATACGACACTGCTGACGGTCATCTGAAAGTCATTCTTCCCTGCAAACTCCGTCACCGGGTGATAAGAGGGGTTGTTGGGATTGAACTCCTTACCCTGATCGGTCAGCGTATAGATGCCCGGCCCCGGATAGGCATAGCTCTCAGGAGGGATAGCGCCATTAAAGGCATAGTCAGAGTGGCATTTCAGGCAGAGCTGGTACTGATGGGTAACCTCATCCACTACGGTGTAGTCAAAGCGGAGCACCTCAGCCCAGGCACCTGGCCATGAAGGCGCAACACCCCACACGCCTTTCAGCACATTCGAAGCCAGATGGGTGGTGTTATCAGAGATGGAGTCCTCAGGATTTGGCGATACACCGGCCTTTGCCTCATGCGGGTTGTGGCAATCCTGGCACTCTACATGGCGGTTGGCCCCCGTCAGGTTATCAGGGTCTTCACGCACCTTATAGTTGGCCGCCGCATCCCCTCTTATCGGCCTGTGCCGCCCATCATACGCCGCATCAAGCGCCGGGTGCGGATATAATTTATCCAGGGATCTTTCAATGTTGAACGTGCTGTCTGGTGTGTCCGATACATTGCCCTCCAACCCGCCAAGCCCGCTGTTGCCGTGGCAGTTCAGGCAGAGTCCTGACTCACCATCCCCTTTCAGCAGCCGCTCATTGCCATTGGGATTATTATGCGGCTGATGGCAGCTTTCACAGCCATTGATCTTGGGGGTAGAGCCAACATCGTTCGCCAGGTTCTGCCCGGTTATATGCCAGGGATTGTTGCCAGAACCGTTCCACTGCGCCTCAGAATCACGGTGTTTATTCCCCAGCTCCCAGCCACTCTTGTTATGGCACTCAAGGCAGAGAGGTGAGCCAAATCCTCCAGCATCCGTAAACCCCATGCGCAGAAATTTGGGATATGTATCGGAGTGTGGATTGTGGCAGCTGGTACATTGCAACTCATCATTGCCATCCAGGCGAATCTTGCCGGTCAGGCCTGCTGGATCATGTAACTCCAGGCTATAACCGGCCAAAGAGAGGTCATAAACAAATGAGATGGGGTGATCGTCACGAAGATCCACGCCCAGATTGGCGGTACCCGTTATCATGGCCTCCAGACCCGGGATGATGCCATCATAGTATGGCTGGCTGAGCCCATCGTAGCCCTGAATGGCTCCTGGCATATTCAGCAGTGCACCGACTGCAATGGTGCCGTCGTGGCAGGCAAGACAGAGCTTTGATGCCCCGGTTGGCTGCCCTGGAGCCGCATTGAGTGTGCTGCTGCTGTAAGGCGTATAGACCGTGCCACTGGATGAGAGTTTGTGATTCCACAATGGCCCCGCCGGGTTGGCATTGTGCGGTGTATGGCACATCAGGCAGATTCTCTCCTCAGATGTAGCTCTATGCGTATTCCCGGAGCTGGCTGAAAGGTTGTGCTTTGTGGTCTCAATACCGGCCTCTACCAGAACAGTGCTGCCCAGCAGCAGCCAGGCACCCAGCAACCGCAACCAGAATGTGGAATAAAACTGCGCTCTCATTGCTTCACCGCTGTCTTTACATATTGAAAAATCTGTATCCGCCTGTTGTAGGCATCGGCTACATATAATTGGTCTTTACTGTCTAAATAGAGGCCTGAAGGGGTCCAGAATTCGCCCGGTGCCTGGCCAGACCGCCCAAAATCCAGCAGCAGACGACCCTGGCTGCTGAAGATCTGGATATTATCGAACCCGGCATCTGCCACATATATATTTCCATCACTGTCCACAGCGATGCCCTTTGGGGTGGAAAATGTGCCTGAAGCATCACCAAACCGGCCAAAGGTGTTCACGAATCGACCCTCAGGATCAAACACCTGTATCCGCCCGTTTAACGCATCATTGACATGCACATTTCCATTTGGCCCAATGAAGAGATAGGCAGGAAAGTTTAACTCTCCCTCTTCCCGCCCGCGCTTGCCTATATTGCGGATTAAAGCACCACTGTCCAGGTTGAAAACCCTGATGGTATGAGCCGGCGTATCGGCCACGTAGAGGAGGCGTCTGGCACGATCAATAGCGATGCTCGTGGGACGCTCGATCTGCTCGGCACTGCCAATCGACCTCAAATACTCGCCTTTTGGGGTGAAGACACATATCCTCCTCAGCCCACCATCAGAGACGTAGATATTGCCTTTTTCATCTACCGCCAGCCCAACGGGCAGTACCAGAGGGACATCTGCCTCCTCTATAACCCAGTAGCCCCCTGTTTTTTGGTCGTAGACATGAACCAGCCTTCCGGTTGGATCCGCAACACTCATCCGTCCCTTGTCATCCACGGCCACAGCGGTAGGCTTGAGCTGGTTGTTCTGCTGCTCCCCGCGAATCGTCTCCCAGAACTTTTCCCAAAAACCTTTTTCGTACTTAATATCATCAAAACTTGCAATCGCATTCAGATAACGAATACGTGTCGGCATAGGCTTGGGTGGCCACACCAGATCAAAGATGCCCTCCTCCTCAGGCTGAGTCGGTTCAGCCTGCAGCCCCACGCAGGGTGTAACCATCACGATAATGAGCAATAACCAGCGAAAGAGTGTCACTTCATATACCTCATATTACCCATATCTCTGTGCGCCTCTTTGCCTCTGGCATAGGTAGAAAATCTATCTTACTAGAATAGTACACTATCCAGCATACAGGCCAAACGGCAGGATAAATAATCCGCCCAGCCACTCGTTCCTGTTGCTTGTCACGGCACAGGTTTATTGCTATGCATTGTAGATAAAATCAGGCCTTCTCAATCTAATAGAGAGGGTACCGAGGCACATGCTGGATTCTACATCTTATGACAGGTAATGCAGAGTGTGCTGCCATCCAGTGTCTCTCGCAGGAACGGCGCATAGGTAACCGGAACAGATGGGTATGAATTATCTATATAGACAATCTCACCGGGATTATGCGGGTTATGACAGCTGGGGCACTCTACCCGCCCTTGATATAACTTGACACCAGCCCAGCCATTTACTGAATTTGGTGCAGGATAGAAGTCATCTGCCCAACCAGAATAGTTTGGCGGGTATGGCATTGAAATAGGGTGATCATCCGACATATCCGGGCCGATCTGCCACCAAGTGGGGGGAGGATCTCCACCATCGGGGTGACAAGCCCCACAATTTGCCGTTCCCGCACCACTCCGGTTGGGCATGTTAGTCAGATTATGCGTATCACCGTCTGACCCGGATGTGGTAACAATGCCTGAGCTGCCGCTGTTTGCCATGGCTGAATCGTGGCAACTCAGGCAGACCAGCGATACCGGACTGGGCACCCAGCTCGCACTAAAAACCGTATTCAGCGTACTGCTTTGATAGCCTGGTGCGCTGCCATAAGGGGTGAAGCTCGCCGCCAGGCTGGCGACGGAGATATTGCGATTCCAGAGGGGAGCCGACGGACGAAGAGTATCATCGGTGTCGGTTGTGCCATCATTGTTCAGATCAACGTTTGCTCCATGCGGGGTATGGCAAAAGACACAGATCTGGTCTGAAGGTGTCACCCCAAAGGAGGCGTCGATTCCATAATAGTTGCTTATGCTCAAATCGTGCTTCGAACCCACAATAGTGTTACTCAGGGTAGGGGCAGCCACCACCGCCTGAGTTAGACAACTCAGCAATAAAAAGCAGACTGTTTGTACCACTCTACACGGCATAACTACCATACCTAGCGTAATCTAAATTCCAAAACAGGCTATCTTCGAGCCACCCCGCAGACAGCAGCGTTAGTAATGTTTATCTATATATTATAGGCTCGCCAACCAAATCATGAGCCGCCAAGCACTCTATCTCAATGAGATAGAGCAAAAACAGTACCTTTCCTTCCTAATGTAGCCATTATATCAGCGATACAGCTGGTGCCTTTTACGTGATGATTCGCCATGGAAGTACTTATATCTAAACAGCGCATCCATGCCATGACAGTTTGAGCAGAGCGCCAGCTTGCTGCGGTTGCGCAGGAAGCTGCTGCGTGAATTACCTTCAAGATTCTCACCTGCCCCATACTCCATAACGACAGGACTCCAGCGATGCGGATTGTGGCAGGTGGGGCATGAGATGACACCTGTACTTGCGGTGTTCCCATCCTCATCAAACAGCGGCGTAAACCCTCGTACCGGGCCGCGGCGCGCTCGCCGCTGGAGGTTCTGCGCCTGCACATTGGCAGGGTGGTTTTTCACTACCGGAACCTTCTGCTCTGCAATAAAGCCTTCATCATGGCAACCCCGGCACATCTGCTCATTAATATCCTGCCCAGGCCCTGGTTTGCGCGCCCACAACCGAAGCGCCTGCTCTGCATTGTGAACCGTGTGACACTGCTGGCAGATGCCCGACTCCTGAGTCGTCTCTCCACGCAGGTTTTTGGCATCCGGTGCCGTCACTCTAAGATCATGATCTGTGCCTTTCACCCAGCGCTGATCACGGTGGCAATCGATACACAGCGCCCCATCGGGTGCCGCAGGCATGCGCAGGAAACTGGTACTTGCACTACCCTCCACCTTTGCATCCGCGCCCACCTGACTCAGCGGGTCGGCCGGATCCCATTGGTGAGGATCATGGCAGGAGGGGCAGCTGACTCTTCCGCCCGCTTTGCTCTCACTGCGCTCGCCCTTTTTATTGAAGAGCGGAAATGTGGTTCTGCCACCCGCCTTTTTAATATTTGCCTGCAAGGGATGACTGATATCACCTGTCTGCTTGTTTTTGGCAATACCGCCATCCTGGTGACACTCCCTGCACATCGATTCGGCCTTATCACCGCCCGGACCAAACCCCCTGCCCCAGAGCTTTGCCCCGCCCGCATTGTGCGGCACATGGCAGTTAAAACAGACCACAATATCCCTGGCTTTCTGCCCGATACTGTTCTGCTCTTCTGGCGCGGTAATCGCCAGGTTATGCTTGGACAGGGCCACTGCACCTTTGTCAAAGTGACAGTTGATACACAACTCTGCTCTCTGGCTGTTTGCCATGCGCAAGAAGCTCGTTGTCGCATCACCTTCAGCAGTCAGTGCAGCACCTTTGATGCCCTTTGATGCCGACCAGCGGTGCGGATCATGACAGCTGGCACAGGTCACCTGACCATCTCCAGCTGTTTTCCTGCCTTTGGCATCAAACAGCGGCAACGCTTCTAATTTGCGGTTTTTATATCTTTCGTCCGGTTTTTTCTCTGTACCAATCACCCAGCCGCTATCCAGCGCAGCAATCCCCAGCTTGGATAGTGGTGCATTAACGGGGTGGCTATGCTCGCCAACCGTCTTCTTTTTGCCCAGCCCCTTTTTATTGTGACAGCTCAGACAGATAGAGGAGATGGGATCAACCCCCTTAACCGGCTCTTTTGCCCACAGGCGCGGCCCCTTTCCTTTATGCACAAGATGGCAGGTTTTGCATAACCCCGGGGTTCCACCCTTGCTTTTTGCGGGAAGATCCATCGTGGCCACATCATGCTTGGTTCCCTTGATCTCAGCCTTCTCTTTATGGCAGGCACGGCAGAGTGCATCAGAACCGCCATTGGCTATGCGCAGAAAGCGATTATTCGCATCGCCTGGATCACCCGGTTTGGAGGATTTATTCGGGTCTCTCGGATCCCATTGGTGCGGATCATGACAGCTGGCGCAGGAGACCTTACCCTGCATACCCCCTGATTTTTTCAATCCCGCACCAGTAAAGCCGGGCAGTTTTACCGCCACGCCCAGACGGGACATATTGCGCCCCAACGGATGACTGATCGAGCCGACCTGCTTATGCTCCGCAATCTTTCCGCTGCTGTGACAGCTCAGACAGAGTTCTGATATTTTCTCAGCACCACTGCCAATCTTGCGCGCCCACATCTTGGGACCATCGCCATTGTGCGGCAGATGGCATGCACTGCAAACGCCCGCCTGACTCACCTTTTGGCCGCGTATGTTTTCGCTCTCCTTCTCCTGTAGCGCCATGTTGTGCTTAGTGTTTGTTACTCGACCCTCTTTCAGATGGCATGTGCGACAGAACGCCGAGTCATTGCTGTTTTTCTTAACCAGAATGGCGGCGTTTTTCTCTGCCAGATGGGGGCTATGGCATGTCTGGCAGATGATCTCACCCTTCTCTCCAAGCTTGCCGCCTCTATCAATGATCTCCTGCGGAATCTTGACCTTCTTAGAGGTGATATTGACCGGATGGGTACCCATCTGTGTGGCCTCTGCCCTGTCTTTGGCATAACGATCGGCATGGCATTTACCGCACAGCGCAGAGTTTTTGTTTGAGGCGACCAGCACATTCCTGTCGCGCCCGCCATGAATACGGTGGCAGGACTGACAAATAACCGTATTGCCCTTACCGAATTTAGACCCCTTATCCAACAAATCGGGCGGGATATTCTCCAGCTTTTTGTGAATAGGGTGGTTACCACCTTTTAGGCCTGTACTCCGGTTTCTATGGCAGTTAAGACAGATACTTGATTCAATGTTCTTGGCGCGCAGAAAGACCGGAGAGGCATCCTGCTTCCAGTCAACGCCATGTGCACTGTGGCAGGTTCCGCAGTAGACCTTTCCATCCTTGTTCAGTGGGAACAGGTTGACCTCTGGCCGCATCTCGGCCTCGCTCATGGTTGGCAGCTCTACTTTATCGGAGGGCACGACACCAATCGGATGAGAATACTGCTTGTTTTGCCATACAAACCGGGAGTCGAGCACAAAGCCGTCATGGCAGGAGAAGCAGTTACGCTCATTACTCACGACATCCTGCTTTCCCGAATTCATCACCGGGTTGGGGTCATAGGGAATAAGCGGGGTGGCATTGGGGCGTTGAAAATCATCCAGCCACATGATGTGGCAGATTGAACATTCGCGTTTAGCAGCAACACTTCGAGCCTCTGCATCATTGACCATCAATGTTGGCCCGGCAAGCAGCAAAACAGCAATAAGTAGATATCGAACAGACATGGCTATCGCAGTTTAAATACCGAAACCTTGTTGCTCAACATTTCCGTCACATAGAGCCTGTCCCTGCCATCTATCGCAATGCCCGCAGGCGCATGGAATTTATGCTTCTGTTTGCCCGAAGCAAGAATATGGGTGAACTTGTATCGCTTATCAAAAACCTCAACGACATCCATGTAGCTGTCTGTCACATATATTGAACCCTGGCTGTCAATTGCCACCCCCTTTGGGCGGTAGAACTGGCCAGGCAAGACACCCCATTCCCCCACCTGGTACTGATACTTGCCTCGTTCATCAAATATCTTGACCGTGGTATTTAAAATATCAACGATGTAGACATCCCCACTCTGAACAAGGATGGAACCTGGATAACGGAACTCTCGCTGTTTAACACCCTGCTTGCCCCAGCCGCCCAATTTTGTGCCGTCACGATCAAACACCAGGATGCGATGTTGCGAATTTTCAGTGACAAATATAAGGCCAGTTCTGGCGCTCACTGCAACATCAATAGGGGTGCCTGGTGTTCCATCTTTATTATTCACTGCAAAACCAAATCGGTACTGACCATCACGATCAAAGACCTGGATACGGTGATTCTCCTTATCCGCCACATAGACCAGGCCAGCCTTATCTACATCAATCCCCAGCGGCCACATAAACTCCGCCTCACCCCGCCCTCTCTTCCCAAACGAGAAGAGAAACTCCCCACCCGGCCCATAGGCCAGCACGCGGTGATGACCACCATCAACAATGTAGACCCGGTTGTCACTTGCAACTGCAACATCTGAGGGCAAAGAGAGGGGGCCATCGGGGGTCGACTGAATATCAAACAGATGAGCTACCTCGCCTAAAGGGATAACCTGCTTGGCAGCAACGCCGCTGCAACAAAGCAGCAATAGAGAGACGACGATTGGAAGAGTGGTTCCAAGGAACCGATTTCTATAATTCAAATCGGGGAACCTCCACAATATTCGAAAAGCTGATGTAGCTCGCTTGGGCTACGAACAAACCAACAACAAACAGGGGGCGGCTCAGTTATGAACCCACCCCCTGCAACATTTAGCTGATTATACGCCTACTCGTCAACACCCTGACGCCACCAGCCGCGCGGGTCATCCTTCATGCTGTCATCCATCGCATCAAACTCTGGCTCATCACCAACCAGGGCTTTGGTTGCTTCATCATCTTCCTTGCCTAAAAATACCAGCTCCATATAGAACTCTTTGTATTTTTGAACCAGGCCGGCAATGTTGAGGTTGGTTAAACCATCTGTTCTGGCATCAGAAAACCCAAGCTCCCGAAAGGGCAGAAACGCCTTGCCATCTTCCGCCACATGGCAGCGTGTGCAGAATCGGCCAATCGGATTAACAATGGTGTGGAACATCTTTTTCACAGAACCCTGTTGCTGAGTCGTAAGCTGACCGCGCATATTGATAAACTCAGCAGCCTCGGGGGCATCCTCTGTAATCTCCAGCAGCTCTTCCCCACCATTTGGCAATTTACGGTAGGCAACGATTTTGGAGTAATAATCATCAGTCTCAATAAGGTTGCCTGTCTCTTCATCATAGGCTATGCCGTACTGCGGGCCGCTAACCTTGATACCGGAGTAGTTGAGCCAACGGAACGTCAACTCCTCTTCTGGAATCTTCTCATTGTCCGCATGGCAGGTCATGCACCCCACGAACTGGGTATGCATGTTCAGCATGGTGCGAACCATGGGCCGTTTGGCATGCGGAAACTCACCATGGCAATAGAAGCAGACGGGCTGCTTGCCTTTTGAATAGGCCGCCTCTTTGGGGGAATTATGGAAGTGCCTGATGCGCTCAAGATCACCTTCATGAGAGACTCTTTCCAGGAAGGAGCGCTTAGTAGCCTTTTCCTCTGTCCACAGGTGAGAAGTCATATTATAGGAGACAATAAGCAACAGGCTGCCAATAATAAACCACAAAAATACCGATACCATCCATGCCCATGCCGGGTGATCCCGTCGAATACCGGAAACACTAAATAGGTCAGCTGTCTCTTCCCCAGGGATTTTCGACTTGTGGTCGATAATCACCATCACGGCAGTTACGAAAAATACAAACAGCGTTACCGCCAGGGCGATAAAAATGGCATCGAGCTCTACTGTTTCACCCATAACCAGAAACCTTCAATATTGTAAAAGTATTTATTGTTACCCGAAGTGATGCTCAGCGCATCAACCTTCAGAAGTCATTAGCCAAATGGCGAACAAACCAAAGATCGTCCAGGCCAGCACAAAGACAAGGGAGCCATAGGCTATGATTTTTTGCCCTTTTGTCAGTTGTGACATCATGGCTGCTTCTCTTCCGCCATGCCTTCTTCCCCTGCCTCCTGCATCGCCTTCTCCCTAACCCACTGGCGGTGCTGATCAAACAAGAAGTTCTGACGTGCATCTATCTCTTTTGAAACAGAGACCAACCCTTTACTGACCAGCATTTCGCGCAGGTAGGCTCGCTCTTCTGGCAATGATGCCAGGCACCTCAGGTACTCAAGAAAATGCTCTTCAATCTGATGTTCCCTGGTCAGCTTGCCCGTCAGAAACGTCCACTGCATAGGAAA
>Ga0256839_1006308_pt1 | contig 10476 bp, 5 predicted proteins | sample 354166metaG_FD_185968 | JGI IMG/M metagenome (GOLD analysis project Ga0256839, IMG submission 185968) | Hydrothermal vent microbial communities from Mid Atlantic Ridge, Atlantic Ocean - 354-166 | ecosystem: Environmental > Aquatic > Marine > Hydrothermal vents | place: Atlantic Ocean: Mid... | reverse complement strand
CAGCAATCGCTGTAGCTGTGCGCGGGTCGCGGCCTCCTTCTCAATGTTCTGGGCGAGGCGCTGGTTCTGGATCGCCACGGCGGCCTGGGTTGCGATGCCCTGAAACAACTGGAGGTCCTTTTCGGTGAACGCGCCGGTGGCCAGCGTGGAGTCCATGTGCATGGCGCCGAGGATCTGGTCGTCGTAGAGCAGGGGGACGCACATCGTGGACCGGATGCCCTGCATGATGATGCTCTTGGACGCCTTGAAGCGCTCGTCCACCATCGCATCGGAGCTCAGGACCGCCTGCTTTTTCGACTTGACCTCCTCCAGGATGCTCTGAGACAGGTGGATCTCGCCGTCCTCGTTCTTCTGGCGAACGTACCGCGGGACGAGCGCGTCCTGCTCGGAGTCGTACAGCAAGATGACGGCGCGGTCGGCCCGGATGAGCGCGAACGTCTCGTCCACGATCTTCTGTAGGAGGTTGTCCAGGTCGCCTTCCAGCGAGAGCTTCTGAGACAGCTCGTGGGCGATCCGCAGCTTTTCGTAATCCGCGCGGAGGGTTTCGCCGTCCCGGATCTCATGGGCCGGCAGGAACCGGCGGCCCGCGTCCACCCGGCTGCGTACCTGGCTTTGCACCTGGCCCGGCATCATCGTGACCTTGCGGGTCAGGGTCGCGGTGGCGTCGGGTTGTTCGACGAACTGCAGGATCGTGTTGCCCAGCGCGATCTGATCGCCGTTTTGCAGCACGTGTTCGCCGATCCGTGCGCCATTGACGTAGGTGCCGTTCAAGGAGCCCACGTCCCGCAGGACGAAGCGACCGTCGGGACCGCGGGTGATCCGGCAATGCTCCTTCGAGACGATCCGGTCCACGATCTGGATCGTGTTCTCGGGGTGACGGCCAAGCGTGTTGAAGGCGCCTAGAACGTGTTCCCGCGGCCCGTCACCCCGTAGGAGAAGAAGCTTCGCCGACATGGCCGGGTCCATCGTAGAGCACGGGCGGCCACGTGGGCAAGCGGGGGCCGGGCGCTCGGCGTCGGGGCCCGTCAAGCGCAGTCGGGGCGACGAGGCCTGGGGTGATCGTGCGCGGCGCTGCGTCCGTGCGTACGTCAGGCCGCCGGGCGTTGCGCTTCGAGCACCTCGGTGACGATGCGATCGAGGGCGCGGGGGGAGACCGGCTTGGGGACGTAGCGGTCGCAGCCGGCGGCGAGCACGCGGTCGCGATCGCCTTTCATGGCGTGGGCGGTCAGGGCCACGACGGGCAGGGTCCGCAGGCGCGGGTCGTCGCTCGCACGCAGCGTGCGGACGACGGTCCATCCGTCGATCTTGGGGATCGAGAGGTCGAGCAGCACGAGGTCGGGTACGTGGTCCCGAAAGTAAGCCAGTGCCTGCTCGCCGTCGGGTAGCAGGTCCACGCGATGTTTGCGGCGGCGCAAGACCGCCAGGAAGATGGTCTGGTTGTGGGGGTTGTCTTCGACGAGCGCGATGTGAGCCATGGGTTATGCTGCTTCCTTTGCCGGTTCGAGAGGGGATTCGGGGCGAGGACAAGCCCGGGGCAAGTGGAGGGTGAAGGTGCTGCCCTCGCCTGGTCGGCTTTCGAGCGACAGGTCGCCGCCGAGGCACCGGGCGATGCGACGGCTGATCGCAAGCCCCAGCCCCGCACCGTCGGCGGCGCGCGTACTGGACTGGTCCACCTGCCGAAACGCTTCGAAGACCAACTCGGCGTGTTCGGGCGCGATGCCCCGGCCCGAGTCGCGCACGTGGATCGCGACCCCGCCGTCGTCGGATCGCTCGACCTCCACGCGGACCCACCCTTCGGGGGTGAACTTGACGGCGTTGCCGATGAGGTTGACCAGGATCTGGCGCACGTACTCCGGGTCGGAGACGATCGGTGCTTCGGGGGCGCCGGAAACGACGATGTCGTAGGGGCGAGTCTTCGTGAGGTGAGCACACATGCGGGCGGCTTCCTCCGCAACGGCTCGGGCGTCCACCGGGCGCGGTTCCGGTGCGATCTCGTGATCGGCCTTCGACAGGTCGAGGACCTGGTTGACGAGTTGCAGGAGGTGGGCGGCCGTCTCCAGGATGCCTTCGAGGGCCTCGCGCTGCTCGTCGTTGATCGGCCCGTAGATCTCGTCGGCGAGCAACTCCGCGTACCCCACGACCGCCCCCAGGGGCGTGCGCAGCTCGTGGGAGATGTTCGCCACGAACTGGTTGCGCAGTCGGTCGAGGGCGCGCAGCTCGTCCCGTTGTCGCACGAGCTCGTCGTTGCGCTCGGCGAGGGTGCGGGCGAGGGCGCGCTGGGTGTGGTAGGCGCGACGGTTTGCCATCGCGATGGCGAAGGGGCGGGCCACGTCGCGCAAGAACCCCAGCTCACGCTCGGGGAAGGGGTGCCGGGCGGCCAGCACGAGCAGCCCTTCGAGCCGACCGCGGTGCCGCAGCCCCACGGTCACGACCCCTTCGAGCGGGACCACGCGCCCCGCCGCCGCCATCCAGGGGTGGGCCTGCGTCCACGCGGGATGCGTCGAGACCTCCCGGGATCGCCCCGCCGCCGCCAGCCAGCCCCGTTGCGCAGGCGCGTTGGCGCGGATGGCCGCCAGGGGCATCCCACGGGCCGACCGCGGCACGAGGGCCCCGTCGGATCCGGCCTCGAACAACACGCCCAGGCAGGCGTCCGTGTCTTCCACCAGGGCCGAGAACGCGGCGTCGAGACCGTCGTCCCCCGCAACGGGCGAGACGAGCAGGGCGGCGCAACGGGTCAGGCGGGCGAGGTGGTCCCCTTGCAGCGCGAGGTCGCGCACCAGGTGGGCGTTGCGCCCGTGGACGCGCTCGATCTGCTCTCGCACGAGGTCGGCGGTCTCACGAAGGGTGTCGGCGATCCAGCGGAACTCGTCTCGCCCGGACAGGGCCGGCAGGTCGTCGAACCGGCCGGCCGCCACGCCCTGGGCGACCTCGGACAACACGAGCAGACGTCGGCGGAACCGCAGGGCCACGAAACCCACCAGCACGATGGTGACCGTCGAGGCCAGCGCGAAGCGCTCGTCGATCGCCGCCATGGCCGTGGCGCTCGCAAGGCCCGCCGGGTCGGTGGCCACGACCTCCACCGGGCCGGTCTCCCGCCGGTAGGCACCCTCGGGAAACGTGCCTGCGAACGAAAGGGCCCCGTCGTCCCCCCGCACGCGCACCCCGTCGATGGTCGGGTGCTCCGCGAGGAACTGCAGGAGGCGCGCCTGCATCGAAGGACGGGTGGGCCGTGCTGCGGCAGGCTGGGCGGGCGGGGCCGGCCCGGAGGCCTCGACTTGCCTCCGTCGTTCGCGGATGGCCTTCGCCTTCGCCCGCCGCTTTCGCGCCTTGCGCCGGGCGGGTCGCCGGGACCGGGGATGGCCTACGGGGTGCTCCCCGCCAGAGTCCGCCGCATGCGGGCAATCGGGCCCGTTGCACGTCTTTGCCGTCGCGCCGTCGTTTTCGGGTGGTGCGGCCGGTGCCGGTGGCGCGGCCGCCAGGGTCCGCCGCGCCTCGTCGGACACCAGGCGCAAGGCGGCGCGCTGGGCCTCGTCCACGGTGGCGCGGTGGGCGCGTTCGATGGCGTCGTGGGCCGCATGGGCCGACACGCCAGCGCCGACCACGGCCGCCGCGAGCACCAGGGGGGCCGCCCGCGACGGCGGCGCCATGCCGGTGGGCGTCACGGTCCGGGCATCGCCTCGCCGGGCGGCCGCCTTGACCCCTCGGCCGCTGGGCGGTCCCACGCGACCCCCGCCGGCCCGTTTCGGCTCCCGGGGGCCCCGGTGATTCGAGATGCATGCGCCCCTGCCGATCCCGTGCCGGACAAGGGGGGCACGGGCTCCGTCGGGTGCCCCCCGGTCGGCCCGTGGCGCCGTCGCGCAGGTCGGCCGCCGTAGCCCACCGGCACGTGCGACCGACCCGTCGAAGGATTGCTCAGTCCACCTCGCGCGGCAGTGGGACGACGTGCTCGAGCTCGTAGACGCGTTCCTGCTTGGGCACGATGTCGAACGGCCAAGTAATCCACTTGGAGTAGATCACGCCAAAGCGCGCCTCGCGGCCTTCCGCCTCGATCCACACCTCGGCGTCCGGATCGTCCACGCCCACCATCCGAAGCTGGTTGCGCATGCGCTTGCGCAGGCTGTCCATGTGCTCGGGCGACGACGTGTAGCGGGCAAAGCGCCCCGCGAAGTGGGAGCCGGTCTCCTCGAGCACGCGATAGGCCTCGGCGCGCAGGATGTAAAGGGGCAGGTACTGCGTCCCCATGTAGACGGCCAGGCCGATGAGGGCGGCCAGGGTGACCGTCACCACGTTGATCTTGCGCGGCCGTTTGTACTTGACGACGCGGGGCATCGGTCCGACCCGATCATAGCAGCCGCGGCCGAGGCGGGTCTCCCGACGGGGATCGGTTATGATGCATCGCACGCCCCGTGCACGTTCTCGCCGCATATGCCGCCGTCGAGCCCTGGGTCCACGGTCGGCGTGTCGTCGTGTTGTCTCCCGAGACGACCGAAGGGGCGCGTCGGCTCGCCGCCGCCGGGGCTCGTGACGTGCTCGCCGAGACGCCCACCCGGCCGGTTGCGGACGACCCGCCGATCGGTGTGCGGTGGCTCGACCTGGAGGGTCTGCGGGACGTTGCGTCTGGATCCGTGGATCTCGTGCTCGATCTGGAGGGGTTCGCCGCGCGGTCACCCGCCGACCGGCGCGCGCGGATGCGCATGGTGCGCCGTATGCTGGGCAGCGAGGGGGCGCTGGTGGTCCGCGCGCCCGCCGATGGGTCCGATCTGGACTTTTGGACCCTCGAGTCCGAGATGTCCGCGTCGTTCGGGGACGTCGCGATGCTGGCGCAGATCCCCTGGGAGGGGTACAGCGTCACGCCGGTCCTCGACGCCGACGAGGACGCCCCGGCCCTGTGCCTCGTCGAGTCCCTGCTGGACGAAGACCCGAGCCCGGCCTTCTACCTGGCCGTCGCGGCCCCGAACCGGTTGCCGTCGTACGTCTCGCTGTCGTGTGCGCTGGTGCCCGTTCCCGGTCCGGATGGCGCCGCGGTCGGCCAGGCGCGGGACGAGCAGGCGAAGGCGCTCGCCGCCGCCCTGCGGGCGCGAGACGAGGCGGTCGCGGCCGCACAGCAGGCGCAGGAAGAGCACGCGGCGGCGCTCGCCTCCGTCGAGGCCCGCGTCGAGGCCCTGTCGCAGGAACTCGCCGCCGCCCGGGCGCGTGCCGGCGCGCTTGAGCAACGGGCCGAGGCGCTGTCGGACCGCGCCGCCGCCGCCGCCGCGGAGGCCGAGGCCCTGCGCCGCGACCTGGCGGCGCGCACCTCGGAGCTGGCCGAGATGGAGCGGGCGCGGGCGGAGAAGGCCCAGGCGGTCGAACGGCTGCGCGGGGACCTCGAGCGGGACCGGGCCGATGCCGAGGTACTGCGGCGGCAACTCGCGGAGAAACGGCGGGAGACGACGCGCCTGTCGCAGGCGCTCGGTGCGAAGACGGACGAGTTGTCGGAGGCGAGCCGGCGGCTGGAGCAGGCTCTCGTGGAGCTTCGCCGGGTGTCCGCCGAGCGGGACGAGGTCCGGCGGCAGCTCGACGTGGCGGTCGCCGAGCGCGAGGGCGTGCGGCAACTGGCCGAGCGGGCCGAGGCCGAGGTGGAGCTGCTGCGCAAACGCCTCGCGGAGCGGGAGCGGACGCTGGCCGAGAAGATCGAAGAGGCCTCGCGGGCCCAGGGGGAGGCGGCGGCCTTGCGGGAGCGCCTGGCCGACGATCAGCGCGCCCTGCGAGCGGCGCGGGAGGCGGCGCCCGAGAGCGGCGAGCAGGGGCGGCTGCTCGCGGAGGTGGCCCACGATCGCGACCGGCTGCGGGAGGAGCTGGGCCGGCGCAACCGGGAGATCGCCGCACTCGAAGAAAAGCTGTGGGCCGCCCGCGACGACGTCCAGCGCGTGCAGCTCGAGTCGGCCCGGCTCGCGGTGCAACTCGAATCGGCGCGCGAGCGGCTGGCCCTGGCGGAGCGCGCCGAAGCGGCCAAGAGCGAGGAGGCGTCGCGCCTGGCGGCGGCCCTGCGCGAGGCGGAGCTGGCGCGCGCCGAGCTCTCCGCGACCCTGCGTGCGCGCGAGGAGACCGCGGCGCGCGACGTGCCACCGCCGGCGGGGCCGGGCGACGAGGACGTCGAGACGCTGCGGGCGAAGCTGGCGGACCTCGACGTGAAGCTGCGGGCGGCGGCCGAGGCCCGGGCGGTGGCCGAAGCGTCACGGGAGGAGGCGCAGGGGCGGCTGTCGGCGGCCCAGGCCGAGCACGCCGAACTTCGGGCGCGTTTCGAGGCGGCCTCGCGCGACCTCGCGGCGAAGACGTCCCTCGTGGCCGATCTGCGCGAGTCGGTGGAGCTGGCCCGGGCCGAACGGGCGGCGGCCGAGGCCCGGGCCGTCGCCGCGGAGGAGGAGGTCCAGCAGCTTCGGGCGGCCCTGGCGGACGCCGAGGCCGACCGGCGGTCGTTGCAGGGGCGGCTCGAGTCGGCCGCGGTGGAACGAGCCGCGCTCGAACGCAAGCTGGCCGCCCGGCCGGCGGCGGCCGGAGAGGGCGACGTGCCCGAGAAGGTGCGGCCGTACGTGACGATGCCCGTCGATCCGTCGTGGCCGGCCGAGGCGCAGGCGGCGGTGGCGGCGCTGCAGGCGGCGGTCCGGGCCGGCCTCGCGGCGGCGGAAGGGGCGTCGGCGACCGCGTCTGGTGACCGCCTCCAACGCGAGCTCGCCTACCGGGCGACGGAGCAGGAGCACATGCTCGCGCGGCTCGAGACGGCCGAGCAGCGGATCTGGGAGATGAGCGACGCGGCCGATCGGCACGCCGCCCGGCTGGCGGCGAGCCTCGCCCAGCTCGAACAGGCGAAGGAGCAACTCGACGAGACGCGGGAGGAGCTGCAGCTTACGCGCTCGATGCTGTCGGCCGCCCAGGCCCGGATCGTCGAGCAGGAGCGGTTGCTGGGGAGCGAACGGGCCAAGCTCGCGCGTGCGGGGATCGGGCCGGAGGGCTTTGCGCGGACCCCCGGGGAGGAGGGGGCCGTCGAGCGCGTCTTCTACGAGCTCAACCCGGAGCTGTCCGGCATGACGCCCATGGAGTTGCGCGACTCGGGGGAGATCGCCGTGCCGGTGCCGGTCCAAACGGATGCGTCGAGTCTGCCGGGGACGCCCGGCAGCGGGGGCGGGTTCGGCGTGGTCGTCGAGACGCTCGACGAGCCCTGGGAGGCCGACGACGAGGGCGACGACGGTTGAGGCGGGCCCGGACCGCGTGGTCGGCCGAGGGGATCGGGTGGGGGGCCTCGTCGCGGTGGCGGCGGGGCCCCGCGGGCCGACTCGAGCGACGGCCGGCCGCCGCCCCGGGGCCATGCCCGCGCGCAAGCGTCGGGGTCCGGCGAAACGCGGGCGGCCCGTCCGTCGGCCGCGTCCACGGGCCCCTTGACGGAGCCGGCGCCGGGCCCTATGGTGCCGACCCCCAAGCGAGGGTGGCGAAATTGGTAGACGCGCACGGTTCAGGTCCGTGTGGCCTCTGGCCGTGGGGGTTCGAGTCCCTTCCCTCGCACCGCGCCTCCGCGCCCCACGCGGGCCCGGGGGCGCGCGTTTTCGGGGGTGGGCTGGCATCCTGGTAGGCAACCGTGGTTGCCCCGCGCCCCACCGCCGAGCCCACACGCCCGGCCTTCGTCCTGTTCGGCGACCCGGTCGCCCACTCGCGTTCCCCGGCCATGCACGAGGCGGGGCTTGTGGCCTGGGGCCGACCGGGGGTCTACCTGGCCGTGCGTGTGTCGGCGGGTGCCTTCGCACGGGCGGTCCGCAGCGCCCGCGACCTCGGGTTTCGCGGTGCGAACGTCACGGTGCCCCACAAGCGGCGCGCCCTCGCTCTGGCCGACCGGGCCGGCGCGGAGGCCCGCCGGATCGGCGCCGCGAACGTCCTGTGTATGGGCAGCGGGGGCGTTACGGCCCACAACACGGACGGCGCGGGCTTCCTGGACGGCTTGCGGGCGCTCGGGCGGGACGCCTTCGACCGCGCGGTGGTGCTCGGCGGGGGCGGGGCCGCGCGCGCGGTCGTGGACGCCCTGGGCACCTCCGGGACGGCCGCCCGGATCGTGTGGGTGTCGCGCCGGCCCGCGGGGCTGCCGGCCTTCGAGCGCGTGCGGCCCACCGGCTGGGACGCGGTCCCCCGGGTCCTGCGGGGCGCGGACCTGCTGGTCAACGCCACCCCCGTTGGCATGGACGGCGGCCCGGCCGCCTTTCCGGCGCCGGTGGACCCCGAAGACCTCGCGCCCGGCGGCGCCGTCGTGGACCTCACCTACGGTCCCCGGCCGTCGGCGCTGCTCGAACGGGCCCGCGCCGCCGGCCGGGCCGCCCAGGACGGCCGGCCCATGCTCCTGCACCAGGCCGTGCGCGCCCAGGCCCTTTGGTGGAACGAACCCGTCCCCCCCCACGTGGTCGCCGCCATGCGCGCCGTCCTCGACGACGCCCGCTAGCCTCGCGTCCCCTGTGGGCTTGTCGTGCACCCATGGCCCCGCGCCCCCTTGGCGTTGGAGGCGGGTTCGAGCGAAGGAGGCGCGGCATGGCCTGGTCGCTCGGGCCGGGCCGGCTGCGGCTGCGGCCGCGCAGGCGCACGAAAAAGCCCCCGACCGCGGCGCGTGCGGCCGTGGTCGGGGGGGAGGATGGGAGACGGTCTCCCGCGTGACGGGCTACGGGCGCACCTTTGCGATCCACAGATCGGACGTGTCGACCCCGACCTCCTTTCGGCCGACGACGACGAAGTTCCCGTTGTCCCACGTGAGGTAGGCGACGTCCTGTCCCTCGTCCGTGCCACTTGTGGGCCCGTCAAAGAGCTGCGTCCACAAGACGTTGTCGCTCGCGTTACGCCGTTGGACGAGGATGTCGAACGAGGTGGCATTGGTGCCTTCTCCGCCCGCGACGACGTAGTCCCCGTTCGGTGTGAGGGCGAGCCCCAGGCCCATGTCGCCCAGCATGTCGGTGCCGTCGTACGTGACGGAGGCCATCTGGGTTCCACTCGACAGATCGTACGTCCCGATCCACACGTCGGACGGCAATCCGACCTCGCCGACCACCCGGACGTAGTTCGGGTCTTGCCCGGTGTAGATGCCGACGTCCCAGGCCGTTGCCGAGCCACCGAGGGAGGGCGTGACGGCCCAGATGGGAGGGGTCATCGGGCTGTGCGCCTGGACCCAGACATTCCCGTTGCCATCGTTGCCGGCGACGACCAAGATGTTGGTGTTGAAGACGTCGCATGCAGCTGCGTGCAGCGCGTCATCACCACCGCCGACATCATACATTTCAGGAACCCCGTACATCATCCCAGTCAGGGCATCGAAGTAGGCGAGGACACCGTCGTAGCCCACCGCACCATTTTCCGCCCGGCCGACGACGACAAGAACGTCCAGACAGTCTGCAACGGCGTAGCCCTCGACATTGGCCGTGCCGAGGCTCACCGTGTTGCTCCACGATACCGTTCCGTTGTCCGCATCGTAGTTGTACACCACGAGATCGTGCTCGGTGCTGCCAGGGCTGAAGCTGGTGCCCACCACGGCGATCGTCTGAGTGATGTTCACGTAGGTGACCCCGCGGAACCAAAGATCGCCATTCGGATTTGGAACGGTCTGGCTCCACTGGAGGTTCAGGTTGCTGTCGTAGCGGGCGATCCAACCCTGCCGCGTGGTCGGGTTGCCCGAGGTGACCTGGCCGACGACGACGATGTCGCCCGATCCATCCTGTAGTTCTGCGACCCCGTAGGCGAGGTCCCCGTCGCCTACGTCCACGGTCGTCTCGACGATGATCGAGCCGGACGGCTGGCAGTCGGCGTTGCAGCCGTCGCTGTTGGTCGTGTTCCCGTCGTCGCAGGCCTCCTGACCTTGCCAGACGAAGCCGTCGCCGCAGGTGGCCGGAATGCAGGTCGCCAGGCAGGCGTCGGTGTTGTCCTGGTTGCCGTCGTCGCACCCTTCCCAGGCGGCCTTGATGCCGTCGCCGCAGACGGCGAGGGTGCAGTTGTTCGTGCAGGCGTCGGTGTCGTCCTGGTTGCCGTCGTCGCAGGCCTCGCCCTGCTGTACGATGCCGTCGCCGCAGGTGGGGAGGGTGCAGGCGTTCGTGCAGTTGTCGTCGTTGACGTCGTTGCCGTCGTCACACGCCTCGACGCCGGCCTGCACGAACCCGTCGCCGCAGGAAGCCGCCACGCAGGTGGACAGGCAGTCGTCGGTTTCGTCCATGTTGCCGTCGTCACATTCTTCGGTCCCCTCGACGACGCCGTTGCCGCAGGTGGGCAAGGCGCAGTCGTTGGTGCACATGTCGGCGTTGCTCTGGTTGCCGTCGTCGCAGGCCTCGCCCTGCTGTACGATGCCGTCGCCGCACACGGGGTTCGTGCACATGTTCGTGCAGTTGTCGTCGTTGACGTCGTTGCCGTCGTCACACTCCTCGACCCCCGCTTGGACCACGTTGTCCCCGCAGGTGGCGGTCAGACAGGTGGACAGGCAGGCGT
>Ga0256839_1006307_pt1 | contig 10477 bp, 8 predicted proteins | sample 354166metaG_FD_185968 | JGI IMG/M metagenome (GOLD analysis project Ga0256839, IMG submission 185968) | Hydrothermal vent microbial communities from Mid Atlantic Ridge, Atlantic Ocean - 354-166 | ecosystem: Environmental > Aquatic > Marine > Hydrothermal vents | place: Atlantic Ocean: Mid... | reverse complement strand
GCCAGCGATAGAAGTGATATTGCACGGTGGTGAAAGGCGGAAAGTCCTTCGGCAGCAGGGCCCACTGACACCCCGTGGCAGCAATGTAGAGGACGGCATTGAAAATCTCGCGCATCGGCCATTTGCAGGGACGGCCAACCTTCGAGGTGCGCGTAAGGAACGGTTCGATCAATGCCCATTCCGCGTCCGTGCAATCGCTTGCATGGCGCAAAGCCTCTTCGGTCATATTGCGGCCGAGTGATTTCAGTCCATGGCATCGTGATCCCCTCCGAATCGTCCATCCAAAGGGAATCACAAGGGGCTGAAATCACTCAACTTTAATTTTCGGTTGGGCTCTCAGCTGAATCTGTGTCCACAACGGAAATGCCAAATGGCATGATTTTTCAAACTTCCATCCATTGCGCCTTGTATGGAGAAGAGCAACTGGGTGGCGCAATTGCCACGGCGGCATTTCAGAAACTGCCATTGGCTCAACGTGGCTGGTGGATGACATAAAAAGCACGCCCTCATTAACATATCGCAGGAGGCATGTTAAAGAAATCCATATTTGCTAACGAATCGAGCCGGACATGTTAAAACCGTCATAACGAATTGCCACCCCTGCCGCCACCGGTGGAGCTGGAAACCCTGCCCGTCATGCGGGCATTGGGCAGCGCCAGCCGTGCCTTGGCGGAATTGAAGGGAAGGGCCGCTACCATTCCCAATCCGGGCATTCTGATCGACACGCTGTCGCTGCAGGAGGCCAGGGCCAGCTTGGAGATCGAAAACATCGTAACCCCCCAGGACGAGCTGTATCAGGCCGATCTCTTCCCGCAGGGGCCAACCTCACCCGCGGCAAAGGAAGTGGCGCGCTATCGCGATGCCATGAAGCTCGGTTTTCGTATGCTGCGCGAATCCGGCGGTCTCATCACGAACCGCATGCTCATCTCCCTGTTCCAGTTGTTGATGGAGCGCGAGGAGGGCTTTCGCACGACGCCGGGCACGGCGCTGCGCAATGATCAGACCGGAGAGATCGTTTGCGTGCCGCCGCAGGACGGGCGGGAAGTTGCCCGGCACATGGCCGCGCTGGATCCGTTGCTGAAGATGGCCATCATTCACCACCAGTTCGAGAGCATTCATCCCTTTGCCGATGGTAATGGCCGCATAGGGCGGATGCTGAATGTGCTCTACCTGGTGCATGCCGGGCTGCTGGATGCCCCCATTCTCTATCTCAGCCGCCACATCACGCGGCACAAGGGGGATTATTATCGCCTGTTGCAGGCGGTGCGCACCGATGGCGCCTGGGAGGAATGGCTGCTGTTCATGCTGACCGCCGTGGAGCGGACATCAAAGACGACGCTGGGCCTGGTGGAGCGTATTGGCGATCAGATGCGCGCCATGAAGCACCGCATGCGCGATGAAGTGCCGAAGCTCTACTCGCAGGAGCTTCTCAACAATCTGTTCCGCCCCCCTACACGCGCATTGCTTTTGTGCAGGTCGACCTTGGCATTACCCGCCAGACGGCGGCCAAATACCTCGACGAGCTGGCCCAACGCGGCTTCCTGCGCAAGGTGCGCGCCGGACGCAGCAATTATTACGTCAACACGGAGCTGGTGGCGCTGTTCCTTGGCGTCTCGGGTGGGGAGGCGTAGGGGAGAGAGGACTACATGCACCATCCGGGTTTCAGAAAATACCTTGGCTTGAAAACGCTGCTGTCGCTTCTCTTGAGTCAGCTCAACGTAATACCACAATCTCGTTCCGCAAAGGCGGTGCACTTCAGTCTTGCATGCAACCCACTCGCCAGTTTCCGGAATTTTCTCATAGCGCAGATACGGCATGCAAATGAACTACGCTCATTCCATTCCCGGCCTTCACGAAAAGCATTGGGAACCACTGTGTGATCACTTGCGGCAGGTGGGGCGCCGTGCTGCTCTGCATGCTCGCGATCTCGATGCCGAAATCCTGGCGCAGATCGCCGGGCTGTTGCATGACCTGGGCAAGGCCAAGCCAGCCTTTCAGGCCTATCTGCGTGGTGAACGCAACTCTGAACCGCATAGTGGTGAGGGCGCGCGTCATGCCCAGGAACATTATGGCGAGTGGGGCAGGCTCCTTGCCTATTGCATCGCCGGGCATCATGCCGGGCTGCCCAATGGCTCCCACAGCAATGAGAGAAACGTGCGTCCTGCAACGCCGCTGGATGAGCGCCTGAAGCAGGCAGAAGGATTGAGCCTCCCCGAGGGTATCATTCTGCCGGAGCCGGAAGGGATACCTGCGCCGCTGGCTGGTCTTCCTGCCGATGACATGGCGAACTTCCGCCTGCATTTTTTCACCCGTATGCTTTTCTCCGCGCTGGTGGATGCCGACTTCCTGGAAACGGAGGCCTTCTACGATCGTGCAGCAGGACGCGAGAGAGAGCGGGGCTGGAATGGATCTCTGAAGAAACTGGCATCCGCTCTGGATGCGTATTTGCAGGCATTCGCTCCTCCAAAGGAGCGTATCAACAGGCTGCGCGCCGAAATCCTGCATCATGTGCGGGCCAAGGCGGCAGAGCGGCCCGGACTGTTTCGCCTTACCGTTCCCACCGGTGGCGGCAAGACGCTGACTTCACTGGCCTTTGCGCTGGATCATGCCATCAGGCACGGAATGGAACGGGTTGTTTATGTCATCCCCTATACATCCATCGTCGAACAGACGGCAGAGGTCTTTCGTAAAGCCCTGAGAGACAGGGATGCCGTTCTGGAACATCATTCCAGTTTCGACTGGAACGCCCTTGACGACAACCTGGAGGCAGAGCGCCTGAAGCTGGCCGCGCAGAACTGGGATCGCCCCGTCATCGTAACTACCGCCGTGCAGTTCTTCGAAAGCCTGTATGCCAACCGCCCCTCGAAGTGCCGCAAGCTGCACCGCCTGGCGCGCTCGGTCATCATCCTGGATGAAGCACAAACGTTACCCTTGAAACTCTTGCGCCCCTGTCTTGCAGCCCTGAAGGAGCTTGCCCGCGGTTACGGCTCTTCCGTGGTGTTCTGCACTGCAACCCAGCCCGCCCTGCTGAAAGGTTCCGCCAGCGAGGGGGGCGATGGCTTCCCGGCTCCTGAAGGATTGCCGCCCGAGGAAACACGCGAGCTGGCGCCTGATCCGCCACGCTATTACGAGGCCTTTCGCAGGGTCGAGGTGGTCGATGCCGGCTCTCTCGATGACACCGAACTGGCGGAAAGGCTGCTGGCCCGGCGCCAGGTGCTGGTCATCGTCAACAGCACTGAGCATGCCCGCTGTCTGTTCGAGCGCCTGCACCGTGAAGCAGCTGATGGCGAGACACTGCACCTTTCCACCCGCATGACGGCGGCGCACCGCCGCTCCGTGTTGCTGCGGGTTCGTCAACTGTTGAAGGACAAGCAGCCACTGCGGCTGGTTGCCACCTCGCTCATCGAGGCCGGCGTGGACGTGGACTTCCCCGAGGTCTGGCGAGAGATCGCAGGGCTTGATTCCATTGCCCAGGCCGCGGGGCGCTGCAATCGCGAGGGAAAGTGCGAGCAGGCGCAGACATTCATCTTCCGCACCACCGAGGAATTCGCCATCCCGCCGGATATCAGGCAGTTTGCCACGATCACGGAGCAGGTGCTGGAAAAACACGCCGACGACCCGCTTTCACTCGAAGCCGTGCGCGCCTACTTCCGCCAGCTCATCTGGAACCGTGGCCCGGAAGCGCTGGATGCAGTGAAAACAGGGCGATACACTGGCATCCTGAAAGCATTGGCAGAGGCTGGTTCGCTCAATTTTCCCTTTGCCGACATCGCCGCTGCCTTTCGCATGATCGACGGCGGTGCGCCGCTGGTCATCACCGGCGGAGACTGGGGGCTTGCCCCGGAGGATGAGCAGCGCCTGCGCCATGTTCCGCATGCGGGCGCCATTGCCCGGGAATTGCAGCGCTGCCAGGTGCAGGTTCCACCCAGGCGCCGCCGGGAGCTGCTGGCTGCAGGAGCTGCCGAAGTCTGGCGCGAGGATGAGTTCGGCGAGCAATTTGTTTTCCTGCGCAATGAAAGATTGTATGATGCGCACACGGGGTTGCTGTTCGACAATCCACACGACCTGGGGGAGATGGTATTTTGAGCAAGGGTATCCGGCTCCATGTCTGGGGGGAATATGCCTGTTTCACCCGCCCCGAAATGAAGGTGGAGCGCGTCTCCTATGACGTCATCACGCCCTCGGCGGCGCGCGGCATTCTGGAGGCCATTCACTGGAAGCCCGCCATTCGCTGGTTGATAGACCGCATCCACGTGCTCAGGCCCATTCGTTTCGAGACCATTCGCACCAACGAGGTGGGCAGCAAGATCCCCGCCGGCAAGGTGAAGACGGCGATGAAAAAGGGCAGCACGCAGGGACTGGCCATCGCCGTGGATGATGACCGCCAGCAGCGCGCCACGCTGGCCTTGCGCGATGTTGCCTACGTCATCGAGGCGCATTTCGAAATGACGGAGAAGGCCGGGGACGACACCCCTGGCAAGCACCTGGACATGTTCCGCCGGCGCGCCCTGAAGGGCCAGTGTTTTCACAGGCCGGCCCTGGGGCTGCGCCAGTTCGTGGCGGATTTCGCGCTGGTGGACGAGATTCCACCTTCCACGCTGCCGGAAGACCAGAAAAACTGCGACCTGGGCTGGATGCTCTACGACATCGACTATGCGAACGACCGTCGCCCCATGTTCTTCCGCGCCGTGCTGGAAAACGGCGTGCTGGACGTGGAACGCGCGCGCCGGGAGGGGCTGGTGCGATGACCATTCTCAGCGAGCTTGCCCGCCTCTACGAGCGTCTTGCGAAGGAAGGCAAGGCACCACCCAGGGGCTACTCCTTCGAGAAGATTGGCGGTGCGGTGGAGCTGGATGCCGACGGAAATGTGCTGGCCATTCACGACCTGCGCACACCCGATGACAAGGGCAAGCTGCAGCCGAGGATCATGGCCGTGCCCGAAGGCGGCACCAGAACCTCGGGCATCAAGCCCAACACGCTGTGGGACAAGACTGCCTACGCGCTTGGGATAACTGTTCGCAAGGACAGTCGCAAGAAGCCGCTGCTGGATGAGGCAGGAAAACCTCAGCCGGAAACTGAAGGACGCGTTCGCGACGAGCACGCCGCTTTTGTCCGAAATCATGAAGAGCTGCTTGCAGACGCGCGGGACGAGGGGCTGGTTGCATTGCTCGCCTTTGTGCGCAGTTGGCGACCGGAAATGTTTGCCGAGCGCAACTTTGATCCGGAGTTGCTGGATCAGAACTTCGTGTTTCGCCTGTCCGGCGATGCCCACGGGGACGGCACGCCTCGCTACATCCACGAGCGTCCTGCCGCCCGCACTCTGATCGCCGAACACGATGAAGAATCTGGTGCGCAAGGCCTCTGCCTGATCACCGGCCAAAAAGCACCTGCTGTCCGCTTGCATCCCATGATACGCGGCGTTCAGGGTGCGCAAAGCTCTGGTGCGGCCATCGTTACATTCAATCTCGATGCCTTTACCAGCCACGGCAAGGAACAGGGAGAAAATGCCCCGGTATCGGAAGAGGCTGCCTTTGCCTATGGCGCGGCGCTCAATGCGTTGCTGGCGCGCGGGTCAGGGCGCACTGTCCGCATCGGAGATGCCACGGTGGTTTTCTGGGCCGAGACACCCGAGACAGGCAAGGCCGCAACCATCGAGGAATTGATGCGGGGTGCACTCGCCCCCGACGAAAAAACCGAAACGGAGAAGCTGGCATCCTTGCTGGCAGATATCGCCGCGGGCCGTGCTTCCACGCCGGAATTCGACCCGTCCACCCGCATCTTCATCCTTGGCCTGGCGCCCAATGCGGCGCGTCTTGCGGTGCGCTTCTGGCGGCCCGGCACGCTGGGGGACTTTGCCCGCAATGTTGCCCGTTTCTGGAAGGATCTGGCTCAGGATCCTCCGGCGTGGAAGGGCGCGCCCCCCGCATGGTCCCTGCTGTATGAAGTGGCCATGCAACGCAAGGCGGAGAACATTCCACCCCGCCTTGGTGGAGACCTGATACGCGCGGTGCTCACCGGCGCACCTTATCCACGCACCCTGCTTTCCGGCGTCATTACCCGCATCCGGGCCGATCATGACATCAACGCACGCCGCGTGGCCATCATCGCCGCCGTGCTGCGGCGCAACTTCAAGGAGGACATCCCCATGTCGCTGGATCGTTCAAATCCCGACCCGGCCTACCGGCTGGGGCGCCTGTTCGCCGTGCTGGAAAACATCCAGGAGGCAGCATTGCCCGGCCTGAACGCCACCATCAAGGATCGCTACTTCGCCGCCGCCATGGCCACGCCGGCGCGCATCTTTCCGTTGCTGGTCAAGAATGCCTTTCACCATCTCTCCAATCTGCGCAAGAGCGACAAGGGCGGGCTTGCCCACTGGTTCGAATCCGAGATGGGAGAGATATGGGCTGATCTCGAACCCCGCCTGCCACGCAGCCTGAACCTGGAGGCGCAAGGCCGCTTCGTTGCCGGCTATTACCACCAGCGCTGGGCAAGGCAAAACGAGGCCAATGCCACCGATGCAACCAAAAGCGAAGGAGCTGCCGCATGACCACCGTCGAGAACCGCTACGATTTCGTCCTGTTCTTCGATGTCCAGAACGGCAACCCCAATGGCGACCCGGACGCCGGCAACCTGCCGCGGATGGACCCGGAAACCAATCACGGCCTCGTTTCCGACGTGAGCCTGAAGCGCAAGGTGCGCAACTTCGTGGCGGAAGCCATGCAGGGCGAGCCGGGGCACGAGATCTACATGGCGGAAAAAGCCGTGCTGAACCGCCAGCATGCGCGCGCTTACGAGGCGCTGGGCATAAAGCCCAACTCCAAGAAGCTGCCCAAGGAGGAAGAAAAGGCGCGGCAGATCACCGAATGGATGTGCCGAAACTTTTATGACATTCGCGCATTCGGCGCGGTCATGACCACGGATGTCAATGCCGGGCAGGTGCGGGGGCCGGTGCAGATGACCTTTGCCCGCTCGGTGGAGCCGATTCTACCGCTGGAGATTTCCATCACCCGTTCTTCCGTTACCAACGAGAAGGACGTGGACAAGGAACGCACCATGGGCCGCAAACACATCGTGCCCTACGGGCTTTATCGAGCCCATGGTTTTGTCAATGCGCCACTGGCCGCGCGCACCGGCTTTTCCGAGGATGACCTGAAGCTGCTGTGGGAGGCCCTGTGCAACATGTTCGAGCTGGATCGTTCTGCCGCGCGGGGAGAAATGGCCACCCGCAAGCTGATCATCTTCCGCCATGACAGCAAGCTGGGCAATGCCCACGCCCATGAGCTGTTCGAGCGCGTGAAGGTATTGCGTTGCCATGATGGCGAGTGCCTGCCGGCGGGCGACAGCCGCACGCACAACTGGCCTCCGGCACGCAGCTTTGCCGATTACCGCATCGAGATCGACCGGGAAAGCCTGCCCGAGGGAGTCTCCATTCTTGATCTTTGCGGATGAAACGAGCGTCCCCATTTCGGCCCTGCAGCATTGGCTGTATTGCCCGCGGCAGTGCGCGTTGATCCATGTAGAAAGGCTGTGGGCGGAAAACCGCTTCACCGCTGAAGGGCGCATTCTGCACAAGCGTGCTGATGCAGGTGGTGGCGAGCGGCGCAAGAGCGTGAAAATCCTGCACGGGGTGGAAATTGCCAGCAGACAGCACGGATTGCACGGCACTGCCGATGTGGTGGAGCTGCACGGGCAACCCCCCGTTCCCTTTCCCGTGGAATACAAGCGTGGGCGGCCAAAGACGCACCGCGCGGACGAGGTGCAGTTGTGCGCCCAGGCTCTGTGCCTGGAAGAGATGTTCTCCTGCCGGATTGATGAAGGCGCGCTGTTCTACGGCAAGACGCGCCACCGCAAGCAGGTTGTTTTTGATGGTGAATTGCGGGAGCTGACCTGTGCCACTGCACGCGACGTGCGCCGCATGATCGAAACCGGCCATCTGCCCCCGCCGCGGTATGAGAAACGCCGTTGTGATGCCTGTTCACTGCAGGAGCTTTGCCTGCCCAAGGCGCGCCGCAACCCTGCCGCCTGGCTCAAGCGGGTCATCATTTCCGACACGCAGCCCACATGAAGAAGGTTCTGAACACGCTTTACGTAACGTCCGAGAAGGCCTGGCTGCACAAGGACGGGCGCAATGTCGTGGTGCGCATCGATGGGGTGGAGCGTGGCCGCGCCCCTGCCCATCTGCTTGGACAGATCGTATGCTTCGGCCATGTCGGCATATCGCCCGCGCTGATGCATTTCTGTGCCGAAGAGGGCATCAGCATCACCTTTCTCACGATGCACGGGCGCTACCTGGCGCGCGTGGAGGGGGCGCAGACGGGCAATGTGATGCTGCGTCGCGCACAACACGAGGCAACGAGGCGAGAAGCTGCCGCGCTCCCTGTTGCCCGCGCCATCATTGCCGCCAAGCTGGCCAACCAGCGCAATGTCCTGCGTCGCGCCATGAGAGATCACGGCAGCAGCATGTCATCCGACGCATGCTCGCATCTGGATGCCGTGCAGCAGCGTCTGGCACGCGCTGCCAGGCAAGCGCTGGAGATACAGGGTCTCGACGCTCTTCGCGGGCTGGAAGGAGAGATGGGCGCTGCGTGGTGGCGCACATTTCCTCATCTTCTTCGCAACCCTGATTTCCGCTTTTGCGAACGCAATCGTCGTCCACCGCGTGATCCGGTCAATGCCGTGCTGTCCCTGCTCTACACCCTTCTGGCATCCGACTGCCGGGCGGCGGCGGAAACACATGGGCTGGACCCGCAAATGGGCTTCCTGCACCGCGATCGCCCGGGGCGTGCCAGCCTGGCCCTTGACCTCATGGAGGAGTTTCGCGCCCCACTGGCGGACAGGCTGACGCTTTCCCTGTTCAATCGCCGCCAACTTCAACGGAAAGATTTCCGCAAGCAGGAGACCGGAGCCGTGCTCCTGACCGATGATGCGCGCGCCAGGGTGCTCTCGGCCTGGCAGGAACGCAAGCGCCGGGTCTTGCGGCATGCATTTCTTGATGAGCGGGTTCCTGCCGGGTTGCTTCCGCAATTGCAGGCGCAACTGCTCGCACGTTACCTGCGTGGTGATCTTGATGCCTATCCTCCATATATCTGGAGATGACTGATGATGGTGCTGATAACGTATGACGTGAATACGACCACCAGCGACGGAAAACGTCGCCTGCGTCAAATCGGCAAGGCCTGCCTGGACTATGGCCAGAGAGTGCAATACTCGGTTTTCGAATGCGAGGTCAGCCCTGCGCAATGGACGCAGCTCCGTTCCCGCTTATGCGAGATCATTGACCCTGAAACGGACAGCCTGCGCTTTTACATGCTTGGTGCGAACTGGCGGCGACGGGTGGAACATGTTGGAGCCAGGCCACCGAAAGACTTCGATGCTCCACTGATTTTCTGACCGCTGCGAACCTGGAGTTGCCACCAAAAACCGGGCAGGTTCGCAATGCATGCAAGTGCTTGGACGAGAGAGGAATCTAGCTCGTTCTCCATTCATGCCAAGCCCCCCCACCCAACAATTCTGCCCCGTTCGCTGCCTCTTGAATATTTGCCCTTCAAAATCAATGTGCTAATTGAAAGGGGTTCGCCCCCACACGGGGGCGCGGATTGAAACCAGGAATAGCCTGGCACGGCGATCAAGGTGTTTCTCGTTCGCCCCCACACGGGGGCGCGGATTGAAACTGGGGATGAAGGCATCACGCATCGTGCATTGATGCGGTTCGCCCCCACACGGGGGCGCGGATTGAAACGCCCTGCTGGTGCGCGAGCGCGGCCAGAACTCTCGTTCGCCCCCACACGGGGGCGCGGATTGAAACTTGCTCATGATCACGTCCTCCAATTTGCCGATGCGGTTCGCCCCCACACGGGGGCGCGGATTGAAACACGAATGCCAGCCAGGTGGGGCAGAACGAATTCAAGTTCGCCCCCACACGGGGGCGCGGATTGAAACACCACCGTGGCCGGATACGGCCCCGGCCACACCTGGTTCGCCCCCACACGGGGGCGCGGATTGAAACTGCGTCATCGTGTTGCGGCCCTCGATGCGGTGCGTTCGCCCCCACACGGGGGCGCGGATTGAAACCGCTCAACACGCCGGTGTTGCTGCAGCGGGCATCGTTCGCCCCCACACGGGGGCGCGGATTGAAACGCCAGCGTGCGCCTGCGCGGCGTGGACACGCCGGAGTTCGCCCCCACACGGGGGCGCGGATTGAAACACTCCATCAACCCCGGCGATCTCGTCATCGGCACGCTGTTCGCCCCCACACGGGGGCGCGGATTGAAACAGCTCCTGCACCTTGCGCTGCGCCACCGCCAGCGTTCGCCCCCACACGGGGGCGCGGATTGAAACAGGTTCGAGAGCGTATAGCCACTCAATTTCGCCAGAGGTTCGCCCCCACACGGGGGCGCGGATTGAAACAAGCCGGCCACTCCATACAAATGATCACCCCGTGTTCGCCCCCACACGGGGGCGCGGATTGAAACAGCTG
>Ga0256839_1006306_pt1 | contig 10477 bp, 12 predicted proteins | sample 354166metaG_FD_185968 | JGI IMG/M metagenome (GOLD analysis project Ga0256839, IMG submission 185968) | Hydrothermal vent microbial communities from Mid Atlantic Ridge, Atlantic Ocean - 354-166 | ecosystem: Environmental > Aquatic > Marine > Hydrothermal vents | place: Atlantic Ocean: Mid... | reverse complement strand
CCGACAAGATGGGCTCGCCAGAATGGTCGAACTCGAATCTCTCGATGCGAAGCCGAGGGCTCTCCGCAACCGCTGCCGCGCCAGGCTCCGCTGCAGCGACCAGGAAAAGGCAGCCGGCTGTGAGGGCAGCGACTCGCCGCATCTCGACCCCTTCCTCTCACGCCTCTGCCCACCATGCCAAAAAAAACGGCTGTCAAGCCCTTTCCTCAGGTGCTCACGCTCGGAGCCGGGCGGCCAGAGCTCGCAAGGCTCGGGCCCGGTGGGAGATGGCGTGCTTCTCCTCGGCCGTCATCTCGGCGAGGGTGCGTCCTCCCACCTCGAAGATCGGGTCGTACCCGAACCCGGCGTCACCGCGGGGCTCGGTGGTGATGGAACCCTCCAGGACGCCCTCCGCGGTGACGACCTCCCCGTCCGGAGTGACCAGTGCCACCACCGTCACGAATCGTGCCCGCCGATCCTCGACACCCTCCAGGTCCCGCAGCAGCCTGGCCACGTTGTCGGCGTATGTTGCATCCTCCCCTGCGTACCGAGCCGTCCGCACCCCGGGAGCGCCTCCGAGGGCTGCGACCTCCAGGCCGGTGTCGTCGGCAAGCGCCGCGACCCCCGTCGTCTCCGCCACCGTTCTCGCCTTGAGGACCGCGTTCTCCTCCAACGTCGTCCCCGTCTCCTCCACGTCGGGCCAGTCCAGACCCCGCACGACCTCGGTCACCCCGAGCCCGGCCAGCACCTCCTCCACCTCCCGGACCTTGTCCGGGTTCTTCGAAGCGACCACCACGCTGCTCGGCTTCATCCGAAGGTCGCCCTCCGCTGAGCGTCCACCAGCTCGGCGATGCCCCCCTCCGCCAGGTCGAGCATCTCGTCGAGCTCGGGCCGGCTGAAGGGTGCGGTCTCGGCGGTTCCCTGGATCTCCACCAGGCCGCCGGACCCGGCCATGACCACGTTCAGATCCACCTGGGCGGCGACGTCGTCGGTGTAGTCGAGGTCCAGGAGCACCTGGCCGTCCACGACCCCCACCGACACCCCGGCGACCTGATCGACGATCGGGTTCGTACGCATCGACCCGCCCTGCACGGCGGCGACGCATGCGTACCAGAGGGCCACCCAGGCCCCGGTGACCGCGGCGGTGCGGGTCCCCCCGTCGGCTTGGAGCACGTCGCAGTCGACCCGCACCATCACCTCCCCCATCGCCTCCAGGTCGGTGACCGCTCGAAGGGACCGTCCGATCAGCCGGGAGATCTCCTGGGCCCTCCCCTTCGTGTAGGCGTCCCGGCGGATCCGCTCGCCGCTCGACCCGGGCAGCATCCCGTACTCGGCCGTCACCCAGCCTCGACCCGTCTCCCGCATCCAGCGGGGCACCTCCTGTTCGACCACCGCGGTGCACAGCACCCTGGTCCGCCCCATCTCGATCAACACCGAGCCCGGGGTCATCTCCGTGTAGCCGACGTGGATCTTCACCGGCCGGAGCTCGTCGGCGGGTCGCTCCCTCGTCATCGTCCCTCCCTCACACCTTGTGGGTCGTTCGTGGTACCGCCAACGCCACTTCCCTCCCGAACGTCGCCTCCGCCTCCTCCACCGACCGTGCAGGATCGAGGTGGGGTGGAACGTGGGTGAGCATGAGACGTCTCGCACCGACCTCCCGGGCGATCCTCCCCGCCTCGGCGGCACGCAGGTGGTGGGGGTAATCGGCGGCGGCGTCGGTCTGGTAGGTCGCCTCGCAGAGGAACAGATCGGCGTCGGCGGCGACCTCCATCCAGTCTCCCGCCGGGCCGGTGTCGGCCGAGTAGGCAAGGGTACGGGCTCCGTCGCACCACCGGGAGGCGACGGTGGGGACCGAATGGTCCGTCTCGAAGAAGGCGACCTCGAGTCCGCCGATCGTCTCCCGGTCCCCGCCTTCCACCGGCCGGGGTGTGAACACGTCGAAGAACGGATGGTCGGTCCCCGCCCCGAGGAACGAGACGAGGGCATCGATCACCGACGCCGGCGCCACGAGGGGAACACCCCGGCGGGGTTCGGGCCGGTACGCCCAGGCGTGGAAGGCGGCGAGGACGTCCACGCAGTGGTCGACATGCCGGTGCGAAAGCACGACGGCGGTCACCTCGTCGGGGGAGAGATGCAGACCGAGCGCAGAGAAGGTCCCCGAACCGGCGTCGCACCACACCCGGGTCGACCCTGCTGCGATGAGGAACCCGGAGGAGGGACGGCCGGGCGCCGGGTACGACCCGCTGGAGCCGAGGACGGTCACCTGCATCGTCCGGCGAGTCTACGGGTCACGGCGCCAGCCGCTCCAGGACCCAGGCGTCGCCGACCCGGCGGTACCGAAAGCGGTCGTGGAGTCGATCCTCACGGCCCTGCCAGAACTCGATCGTCTCGGGGACGACCCGATACCCACCCCAGTGCTCGGGACGTGGAACGTCACCGTCGGGATGTTCGGCCCAGAGCTCGGCGACTCGCCGCTCCAGCCAGGCCCGGTCGGGGATCACCTCGCTCTGGGGCGAGGCGGCCGCACCGATCCGGGCGCCCGCAGGCCTGGTGGCGAAGTACGCGTCGGATTCGGCGTCGCCCACCTCGAATGCCGTCCCCTCGATCCGGAGCTGACGGTGGATCTTCGGCCAGACGAAGGTCAGCGCCACCGCCGGGTTCTGGCGGATCTCCCGACCTTTCCTGCTCCGCTTGTTGGTGAAGAAGACGAATCCCTCCTGGTCGTAGCCCTTGAGCAGCACCGCCCGCGCCGAGGGCCTGCCCTCCGGCCCGACGGTCGACAGGACCATGGCGGTCGGTTCGTCGACACCGGCGGCGACGGCGGCGTCCAGCCAGCGTTCGAATTCGACGATCGGGTCGGCCGCCAGGTCGCGGCGGGACAGCGGCATGCGGGGTGTGGTCATCGCGCCCCCACGTTAGAGAGCACGATCACAGTCGCTTCGCCACCTCCTCCAACATGACCTCGGTGGCGCCGCCGCCGATGGAATGGATGCGAGCATCCCGGTACATCCGTTCGATGGCCGTCTCCGCGATGTACCCGATCCCACCGTGGAACTGGACGCAGTCGTAGAGCACCCGGTTGACCAGCTCCCCCAGGTAGGCCTTGGCCATCGACATCTCACGGGTCGCGTCGATGCCCTGCTCCATCAGCCACCCGGCGTGGTAGAGAAGCTGGCGCCCCGCCTCCACCTCGGCGGCGCGGGTCGCCAGTCGCTGACGGATCGCCTGTTTGGACCAGAGGGGCTCCCCGAAGGCCTTCCGCTCCTTCGTGTAGGCGACGGTCAGCTCGAGCGCCTTCGTGGACTCGCCCACCGCCATGCCGCCGAGCACCAGCCGCTCGTTCTGGAAGTTGCGCATGATGGCGTAGAAGCCCTTGTCCAGCTCCCCGATGAGATGGTCGGCCGGGACCCAGACGTCGTCGAAGACCAGCTCGGCGGTGTCCGACGACTTCCAGCCCATCTTCGGTAGGGCTCGGCCGACGTCGAAGCCTTCGGTTCCCCGTTCGACGGCGAAGATCGAGATCCCTCGCGAGGGTTTGGCCTCCGGGTTGGTACGGGCGGCGACGAACACGAGGTCGGCGTTCACGCCGTTGGTGATGAACATCTTGGTGCCCGAGATGCGAAAACCCTCCCCGTCGGCCACCGCCTTCGTCCGGATCGCCGCCACGTCGGAGCCCGCGTCCGGCTCGGTGATGGCGATGGCGGCGATGATCTCCCCCGAGACCATCGCCGGGAGCCATCTCCGCTTCTGATCGCCGGACCCGTAGTTGAGGAGGTACGGCATCGCCAGGTCGGTGTGCACGAGCGCGGTGATGGAGAAGCCGCCGAACGTCGACCGCCCCAGCTCCTCGGCGAAGACGAGGGAGGCGAGAGGACCCATCCCGACCCCCCCGTACTCCTCCGGAACCCGGAGACCGAAGAACCCGATCTCCCCCATCTCGATGAGGATCTCCCTGGGCACCCGGCCCTCGACCTCCCACGCTTCGGCGGAGGGGACGACCCGCTCCTCCACGTAGCGGCGGGTCTGGGCACGGACGGCGGCCAGGTCCTCGTTCTCGTAGACGATCATCGGGCTCGCATGGTAGAGGCCCGGCCCCGGGGTCAGCCCTTCACCACGCCGACGGGCCGCAGCCGCGCCACGGGCCGGGCCAGCCCGGCGAGGCGGCAGGTCTCGACGACGGCGTCGACGTCCTTGTAGGCATAGGGCGCCTCTTCGGACAGCAGCTTGGTGGAGCCCGGCCGAACACTGATCCCTCGGGCCTCGAGCTCGTCGCGAACCTCTCGGCCGGGGCTCACCTTCAACGCCCGTTTGCGACTCATCAGCCGCCCTGCACCGTGGGCTGCCGATCGGAACGCGGGGTTGTCGGGCTGACCCGCCAAGACCCAGGACGCCGTACCCATGGATCCGGGGATCAACACCGGTTGGCCGACCGGCCGCAGGTCGGCGGGGAGGTCGGGATGTCCCGGCGGCAACGCCCGGGTGGCACCTTTGCGATGGACACAGACGAGACGTTCGGCGCCGTCGACGACGTGGCGTTCCAGCTTGGCGAGGTTGTGGGCGACGTCGTAGACGAGCTTCATCCCCGTCGCCTCCGGATCGACTCCGAGGGCCTTGGCCACGGCCTCCCGGGCGGCATGGGCGAGGATGTGCCGGTTCGCCCAGGCGAAGTTCGCCGAGGTGTTCATGGCGCTCAGGTACCGCTCCCCCTCCGGCGACCGGACGGGGACGCAGGCGAGTTGCCGATCGGGAACGTCGATTCCGTGACGAGCCATCGCCGCGCCGAGCACTTTGAGGTGGTCGGTGCAGGTCTGATGCCCCAAACCACGGCTCCCGCAGTGGATCATCACGCACATGGTGCCTTCGGCGAGACCGAAGGCCTCGGCGGCGGTCTCGTCGTGGACGGAGTCCACGATCTGCACCTCCAGAAAGTGGTTCCCCGCGCCGAGGGAGCCGAGCTGTCGCCCTCCCCGCCGCAGAGCGAGCTCGCTGATCACCCCAGGATCGCCACCCGGAGAACGGCCCCGCTCCTCGCACCGTTCCAGATCGCCGGGAGTGCCGAATCCGGCGTCCAGCGCCGCCTCCGCCCCTCGCTCCAGGACGTCGGCCAGGAGGGCTTTCCCGGCGATCGCCCCCTCCCCGAGCCCCCGAGGGATGGCGCGGTCGAGCTGGTCCATGATCGCGGTCCGGTGACGCTCGAAGTCCTCGGCGGTCAGCGCCGACGTGAGGAGCCGGACCCCACAGCAGATGTCGAAGCCGACGCCGCCGGGCGAGATGACACCACCCGCCTCGACGTCGGTGGCGGCGACCCCTCCGATGGGGAAGCCGTAGCCCCAGTGGATGTCGGGCATGGCCATCGAGGCCACCACGATCCCGGGCAGCGTCGCCACGTTGACGACCTGGCGAAGGGCCTGGTCGTCCCGGGCGGCGGCGATGAGGTCCTCGGTGGCGAACACCCGCCCCGGGACCCGCATCGCCCCTTCCCGGGGGATCTCCCAGACTCCCGGATCCACCTGTCGGAGTTCCATCGGGTTCACCTCACACGTCGAAGACGATCGTCGCTTCCCATCCTGACGCGGCGTGGCGGATCTGCAGTCCGTGGTAGGTGACGGCCTTGATGGGGGGTCCGGCCACGGCGAGGGAGTCGACGGGCGCCCCCCGGACCTCACCACGAGCCTCGGTGCCGCTCACCTCGACGGCGGCGACGTCGAAGTAGGCGACACGGTCGATCTCGCTCCAGGAGAGCAGGCTGGAGAGCCAGTCGACGAGGAGCTCCTCCGATGTGGGGGCCTCCACCCGCACCGTGCGGCTCGAGACGGGCCGGGCAGACGCCAGGTCGAACATGAGCGAGAACATCGCCCGGGCCGAGACGACCAGCAGACCCTCCATACTGGGGGCCTCCACCCGCACCGCCGTGTCGGCGGTGTGGTCCAACACCTCGAACCGACCGTCCATGACCGCAGTGTGGCCGACCCGCCTTCCCCGCGCCAGGGTCCTGCGTCCCCTCCCCGACCGGCTCGCCTCAATCGGCACCATCACCGATCGTCGACAGTGCGGCCCGGAGACGCTCCCAGGTGTCCTCGAGGGCTTCGGGGACGACCCGGGTGCTGCCGACGCTGGACATGAAGTTGGTGTCCCCCGCCCAACGGGGCACCAGATGCATGTGGAAATGTCCGGGCACACCGGCGCCCGCCACCTTGCCGACGTTCGCACCCAGGTTGAACCCGGCGGGGCTCATCGCGGCTTCGAGCGCCCGTTGGCTCCGCGCGATGAGATCCCAGATCGCCAGACGTTCGCCGTGGTCGAGATCCTTGGGCGTGGCGACGTGCCGGTACGGGGCGACCATGAGGTGCCCGCTCGTGTAGGGGAACCGGTTGAGCACGCTGAACGCCCGCTCGGCCCGTTCCAGCACGAGCGCTTCGTCGTCCGGTTCGGTCGGCAGCCGACAGAACAGACAGCCGGCGTCGTCCAGACGCTCGGCCGTCCTCACGTATTCGCTCCGCCATCCCGCCCAGAGGATGTCCATGACCTCAGCCTATTCCCCCGCCTCAACCGTGTCGGGGGTCGAAGGTGATCCCGGCCTCCGCCTGTCGAGAGCGGACGAACGCGATCACGGCCTCGATGTCCTCGTTGCTGAGTTCGGGTCGCGGGGGCATCGGGCCGAAGTTCCAGTGGTGGGGGACGACCCCCTGACGAACGGCCCGGTAGAAGGCGGCGTCGGCGTGGTGGTTGGGCGCGTAGATCGGGTCGAGGAACGATGGCCCGGAGTCGGTCCCCTCCAGGTTGGCGCCGTGGCAGGCGGCGCAGCTCGAGGCGAACACCTCGGCTCCGGCGGCGATCAGCTCCGGGTCCGCCGGCGTCGTCGAGGGACCGGCACCGGAGAAGGCCATCACGACCACCGACACGACCACGCCGAGCCCTGCCACCCAGGCGGCGACCACCAATGCTCGTCTGACGGTCCTTCGCCGTCTCCGCCGAGTCATCGTCGAGACCCTATTCGTCACGCGGGATTAGCCCAAGCCCGAGGCAAGGGACGGTCCTGGGCACCCGAACGGGCGAAGGACGTCGCGGGGCATGACACGTCGCGGTGGAGGTGCGGGGAGTCGAACCCCGGTCCGTCGAGCCCGCGATGTCGGCATCTCCGAGCGCAGCCGTCAGCGAGCGTTCGGCCGGTGGGACTCTGACGGCCAGTTTCCCCTCGGCCTAGCCGGAGTTGGTCTTTCGCCGCCGGTCCCGGCCCCCGACGGCGGCATCCCGCATTGCGACGCCCGGTCCCGGTGGGGCGGGAACCCGCCGGGCGGACGAGCTACCTATCGATCAGGCAGCCAGTGCGAAGTCGTCTTCGGCACTTGTTGGTTGGGTTTCGGGGTTTTACGAGGTTCCGAACACCTCGGCTCGCTTCCGACACCTCGACACTCGACGTCGAAACCGTTTCACCCCCATGGGGTGACACCATCATACCCCGGTCGACGCCCTCGTCACCCGGGATCCTCCCGTAACGCCTCGCGACCGCCGAGGTCTTGAACGCGACTCGGGCGGCTCCGGCGGTGACCGACCCATCACCCAGGCGACGCACGAGACGCGATGCCGAGGGGATCACCCCACACCCCCGGGCCGTCCCCCGGAGATCGGACGCCGACGAGGCACCGAAGCGTCCGGGAACGGACCGGCGATCCGCACCGCATCGCCCGTGAGGTGCCAGACCGGGGCGGGCGACGGCCCGCCCCGGTCGGCGCCTTCAGCGGCGCCCCCGACGCAGCGCCCGCTCCATCTCCCGCCGCTGCTCACGCTCGCGCAGCGCCCGACGCTTGTCCACGGTCCGACGGCCACGAGCCAGGCCGAGCTCCACCTTGGCCTTGCCATCTTTGAAGTAGATGGACAGCGGGACCAGCGTAAGCCCCTGCTCGGCCAGCTTCCCGGCGATACGGTCGATCTCCCGGCGATGCAGCAGCAGCTTGCGGGGCCGCTCCGGGTCGTGTCCACCGCCGCGGGAGAACGAGTAGGGGGCGATGTAGGCGCCGACGAGCCACACCTCACCGTCCTTCACGTAGGCGAAGGAGTCCTTGAGATTGGCGTTGCCCTGCCGCAGCGACTTCACCTCCGATCCGAGGAGGACCATGCCCGCCTCGAAGCGGTCGATGATCTCGTAGTCGTGACGGGCCCGGCGGTTGGTCGTGACGACCTTCATCGGGATCCGAGATACTTCATGGGGTCGACCGGCGTCCCCCATTCTCGGGTCTCGAAATGGGTGTTGGGACCGGTGCAGTAGCCGGTGCATCCGACGTATCCGATCACCTGTCCCCGCTTCACCTTCTGCCCGACCGAGACGGCGATCCGCGACTGGTGGGCGTACACGGTGGTGAGCCCGCCACCGTGATCGATGACGACCGCCTTCCCGAACCCGCCCCAGACGGACGCCAAGATCACCGTGCCGTCACCGGCGGCGACGATCGGGGTTCCGTAGGGGGCGGCGATGTCGATCCCCCGGTGCATCCTCGTGTTCCCGAAGATCGGGTGGACTCGGGGACCGAACAGCGACGTGACCCGGCCGTTCAACGGCCACCCGAGGACCCCGGGGTTCGTCCCGCCGGTGCTCTGGCTCCTCCGGATCTCCTCTTCGAGTCGCTTCGACTCCTCCTCGAGGCTCTCCTTGTGGTCTTCCCAGTCTCGGATCTCCTGCTGGATCGACTCGAGCAGCGCCTTCGCCTCGTGCAGGTCGTCTTCCACCTCGGCCCGGAGGGCCTCCACCTCGGCTCGGTCCTGCTCCAGCTCCGCCTTCTTCGTCGCCAGCGCCGCGATCCGCTCCTCCACCAGTGCCTGCTGGGCGGCGACCGCCTCCTGCTGCCGCTCCTCTTCCCGTCGGAGGATCTCGTAGGAGGTGATGACGTCCTGTCCCCGGCCGAGCACGTCGTCGGCGTAGGCGAGGCTCACGACGAGGTCGGCGGTGTCCTCGAGCTCGAGCACCATCCCGGCGGTGCCGCCCGACGCGTTCATGTACATCGAGATCGCCTGACGCCGCACCTCGTCCCGCATGGTGGCGAGTCGCAGCTTGGTCAGTCGGAGCTCGTCTTCGATCCGGCGCATCCGTTCGGTGAGGGCGGCCAGATCCTGCTCTTCACCGGCGATCGCGGCCTCGACCTGTGCCACCCGACCCTCGACCTCCCGGAGCCGAACGAGCACGTCGTCGAGCCGGGCCTGGACGGCGGCGAGCTGGGCCGCGACCCGGCTCTGCTCGGTCTTGGCCTCCTTGATCTGTCCGTTGAGGGCCGCGATCTCCTCCCGGACACGCTCCAACTCGTCGTCGGAACGGGCCGAGACCGTGGTGGGGGCCACGATGGCCAGGACGACCAGCATCGCCGTCGTGGTCGCCACCCACCGTCGCATCACACCGCCACCACCCGCTTGTCGGTGGGAGGCCCTCCCGACCCGTCGGCCTCCCGCAGGTAACGGCTGAGGCCGAGCAGCGAGCCCAGCACCCCGGCGAGGGCTCCGAAGAGGATGAAGATCACGCCCCATCGCACGACGAAGTCGACGGGCACGGACAGGCTGATCAGCGGGATGGACTGGTCGACCGACTCCAGGTTCCGACTGGCGACCCACACCACCAGGACCGCCAGTCCGGCTCCGAGCACCCCTTCGATCAGCCCTTCCAACAGGAACGGTACCCGGATGAACCAGTTCCCCGCCCCCACCAGCTTCATGATGGCGACCTCGTCGCGGCGAGCGTAGATCGCCATCCGGATCGTGTTGGCGATGAGGACGACCGCCGAGAACCCGAGCACGACGGCCATCCCCAACCCGAGGAAGTTGAGGATCCGCGACAGCGACGAGAGCTGCTCGATCTGGTCCCCGAGAGAGCTCACCCGACGCACGGCCGGGTTCGCGACCAGCCGGAACCGCACGTCCTGGTACGTGTCGATGTCGGCGAGCTCGATGCGGATCGACGCCGGCAGCTCCGCCGGGTTGACCAGCTCGACGACCTCCGGTTCGTTGGCGAAGATCTCCTTGAACTCCTCGAACGCGGCGGCCTTGTCGACGTAGAAGGCGTTCTTCACCTCGGACCATCCCTGCACCTCGGCGAGGAGCGCGAGCTGGCCGTCGAGGTCCAGACCCCCCTCCGGCGGGTCCTTCAGGAAGGCGATGATGTGCACACCCTCCTGCCACGCCAGGGTGTTCACACGAACGATCTGGTTGAGGACGAGGGCCCCGAACGCGAGGGAGAGGGAGATGAAGACCGCGAGGACCGCCCCGGTGACGACGAGCGCGTTCCGCCGAAGGTTGACGACCGCCTCCCGGAAGAGGAACCCGATGCGACTCATGGGGCGCCCGCCTCCCCTTCGGAAGGCGCCGCGGCCCCGTCGGCCTCGGCGACCGGTTCGGCCGGGGCGTCGTCGTTGCTCGCCGGAGCCGGCTGCGGCTGCATCTCGACGGTGTCACGCAGAACGGTCTCGTACCGACCGGCTCGCTGGTCACGGATCATCCGACCCTGCTCCAGGGCGAC
>Ga0256839_1006305_pt1 | contig 10479 bp, 6 predicted proteins | sample 354166metaG_FD_185968 | JGI IMG/M metagenome (GOLD analysis project Ga0256839, IMG submission 185968) | Hydrothermal vent microbial communities from Mid Atlantic Ridge, Atlantic Ocean - 354-166 | ecosystem: Environmental > Aquatic > Marine > Hydrothermal vents | place: Atlantic Ocean: Mid... | reverse complement strand
TACTTTTTACATTATAAAATCGTTTCGCCTCCCAACGACTTTGAGGAATTTCACTGATTGCATTTTTACAATCGGCAATATTTTCCCAAAACATGTCTGCTGTATTTGCATTTCCAGGGAACCGGCACCCCAACCCAACAATTGCAACTTTTGATTCCTTATCGGTATTCATTTCCAATATCCTTATGGTAAGTATTTCCCACTAACACCTTCTACTTCCGTCTAATGAAGATCATGACAAAACTCAGTTGCCTGCCAACATTAAACCTAAACTCCGCAGTTGACCGCTTCGCGGATGCATTAACATTTTGATAAATAGCCTGTTTAGTGGTTTTGGCACGTTCACTTGTTGAGTGAGTCGCTACGACCTGTATAGAGCCCGTTCAACTGCGGATTCTAGGTTGAACTAACATAAAATATTTTTTTAGTAACGACGAGCAATTTTCTCACAAAAAAATGTGTAATATTTACATTTTTACATAACTTGCTATTTTGATCACTAAATATTGTTATAAATTTTAACACTCCACTGACTAAAGCCCAGGTTGACAGGCCCTACGACCGATTGCCCCCCTATCTCCGTTTCAAGGGAAAAAGAGAGGAGAGGAGTAACTGTAATTATGCTTCCAAAAGGCGTATATTTTCCCTCGGCGATTATTTTCGGTTAATCAACACTCAATTCACATTGACATACCTCGTAAGATCATAATAATAAATATATTTATTGTTAATTTAAGAAACCCTCAGCTAAAAATATTTATTATTTCGCCTAAATTTTCACCAACAAAACCCGTTTTCTCGACTAACATCATTTTTTCCATAAAAACCAAGAAGTACTATCAACTAAATCAAAAAATGAAATATAAAATTTAACATGGTCAAAAAAATTATTTTAATCACGCATCACAACCCAACAAAAATAACTTCTGTCGTTAGCTCCTACTTTTTTGTTTTTTTAGAAGGGAATACTCTGTTACTAAATCTCGGTAATATTTCTGGCTAGAGCTTCTATAGGAAATATTAAAAACAGTTGATCTTGCATGCTGCCAGCATCCCTGCTGTTCTGCCGATTCCCACGATGAAACACTGATGGTTATTTCGCCGCAACGCCAAAACTTGTTGATCTACCTGACAGAAAATCCTGGATGCCGCTCCGCGAACCGTCGCATTCAACATAATGACATTTCATCTTATCCTTTGTGATGAATATGCTTCAACTGAGAACACTCCCCGACTGAACAAGTAACATTACCCGGAAAAAGTGCCGAAATTTATTTATTTTTTGCTTAAGCGGGCAGGGGTGATAAAATGCAAAAGTTCCCCCTGAAAAATCGATAAAGGAAAATTAATGTCTGCGCTTATCTGTGGTTCTTACGCCTACGACACCATCATGGTGTTTCCGGACAAATTCAAACATCACATCCTGCCAGACAAGGTGCACATGCTGAATGTGTCATTTTTGGTGCCGGAAATGCGTCGGGAATATGGTGGCTGTGCAGGGAATATCGCCTACAACCTCAAACTGCTGGGTGACGCCCCCTTACCGATGGCGACCGTGGGCAAAGATTTTGATCTTTATGCCAACTGGATGGACAGTTGCGGAATCACCCGTGACCATATCAAAGTCTATAACAATACCTTTACCGGACAGGCATTTATCACCACAGACCAGGACGACAACCAGATTACCGCCTTTCATCCTGGTGCCATGAACCTCTCCCACGAGAACCAAGTCTCCGATGCTACCAATGCCACCATCGGTATTGTCTCTCCCGATGGTCGTGATGGCATGATTCAACATGCACAGCAATTTTCCGAGGCTAACATTCCATTTATTTTTGACCCAGGACAGGGTATGCCCATGTTTGATGGCGCAGACCTCTTACGCTTTGCCGAACAAGCCACCTGGATCACGCTCAATGATTATGAGGCCCAGTTATTCGAGGATCGCACTGGGAAATCACCCCATGAAATTGCCGAAATGGTCGATGCGCTGATCATCACCCGAGGCGGCGAAGGCTCGCACATTTATACTCGTGAACATCGCACTGAAATCCCTGCTGTCTCAGCTAAACGGCTGCTCGACCCCACTGGCTGTGGCGATGCCTACCGTGCTGGCCTGCTCCATGGTCTAATGAATGATATGGACTGGGAAACCACCGGGCGCATTGCCTCGTTGATGGGAGCCATAAAAATTGAACAACATGGCACACAAAACCACAGCTTTACCCGTGCAGCCTTTGATGCCCGTTTTCAAGAAGCTTTTGGGCGCTCTATTTGAAGGTTCATTTTTTTGCCAAAAGCCGTACAGTCATCATCCCGGCCCGGGCCGGGGTGATGCATCAATAAAACAAGCACCCGTGAACGGGCCAAACAATGATCCACAGGCTCATCCAGAAACTCTCACCCTTCGGCCCTCTCGCCCCGCTCATCGTCTTTGCCTGTCTTTTTTTACTGTTTTTCAGCATCAGCCGGTTGCTACTCACACTCATCTATTTTTCGGAACTTAATACCGTAAATGGTGCACTGTGGTTGTTTCCGGTGGGTATACGCATGGATAGTATTATTCTTTCCGCCCTGCTAATCATCCCTGCTCTTCTCCTGTTATTGATGCCACCCTTCGCTCAACGCGGCTGGTATTTTTTCATTGCGATTCTGTTTGCCCTATTCAGCATCGTATTGATTTATTTTGAAGTCACCACGTACACTTTTTTGTCCGTTTACAACGCCCGCCCCAATCATTTATTTGTGGAATATATGACAAACCCGGGAACGGTACTGGATATTGTATTGACCAATTACAAACTACCATTGTTTTTCGGCCTGTTACTAATGGCTGCTGTCGGCTGGTGGATAGCACGCTTCACTTACAGGCTCATGTGCAACACACCACAATGGCCATACTGGAAGCGTCTGCTTATTACACCTTTTATTGTCCTTTTGCTGGCACTGGGTGTGCGCTCTTCCCTGAGCGACAGCCCGGCCAACCTGGGTAGCGCGGCCTTCTCAGAAGATAACCTGGCAAATGAGCTAGCCCTTAATTCCAGTTATGCTGTAGCTTACGCCACCTACAATTTCTTTAATCAGCAGCAAAACCTTGCGGAAAAATATGGCTACATGGAGGAGGATGAAATTATTCATCGTGTACGACAACAAACCGGCCTGCCCATGACTGCCTTTGATGACCCCACCATACCCCTGGCCCATATGCAGCCAGCCAATACACCGCTTGCACAGCCACGCAATCTCGTAGTGATTTTATCCGAAAGTCTTAGCGCAGAATTTATCGGCAGCCTGGGTGGCCTGCCTCTGTCACCGCAATTCGATGCACTAAGCCAGCAAGGTATTTATTTCGACAACCTGTACGCCACCGGTAAACGCACTAATCGCGGTCTGGAATCTGTCATCACCGGTGCATTACCCATTCCATTCACCAGCGCCATTAAACTGCGTTTGGCGCAATCTGATTTTTTTACCTTACCAGTACTGTTAAAAGCTCACGGCTATCAAACCAGTTTTTTATACGGTGGTGATACCAACTTCGATAACATGCGACGCTTTCTCAGTTACAACGGCGTGGATCAGATTATTGAAGGCAGCGACATCGACAATGCCCGCTTTCGCAACCACTGGGGGGTCTCCGATGATGATATTTTTTCCGCAGCCAATCACTTCTTTCGTACCCAGGCCAACAATACACAGCCCTTTGCCAGCATTATTCTTACCCTCTCCAATCATGAACCCTTTGATTTTCCCGATAGTGATTTTGAACTTTACGAACAACCTCGGGCCACGCAAAACAACGCTGCCAAATATGCCGACCATGCCCTTGGCCGCTTTTTTGCACAAGCCCGTCAGGAAACCTATTTCAACAATACCGTATTTCTCATCGTCGCCGATCACGGTGTAGAAATTCAGGCCCGGGGACTAATTCCCGCTGCCAAATATCATGTGCCCGCGCTGATTTTGGGGCCCGATATTACGCCTCAACGCATTAACATACTGGCCAGCCAGATTGACCTGCCACCCACCGTGCTGGGCCTACTCGGCATCACCACTCGCCACCCCATGCCAGGGCGCAACCTGTTGACCCTGCCTGCCGATCTTCCCGGGCGAGCCATTTATCACCTTGGTGGCACCTATGCCTACCAAATCGGAAACAGCGTGGTTTTACTGCGCCCAGACCATCCGAATCGCCAATATCAACTCCATAACGGCAAACTCACACCAACGACACTCGACCCAGAACTAGAAAAAGATGCCCTGGCCCACCTTCTGCTGCCCGACCTTTTGCACCGTCAACAGCGCTATCGATTACCCGCCCAGCCTGTTCCAGAATAGAAAAACCCATTGCATCGTATACACAACCAAATAACAAAAACTCAATCCTACTCGCTAAAATCTCTCCATTGAGCATGAAAATCAACAGTTTACATAAAAACTTGTTAATTTAACCAAGGGAATTACAAGGTAATCAACCTGTAATTCCTCTGGTTTTAGACCGAATCAGCTTTTATACTCCACGCTGCTGAACAATGCAGGTTGCCCATATCGTCGGACAGGAAGACCGACGGGCTCAGCAACAACGCCTGAACAAGGCGTACTGCTCCCTCAAAGTTGCCAGGAGTCAAATACCCATGCAAGCCAATATACTGTTTAAAAATGACCAACACATGGTGCTCACCTTTAGTGACCTGGTCACTGGTGAAGGCATACAAGCCAACCAAATGGTCATTATTCAAGAAGGTCACTCAGCCATCTTTGACCCTGGTGGTGATCTCACCTATATGCCGTTAAGCATGGCTATCACCAAATACGTGAAAATAAAAGACATTGATTACGTCATCGCCAGCCACCAAGATCCCGACATCATCTCGTCCCTGGATAAATGGCTGATGTACAGTGACGCCAAAATCGTAGTCTCCAAACTCTGGGAGCGTTTTGTGCCGCACTTGGTGCCCGGTTACATGAAAGAAAAGGCCGAAGGTCGCATGGTTTCCATTCCGGATCAGGGTATGCACATCCCCATGGGACATTCAGTCATCAAAGCCATCCCTGCACATTTCCTGCATTCAGTGGGCAACTTCCACTTTTACGACCCCATCAGCAAAATCCTCTTTTCCGGTGATGTAGGTGCCTCAATGGTGGACGACCACCCGGAACGACCCGTGCAGAATTTTGACCGGCACATTCCCAAAATGCAGGGATTTCATGAACGTTACATGGTATCCAACAAAGTCTGCCGACTGTGGGCCAGAATGATCCGTAACATGGATATAGAAATGATCGTGCCGCAACATGGTCGCCCCATTCAAGGCAAAGAAATGATCGGCAAATTTCTTGATTGGTTTGAAACCCTGGAATGTGGCATCGACAAACTAACCCAGCACCACTACATGGTGCCGCAAGGCGACAAAAAAAGAACGAATGAAAAGCAAGATGAACCTTTACCCCTTCTCTCTCCGATGTAACCCGGCAAGACTCTCCAACGGTGGCAAACAGCGTCCCTCACAACAAACATAAGCCGTCACGAGTGACGTTGCCGGTGCCGCATAACCCGCTAATGCACCGGGCAGAGTGGGCGCATCACCCGGAATAGCCACCTGCAAGCGGCGCGGCGCATATTCCTGGTTCAACACCGTTGTCCATTTTCCCATCTCTTCCACCGCACCCGTCTTCGCTCCCTCTCTTTTGGCGCTACGCAATACAATAATTTCCGTCGGATATAACAATTCTTCAGCCGCCGTTAACAACGCATTGTGCGCATGAGGAAAACCGCGCACATCATGCCAGGCAGCACGCAGCGTTTTTTCTGCGGCATCCACATAGCGGCTATTGCCCAACAAATAACCCAAACGCAATAATACCTGTGCAGCAATACCGTTACCCGATGGCGTGGCTTCATCCATCCATGGCCGGGGACGCTGAATCAGTTTTTCGTGATCATCCGCCGTAAAATAAAAACCCCCGTCATCTGCTGCAAAATGCTCCAGCATCGTATCAGCCAGCGCAATCAGCATGTGTATATCTTCATCACACCATCGGGCCTCCAGCAATGCCAGTACACCCTCTGCCAAAAAAGCATAATCATCCAGATACGCCATCAAATGTGCCTTGCCATCTTTACTGGTCGCCAACAACCGCCCATCCACCCACAAGTTTTCGCGCACGAAATTCAACGCCTGTTCCGCCGAAGCAATAAAATCCTCCCGGCCCAAACGACGACCCGCCACCGCCATTCCCTTGATCATCAACCCATTCCAACTGGTGAGAATTTTTTCATCACGACCAGGGCGCACCCTTGTCTCACGCACCGCCAATAACGTCTCCCTGGCAGCTTTCAGTATTGATTGCGCCGAAGACAACTCAAGATACAACTCGTCGGCAATATTTTCCAGGCTGCGAAACACATGCAAATGCCAGGCACCCTCAAAATTTGGCCCACGATCCAAACCATAATGCCGCGACAACACCGCATATTCCGAATCCGTTAATAACTGCTGCACTTCCGTCAGTTGCCAGGCATAAAACTTTCCCTCCTCACCCTCCGAATCAGCATCTAACGTAGAATAGTACCCTCCCAATGGTGACTGCATCTCACGCATCACCCACCGTGCCGTTTCTTCTGCTACTCGCCGAAAAGCAGCATCCCCAGTGGCAGCATAAGCATCAGCATACAACACCAACAACGGCCCGTTGTCGTACAGCATCTTTTCAAAATGCGGAATCATCCACTGCGCATCAACAGAATAACGACAAAAACCACCCCCCAGCTGATCGTAAAGTCCCCCGGAAGCCATGGCATGCAACGTAGTGCGTGCCATCTCCAGCGCCCGCACATCCGCATCATCTGTTGCTGAACCTCCCGTTGATGACCAATGGCGTAACAAGCGCTCAATATTAGTGGGATGAGGGAATTTCGGTGCCGCACCAAAACCCGCATAATCCTTGTCATAACTGTTTTCCAACTGGCGTCGCGCCTCATCCAGCACCGCAGCCTCTATTTCAGTCTCCGCTGATACCTGCCCATCACTGGCACGCTGTAAATAGTCACGTATCGAATCATTTTGCTTACTAATATCTTCCGGATGATCGTGATAAAAAGCCGCCACACGCTGCAAAATATCCACAAAGGCCGGCATACCATGACGCGGCTGCGGCGGAAAATACGTTCCCCCAAAAAAAGGAACATGATTATCCGCCGTCAAAAACATATTCAGCGGCCAACCGCCACCGCGCTGATTCAACAACTGATGTGCAAACTGATAAATCTTGTCCAGATCCGGGCGCTCCTCACGATCCACCTTGATATTCACAAACAAAGTATTCATCACCCTGGCCGTGGCCTCATCCTCAAAAGACTCATGCTCCATCACATGACACCAGTGGCAAGCCGAATACCCTATCGACAACAAAATAGGCTTGTTTTCCGTGCGAGCTTTACTCAATGCCGCCTCACCCCAGGGATACCAATCCACGGGATTATGAGCATGTTGCTGAAGATAGGGACTGGTTTCGTTGATCAGCGAATTAGGCACGGTGGAATCCTGTCGGGTACGCAAATGGAACGCCACCGTAGCAAATGGAATTCACAAAGAACAGACAGCAGTCTGAGCCTCTTGCAAAACTATTTCATGACAATCAACAATCAATGGGTTACACCCGATACATCACCGTAAGCCATTGATATTTGCCTCGTGTTTGGAGTTTTGCAAGAGGCTCGTCTGTAAGGAATTTATCGGCAGATCCAAAACTCTGCTCCGGCCATTTCACTCTGCGCCTCACACCTCTGCGTTGGGTTTTCATTCCAGTGGACTCAATTTGATTGTTTTATTGGATGTCACTATTGTCCCGTTAACTTTTCCGTCATTCCGTCATTCCGTTAACTTTTCCGTCATTCCCGCGAAGGCCGGAATCCAGAATGCCGTTGAAACCACTAAATACCGGCCTTCGCCGGAATAATAAAGGGGTATTCTCAGTTTTCATGTCTCTACTATTATCACAAAGCAATCGGACAACTAAGCGCTTTACCAGCTCAGCAACGATACATATCAAGTGAACAGGACAGCAATGAAAGAATCTCATAAAACCCGTCATACCACACAACGGCAAGATTAGATTGTAAGCTTGCCCTCAGCTGGTGATAATAGCGCCTTCGTCATTTCCCCCACACGCCTCCAGGAACAAAAAACCTCCTGGCCGCGTAAAAAACAGGAATCACCCACCGTGAGCAAAACCCTTCCGCCTCTGCGCCTCAAAAAAAATGAAGAACGCCGTCTTAAAGCAGGGCACCTATGGGTCTACAGTAACGAAATCGACACCGACAAAACGCCACTGAAAGACTTCACCCCTGGCGCAGCCGCCAGCATCGAAGACTCACAAGGCCGTGTACTGGGCAATGCCTACGTCAACCCACACTCACTGATCAGCGCACGGCTGGTCAGTCGTGATGCAAAATATATATTGGATCAATCACTGATTACCCATCGCTTGAACATCGCCCTTTCGCTGCGGGAACAATGTTTTTCTCAGCCCTTTTATCGACTGGTACACGGCGAAAGCGACAACCTGCCCGGGCTGATCGTGGACCGTTTTGCCGACGTACTGGTGGTACAAATCACCACCGCAGGCATGGAAATACAAAAACAAGCCGTGGTCGCCGCACTGGAAAAAACCCTCAAACCCACAGCAATTGTATTACGCAACGACACCCCCTCCCGCAAAGCCGAAGCACTGGACAGCTACATCGAAACCGCCAGCGGCAAGCTGCCAGAGTCAGTGCTACTGGAAGAAAACAACACCCGTTTTGAGATCGACGTACTGGGCGGCCAAAAAACCGGCTGGTTTTACGACCACCGCATGAACCGTGCGCGCATGCAACATTACGTCAAAGACAAACGGGTGCTGGACGTCTTCAGCTACATCGGAGGCTGGGGGATTCAGGCACTCACTGCCGGAGCCAATGAAGTAATGTGCATTGATACTTCAGCCAAAGCCGTTGATCGCATCCATCACAATGCCAGCCTAAACAAAGTAGAAGATAAACTAGTGAGCGTAGAAGGCGACGCCTTCGAAGCACTAAAATCCCTGCGCCAGGAACGGGAGCGTTTTGATGTAGTGATTATCGATCCGCCTGCGTTCATTAAACGCAAAAAAGATTTCAAAGAAGGACTCACCGCCTATCGACGCATCAATCAAATGGCCTTGCAGGTGCTCAATAAAGGCGGCTATCTGATCAGCGCCTCCTGCTCTTTTCATCTCACACGCACACAACTGCACGACACGATTCTAAAGGCCAGTCGTCATATTGATCGCAATGCACAGATTATCGAGCAAGGTCATCAAGGGCCGGATCACCCGGTGCATCCGGCTATTCCGGAAACGGATTATTTAAAATCCTTTATTTGTCGTATTTTGATGAATTGACATCTCCAAGAACAATTGAGGACTCACAAATTCCGCACTATTTTCAGCTTCTTATATACCTGCTGAACACTGCTCCTCAATTTATGCCCACCACGCAAGTTTATGTGGACTCATTGCTCTCTTGAAGATTCATAATTTTTTTGGACTGTTCCTCTTTTGTGGATCTATACCCGTAGCGTTATTAATTTAGGTATTAAAACCTTCGAAGCCACCGCCTAACAGCGATTCCAATTCATCGGTATAATTACCAAAGTTTCTAAAAAACGTTATGCTTGCTTTTCTAAAATTATCCAAATCTTCGTAATATTTATTGTAGAGTACTTTTTTCTTAAAAAAACGCCACACACGCTCGATCAAATTTAGCTCTGGGGAATAGGTGGGAAGGTAAACAAGTTTTAATCTCGAGCTTTGTTCAATAACTTCTCTAACTTCTTGAGAATAGTGGTATTTAGCGTTATCCAAAATAACAATAATTTCTTTTGCATAGAAATATTTGCGATCCAACATTTCTAATAACTGTACAGTTGAGTCTCGATTGATAGTCTCTGATTCAATCAGAGTTATTTCCATCGTCTCGGCATTTATTGCACCGTGTAAATTGAGTCGTTGCCGACCACTGTTTGTTTTTAGTTTCCGCTTCTCTCCTTTTTTTATCCAACCATAGCTCGCCATCGTGTTATGTTCAGGATGAACGGCATCTACAAAGAGTACTTCAACGTCATTACCCTTGGTTTTCATGAATTCTTCGTAATAGTGAACGAAATATTCTTGTGCTTCCCGGTCAGGATTTCCGGGTACCAACTTAGGTTTCTTATAAGAATAACCTTCACGATGCAACAAATCTCTCATTCCACTGAGGGTATAGTTCACACTAAATTGATCGAATATGAATTCAATAATGGCACTGGTGGTGAGATAAATATTATGTAACTACTCAGCCTAAATTTCGCTCAATAGATTGAAGCATCAAGCGAGTTTGATATACCCTCCACCATCATGCAACCGCCACTCGACAAGCACTCCCTCAGCGCACTCGATAAAGACGAGCTGATA
>Ga0256839_1006304_pt1 | contig 10480 bp, 6 predicted proteins | sample 354166metaG_FD_185968 | JGI IMG/M metagenome (GOLD analysis project Ga0256839, IMG submission 185968) | Hydrothermal vent microbial communities from Mid Atlantic Ridge, Atlantic Ocean - 354-166 | ecosystem: Environmental > Aquatic > Marine > Hydrothermal vents | place: Atlantic Ocean: Mid... | reverse complement strand
AACGGTAGATCGTTCTAATTCAGCTTCAATTACGGCAAGGCTGGTTATTCCGATTTATCAAGGTGGCGCATCAACCGCCACTATCCGGCAAAACAAGGAAACCCTGGGCCAGCGGCGCATTGAAGTTGACGTTTCGCGCAATCAGGTTCGGGCGGCCGTTGTTTCTGCCTGGTCGCAAATGCAAGCAGCCAAAGCATCAACTGCTGCAAATAATCAGCAGGTTAGAGCGGCAAAGCTGGCGCTTTCTGGGGTTATTGAAGAGCGAAATGTTGGCCAGCGTACAACTTTGGATGTATTGAACGCTCAGTCTGATGTTCTTACTGCGCGGGAATCGCTGGTGAATTCGCGTCGTACCGAAATGGTTGCGGGCTTTGCTATATTGTCTGCCATTGGGCGATTGAACCATAAAAGGCTTGGTTTGAAAGTAACGTCCTACAAGCCAAAAGATCATTATCGCGCCGTTAAAGATAAATGGTATGGTTGGCGCACGCCAGATGGGCGCTGATTGAAGCGGAGATAATTCTCTCAATTACGCGGTCGTGCGGATTGTTCGCACTATGTTTTTGAAGTTTGCGCCAAATGCCAAATTTCTAAATCCAGCATATGGCTGACGGCCAAGAATCCATACGTCATAAAAGCGGTTTTCACTGAATAAGAATGGTGAAAAATCGCTCTGGCGGTTACCAATATTCCTCGAAGTAGTTTAGTGTGAAAATTGATTCGTTTTGATGAAAAACGATGGTGAATCATGCGGGCTTTGGGAATTTATAATGTCGGGAGTGAAGGCAAGTTTGGCGGGTGCACCTGAAAGTGCTGACGCAGATGGAAAGCCAGCGGCTAATGCCGGGCGCAACGAGCCGTCTATAGACGAGATATTGGCCTCGATCCGACAGGTTATTTCCGAGCAGAACCGGCAGGCCGATGAGGCCGTGGCCAAAGCGGCGGCTGAGGTTGCCAATAATCAGCAAAATTCTGACAAGATTGAATCTATAATCGGGCCAATGTCTGCCGTGGATTTGTCGGCTAATTCTGCACCAAAGCCGCAGGCTGGCGAAGTTAAAGCACCAGAAATTGTTGTGTCCGACAATGTGAAAATCGTGCCAGCAACCAAGGTTGAACCAAAAGCCCCGGTCGGTGCGGGAAAAAACTCGGCTCACCTAACGGAGCTGGAAGAGTTAATTCAGCTGATTGGTTCTTCTCCAGCCGCACCGCGCCCTTCGAAAAATCCGGACGTTGATGGTTCAAAGGATGCAGGCGCGTTTGGCTTAAAGGCCGAAACAGGCATTGCGGCGCAAAGCACGAGCGCGCGTTCTGTTGAGGTCAAAGGCCAGGTTAACGGAAATAATGCCATAAACCCCGTTTCTCAACCCGCTCCAAACGCAACTGAAAAGAATAGTGAAAAACAACCGCCAATATCGATCTTCAAAGTATTCCGCCGGGGTGAAGAGGCATCGAATAAGAAGTCAGCGGTTGTTCTACCAAAGGAAAATGATAGCGAAATCCGTCGCGAAGCTGTTGAGCCGAAGGGCCCGTTACATCCATCCATTTCACCAAAATCTGCGGTTCCTCAGGTTATTAAGGATGCGATGGGGCAAATGCCGGGTGGTGATTCTGGTGATAAACCAAATGCCAAACCTGACAGCTCGACCAATGAACCAGCGGTGGTCAGCTCGCACAAATCTGCGCTTGATCGATTGCTGGCCCGTAAAAACAAGGCCGCGCCGAAGCCTGATGTGAGCGCCAGTCCGGCAACTCAGCCGCAAAGCTCATTTGCGCAACCCACTCAAGCTCCTGCTGCTGCAAAAGCCGGCAACGCGGCGAGCGCGCCGGTTTCTACACCAATGCAGCCAAGTCCTGCAACGAATGCAAAGGCATCTGCATCGCCAGTTGTTCCCGCTCACCCGACTCCAGCGCCGATTTCGTCGCGTGAAATAAACGCTGCGGTTATTAAATCTATAGACCGTCTGGCGACATCAATGTTTGCGGATCGTAAGGCTGAGATTGATGGTATGATGGCGGGCCTGATGCGGCCAATGTTACAGGAATGGTTGGAAGATAATCTTTCCTCGCTGGTTGAACGCATTGTGCGCGAGGAAATTGAGCGGGTTTCACGCGGAACACATCAGTAGTCATTTGCTCCTGAACAGAACTGGCATTCAGTGCAAACTATTGACATCTCAATAGCCTTTGCTATGCCACGGGCAAGATTTCATTTTCCGATTTATTCAGAGCTGTTGACAGATAATGCTTGAAAAAAACTATGATTTTACCAAGGCCGAGCCACGCGTAGCCAAGGCCTGGGATGATGCAGACGCATTTAAGGCGGGTGCTGGCGCAAAACCTGACGCTGAGCCCTTTACCATTGTTATTCCGCCGCCCAATGTGACCGGTTCGCTGCATATGGGCCATGCGCTCAACAATACATTGCAGGATATTATGGTGCGCTTTGAGCGAATGCGCGGCAAGAATGTGCTTTGGCAACCGGGCATGGACCATGCGGGCATTGCAACGCAAATGGTGGTTGAGCGCCAATTGGCGGAGCGCCAGCAACCGGGTCGTCGCGATTTGGGTCGTGAAAAGTTCGTTGAGAAAATATGGGAATGGAAAGAGGAATCCGGTGGGATAATCTTCAACCAGCTGAAACGGCTTGGTGCCTCATGCGATTGGTCGCGTGAGCGTTTTACCATGGATGAAGGGCTTTCCAAGGCTGTGCTGGAGGTCTTTGTTACGCTGTATAAAGAGGGTCTGATTTATCGCGGTAAACGTTTGGTCAACTGGGACCCGAAATTTGAAACGGCGATTTCTGACCTTGAGGTGGAAAATACCGAAGTTGCTGGCCATATGTGGCATTTTAAGTACCCGCTGGCCGGTGGTGAAACTTACGAATATGTCGAAAAAGACGAGGATGGCAATATTACGCTGCAGGAGACGCGCGATTATATTTCCATTGCCACCACACGGCCTGAAACCATGTTGGGTGATGGGGCCGTTGCTGTTCATCCATCTGATGATCGTTATGCCTCAATTATAGGCAAACTATGTGAAATTCCAGTTGGCCCAAAGGAACATCGCCGCCTGATCCCGATTATTACTGATGATTACCCGGACCCTGATTTTGGCTCCGGTGCTGTAAAAATCACCGGCGCGCATGATTTCAACGACTATATGGTCGCCAAACGCAACAATATCCCGCTTTACCGTTTGATGGATATTCAAGCCGCCATGCGCGATGATGGCGCGCCTTACGCGGATTGCGCTGCACAGGCGATGGAGATCGTTAAATCGGGCAAATTGCCCGACGAGAATACTGTTGATGCGATCAATCTGGTGCCGGATGAATATCGTGGGCTGGACAGGTTTGAAGCGCGCAAAAAAATCATCGCTGATATTACTGCCGATGGCCTTGCGGTCATGACGACGGATGATGAGGGCAATGAAATTCCCTTTGTTGAGAGCAAGAAGATCATGCAGCCGTTTGGTGATCGTTCGCATGTGGTGATTGAGCCGATGCTGACCGACCAATGGTTTGCCGATGCCGAAACGCTGGCCAAACCGGCGATTGCTTCAGTGCGTGAGGGCCGTACTAATTTTGTGCCGAAAACCTGGGAAAACACCTATTTTCACTGGATGGATAATATCCAGCCCTGGTGCATTTCGCGCCAGCTTTGGTGGGGCCACCAGATACCAGTGTGGTATGGGCCTAGCAAGGAGAATTTGGATCACGCTATCAATGAAATTGGGAACGATACCACTGGCCTTTCTCGTTACTTGAGCAATATACGTTCTCCGAAGGAGTTTTGCGCGGTCAGCGAAGATGAAGCCCTTGCGCTTGCAAGAGAATATTACGGTTCAGATATTGAAGTTGGTATTGACCCAAATCCTGATGGTTTGGCGGCCTTTGGATATGGCCGGAGATATGGCAGTACTACGGGCCGTACAGTGTTTGTTGAGCTTGCCCGCGATCCTGACGTGCTCGATACGTGGTTTTCTTCCGCGCTTTGGCCATTTTCCACCCTAGGCTGGCCGGACCAGACCAAGGCGCTTGATACCTATTATCAGACTGATGTGCTGGTCACCGGGTTGGACATTATCTTCTTTTGGGTTGCTCGGATGATGATGATGGGTCTGCATTTCATGAAGGATGAGGACGGCACGCCGATTGAGCCGTTCCACACGGTTTATGTGCACGCATTGGTGCGTGATAAAACCGGCGCTAAAATGTCTAAATCCAAGGGCAATGTGATCGATCCTCTGGAGCTGATGGACGAATATGGCACGGATGCGCTGCGCTTTACGCTGGCGATTATGGCGGCTCAAGGGCGGGATGTAAAACTCGATACGGCGCGGATTGCCGGTTATCGTAATTTTGGCACCAAGCTTTGGAATGCCACCCGCTTTGCAGAAATGAACGGCGTTGTACATGGCGCTGACTTTGCCCCGGGTGACGCAAAACTGACGGTTAATCGCTGGATTTTGACCGAGCTCTCACGCACCACGGCGGAAATAACCGAGGCAATTGAAAAGTTTCGTTTTAATGATGCGGCAGCCTCGGCCTATCGTTTTGTCTGGCACAAAACCTGCGACTGGTATCTGGAGTTACTCAAGCCGATTTTTTCCGGTGACGATGAGGCTGCAAAAAAAGAAGCGCAAGCCTGTGCCGGTTATGTGCTGGATGAAACCTATAAATTGCTGCACCCGTTTATGCCATTCATGACAGAAGAGCTTTGGGCCGATACCGCCAGCAGTGGCGGCGATGAAGGCGAGCGTCCAACTTTGCTTTGTCATGCGGAGTGGCCAAAGGCTGATTTTGGTGATGATGCAGCGGCGGATGAGATCAACTGGTTGATTGCGCTGGTCTCTGAAATTCGTTCCGTGCGGGCTGAAATGAACATCAAGCCGGGCTTGAAATTGCCGATGGTGGTAATCGGTGCGAGCGCGCAAACAATTGCACGGTTGGCTACTCACGATGCGGCGATCAAACGGCTCGCGCGGATGGATAGCATCGAAACCGGCAATGAGGTTCCAAAGGCCTCTGCCCAACTGGTGCAGGATGAGGCAACCATATATCTGCCGCTTGAGGGTATCATTGATTTAGGTGCTGAAATTGCGCGCCTGACAAAAGAGCAGGGTGTTCTGGAAAAAGAAATCAAGCAGCTGACCGGTAAACTTGGCAATGAGCGCTTTGTTGCCAATGCGCCTGCCGAAGTGGTGCAGGAAAACCGCGACCGGCTTTCAGGTGCTGAGGCCACGCTTGAAAAAATCAACGCCGCTCTGGAACGCATGGGGTAAGGGGTTGGTAGGTTCACCGAGAATTATCTGGTGATGTGGGAATTGGTTAAACAGGGTGTTGGGATCGGGGTTTTGGATGGAAATATTGGCGATGCTGAACCGTCGGTTTGTCGGGTGCTGGATACGCTTGAACCGCTCATGTTTCCTATATGGCTGGTGACCAGACGGGAAGTAAAAACCAGTCGACGGATGCGCATTGTGTTTGATCTTTTAACAAAAGAATTAAGTAAATAACGTTTGCGAAACGCCCATTTTTGATGCTGTGAATTTGGGAAACATGGCTTAATTGGTGTCAATCGGCCATTAAATGATACTTATCTATACCATGGAAATTGTTCTCTCCATTCTATAAATCCCTGTTATTCAAGTAGTGTATCTCAGTAGTGTATTTAATTTCGATCTATATATGGTTTTTACTTCAAGTGTTTAGTGCATTTTTTTTTGTATTAAAAATTTCAGATAATTTACTAAATTGTTAATAAAATTGGCGTATATTTACTGGAGATGGATTTCTGCCCAAAATCCTGGAGGGGAAAATTATGCTACTTAAAGCCAAGTCGACCACGCTGGAACTCATTGCTTCAATTGGCGTGATGATGCTTATCTTATTCGGTGGAATTTACTGGATAATGGGCAATACAGTGGATCAGCTTGTCAGACAAGATGCGGAAACGGCGGCTGAATTATGGGCCCAGCATCTGGCAAAAAATATAGACAATCTGGAGCAAATTGCCAGCGGTTTACGGCTGACGAAAGAAAACAAAAAGCAAATAGAGGCGGCTCGCCAGATCGGCAACGTATTTCGGTTCAAACTGTTTGATTCAACCGGCCGCCTGCGGTTGATTTCTGATGAGTTGGAAAAGGAATTTACCAGTGGTCCATCATTGGGTGACCATAATACAAAAGCGTCAAACGTGCTGAAAACCGGTCGCCCCTATACAAAGGTTGCTGAAGGTACGCCGCCGAAACGCCCTTCATTGTATGCTGAAACCTATCTGCCGGTTGTTGTTGATGGGGAACCAATTGCAATTGTTGAGGTTTATGTAGATGTCAGCAGCAAACAGGCCGCGTTTCGAAGTGAATTTGCCAATTCTGTACTGATATTGATTGGGCTGTTTTTGGTGGCGATTGCTGCACCGGGATATGCATTTATCCGCCACGGGCGGGAAATGATTAAACAAAAAGCGCTCATTGCCCGCAGTCACGAGCTTGATGAGGCGCGCAAGAGTGCCGAATCTGCTGATCGTGCCAAATCTGAATTTCTCGCCAATATGTCCCATGAAATACGCACGCCGATGAATGGCGTAATGGGGATGGCTGAATTATTGTCCAAAACCGAGCTGGATAAAAAGCAGAAAATGTTCACCGATGTTATTGTCAAATCCGGTGCATCGCTGTTGACAATTATCAATGATATTCTCGACTTCTCAAAAATTGATGCCGGTCAAATGTCGTTGGATCCGTCACCGTTTAAGCTGCGGGATTCAATTGAAGATGTTGCCACACTCGTATCGTCCAGAGTTCTTGAAAAAAACCTTGAGCTGGCTGTTCGCATTGAGCCTGATTTACCTGATTTGCTTGTTGGCGATGTCGGACGAATTCGCCAGATTGTTACCAATCTCATGGGCAATGCTGTCAAATTTACTGAAATAGGACATGTGTTTATTGATGTGCGCGGAAAGCGACGCGATATTGCCGACGGGCAAGAGGTCATTGAACTGGAATTTCGGATTGAAGATACCGGTATAGGTATTCCGGAAGAATTGCGGGAAAAGGTATTTGAAAAATTCAGTCAGGTTGATGAAAGTGCGACCAGAAAACATGAGGGAACAGGGTTGGGCCTGGCCATATCTTCATCGCTCGTAGAACTCATGGGTGGGAAGATTGGCGTGAATAGCAATAATTTTGGTGGATCCACTTTCTGGTTCACAATTGAGCTTCCAATTGAAAGCAATGCGGCCGAGAAAAAGAATGTGCCGATGGACGTCTCTGGTTCAAATATTTTGATTGTTGATGACAACGAGGTCAATCTTTCTATTCTCAGTGAACAAATGGGTTCCTGGAAGTTTAATTATTCGCCTGTTTCAAATGGGGCTTCCGCATTGTCGGCATTGCGCAATTCTGTGATCCGGGGCGCTGAGTTTGATGCGATAATTCTTGATCAGCAAATGCCGGGAATGGCTGGCGCTGATGTGGTGGCTGCCATAAAAGCCGACCCGTCAATTAGTGATATACCTATCATCATGCTGACATCGGTTGACCATACTGAAAATGGATCTTCATTTTCGTCACTTGGTGTGCAGGCTCATTTGATCAAGCCGGCGCGTTCTTCACTATTGTTGGACACCTTGATCCAGGTGTTGCAGGACGACAGGCTGGTGCGGCCAAGGTCTGAGGTTATCCAGCATCCTAATGCTGCGTCGGATGAGGTTGGGGTGATTGTTGATTCAACACAGTCAGGTATTGTTGCTACCAATATATTACCCGCAGATTTACCTGGGCATTGTGATGTGCTGGTTTGCGAAGACAATGAAGTAAATCAGATGGTGTTTGAGCAAATTTTGCTGGATGCGGGCGTCAAATTTTCCATCGCCAATAATGGTGCGGAAGGTGTTGAATATTTCAAGAAACTTAAACCAAAACTCATATTGATGGATGTCTCTATGCCCGTGATGAATGGACATGAGGCAACCCGGAAAATTCGCCAGATAGAGGCCGAAAGCGGCGGGCATGTGCCTATCGTCGGAGTTACAGCCCATGCACTTACCGGTGACCGGGAAGCTTGTCTGGAAGCGGGAATGGATGATTATCTGCCAAAACCAATTTCGCCATCGGCACTGGCCGGTAAAATTGACAAATGGTTGAAACGCGAAAAAGCCGCAAAATCTGCTTAGCCTGCAAAAGAATGGGGCGATTTTGTTCGTCGATACGGATGCGCCCGCCAATGGACGACCAGACCTTCGTGCCGGAAGTGCATGGCGAGGTTTAGGCCGGATTAAGCGGAAAGAGGAGTGATTTATGGGCGACAATAACGAAAGCTCAGGTTCTCTTGTTGCCTCCTACCTCACATTGAGGAAAGCTATTGGATGGCTTGGATTGACCATGCCGTTCGTGCTCTCGATTGGCGGGTTGGTAATATTTTCTGCAACTCTTCAGGATTCAATTAGCGATTACTATTATACGGGCATGGAGAATGTTTTTGTTGGAATGGTCTGTGTAATCGGAGTTTTCTTGTTTTCCTACAAAGGCTACGAAAAGAAGGATGATTTGGCGGGCGATCTTGCCTGTTTCTTTGCAGTAATAGTGGCGCTGTTTCCGACAACGCCGGAGCATGATCCATCTTCAGCTCAAAAGCTTATAGGTGTTATTCACTTTGCCTCTGCGGCGATGTTCTTTTTGATACTGGCCTATTTTTCATTGTGCCTGTTCCCAAAAACCAGCCCCACCAAAAAGGCAACTGCACAAAAATTAGCACGTAACAAGATTTATAGAATTTGCGGGGCTTTAATTCTCGTCTCATTGATGTTGATTGCAATCTTCAACCTATTGCCAGGTTCATTAGCCGACAAATTTGTCAGTCTTAGGCCGGTGTTTTTCCTGGAAGCAATTGCAATGATTGCATTCGGTATTTCGTGGCTGGTAAAGGGAGAGACTGTTTTAGCGGACAAATAATTCTCGTAAACTTTACAGGATAGGCCGTTACGCGCCCAAAACCCTTTTCGCCATTCGTTCGCCGGCCTCGATCGCGCCTTCAATCAGGCCGGGGCTTTGGGTTGCTGTTTCGGCAACCGCAAATAAAAGCCTGCCATCGCAATAATCACTTCGAATATGGTCGGGCAATAATTCCGGGTGAGCCGGTGGTGTTTGACGATCCTGATCAGAGCAAATCAGATTATCACTCTCCCAGTTCATCAGCTCAATTTTTTCGAAGTCCGCAGCCTTATTGCCGAAACACCGTACCAGTTGCTGAATAATATTCGATTTGATTTCGTCAGGCTTATTTGCCTGTTGGGATGGGCCGAGAAATCCAAACAGTGCCGCTGGAGAGCCATCTGGTCCACAATGATCGTGGGCTTCAAATAGCGGTCCAAACTGGCTTGCAATTCGCCCTGAAAGGCCAAGTTCCCGCCAAAACGGGGTTTTATAAATAATGACGGCTTTCGCCTGGGTCGCCATCCATGTCGGAGCGCTTTGCATAATATTTGTAGCGGCTTGGTCCAGCAGATCATTCCAATTGATCGTTTGCTCCATGATTCTCAGCGGTGCTGCAACAATGATTTTGTTGGAGTCGATTGGCTTGCTGATGTTGTTGGCGCTGTGAAGAAACATTCGATCATTGGAGCGAATGATTTGATTGATTTGATAATCGCAATGAATATTGTCCGGCCCAATATTTTTCGCCAGTTGATCAATCAGGTTTTGTGGGCCGCCGATAATTCTGGCAATTCCGTGCTGGCCCAGCAAAAATTGCCGCATTGGCGATTGGTTCGCGCCCATGTCGATAATTGCATCGCCCTGATCATATTGATGATAGGTTTGGATATTCAGCGCCTTCAACCAACGGGCCGCAATTGGTTGGTATTCCGGCCACACCCAGGTCGGGCCAAGGTCTGCCAAATATTTACCGGTATGCTGATCACGGGTTGACTTTATGCGGCCACCAAGCCGGTTGGCGGCTTCAAATATATGAGCGTCAATCCCGGCGCTGACCAATACATTGCAGGCAATCAGGCCTGATAAGCCGCCGCCGATAATTGCTATTTCACAATGCAATTGATCTTCAGGCGTCACAAATTATCACGTGCCGTCAGGCTGAAGGAATGATCCTGATCATCTGTTGCGCCAAACCAGCGGAGTTTTTCGCGCAGGGTCACGACCGAACCGATGATGATCATTGACGGGCCTTCAAACTTGGCTTCCTGCACTTTTTCGGCAAGGTCCGAAATTGTACCGCAAACAATGCGTTGGTCCGGCCTTGTGCCTTTGTCGATAACGGCGGCGGGAGTTTCGGGATCAGCGCCGCGTTTTTTTAATTGTTCCATCAACATGCCAATGCTGGAAAGCCCCATATAAACCACAACCGTCTGGGTAGGCTTCATAAAGCATTCCCAGTCGAGTTCCAAAACGCCATTTTTACCGTGGGCGGTAACGAATACGCAGGATTGGGCGTGGTCGCGGTGGGTGAGGGGAA
>Ga0256839_1006303_pt1 | contig 10480 bp, 10 predicted proteins | sample 354166metaG_FD_185968 | JGI IMG/M metagenome (GOLD analysis project Ga0256839, IMG submission 185968) | Hydrothermal vent microbial communities from Mid Atlantic Ridge, Atlantic Ocean - 354-166 | ecosystem: Environmental > Aquatic > Marine > Hydrothermal vents | place: Atlantic Ocean: Mid... | reverse complement strand
GACAAAAAGGAAATCCTCGAGCTCATCGAAACCGAGCCCATCCTCCGGGCGGCCAACTACCCGCCGGGCGTGCCCGGAAGGGACCGGCTCGTGCTCGAGGCCGGGGGCGAGCGGCTCTTGCTCTTCCAGCTCATGGGTCGGATCTTTTTGGATGCGAACCTCGACTCCCCCTTTCAGGTAGCGGACCGGATCCTCGCGGAAAACGAGGCCGAGAACCGGCTCGTGGACGTGCACGCCGAGGTCACCAGCGAAAAGTACGCCCTCTTTCACTATTTAGACGGGCGGGTGAGCGCCCTGCTCGGGACCCACACCCACGTCCCCACCGCCGACGCCCGGATCAGCGAGCAGGGAACCGCGTTCCTCACTGACGTGGGGATGACCGGAACCTACGATTCGATCATCGGAGGAGAGGTGAAGAGTTTTCTAAGGCGTTTCCTCACCGCCCTGCCCCAACCCTTCCGGCCGGCCGAGGGACGGGCGAGCCTGTGCGCCGTGGAGCTCGAGCTCACCGGCGGCCGCGCCACGGCGATCCGCCCTTACCGCTGGGACGAACCCTAGCGGGTAGAATACGTTCGCATGCCGCGGGTCTACCACGTCTCCGACATCCACGTGGGCTCAAGCCACTTCGTGCCCGAGCTCTTCGAGCGGCTGATCCAGGAGATCAACGCGGAACGCCCCGACCTCGTCGTCCTCGCCGGGGACCTCACCGACAAGGGGCTCGGCTACCAGTACGCCGAGGCCAAGGCCTGGATCGACCGGATCGAGGCCCCGATCCTGGTCACCCCGGGCAACCACGACTCGCGGAACGTGGGGTACGTCCACTTCGAGGAGCTCTTCGGCCCCCGCTACCGCACCCTCCGGCTCCCCGGGGTCTACTTCGTGGCCGCCGACTCCTCCGAGCCCGACCTCGACGAGGGCCGGATCGGGCGCACCATCTACCCCTGGCTGGAGGAGGCGCTCGCCCACGCCGACGAAGGGGCGCTGAAGGTCTTCGTCACCCACCACCACCTGCTCCCCGTGCCGGGGGCCGGGCGGGAGCGGAACATCCTGCAAGACGCCGGGGACCTCCTCAAGCTCCTGGTGGACCACGGGGTGGACCTGGTGCTCACCGGCCACAAGCACGTCCCCTGGGTCTGGCGCTTTGAAGGGATGCTGATCGTGAACGCGGGTACCGCCACCACCAACCGGGTGCGCGGCAAGGGGCTCCCGAGCTACGCGGTGCTCGAGCTCGAGCCCGCCCGCATCACCGTCCGCCAGCGCTACTACGGCGAGCGCCCCGAGGACGTCTTCGTCCACGTGCCCCGCCTCGCCCGGGAGGTGACGCGCCCGTGAACTGCCGCGCGCTGCCCCGGGTCGGGCTCTTCGTCGACACCCAAAACCTCTACCACTCGGCCAAGGAGAACTACGGCGCCAACATCAACTTCGAAAGCCTCCTCAAGTTCGCCACCGAGGGCCGCGAGCTGGTCCACGCCATCGCCTACGTAGTCGAGCGCGAGGGGGACACCTCCGCCTGGCCCTTCATCTACAAGCTCTCGACGATCGGCTACCGCGTCCGCCGGATGACCCTCCAGGTCCACCACACCACCGACGACGGCAAGCCGATCTACGAGGGGAACTGGGACATGGGGATCGCCGCCGACATGGTGCGGCTGATGGACCACCTCGACGTGGTCGTGCTCGGAAGCGGCGACGGCGACTTCGTGGACATCCTGGAAGTCCTCATGGACCGGGGAATCCGGGTCGAGGTGGTGGCCTTCCGGGAGACCACGGCGCAAAAGCTCATCGACGCGGTGGACCGCTTCACCCCCCTGCCCGAGATCCCCAATCCCTTCATGCCGCAAAAGGAGAAAAACGGCTCCGCCCCCGCCCGCTAACCCCCAAAAAGGGGGTTTACCTCCGGTTAACCTCGAAACGTAGGCTGGGAACCGGAGGTGTCCGGATGAAACGTTTGCTTCTCCTGATCCCCCTGGCTCTGGCGGCGGCGGCCTGCGGCCCGCTCCCGGTCACGGTGGACCTCCTTCCCCCGCTCCGGGACGCGGGGCTTGACCGGCAAACCTTCAGCCAAAGCTTGGAGATTCCTCCAAACACCGACCTCAGCACGATCGGGAACCGCAGCCTGAACCTTCCGAGCGACGACGGCCTCACCGTCACCTTCCCCGCGCCCGACCTGCCGGCGAGCCCGGCGAGCCTGGTGCTCGACTTCAAGGCCCGGGTAGACTACGCCATCTCCTGCGTAAACGGGCTTGGGGGTACGCTCCGGGCCACCGGCTACCTGGCCCCCGAGCCCCCGCCCTGGAACGCGCCGCTTGAGGGCCTCGCCACCGAGATCGCGCTCGAGTCCGACGGCGGTTTCACCCTTGAAGGCCGCGCCGCGCTCGACCGGGACCAGATCGACGCGATCCTCTCGGGCCAGGCCACCCTGGGGGTTCGGATCGAGCTCGAAGGGCTCACCGGCCAGACCGGCGACTGCACCCCCGAGGTTTCGGGCAGCTATGAGATCAAGCGCGCGGTGATCGAGGCCCGCTTCCTCTAATCAACCCCGGATTTTCCGGGAAAGCGGTCCCGCGTCGGCGGTTTCCCCGGCGGACCTCCGCCGGGGAAACCGCTCGCGGGCCATCCCCGCCCGGCTATTCCCCCTCCCGACCTGCCTTCAAAACCGCGAGAAACGCTTCCTGGGGCACCTCGACCTGCCCGATCGCTTTAAGGCGCTTTTTGCCCTCCTTTTGGCGCTCGAGGAGCTTCTTCTTGCGGGTGACGTCGCCGCCGTAGCACTTGGCGAGGACGTCCTTCCGGAGGGCCTTCACCGTGGCCCGGGCGATCACCTTGGTGCCGATCGCGGCCTGCACCGCCACCGGGAAGAGCTGTCTCGGGATCACCTCGGCGAGCTTGTCCACCACCTGGCGGGCGACGCGGTAGGCCTTTTCGCGGTGGGCGATGAAGGCGAGCGCGTCCACCTTCTGGCCGTGGACCAGGATCTCCACCTTGACGAGGTCCCCGGGCCGGTAGCCGATCTGCTCGTAGTCCATGCTGGCGTAGCCCCGGGAGATCGACTTCAGCCGGTCGTGGAAGTCGTAGAGGATTTCGCCAAAGGGGACCTCGTAGACGAGCTCGACCCGTTTGCCGTGGTAGCGCATGTCGAGCATCCTGCCCCGTTTTTCCTGCAGAAGCTGCATGATGGGGCCGACGTAGTCCTCCGGGGTGTAGACCGAAAGGCGCACGTAGGGCTCGAGCACCGCCTCGATCTTGGTGGGCTCGGGGAGCTCGGAGGGGTTATGGACCTCGATCTCGCTCCCGTCCTTGAGCTTCACCCGGTAGACCACGTTGGGGGCGGTGGCGATGAGCTCGAGACCGAACTCGCGCTCGAGCCGCTCCTGCACGATCTCGGCGTGGAGAAGGCCCAGAAAGCCCACCCGGAAGCCAAACCCGAGCGCCTCCGAGCTCTCGGGCTCGAAGGTGAGGGCGGCGTCGTTGAGCTTGAGCTTTTCGAGCGCGTCCCTGAGGCGGTTGTATTCCTGATTATCCACCGGGAAAAGCCCGGCGAAGACCACCGGCTTCGCCGGCTTGAAGCCGGGGTAAGGGGCGTCGGTGGGGCGGTCGGCGTGGGTGACGGTGTCGCCCACCTGGGCGTCCCCGATCTCGCGGATCCCCGCCATCAACCAGCCCACCTCCCCCACCGAGAGCGCCTCGGTGTCCTCGATCGCCCCGGGGCGGAAAACCCCGACCCGGGTGACCTCGTAGTCCTTGCCGGTGGACCAGATGTGGATCCGCTCGCCAGGGCGCACCGTGCCCTCGAAGACCCGGAGGTAGGGAACCACCCCCTGATACTTGTCGTAGACCGAGTCAAAGATGAGCGCCTTGAGGGGCGCACTGGGGTCCCCCTTGGGGGGAGGGATGCGGGAAACGATCGCCTCCAGAATCTCCGGCACCCCCTCCCCGGTCTTGCCGGAGGCGAAGATCACCTCGTCGGCGGGAATGCCGAAGGTCTCCTCGATCTCGAGCGCCACCTCCTCGGGCCGGGCGCTCGGGAGGTCGATCTTGTTGACCACCGGGATGATCGCGTGGTCGTGCTCTAAGGCCAGAAAGAAGTTCGCGATGGTCTGGGCCTCGATCCCCTGGGAGGCATCGACGACGAGGAGCACCCCCTCCACCGCCGCCAGCGCCCGGCTCACCTCGTAGTGGAAGTCCACGTGGCCGGGGGTGTCGATCAGGTTGAAGACGTAGGTCTTGCCGTCCCTCGCCTGGTAGTTCAGTCGGACCGCCGCCGCCTTGATGGTGATGCCGCGCTCGCGCTCGAGGTCGAGCTGGTCCAGGTACTGCTCGCGCATCTCCCGCTCGCTCACCGCCCGGGTGAGCTCGAGGATGCGGTCCGCCAGCGTGGACTTGCCGTGGTCCACGTGGGCGATGATGGAGAAGTTGCGGATCAGGCGCGGATCGGTCACGCCCCTAAGTTTAGCCGGCCGCCGCCCGGGGCCCAAAGCGGTAGCATGGGGGCGATGCGCGCGCCCACCCGGCTCCGCTACCAGCTCAAGTACGCCGGCATGCCGGCGGGCGAGGAGACCCTCACCCTGGAAAAGAAGGGCGAGGGCTACCGGATGCGGCTCGTGGCCGACGTCGCCCTCCCCCTGCCCAAGACCCGCCAGGAGTGGGAGAGCGTGATGGACGCACGCGGGATTCCCCTTCGCTACGTGGAGCGGGTCGAGGGACGGGGGACGCGGGTCTTTGACCTCGAGTTCCTGCGCGACGAGGGCGTGGTGGTCGGAAAGGACCTGGTGCTCCCCTACGTGGTCGACTACCACGACCCCCTCTCGCTCATCCTCAAGCTGGGCCGGAGCGAAGAAGCAACCCTTACCTTCCCGATGGTGGGCGGTCGGGTCCACGCTACCCGACTCCCCGACACCGAGCTCGCCTTTCCCTGGGGCAAGGTGCCGGTCAAGGTCTACCGGCTGAGGCCCGGGGTGAGCTACGTCTACTACGACCGCGAGGGCAGGCCGGTGAAGTTTGTGCAAAAGCTCGGACAACACGTCTTCGAGGCGGTGCTCCTCGAGGCTTTCGAGGGAGAGGCCGAACCCGAGCGGCCCCCGAACCGGAAAAGACGCAGGAGGAAACGATGAAGCGCTACCGACCGGAAGAGGTGCGGGCGCGTTTCGCGACCCGCCGGCTCCACTTCGAGGGAACGCCCGAGCTTAAAAGCGCGCTCGCCGAGCTCTTCGGCGAGCCCCTCTCCCCCGCCGAGGCGGTGCGAAGGATCGTCACCGAGGTACGGGAAAAGGGGGACGTTGCGCTGGATGCCTGGAGCCTAAGGCTCGACGGGCAGGAGGTCTACGAGGTCCCGAAGAAGCTTTGGCGCGAGGCCTACGACGAGCTTCCCCGCGAACTCCGGGAGGCGCTCGAGGAAGCCCGGGTGCGCGTCAAGGCCTTCTACAAACAAGAACCCAAAGGCGGCTTCCTCGAAGCTGGCCCGGACGGGGTCTTGGGTCAGCTGGTGCGGCCGCTTTCCCGGGTCGGGGTCTACGTCCCCGGGGGCACCGCGCCGCTGCTTTCCACCGTACTGATGACGGTGGTCCCGGCACGGGTGGCCGGGGTCGGTGAGATCGTCGTGGCCACGCCGCCGAAACCCCACCCTGCGATTCTCGCCGCCGCCTGGGCCGCGGGCGCCGACCGGCTTTTCGCCATGGGCGGGGCCCAGGCGATCGCCGCCCTCGCCTACGGCACCGAGCGTGTCCCCCGGGTGGACAAGATCGTGGGGCCGGGGAACCTCTTCGTCACCCTGGCCAAGAAGGAGGTCTACGGCGACGTGGGGATCGAGGGCCTGGCCGGCCCCACCGAGACCCTGATCGTCGCCGACGAGAGCGCGAACCCCGAGCTCGTCGCCGCCGATCTCCTCGCCCAGGCGGAGCACGACCGGCTCGCCGAGCCCTGGCTCGTGACCCCGAGCGAGGTCCTCGCGGAAGCGGTGGAAGCGGCGCTCGAGCGCCAGCTTGCGGACCTGCCCCGCGAAGAGGTGGCAAGGCGCGCGCTCGCAAACGGTGGCATCGTGCTGGCCGGGGACCTCGAGGAAGCGCTCGAGCTCGCGAACCTCTACGCCCCCGAGCACCTCTGCCTCTCGGTGGCGGACCCCTACCGCTACCTCGGCCGGGTGCAAAACGCGGGCGGGGTCTTTTTAGGCGAGCACTCGGGCGAAGCGCTCGGCGACTACATCGCGGGCCCGAGCCACGTCATGCCCACCTCGGGCACCGCCCGCTACTCGGCGGCGCTCGCGGTGCGGGACTTCTTGAAAGCGATCCCGGTGGTGGGCTTCTCCCCCGAAGCGGCGAAGCGGCTTGCCGGCCCCGCCGCCCTGCTCGCCCGGGCGGAAGGGCTCGAGGCGCACGCGAGGGCGCTGGAGAAAAGGCGTATGTAGTGCGTGGTTATTTGCTCGACTACGCACCCCGCACCCGCTACAGCTTGTACCCAAACCGCCTCAAAAGCTCCTTCCGTGCTTTCTCGTGCGCTTCGTCCTCGACCCCAAGCGGCGTGAGGCCGTCGAGGACGCCAAGAACGCCGCGCTGCTCGCCCTCTTCAACCACCACGACCTTCAGGGGATTCGCGGTGGCGGCAAAAAGCGTCACCACCTCGGGGACCTGCCTGAGGTAAGGGAGCACGTTAATGGGAAAGACCCCCGGCCCGAGCATCACGATGAAGAAGTGCCCCGCGCCCACCGCGAGGGCGTTTTTCACCGCCAGCTCGACAAGCTCTGGGTCCGTGCCCGAGCGGCGCACCCGGCGCTCCTGGCTCGCCTCGTTGAAGGCGAGGCCGAACTTGATGCCGGGCACCGCGTTCACCATCGCCTCGTGCACGTCCTCCACCGTCTTGATGAAGTGGGCGTGGCCGAGGATGACGTTCACCTCTTCGGGTTTTTCGATCGACACCAGCTTTAGTTCCATATCCCCCATTCTAGGCTCGGGGCGGGCCGGGTAGGATGAAGCCATGGACCTTTTGGAGAAGGCGGTCGCCGGGGAGAGGCTCAGCCAGGAGGAGGTCGAGGCACTCTTTGACTACCCCCTCCCCGAGCTCGCCGCCGCCGCCCACGCGCGCAGGCTCGCGGTCACCGATCCCGAGATCGTCACCTATCTGATCGACCGCAACATCAACTACACCAACGTCTGCACCGTGGGCTGCCCCTACTGCGCCTTCTGGCGGAGCAAGAACCACCCCGAGGCCTACGTGCAAAGCTTCGAGGAGATCTCGCAAAGGGTGGCCGAACTCGAAGCCGTGGGCGGCAAGCGCATCCTCCTCCAGGGCGGCGTCCACCCCGAACTCCCCCTCTCCTGGTACGAGGAGATGCTCCGCTACTTAAAACGCCACCACCCCGAGGTCCGCATCGACGCCTTCAGCCCGGAGGAGATCCTGGGCCTCGAGCGCCTTACCGGGCTCGACGCCCGCGAGATCCTCGCCCGGCTTAAAGCGGCGGGGCTCGATGGGATGCCCGGGGCCGGGGCCGAGATCCTGGTGGACGAGGTGCGCCACAAAGCGGCCAAGCGCCGCATCTCCACCGCCGACTGGTTCCGCATCGTGGACGCGGCCCAGGAGCTCGGGCTTTACACCCTCGCGAGCATGGTGATCGGCTTCGGCGAGGGGCCCAGAGAGCGGGCGCTTCACCTGGTGCGAATCCGCGATCAGGAAGACCGGGCCAGGGAGCGCTACGGCCGGGGATTCGCCGCCTTCGCCATGTGGACGCTCCAGACCAAGAACACCGCCTACGCCGGCAAAGCCCCGGAGGCGAGCGCCCACGAGTACCTGAAGACCCTGGCGGTGAGCCGGCTTGCCCTCGACAACATCCCCAATCTTCAGGCCTCATGGCCCACGATGGGCTTTCGCGTCGCCCAGACCGCCCTCTTTTACGGGGCCAACGACTTCGGCTCGACGATGCTCGAGGAAAACGTGGTCTCGGCCGCAGGCGGCTACGACCGCACCCACGCCACCGTCGCCCAGATCCAGCGCTTCATCCGCGCCGCCGGCTTTATTCCGGCGGAGCGGGACGTCTTCTATAACGTCCTCAAGGTAGACCTGCCCGAACCCGCGTGATGGAGGTCTGGAGCGCCCCCTACGCGATCTTCGGCCCCGAGGGAGTCGTCCCCGAAGGAGCGCTCCTCACCGACGGCCGGCGGATCCTCGCACTCGGGCGGCGGGATGCGCTTTTAAAAGAGCACCCGAACGCCCGCGAGCGGCGCTTTTCCACCTACCTGGGCCCGGACGCCGCGAACGCCCACACCCACCTCGACCTCGGGCTGGGACCGGTCTTCCGGGGACCCTTCATGGAGTTCGTTTTCAAGGCGGTCTTCCCGAGAAACGAAGCACGGGGGCTAGGGCTTGCCAAAGAGGCGGCCGCTACCGCCGGCCAGAAGATCCTCGGCGACATCGTGGCGAAGGACGACGGGACCCTCGAGTGGTGGCTGCTTGAGGCGCCCTTCACTGGGGTCGCCTATCTCGAAGTGCTCGGGATCATGCCCCCTGAAGCCGAAAGGGAATACCTGGAAAAGCTCCGGGCGACCGTGCGGCGGCTCAAAAAGCTCGAGCGGCCGGGCGGGGCGCGCCTGGGCCTCTCCCCCCACGCCCCCTATTCCCTCACCCCGAGCCTCATGCGGGGCGCGGTAGCGCTCGCGCGAGAGGAAGGGCTCCCGCTCCAGATCCACGCCGCGGAGAGCCCCGAGGAGCTCGCCTACTTTCAAGACCGGACCGGAGCGATCGCCGAGTTTCACCAAAGAAAGGGGCTTCCCCGAGACCTTCACCCCACGGGCCTTACGTCCATCGAATACCTCGCCGAGCTCGGCGTGTTGGAGGCCAGGCCGCTCCTCATCCACGGGGTGCAGGTAAGCGAAGCGGACGTGAGGACGATCGCCGACCATGGCGCCCGGCTCGTGAGCTGTCCCCGCTCGAACCTGAACCTAAAGGCGGGGCTCCCTCCCTACGCGCTTTACCGAAAGCACCGGGTACCCCTCGCCCTCGGCACCGATTCCGCCCTCTCCGGGGGAAGCCTCGACGTTTGGGACGAGGTCCGGCTCCTCCTCGGGCGGGGCCTGCCGGCGGCGGAGGTGCTCGCCTGGGCGGTGCTGGGTAGCCGGGAGGCGCTCGGCGTTCCCCTCCCCGAGCTCCAACCCGGCGAACCCCTGGACGCCGTCGTAGGCTGGTGACGTGGCCCGGGCGCTTTTGCTCTACGCCCTCGCGGGGGCGCTCGCCGGCCTGTTGGCCGCGGGGCTTGCCTATGGGCTTCGGGAGCTCGAGGCCTTCTGGCTTGGACGCGTGCTCGGCTTCCTGCCCCCGGGGCCCTCGGGAGAAGGGGGACTGGGACAGGCCTTCGTCGAGCTGAGCCCCTGGGCCGGGGTGCTGGTCTTCCCCTTGCTTTACGCGGCCGCTTCGCTGCTCGGCTCGAACCGCGGGCTCTCCCGGCTGATTCTGGCCTTTCGCGAGGGCGAGCGGGTGCACCTCGCCCCCCAGCTTCGCTACGGGCTCGGTAGCCTCGCCGAGCTCCCCGCCGGGAGCCCCCTCGGCCGCGAGGGACCGATGGCGGTGCTCGGCGACTGGCTGGGGCGCAGGCTCGGCCTCGCCCTCGACCCGGCCGAGGCCGCCGCCATGGGCCACGCCGGGCTGGCGGCGGGGTTCGCCGCCGCCTTCCACGCGCCGCTCGCCGGGGCGCTTTTCGCCACCGAGATCTTTTACAAAAGCCTCAAGCTCGAGGCCGCCCGGCTAACCCCCGCGCTGGTGGGCGCCTTCGCTGGGTTCGCGGTCTACGGCGGGCTCTTCGGTTACGGGCCCCTGATCCGGCTCGCCCCAGGTACCCTGGGGCAGGAGGAACTCTGGGCAGCAGCGTTCCTCACCCTGCTGGTGGCCCTATTTGCGAACCTTTGGGGCGAGCTGATCCGCCTTAGCTTCCACCAGGGGCAGCGGCTTTCCTTCTGGCAGCGCCACCTCCTGCTCGGGCTTGCTCTGGGGGCGAGCGCCGCTCTCGCCCCCGAGGTTTTGGGGGCGGGATACGGATGGCTCGAGCTCGGCGCCCTTCCCCTCCTCTCCACAGAGGCCCTTGCGTTGCTCTTCCTCCTCCGCTACCTGCTCGCCGCCCTCTTCCTGGGTTTCGGCGGCTACGGCGCCCCGCTCACCCCCACCCTGGTCCTGGGCGGCCTCCTGGGACTGGTCTTCGCCCGCGTTCTGCCTTGGCCCCTGGACCCCACCGCCCTAGCCCTCGCCGGGGCGGTGGCCTGGCTTTCGGGGAGCGCCCGCACGCCGCTCGCGGCGGTGGCCCTCGCGACCGAGCTCGCCGGCTACCAGGTCCTCCCCATCGCCCTGGTGGCCGCTGGGCTGGGGTACGCCCTCGTACGCGTCCCCCTCTTCACCGAGCAGGCCGAGTAGCTTGCGCCCCGCGCCGCCGGCGGGTCAAAATCGCCCCATGGTCCGGGGCATTCGCGGCGCGATCACGGTGGACGAGGACACCCCCGAGGCGATTCAC
>Ga0256839_1006302_pt1 | contig 10482 bp, 9 predicted proteins | sample 354166metaG_FD_185968 | JGI IMG/M metagenome (GOLD analysis project Ga0256839, IMG submission 185968) | Hydrothermal vent microbial communities from Mid Atlantic Ridge, Atlantic Ocean - 354-166 | ecosystem: Environmental > Aquatic > Marine > Hydrothermal vents | place: Atlantic Ocean: Mid... | reverse complement strand
ACGAAGAGCCAAAAATAATAGTCGAGAAGGATAAAACATGACCTATAAAGTTATTATAAAAAGATCGATTGAGAATGGCGATGGAGATTTGACATTCAGTGCGCCGAGTAAAGATATTACGGCAAAATGTTATTGGAACTTACATAAAAAAATACCAACGGGAACTTACGTAAACTGCTCTGCTACTACAATGACTAGAAAAAAGAATTCAAAGGGAGGTCCCAGAGAGGCAGTATTTTTACCAAATGTTACAGGGTTTTCTGAAATATTTATACATATGGGAAAGCCACCTTATGAAAAATGGTCCGATGGGGTATTGTGATCGAGGAAAGTAAAATGCTTGAAATATATAATGCTATTGCTCCAAAAAATGGACATAATGTGATAGTGGTAATCAATGGTTAGTTTTATGAACCATTTAGCCTTTTTTAGCTTTGTCATGTTGTTGTTTGCATGCTCAAGTACAAGTGCATCAGAAAGTATTTATAATAAAGAAGGTGATTTTTATATTCTTCTGTCGAATCTTTTAGGCGTGAACAAAAAACAATACACCTATATTGATACACAAGGAAACAGGCAGCCGAACTTGCTTAAGCGATTTAAAAAATTGGAAAAAGTTTATATAAAAAATATTGAACCTGATCTGGCGGATGATAAATTCAGCTTCGATCGCCTGAAAATGGTTATGTTTTTTTCATTTTATTCTTATGAAAAAAAGTCTGCGGCATTTCAGGAATATTTGGCAGTTGATTTAATGCGGATATATGCCGACAATAAAATTACGTTTATGGAAATATTAAAAGAACTGCCTTTTCTTATTCAATCGAATTGCGATAGGTTAAATTCATTTTTTGGGTTTGAAGGAAAGAATGACAATAAAAAAACTTTTTTTATTGAAAAAAACGAAAAAATATTCGATAAATATTTGACCCATGATCAAGCTAGGCTATGCATGGAAAACTTTAAATAAATAGCAAGCCATCTAACTTCTGATAGTCATATAACTTATTGAGTATCGGGGAACAATAAGGGATGAAAATTAAATAACTTATGCAATTGGCATCCCTTCTTCACCCCTCTCTTCGTCCGTTCTTCAATCGTAAAATCTCGAAATAAGAGTGACTATTCCTGCACTTTTACTCAATTAGAACGAACAAATACGAACTAAATAAGAGCGCCACTTATTACAAGTTATTGTGTTCCATCCCTAAGTTTGCTGAGAAATCATTTATTATCGTTGTCGGTGATGAGCGTTTGTTGCCATTTCAATTAGCTTGCCCACCCGGCCAGGGTCATTAATGCCAATACAGTTACCCATGCTACTAAACTGCGTCCGCATAATTCCAGCGTTTCACGTATGGCATCGTTGTGTTGTGAATCATCCTGAGGTGGGTGGTTGTCGAATTGCAGGGCGGCCTGCCCGATACGCAATAACAGACGATGACTTTGTGGGTTTGTGTCTTCGTCTGTATTGGTTTTTTCGAGAGGCGTATTTTGCCAGGCATGCAGAGCGTGTACGAAACTGCCCATGACGGCGTAGCTGAGTGCGGTGAGGCGGCTGGGGATCCAGGCGAGCAGGTAATGCAGACGGGTGACAGCGATGTGGAATTCGGCATTGTTTGTCCCGGTTGTTTCACCAGAGCGCTGCCCGGCTTGTTGCAATTCTATGGTGAGTCGATACAGCGCAGCACCCATCGGGCCAAGGACGACAAACCAGAAAAGGATAGCGAGCAGTTGTTCATGGGTTTGTATCAACAGGCAGTCTGTGAGTGTGCGGGTGCGCGAAAAACTGTCTTCCGGTAACGGGGTGGATGTTGTGCAGGAAACAATGTCTTGCAGTATGGATTCTGCGTTGTCGGTGTTGCCGCGTTCTTTGGCGTCCAAATAGTCGTGCGCCAGCTGACGTTTATTTTTTGCTCCGAGGCAGTAGGTGAGCGCGATAATACCGAAGATAAAGCCAAGAAGGTTGTTAAGAAAATATTGAAGAGTAGCGATGCCGGTCAGTGGTAGTAAAACGATGATGAGCAGGCTGGGAATGCCTTACCATTTTGGGTGACTGGCCAGTCGTGTGTGTATCCATTGTTGGTAGGGTTCAATCCAGGCGAAGCTGCGCAGGCCGTGCATGGGCAGCAGTTTTTCCAGTATGAGGCTGATCAGTATGGCAAGCAGGGACATGGTGGCTCACAGTTTTTGTTGTTGGTCTGTTATGTATCATAACGGAATTGTTGTGTTTGAGGTGGGCGTTCCTGATGGGAATCAGTAAAAACCTTGTTCTATTCGACGGGCTCTTTTTTCCTGTTTATACGGGCAAAGACGGGCTTAAACAAACCTCTGGAACCCTTCGGGTGTTTTGCATCGAAATATTCAAGCGTGCAGGCAAAGTGTAGATTTGTGCTGCACTTGCGGGTTTTGTCCGTTGGTGCTGGTGTTTTCAGTCCTCTGTTCAGTCTTGTGTTTCTGTTAATAATCGCTGGAACTGTGGCCAGTCGAAGTACGGGCCGGGGTCGGTTTTACGGTCTGGGGCAATGTCGCTGTGGCCGGTAATGCGTTCGGAGTTGATGCCGGGATAGGTGCGTATGAGTGAGCGGGTGAGTTGCGCGAGTTGCTGGTACTGAATGGACTCGAAGGGTCTGTCATCACAACCTTCCAGCTCGATACCGATGGAAAAATCATTGCAGGTTTCCCTCCCCTGAAACTGTGATTGGCCTGCGTGCCAGGCGCGCTGTTGGAAGGGCACATATTGAATGATTTCGCCGTTGCGACGGATCAGTACATGAGCAGAAATGGTGAGTTGACAAATTCTGGCAAAATCGAGATGGGCTGCCGGATCGAGCCGATTGCAAAACAATGCATCTATCCACGGCCCTCCAAATTCACCGGTCGGCAGGCTGATGGCATGAATCACCAGTAGATCGATAGGGCTGCCGTCCGGACGGGCATCACAATTAGGTGATGGTACCTGTCTGGCTTTACCGAGCAGGCCGCTTTCAGGATCAATCCGTATATTCTGTTTTCCATGGATGATGAAAATGTTTCTTTGTCGGGCTAGTATACTCGTGACGGTTGAGATTTAGATTTTATTGCTCGCCCTCTTCATTCCATGACGGTGTTGAAATCCCTCGTAATAGTCTGGCTATTGCTCGGTATTTCGCCTGACGATGAAATGAATATGACGCACACTAAAAGCCTGAATTTTAAGTCACTAACGGGTGTATACGCCCATCTTTTTTACAACGGGTAGTCGGTATCTGGTGAATCGAATATGAAAAAATGATGATGGGTTTTGCTGCTGTGGGTATGCTTGTCGGCGTGTTGGTATTGAATTGGGGTACGGTACATGGGTTGTTGGTATCGCGTCCTGATTTTGCGGCACAACATGTGGAACCCGTGGTGATGTACAGAATTTACTGCGAACATATTGGAGCCTCTTGCAAAACTCCAAACACGAGGCAAATATCAATGGCTTACGGTGATGTATCGGGTGTAACCCATTGATTGTTGATTGTCATGAAATAGTTTTGCAAGAGGCTCATTGGTTAATCAGATTCAAAACTGATAGCTATTAGTGCGTGCGCGTATATTTGTGGATTTGTTCACACATAAAGTAGGCAGAGCTTGGGACGCTATGGTAGACTCTTCGGCCCTGTTTGCCTGATTCGGGTGACAGCAGGGAGTAATTCGTGGCTAGCCAGATGATTCGACAGCGGACATTAAAAAACATCATTCGTGCGACAGGCATTGGCCTGCACACCGGCGAAAAGGTTTATCTGACCTTGCGGCCTGCCGCTGTGGATACCGGGATTGTATTTCGCCGGGTTGATCTGGACGAACCTGTCGAAATTGCGGCAACCCCGGATAATGTGGGTGATACACGTCTTTCTACCACGTTGATTCACAACAATGTGCGGGTTTCTACTGTCGAGCACCTGCTGTCGGCAATGGCTGGACTGGGTATCGATAATGCTTACATTGATGTCAGCGCCCCTGAAGTGCCCATCATGGATGGTAGTGCGGGGCCATTTGTCTTTTTAATTCAGTCCGCCGGTATTGAAGAACAGAATGCCGCCAAGCGTTTTATTCGTATCAAAAAGTCGGTAGTCGTGGAAGATGGCGACAAATGGGCGCGTTTTGATCCTTTTGAAGGCTTTAAGGTTTCGTTCAATATCGACTTTCAGCACCCGGTATTCCAGTCCCAATCACAGACGACTACGGTGGACTTCTCTAGCACCTCTTTTGTAAAGGAGGTTAGTCGGGCGCGTACTTTTGGTTTTATGCGTGATATTGAGCAATTGCGCGAAAATAACCTGGTGTTGGGTGGCAGCCTTGATAATGCCATCGTGATGGATGATTACCGCGTGCTTAATGAAGATGGACTGCGTTATCGTGATGAGTTTGTCAAACACAAGGTACTGGATGCTATTGGTGATTTGTATTTGCTGGGTTGCAGCCTGATTGGCGAATTCAGTGGTTACAAATCGGGTCATGAACTCAACAATCGCTTGCTACGAACGTTGCTGGCCAATGAGGATGCCTGGGAAACGGCAACTTTTGACGATCCTAAGTTGGCTCCTATCTCTTATACTCACCCTTTGCTGGCCAATTAATAGCATCCATTAGTTGCGCGTGTTGCTTTCAAATATCGGGCATTGTGTGTGCTTATCCATGGTATTTTCACTCGTCAGTGCATTTTAGGAATGGAAAATAAACTACCCTGCAGCAAGCTATCTCGATTTTCGCTACGCTAAAGCGGGGCCTCAATACCATCACGTCACTCTGGCGAAGGCCGGAATCCAGGGAGTTCACCAAAAGTAGGCACTTTTCGGCAATCTCTGGATTCCAGCTAAAAATAGGCCGGACTGACGGCATTCACAGCAAGTCGTGGGGAATTAAACCCCCAGCGATTAAATAACTTATGCAATTGGTATCTCTTCTTCAGCTCGTCTTTGCCTAAAGCGCCTACTTTTGGTGCCCGTTCCTCAATCGTAAAAACTCGAAACAAGAGCGCCACTTATACAAATTATTGTGTTCCATTCCTTAAGGTAGTAAGCCTCCTCCAGTTTCAAAGAAAGAGGCCGGCAGAATTACTGCCCCGCATTCTTTCTGATGGCGCTGATCCTTGGGTCATCCTGCTTGAGGCGGATTTTTTTGGCCGCTCCACTGTTACCGGCAAGATAAGGTGCGGCGGCTGCGGCCATGACGGGGATAGTGCTGCGCAGGTCGTTGGAGTCGCTGGTGATGTTCATTAGCGTTTTCCAGAGAATTTTACCCGCCGGTTTGATTTTGTAGGCTTCCAGTGCGGCGCTACTGGTGTACACAGTGTAGCTGCGACTTTCGAGAACAGTACCGACGTAGAACGTTTGCAAGGGGACGTGTACCGTGCTGCGCGTGGTGGTGGTTGCTCCAGCGCTATCTGTCCGGGTTCGGGTGATATTGACGATGTTGCCTCCGATGGTTTCGTAAATGGGACGGGCAAAGGTATTTACGCCAGTGCGGCCCTCCGAAATGGCATAACGAAAGAAAATTTCCATGTCGGCATCCTTGTGGGAATCAACACGCTGATAGCCTTTTTCTGCCAGTATAGGGATAAAGTAGGCGCTGAATTCACGGAAAAAAAGATCCCCCTCCTGTCCCTTTGTATTGCCGTTGACTAACACGTAGCGCTTGTTATTTGTGTTGGCTGCGGGATCGGCAATGGCACTGACCTGTACCACAAATGAAGAAGCACAACCTGTCAGCAACGCAACGGCCAGTAAGATGATAATCGCGATGAATGAATGTTTTATGTGCATGATTGCCTCGTTGTAGAATTAGGCGGAGTTGAACTGGAGTTGAACTAGCCTGTATTTGTTCGAGTATAGGGCTTGTGTTGGGTTCAACCTAAATTAATCCATTGAACGGATTAATTTAAGTTTAACCCGGCTTTCATATATTAGACTTTCCTAATATTTGATAAGCTGCTACGCTATTGGCTTGTTGACTTTTAGTTAGCCTCAGGTGTGGCTATATCTGTTCATTTGTTTGTAGGGAGTGTTGATTATGGTGAAACATTGCGCGATTTTTCGCCAAAATAAATGGCGCTGGATCATCGTTGCTTTGCCAGTATGGGTGTTGATATCAACGTCGGGCTTTGCCGCCGAGCCGCTGGCTGTGGCGACGGTTGAGCAACGGGTGAAGCCGGATATTTTTATTGCTGATGCGCTGATCGAGGCGGTACATCAGGCGACGCTGGCGGCGGAAACCACAGGACGCATCCGACAGATTTTTTTTGATGTGGATGATGTGGTGGCAAAGGGCGATGTTTTGCTGCGTTTTACCGACAAAGAGCAGCAGGCCGGACTGGCGCGTGCTGAGGCGGGACAAAAAGAAGCACTTGCGCGCCTGACCCAGGCGCAGGCTGAGCATACGCGCATACAATCGGTATTTGCCCGTAAGCTGGTGGCCAGGTCTGCACTGGACAAAAGCAGTGCGGATCTCAAGGCGACAGAACAGCGAGTGAAAGCGGCGGAGGCTGATTTCAAGGAGGCGCGTCAGCAACTGGAATACACCGTGGTGCGTGCGCCTTATGCCGGTATCGTGGTGAAGCGTCACGTCAGCGTGGGGGAACGGGTGCGTCCGGGGACGCCGCTGATGACAGGGTTTTCACTGGCAAAATTACGGGCGACCACGAGCGTGCCGCAGTCGATGGTGGCCGCAGTGCGTCAACATGGCGAGGTGCGCATCAGTATTGATCGCGCCGAACCGGTTATCAGTAAAGATATTACGGTCTATCCCTATGCGGATGCCGCCAGTCATAATTTTACCGTGCGTGCGGAATTATCGTCAGTACCTGCCGGGTTTTATCCCGGTATGTTTGCGAAGGCGTATTTTGTGATTGGTGAAAAACCGCGTTTGCTCATGCCAGCCCGTGCCGTGGTACATCGTAGCGAAGTAACCGCAGTGTATGTGGTTGATGCGCAGGGGCAGGTGGGTTTTCGTGCGGTGCGTATTGGCCAGTCATTTATAGAAGGTGAGGCAGAAAAAACCGTTGAGGTATTAGCGGGACTGGAGGCCGGGGAGCAGGTGGCGCTGGCTCCGGTGAAGGCGGGTGTGCTGTTGAAAACACAACGTGCCCGATAGGACGGTGTCAATGAATACAAAATTGGGTTTGTCCGGGCGCATAGCCAACACTTTTCTGGTCTCTGAAATCACTCCGTTGCTGGCGTTGGTGGGTTTGTTATTGGGCGTGTTTGCGGTGTTGGTGACGCCGCGTGAGGAAGAGCCACAAATCAATGTGACGTTTGCCAATATTTTTATTGCCTTTCCCGGTGCCAGTGCGCAGGAAGTCGAGAAGTTGGTGAGTACCCCGGCTGAGCAGATTCTTTCGGAAATCTCCGGCATCAAACATGTTTATTCCGTGTCGCGCCTGGGGCAGTCAGTGCTCAGCGTGCAGTTTGAGGTGGGCGAAGATCGCACTCAGGCTATCGTGCGTTTGTATAATGCGATTTATTCTAACCAGGATTGGTTACCCAAAAACCTGGGAGTCGGACAGCCGATTATCAAACCCAAGGGTATTGATGATGTGCCTATTGTTACCCTCACGCTGTGGAGTGAAGATACATCCACGGGTACTTATGAATTACAACAGGTGGCGCACGCCATTGAAGCCGAGCTGAAACGGGTGCCGGGTACGCGGGATATTTATACCATAGGCGGTGCGGATCGGGTCGTGCGTGTGTTACCGGACGCAGCACGGCTGTCAGGCTATGGCATTGCACTGGATGATTTGCGTCGTACCCTGCAAATGGCCAACCACTCGCAACATGCGGGTGAACTGATGGCAGAAAATACGGAAATTCCCGTTCATGCAGGACAATTTCTGGCGAATGCTGATGAAGTGGGTGCGCTGGTGGTGGGTGTGCGCGATGGCCGACCCATTCGTTTATCCGATGTGGCGGAGGTTCGCCTGGGTGCTGATCAGCCTGAACACTATGTCTGGTTAGGCGATGCGCAAGGGGAGCACCCGGCAGTGACGATAGCCATTGCCAAAAAACCGGGCATGAATGCGGTGGATGTGGCCAATAAGGTCATTAACCGTTTTGAGCAATTGAAAGGCACGTTTGTGCCGGATGGTGTTCATGCCACAGTGACTCGAAACTATGGCGCGACGGCGAATGACAAAGCACAAAAACTGATTGGTAAACTGGTGTTTGCCACCGGTTTTGTGGTGTTGCTGGTGTTGTTTACGCTGGGGGTGCGCGAGGCGTTTATTGTGGGTGCTGCGGTGGTGATTACGCTGGCAGCCACGCTGTTTGCCTCCTGGGCCTGGGGTTTTACCATTAACCGGGTATCGTTGTTTGCACTGATTTTTTCCATTGGCATCCTGGTGGATGACGCCATTGTGGTGGTGGAAAATATTCATCGCCATATGAAAATGAGCGATAAAAGCCTGCGTGAAATTATTCCGCTGGCGGTGGACGAAGTGGGTGGCCCTACCATTCTGGCAACCTTTGCTGTGATCGCCGCATTGTTGCCCATGGCTTTTGTCAGTGGCCTCATGGGGCCGTACATGAGCCCCATTCCCATTAACGCGAGCATGGGCATGTTGATTTCATTGGCGGTGGCCTTTGTGGTGACGCCATGGATGGCCTGCAAACTGCTGCGTCGTAAACAACACCGAAAAACCGATAACACAGAGACAGAAAACAACGAAGATAACAGTAAGTTGTTTGCTTTATTTCAGCGTTTTATGGGGCCGATGTTGCGCGGCAATAAGGGACGCTCATATCGTTGGTTGCTGTTAATGGTAGTTGTGTTGTTAATTGGTATTTCTGTCGCGCTGCCGGTTTTTAAACTGGTGGTACTGAAAATGCTGCCGTTTGATAACAAATCTGAATTTCAAGTGGTGGTGGACATGCCGGAAGGCAGCAGTGTTGAAGAAACGGCGCGGGTGTTACGTGAAATAGGTGATTATCTGGTGACAGTGCCGGAAGTGGAAAACTATCAGGCTTATGCCGGTACGGCCTCACCGATCAATTTTAATGGACTGGTGCGCCAGTATTATTTGCGCCGGGGTGCCAACGTGGGTGATGTACAAGTTAATTTGGCTCCCAAGCATGAGCGTGAACGCAAGAGCCACGATATTGCAGCAGCGGTACGTGCGCCGCTGGCAGACATTGGCCGACGCCTTAACGCCAACATAAAAGTGGTGGAAGTGCCGCCGGGCCCGCCCGTACAGGCACCGCTGGTGGCAGAAATTTACGGTATTGATTACGAGGGCCAGCGACAAGTCGCCCGGCAGGTGCGCGCCATTTTTGAGAATACGGCAAACGTGGTGGATGTGGATGACAGTGTGGAAACGCAAGCGCCACGATTGATCGTGAAAGTGGACCGCACCAAAGCGGCATTGTTGGGTGTCTCGCAGCAAAATGTCGTGGCGGCGATTGCCATGGCGCTGAATGGCGAAGATGTCAGTTATTTACACAGTGCGCAAGTGAAATACCCGGTACCGATTCGTATTGAATTTTCGGTTGCCGACAAGGCAGACATTGCATCATTATCATCATTGAAGGTACGGGCAGACCTGCGTGAAAACATTAGCGGAAAAGCCGATGCGCTGGTGTCACTGGCGGATGTGATAACCATAGAACACAGTACGCGGGAACAGGCAATTTATCACAAAGACCTGTTACCGGTAGTGTTCGTCACCGGGGATCTGGCGGGCAAACTGAATAGCCCGTTATACGGTATGTTTGATATTGCTGCGCAACTGGATGAAAAAGTGCAAACCGCTACCGGACCACTGACACAATACTTCTTCGCGCAACCGGAAAATCCCTATGATTACAGCCTCAAATGGGATGGTGAATGGCAGATTACGTTTGAAACATTTCGTGATATGGGCATTGCTTACGGGGTAGGTATTATATTGATTTATCTGCTGGTAGTGGCGCAATTTCGCTCTTATCTCGTACCGCTGATTATCATGGCACCCATTCCGCTAACCATTATCGGCGTCATGCCGGGACACGCACTGCTTGGTGAACAATACACCGCAACCTCAATGATCGGCATGATCGCACTGATGGGCATTATTGTACGTAACTCGATATTGCTGGTGGACTTTATTCAGCAACAGGTGACAGCAGGAATGGCACTTGAAGAAGCGGTGTTACGTGCCGGTGCAGTGCGTGCTAAACCTATCGTGCTCACGGGTCTGGCTGCTATGCTGGGTGCATTATTTATTCTCGATGATCCTATTTTCAGCGGCCTGGCGATTTCGCTGATTTTTGGCATTTTGATTTCAACCCTGCTGACGTTGGTGGTTATTCCGGTCATGTACTACGCATTTCAGTATAAACGACATGCAGGATAAACAGATAAAACCATCCGCAGGCTTGAACAAGTAGATTATCAATAAACGATCTTGCCGCAAGCTATCTCGCTGGCGCTCGAACAACTTGAACAAAAACCTGCGCTGTTCGTGGGGTGGGCAGTGCCTACCCA
>Ga0256839_1006301_pt1 | contig 10483 bp, 11 predicted proteins | sample 354166metaG_FD_185968 | JGI IMG/M metagenome (GOLD analysis project Ga0256839, IMG submission 185968) | Hydrothermal vent microbial communities from Mid Atlantic Ridge, Atlantic Ocean - 354-166 | ecosystem: Environmental > Aquatic > Marine > Hydrothermal vents | place: Atlantic Ocean: Mid... | reverse complement strand
AAATTTGCCCCAGTATTTACAATATTTTTATTGATTGTCCCATAAAATTGCAACCCAACAACACCTATTTCTGATACATCCGGATCTATTATCCTACATTTAACATTGTCAAAATATGCTGTCCCAATAGAACCAGTTCTTAAAAAAATTACTGGGTCTATTTGAGTTGCTGTGAATGTAATTGACAAATCAACCATAATCCCACTTGTAGTGCTTTCTTGTTGAATATTAGCTTGTTCAATGCTTAGAATTGCTAAATCAGAAGTTCCTATTCTGCATTGCGCTGATAATGTATAAGTCTTCCCTATAACACAATTTAAAACTTGTGATGCACTTCCTTGGCTTGCAGAACTTGTAACTTCAAGAGAACCAGCCACTAAGGCTAAAGAAGAAAAATTGCTTATCCAATTAGTTGTATCAGTTGTAAATTCCCCATTTAAAACAAGTTCTGTTCCAACAATAGATTCTGTAGAAGTTCCAGCCAACCATGCTCCTACCTCATCATCAAATAAAGTAAAACCTCTTTGCGCCGTAAAAGTAAATATCGACATTAATTCACCACCGCAGGAACACCATCTATTTCAATGTTTAAATATTCAGAATCAATACCACTTTTAACAGCATCAGAGACTATTTCAACCAAATCATCCGTCAATACAGCTCCATTCATATTAAAAGTTATATTAACAGTTTGAGATTGCTGTTCTTTCTCTGCCAAGCTTGGAAATGGTTGTAAAGTTTGTTGAGGCGGAGCTGGAATATTGCTTCCTCCACCACCAATAGAGGCTACATTTGCCCCACCACCAAACTGCTGATTTTTAATACTGTTTATTTGTGCCATTCCTTCAATCAACATTAATCCAGCTGGGATCAATCCATAAGGCCAACCACCAGCATTATCAAAAGATTGCATGACAGCACTAGGCAATGAAACAGCAGCATTTGCTAAAGCCATTGCTTTCTTTACTTTGAACATTTTTTCACTTTGCTGAGCAGAAAATTGTAACATTGCTGCACCGTTGCGCAAAGTAGACCCTAATTCTTTTTTCTTTATTGACTCACCCATAGCTAAACTAGCCTGAAACCCACTAAAGGTAGCTGCTAAGTTTTTCTTTTGTGCCTGATCTTCCATCTCGGCTTTTCTTGCTAAATAATTTGCTTCTAATTGAAGCAATATTTCTTTTCTGTTAGACTCTTCATCAAAAAGCAACGCTGCTCTTTCAGAGTTTCTTTGAAATTCTGCATCCAATATTTGCTCTTTTGATAAAGATAAATTAATGATACTTGCCAAATCTGCATTTACGTTATTTGCAAAAGATTCTCTTTCACTATTTCTTTTTTCAATGGCTTTATCTTTTTCCCTTTGGTCAATTTCATCTTTTCTTAAATAATATTCTTCTCTTAAAGCAATCATTGAGTTAGCGTGATCAATTTCTTCTTGAACTATTGATCTTTTATTCTCTTCTATTGCAGCTATTTGTCTTTCATTTGCAGCGTTTAATAAATTATCTTGTTGTTCATAAGCAACTTGCATTTTAGATTCAATTTCTGGATCTTTTTCCGCTATTAAAGTTAACCTTGTTCTTTCAGTGTTTGAAATAATATCTAAAACAGTTTTTGAATGTTTTTTGTTTATCTCTGCTATTGCGTCAGTAGTAGTTAATTCTTCCTGAATCTTTCTCATATTATTTTCAGAAGTAAAGCCATTAATGCGAAGTTCAGCATCAATTAAAGTTTTCTGTCTTATTTTTATATCTCTTTCTGCATTTTCGTTTATAACATTTTCTAACCTTGCCCCTTCCTCTTCTGGTATATTACCGGCTTTTACCTCATCTCGAATTTTATTTATATCTACAACTTGTCTCTTTTTAATTGTGGAAATAGCCTTGCCACCTTCTATTCCCTCAATAAACTGAACAAGTTTTAATTGTTTTGCATATTCTTTGTTTTGTTCTCTAACAGCTTGAATTTTATCTTCAGCTTGTTGTTTTGCAATTTGCTCAGGTGAAGTATTTGTTAAAATTGCAAGCTTTTCTTTTTCTAAATTAAGATTTTTTGTTAAACTTTTTTCTTCAATTTGCAAAAAAGATAATCTTAATTGTTGAAAAGCATTAAGCTTTTTGCCATTTTTCGCACTATCATTTAACAATTTGTTCATAGAAGCGCGTGTTTCTTGCAATTTGTTTCCCATAGCACGAATAGCTTCACTTGCTTCTTTTACAGGGTTTCCTTTTATTGCTATAGATAATTGATTTATTTTCCCTGACAATAAATTTAGAAAATCTTTAACAATCCCCGTTTCTCCTATTGATCCTACAAAATTATCCCATGAAGAAGATAATCGTGCAAAAGCTGCTTCTATAGTATCTGTAGAATCTGGAAAACCTTTTAATAATTCTTTAGTTTTGCCAAAAGCTTCAATTAGAACTTCATTAGTGATTAACCCTTGGGATGAAAGCTCTTTTAAAGATAATGTGCTTTTTCCAAACATGTCTCGCAAAGCCACTGTAAGCAATGGTAAATTTTCTGTAACTGATCTATATTCATCCCCCATCAATCTACCAGCAGACATGGCCTGAGTGATCTGAATCATCGCACCTGACATTTCTTGTGTACTGGTACCCATAGCCCTGCCACTCTTGATCAAAGTTGCAGCCCAGTCAGTCATTGTTTCTGTGCTAAAAGCTTTATCTGTCACCACAGCAAATCTAGTGACAATTTTGCTTGCTGTAGTTAAATTAATGCCTACCTCTTGAGTCATAGCAAAAAACTTTTGATAAGAGCCTGAATCACCAGTCAAAAAAGTTAATTTTTGGCTTAACAAGCGCACGGATTCCGCAGTTTTTTCAAACTCAACAAATATATTAACAGCTTTTATGGCCATATAAGTGCCAAGTAATAAACGAGAATATACACTTACAAAACGAGCATATTTTATCATTTTTTGTTGTACAGATACGTTTTTCCTATTTTCAATAACAAGAAGCTTAGTTTGTTTTATAGTTTGTTTTAATAAAGAATTGTATTCTCTTTGACTTATTTTTTTATTTTTAAGTAACAAAGTTAATTGCTTTTCATCTTTTGCAATAGCTTTTTGAATAGCATATTGTGCATTAAACTTAACTAAAGCTTTATCCAATTCAGCATTTTGTGCTTTTTGTGCACGAGCTAATTCTTTCTTTTCAGAAACCATCTTTTTATAAGAAGACGTAGATTCTTTTATTCTTTTTGCTTCTCTATTTGCGATTGCATCTGCTTCTTTTTGTGTTTTTAAGCCAGAAGCCACAACTTGCCTTAATTCTTTACGTATTGTTATAAGTTCTCGCTCTGCTCTTGCTGATTCATCATATTTTAAATTTAATTTATCAACAACGTCAACTAATTCTTTTTGTTCATCAGTAAGTTTTGAGTACGAAACCTTTTGGTCACTCATCAAAGATATTGATTTAAGGATTTGTTGATTTGCCTTTTGGCTAGAATTAACCAATTTACGGAATACGTTAGAGCCACCCCCTTGTGCAACGGCTCTTGTCTCATCTTGAAATTTACGCAAAGTTATACTAGCTTCCGTTGTGCTAGAAGCAAAAGCTCTCATTTGCTTATTCGCAGACGCAGAATCTAATTTAATTGACGCGTTAAATTCAACCATTTATTTTGCCTTTCGTGCTAAACTTTCAGCTCTATGTTCAGAATAAGTATCACTCATTGCATAAATTATTGATACAAATTCTTTAAAGCTACCTATAAGGCCGAAATTTTCCGCATAACATTTTAATTCAGTCAAAGGGATCATTCCATTCTCATCGCTAGAATGTGATAACACCCAATAAGCCTCCGCAAACCAATCGTCAAACAATCCAGCTTTTGGCATATGATTTAATGGTGTATCTTTTCCTTTTAAACTTTTAAAATGCTTTATATGTTTTCCGTACTCTAAATTCCATTTTAGTGAACGGATTATTCTGGCTTTACTTTTTTGATATCCTCATCTAAATAATTATTAATGTTTTCACTAAATTTTGAAATTGCTGTATAAGCATCTTTATCGTCAGTTAATAATGCTTTTGCATTTTTGTAAGAGTATTCATATTCTTTTCCATCTCTATCAACTATTTTATCCCATCCAACTAAGATAGTCTTTGCAAAACATTCTACCATAATTGAATTTGATTCTTCTTCACTCATCTGGTCATTATCAAATTCTTCTTTGTATGGCTTTAAAAGCTTTCTAAATAATTTCTTGAAATTTGCATTTCCAGCACGGGCAACTAAAAATTTATTTCCTCTATAAACAAATTCAGCACCTTCTGTTTCAGCTTTGTCGTTAATTGGTGTTATTTTCATTATAAATTCCTGTGGTAAAACGTAATTCCTGTGTCAATTTAAGAAGTGAGACTCTTAACACAGGCATTAAGAATCTCACCAATCTAAGGCAACAAAGTTGCCAAAGTTTGTTTACGCATCTACACGTGAAAATTTAATCATATAATCTAAAGTAGGATCTCGCAGAGCTTTAAATGACCCTGATTGCATTAAAAATGCGTCTTTTCCAGAGATTGGGGTATCTAAAGATTCAAATTTACAATAAGGCATATCAATGCCTATAGAATTTCCATCTCCGTCAGTCAAGATAATAGTAACACCAAAAGAAGTTGCAGCTACAAATTTATTATACAAATCAAGATTATCAAAATAAACTTCTGTGCTTCCGTTAACGTCCAAGCTATAAGCTGCGAGTGCTCCAGCTCCTAATTTTCCGATAGACTTTGCAGGGGCAATTTTATTATCAATATTTAAATCTAAAGTAGAAAATGTTGCAGTTCCTCCTACAATGCCTGATATTCTAATAACAGCGATGCTAGATACAGCATTAAGAATGGAATAAGATGGGACTGGATTGTCAGCACCTTCTCCAGTTAATGGTGTTGATCTTACCTCTTCAGTCATTCCAATAATGCCAAAAGTACCACTAAGAATAGAACCTGTGGCAAACTTTAAACTCATAGTATTAATTGCACAGCCTCTGTGATACCAATAGAAATTTGACCCATTGTTAGTAACTTTTTTTCTAAATGTATATCCATCAATAGGACTTGCACCATTTGTTTGAATAGAAGTTGACGTAACAACCAAATCAGTTAAATTTGTCGTAGCTTCCGTATCAGGTGAAACGGTTACTTGATTAGTGCCAGTAGCTATACAAGTATAAACCCCATCAATAGTTGGATCAGTCGCAGAAGATAAGCTAAATACATCACCTGTTTGGATAACTGCTTCGATTCCTGCATTTTCAATAATAGTGCTATCTACTGTTCCATTATTCGTAACAGTAGATAAAGATATTGTTCTCGGTGTTGCAGCATTCATCAAAACCGATGCCATAAAATCTGCGTAAGGAGCATATGACAGCTCAAAATTTATATCCCCTGCAATATCTCCGTCAACAACAACAAGATCATCAGTTTGGCGATCCGATCTAATTACATCAGATATAGCAGTAGAGATATTATTAGCAATTCCTCCACCTGTTGTAGGGAGTAACGTAAAGACAGGATTTGCATCAGTTACACCAAAAATTGTTTCTTTATCATAAGCTGAACTTGTTAAATTTGTACTTGCGACCATGTCAATCTCCTAAAATTGAATTAAAATATTTCAAAAAGCATTGGTGCAATTTGAATATTCTTTTATTCCTCATCAGATGTATAAGGGGTGTCAACAATCAAGCCAAACCATCCATCATCCTTTGCACCATTTCTCCTAGTTGAAGAAGCAGTAGTAAATAAATTAGCTTGATTTAAATTATCCATTATTCCACGTATTTTGTCAGCAAAGAAATAAGCTTTTGAGCTTCCTATATTTTGCTTTACATAAACTTTTGTTGCAAAAACACCTGTATGTCTTATTCTTCTTAAGTTGATTGAGTTTATGTTTACGTTGTTCGAATCATAATTTATAAAAGAAATTGAAACAAAACTATCAATATTAGAATCATCAAATTTTACATTATCAAATTTTATAGGGGTGGTTGTTCCCCATCCGTCAATAAAAGCAACTTCTAACAATTCCCTAGTTTTATCTAAATTAGGCATTCTTAGTTTTTTCCATAGCAGCTTGTATAAAATTTTGATTAGCCTCGTTCCCACTTTCTCCATTATTTACATGAACTATATAAGGGCTATTATTGTATATTGTAAATTGTGACCAATTTCTTTTATATTTTGTAAAATCTGGCACTTCTCTTTCTGGTGCGTTTGACCCATCGTTTTCACGATAATTTTTGCCAGCTTTCCCACCCGGCCTTGCCATCCAATTAAATTTTAAAGTGCCAGTATTTTCAGGAGTCTCTTTTAACAAATTAATAAAAAGTTTTCTTGCTGTGTCTCTTTTATAATCTCCAAAAATATTAATCATGATATTTCCAACTTCTTCTAAACTAGAAGCACGGAATCCCATTATATTCTCCTACAGCTTAATTCATAAGTTGCCCCTGTTGGGTCAATCTCAACCTTGCCTATTTCATAATTATTGCCACGGACTAAAATCTTTAAACCAGTTTTAAACTCATCAATAGTTTTCATACTATCCAAGATTAATAGATTTATATATTGTGTATTTGTGTCTGCCTCATCTTTCTTTTCTTCTTTGTCACCAAGAATAATACAATCCATTATATATTTAACTGGGGTATAAGTTGCTCCTGCCCCTGCTATCGGGTCGTAAACAAGAGATTTAATTTCTTCAAAAACGGTTAAAGTTGCAGTAGCATCTGATAAATCATTATTCATTGCATCTTTAACTTCATCTTGAATGTCTTGATATATACCCATTTTAAGCTCGTTTTAGGTTGCTTTTTGAATAATTGCAAATTGGTTTTAATATTGAAATTACTTTATTCAAAGAATTTGGTTTATCTTTTTGAGAGTGACCGAAGTTTGTATCAACCAAAACACCTTTTGCCTCAACCTTTTTTGATTTTATGCCTCTTTTATTGCTAAAAAACAACTCTCCTTGGGAAAAGAAATCATAAGCCAATATTGCAGATGCGTGTTTTATCTCTTCTGGTATATTTAAATAGTCAATAACACAATCAAAATTCAAATCAATAAAATATCTTGCCTCTAACAAAGCACCTTCTTTAATAGGTTGCTCAATAACTAGCCAGTCATGCTTTAAATACAAAAAAGTATCTGCCTCAGCAATCGTGGCGTAGAATTGAGTTGTCGTTGCAAGAGTCATTATAACTTTTATTTGTTATTATTTTCTTTTAGCATTCTTTCATGATTTTTTCTACTTGACACTAATAAGTCAGCAAATGAAGGAACCTTTTTTGCCTCTTCAGAGACTTCGTCTTTTGGTATTTCCTTTTCATTTTGTTTTTCAATTTTTGTCATATCATCACCTATATAGTTAAGTGGCTATTTCTAGCCACTTATTTTTGCTATCAATTTAGCCGTTAGTTTTTAAGAAAGCAAGTGGGATATTTTTGCGTTCTGTATAAACACGATCCCATTGATTTGCAGCTTCTAATTGAGTTCTATTTGCTGTGATCCCTTGTGCAATAGCAGTAGATAAGAACGCAAAGCCTTGAGGGTGAATAATTTCACTTTGGCGAGAATGCAGAATGTCTTGCCCACCACCATTACCAGAAGATTCATTCCGCTCAAGTGCAGAAGGATTTAAAGTTGGGGACGTTCCATACCCAAAAGCTCCTTGTCCAAAAAGAACACTTGTATAAACAAAACCATTAGTAACACCCGGTGTTACATCAAGTTTATCATCTACAACAACACGTAAACCAAGATAAGTTGGAATATTAATCTCACCACGAGAATCTGGAATAAAAGCAATAAGATTAAGCTTTTTCAAAGTTGTATAACAAATTGAATGAATTGCTATTGCAGTGATAGTAGTCCCTGCATCACCTAAAGTAGCGATAGCATCAATAACAGCATTAGCGTTAATAAGATTAGCTGCTACAGCAGCATTACCCGCTGGTATTGAAACATCAACAACCATGTCAGAACCATCATTGGCTACATTGTCAGCTAAAATGCCCATCGCAGATGAAACAACACGCTGTTGTGTATTAACAGCCCAATATGTGCCAATTCTATTTGTAATAGCCCCAAGTGGGTCTTCTAAAGCGAGCTGTCTGGTTAGATCCATTGTAGACCAAGACTTATGTTGATTGGCTAGGCGGTAAATCTGAGTCCCTGTATCAATTTTTGCTGGGGTTGACGCAACAGCAGGATCGTCAGTCACATAATCTGGCTCATCATTAGTCATTGGGTTGAAATTTGGAAGCTCCCCAATCATGCCACCAGTGGCAACCATCTCTGAAATGCGAGGATCTGGGACTAAAATTCCGGATGAGATAAAAGCATTTGCCTCTACAGCTTCTTCTTGTACTGCGGCATTAAATGCGGTAGGTTCATAAATGTCAACTAAGCGTGTTACAGCCATTTTTTTCTCCAATTATGTTAATCTCTTGGAGAATGACCGCCAAAGAGATATAAAAATTAATTTATACCTTATTGACCAAATCAAAAAGGTTGTTTCGCTAATAATCAGCCAAACTAATTATTACGTTATTGTGTAATGTACCACACAAAAGAACTCATGTCAAGCTTTATTCTTTTGCGTGGCACCCATATTTTATACCCCTGCTGCTTTTTTGTATTGCTCTGCTAATACTGGATTTTCTCTTGTGATTCTTGCTTGCTCAGTTACATTTCTTGATTCTTTCTTCCAAGGATTTGTACCACTAGCACCTTTCCCATTTGCATTAACGTCTGTTCTGCTTCCTGAGTTTAAATCTTGAAACGCTAAAGAAAATTGATCGTTTGCCTTCATTTCAGCCACTAAGTCTTTAGCTTTAAAGGGCGTTGTAGCGTCTTCTTTTAATCTTTGGTTCCCTTCACTATCTAAAACTTGAACTTCATATCGCCCATCAACTTCAACAGTCGTCATTTGGCTTAATACATGTGGCAAGAGAAAGAATGAATTACCTTTTTCTGCTTCAATGGCTTTTATAGCACTGTTTTCTATAAGCTCTTTGTCTAGTGCCTTTCTTAATGAGGATATCTGAGCTGAAGTTTCATTTTTTAACGTGTTTATAGTAGTAGTATGGTTTTCGTTTAGCTTAAGTTTAAGTGCTTCCCATTCTCCTTTTCCTTCTAGTTTTTGCTCTTCTAAAGCTTTCTTTTCTTGTTCCAATTTTTCTTTATCAGACAAAAATGTATTATACTCATTTAAGTCAAATCCTTCTGGAATTTGATTCTTTTTTAACCTTTCCATTTGTGTAAGAATTTTTGTTTTATTTTCAACTAATCCTTTTGTTTCTGCGGCAATAGCTGCTTTTGTAGATTCTTGCACTTTAGCCAATGCAGCGTTTACTGCTTCATCAGAAGCGCCATCCCCCATAATTGCTTTCATTTCTTCAAAATTCATCTATCATCTCCTGTGTGCTTATTAATCTTTAATCTGTTTGTGGGTTATTTATATTGCCATTGTCTAAATTGCTTCCTTTTATCTCTCCTTCCATGTCTTCTTTGTTTTCTTTGTCTTCTTTAGTGTTATTTGATATTTCTTTGTTGCCAGTTTTTTCAAATACTTCTATTTGATTGTTAAGTTCTGCTTGTTTTTCAAAGAAAGGAGGAGGATTTTCTTTTATATTTTCAATTTCTTCTTCAAATGTTATATTAGGATCGACAATCTCTCCTTCTTTCATTTTGTTAAATAATGATCTATGGGATATTGCCCCACTCATCCAAGATTTTACCAAAGCTATTTGAGCGTTTGGCTCCATGTCAATCTTTAAAAAATCATTGTTTAGCTGATATACAAATTCTTTAGGTGGCTCATTACCTCCCCAAGCAAAAAATAATTCAATGGCCTTTTGCATTTGTGAAGAAACATTGTTGACTAAAGTCGCAATCAGTGAAGTCTGTGCTGCTGTCCTTACCAAAACCGAAGTGGCTGTTTCTCTTGAAACCCCTTCTTTCTTTAACACTTGTGCCCCCATACTGGCCATAATATCTTTTAAGTTATCTATAAAATCTTGATGTGCTCTTGCCGAGCTGCCAGAAAATTCTAGCATACCTACTTTTGCATCTGGATTCGATATAAACCAGCCTCTTGACGGCCCGATTGTTTCAGGAACACTATCATCGTCAACGCCAGTAGCCCATGGTGTTGGGAGTGCAGTCCAATGGAGCATGTAAACTTGATCTATAACCCTTTGGATAACACTAATATTCATGTCAGAAATATCTTGAAGTGGAGATTTTGTCACACTAAAATTATTTTTGTTTATCCCATGAATAATAATTGGAATATAATCAAAATTAACCCCGTCCTTTTTAGGGAAAGAATCTTCATCACTCTTAATCATAGTGAATGATTTGCTATTAATATCTTTATTGTTTGAAGATATGTACTTTCTAACTCTATATATTCCTTCATGTATATCTAATACTAT
>Ga0256839_1006300_pt1 | contig 10484 bp, 17 predicted proteins | sample 354166metaG_FD_185968 | JGI IMG/M metagenome (GOLD analysis project Ga0256839, IMG submission 185968) | Hydrothermal vent microbial communities from Mid Atlantic Ridge, Atlantic Ocean - 354-166 | ecosystem: Environmental > Aquatic > Marine > Hydrothermal vents | place: Atlantic Ocean: Mid... | reverse complement strand
TAGACTCAGCAGGACTCTCAACTTATCATAACGGTGAAGCACCTTGTAAGATATCTCAAACGTTAGCAAAAGAGCATGGTCTAGACATCTCACAGCAAGTCTCTCAGCATGTAAGTGAGTTTGATTTGCATAGTTATGACATGGTTGTAGCTATGGATGAGAGCAACAAAGTAGAGCTGGAACAAATGGGCATTAAAAACCTTAGAAAAATGGGAGATTTTGGCTTTGATGGAAAAGACGTAGCAGATTTGTACTATGAACCTGAAAAAAAAGATAAAGTGTGGGAGATGGTGAGTGAAGGGGTTGAGAATGCACTTGAAGAGATTATATAATACATGATAAATTTGCATTACTCTAAATGTACAAAAACACTTGGATAACAGACACCACCCATGGTTTTGAAAATGAAGAAGCAGATATGATTTGGCTACTGCAAGAAATAATTCTAAAGTTTATAGAGAGCTCTTTGGAGAAGTTATGAAAATAACCCTCATCCGACACGCCAAAGTTTTACTAGACAACACACAAAAGATAACAGCGTCACATATGAATACATGGATAGAGGCATACAATCATGCAGATATTGAGACAATGCTACCTAGCAAAGAAGTTATCGAGCACATCATAAGTGCTGATTCGGTACAGGCAAGCAGCCTCTCTCGTACTGCTGACTCTCTATCTGTCATAGGGGTAGAGCCTACAGAGAAAAATAGCCTTTTTGATGAGGTAGCGTTACCAGAAGCCAAAGGCACTTGGCTAAAGCTCTCTTCTAAAACATGGTTGGTACTCTTACGCCTTATGATGCTTTCGGGTATTGGTAAAAAGTCTAAGGTCTATACTGAGGCGAAGCAAAGAGCCAAAAGAGCTAGTGAGTATCTCGTTGGGTTATCAAATAACCATGGGAGTGTAGCACTCATGGGGCATGGTGGAATGCACTGGCTTGTGGGTAAGGAGCTAGAGAGGCTTGGATGGGAGTGTGTCGAGCAAGATGGGGGGAGTAAGAATTGGGGTTATAAGGTGTATAATATAAAAATTTCATAAAAGGAATAGATATGAAACTAGTCAAAATAATGCTAGTAAGCTTAGGAATATTCGCTTTTACAGCACAAGCAGGAGATAAAATGGGTACTTTCTATAGTTATACAGCAACAGACATAAAAGGTGTGGAGCATTCTATGTCTGAGTACAAAGGTAAGGTAATATTGGTCGTAAATGTAGCTAGTAAGTGTGGCTTTACGCCACAGTACGTAGGACTACAAAAACTTTATGAAAAGTACGTAGAAAAAGGCTTAGTCATCTTGGCTTTTCCTTCCAATCAGTTCAAAGAACAAGAGCCAGGTACAAACGCTGAGATACAAAACTTCTGTAAAGTAAACTATGGTGTTACTTTCCCACTCTTTGAGAAGGTAGACGTAAATGGGGATGCTACACACCCCTTGTATGTGTTTCTTAAAAAAGAAGCCACAGGGTTTTTAGGTAGCGAGAGTATAAAGTGGAACTTTACGAAGTTTCTTATAGATGCTAAAGGAAATGTGTTAAAACGCTATGGGTCATCTACGAAGCCTGCGAGTATCGGGGACGATATAAAGACACTGCTAGACTTAGGTAAATAATATAAACCCAAACTATCCCATAGAAAAAAGGTATAAGAAATGAATAAAGATTTTCAATCTTTTACGCCAGATAGACCAGACATTATTACTACAGAGGTTGAGTCAATAGGCTTCTATCGTAAGATGGATACAGAGGCTACAGTTGCCCAAATGATAGAGGGGAAGTATGTACTGGTAGAAGAGTTTTATAGCAATGGATTACAGGTTTTAAACGAACTAAGAAAAAACCTCTTACTTAAACATACGGAGAAAACCTTTCAAGGGCAACGTGACTATCGTGCAGCATATAATAAAGCTTCACACAGATTATTGCTCAAAGTCAAAGACAATAAACTCATCGTTAAAAAGTCTCCAGATATCGGTTGGTTAGAATTGTTGTACTCAGATGTGTCTGAGTTTTATATAGCATTTCCTGATATTCAAGGCATGAACAGTTCATGGCAGTGGTATGAAAAAGGTATAGAGATTAAGACTTTAGACATCACGCTAAAACCTTACTACAACACTTACTTTCCTACACGTTTTGACCACTTGAAGCTCTTTGATAAATGGCTCAAAAAGTATGAAGGTTCAAAAGAAAATGCCATGGAGATAGGTGTTGGGTCTGGTGTCTTGTCTTTTCAGCTCATCCAAAATGGCTTTAAAAATTTATCCGCTACAGACAGTAACAAAAATGCCATTATAGGTGTGGAGGAAGAGAGTAAAAGATTAGGATACGAGAAGCATATCACCTTAAATCATGGAGATTTGTTTGAAGGTTGCGACAAGAGTAATGCAAAGGCAGATCTTATCGTGTTTAACCCTCCTTGGTTGCCTGCAAAGCATCAGTTAGAAGAGGGCATAGATAAGGCAATGTATTACGAAGATGATCTATTTCCAAGGTTTTTTGAACAAGCCATGGAACACTTAGCACCTGATGGTAAGGTAGTACTTATATTTTCAAACTTAGCAGAAGTAGTTGATGAAGAGAGTACTCATCCCATCATTGAAGAACTTAGAATGCATAAGCGTTTTAGAAAAGAACTACACCTTAGACGTGATGTACGCGCCTCATCTAGAAGAACAAAACGTAGAGATGCAAGAGATACTGAAAAGGTGGAGTTGTGGGTTTTAGCACCTAAGGGCACCTCTAAGTAGAAGAAATTACCCCTAGTAGAAAAATAAAGATGACAATATAAATGAAAGCAAACCTAACCCAAACCACATGGCAAAAAGCATTAACTGATGAATGGTCAAAACCCTATATGCAAGAGCTAGAAGCCTTTTTAGACCAAGAAGAAGAAAAAGGTAAAAATATATTACCACCCAAAGAACTATGGTTTGAAGCTTTAAATGCTACGCCACTAGATGAAGTCAAAGTACTTATACTAGGTCAAGACCCATACCCTACAATAGGGCATGCACATGGTTTATGTTTTTCGGTCTTGGATAGAGTGAAGCCTTTGCCTAAGTCTTTAAAGAACATTAACAAAGAGCTGTACTCTGACTGTGGCGTAGATAACAGCCATACGGGCAACTTACTGCCATGGGCAAAGCAGGGGGTGTTGCTACTCAATGCAGTACTCACAGTAGAGGCAGGAAATGCCAATGCACATAAAGACAAGGGCTGGGAGAAGTTTACAAATAGAGTGATAGAACTAGTGAGTGTTGAGTGTGAACATGTAGTCTTTGTGCTTTGGGGTGCGTACGCTCAGAAGAAGGCTGTGCTGATAGATGCGTCTAAACATCTAGTCATCAAAGACCCACACCCCTCACCACTTTCTGCCTATAGAGGTTTTTGGGGTTCTAAACCTTTTTCTAAAATCAATACGTATTTGGTCTCAAAAGATAAAAACCCCATAGTCTGGAAGATAGAAGAGTGTCATAGTTTATTTTAAATACTAAGATACTTGGTTCCTTGGCTGTAACCCTTATGTTATCGTTTTCATATAAGATTTTATATGCATTATAAATCGATTTTTGTTTCAGACATACATTTAGGTACTAAGTTTTCAAAAGCTGATAGGTTTTTAGATTTAATGAAAGATAACGAATCTGAAAACTTATATCTAGTTGGCGATATTATAGATGGTTGGGCCATGAAACGTAAGTTTCGTTGGTCTCAAGCACATTCAGATGTAATTCAAAAGGTATTGCGTAAAGCTCGTAAAGGTACAAATGTGTACTTTATAACAGGAAATCATGATGATTTTTTGCGAGAGTTCGTTCCTATATTTTTAGGTGATTCTCTTACTATAGCAAATGAACTAGACTATAAAGCCTTAAATGGAAAACGTTACTATGTCACCCATGGTGATTTTTTTGATTCTATAACTATGACTAAAAAATGGTTGGCTATTCTAGGTGATGTGGGCTATGATATGTTGTTACACCTTAATGGAGTACTTAACTTTATAAGAAAAAAAGTGGGCTATAGGCGTTACTGGTCACTTTCGAAGTATGTCAAAGACAGTGTAAAATCTTCCGTCTCTTTTATCAATGATTTTGAAACTGTTTTAGCTCAGCATGCACAACATAAAAAATATGATGGCATCATTTGCGGTCATATACATAAAGCTGAAATGAAAATAATAGAGGGGATAGAGTATAAAAACTCAGGTGATTGGGTAGAGTCGTGTACTGCTTTGGTAGAGACAATGGATGGTGAATGGAAAATCATAGAGTGGTTGGAAAAAGATGAAGATTAGTTTGGTTCTTTCAGGCGGAGCTGCTAGGGGAGCATTTCATTTAGGAGCTATCTCAGCTTTGCAAGAACTTGGATATGAAATTAAAGCCGTTTCAGGTAGTAGTATAGGAGCTATTATTGCTATGAGTCTAGCGGCAGGTGTTTCACCAAAAAAACAGTTAGAAATTTTTAAATCAAAAGCCTTTAGAAAGACATTTAAATTTAATGGTTTAAAAAAAGGTATATTAAAAATTGACGAAAAAGAAAAAGTATTAAAAGAGTTAATACCTTTAGTGAATATAGAAGATGCACCTATAGATGTTCATATTACAACTATAGACTTAGAAAGTGGCGAGGTAGTAAGATTTAACAAAGGTAAAGCCATTCCACTTTGTATAGCATCTTCATCTGTTGTGCCTTTGTTTAAACCTATTTTCTATGATAAATATGCACTTGTAGATGGTGGCATAATGGATAACTTACCAGTAAGAACATTAAAACAATATGGTTTACCCATCATTGCAATTGATTTACATCCAAAGCAAAGAGGTTTCAAAAATTCACTTTGGGGGATAGTTAAACGTACTATTTTTCTTATGTGGAGGGCTTCTGTACAGAGTCAAATCAAAGAGTGTGACTATTATATCACCAACCAATCATTGGAAAAATACTCTCTTTTTAGTTTTAAAAAGCTTGATGAACTCTATACATTAGGGTATGAATCCACAAAGAAGACTCTAAAAAAATAACATAATGTACTCTAATGTAGCACACTTTCAACTCTCTTGATGCTATCACCTTTATGCAGTCCAAGCCAAACCACTGACTCTTTTGTAGCTTTAAGTTCATGCATAATGCCACCTTCTAAAGCTATGATGTCTCCTTCTTTGAGTACTGACACTTCACCATTGACTGTAAATTCAATGCATCCTTTTAGAGTCATGACAGTGATGGGAAACTTGGTTTTATGTTCTTTCATCACTTGTCCCTCTTTAAAAGTGATACGTATCTCTTTACCAAAGCTACTCTCTAACATAGAAGTGATGACAACAGAGCTGTCAGAAAATGTTAAGTCTTTATAAAAAGATGCTGTAAGAGGTTTTTCATTTTGGGTGGATGAAAACTGCATGATACTCCTTTATATTATTTTAGTTTAATGTGCATGACAAGACATTGTGCCTGTACTAAAAAAAGTAGCAGTAATGGTGTCCATCGTTTGTATATGTTGGGTGAGCCATACAGGTAGTTCTTCGATGAGGTACATCTTAAGGAGTTGAATGTTTTTTGTTTCTTTCCAGTTCTGGTAGATGTCATTCATTCTATGCAAGGCATTGTCATGTTCACCTTTGTGCATGGGGTAGGGAGGGAAGTTCATTTCTCTCATTTTTACTTCTTCGCCTTGAAAATGCTCTACCGTATGGGCATACCATATTTCATATTGCTCATTTACAGTATGAAAATTTTCTTCATTTGGCTCTTTTTCATAGACTAAGACAAGCTCAAAAAGTGCATTGATGATTTCTATATCTTCATCATGTACTTCATTCATAAAATCCATGGCTACTACAGGTAAGTCATCTTTGTTTATAAGCATGTCTACTCCTTCGTATTTTAATGGTTTATTATAGTTTAAACCTAAATACAATAGATTGATATATATCAAGTTAAATATACTTGATATGTATCATAATTGTATAACTAGTTATACGCTATAATTTTCCAAATTTTTCCAAATTTTCTTAAGGAAGACCATGACATCCAAAAGCAATACATCTCTCATACAAAAATACAATATCCCAGGTCCTCGTTATACCTCATATCCTACTGTTCCATTTTGGTACAAAGAGGGCATTAGTATTGATGACTGGACAAAGAGTGTTCAACGTGCATTTTCTGAGTCAAATGAACAAGAGGGTATAAGCCTTTATATTCACATGCCATACTGTGAGAGCCTTTGTACTTTTTGTGCCTGTCATAAGCATATCACTAAAAGACATTCCGTAGAAGACGAGTACATTGATACCGTGTTGAAGGAGTGGAAGCTTTATGTCGATGTACTAGATGATACGCCTTCCATAAGAGAAATACACCTTGGTGGGGGTACACCTACTTTTTTCTCCTCGGCAAACCTAAAACGTATGATAGATGGCATCTTTGAAGATGCTTCGCGTCACGACATTTATGACTTCTCTTTTGAAGCACACCCTAACGACACAACAGAAGAACAACTACAAACTCTTTTTGACTTAGGTTTTAGGCGTACCTCATTTGGTATACAAGACTATGACCCAAAGGTACAACAGGCTATTAATCGTATACAGAAGTATGAAACCGTAGAACGTATACATACTCTAAGTAGAAAGATAGGCTACGAGTCTATCTCTCATGATATTATCTTTGGGTTACCTCATCAGACAAAAGAGAGCATCATCCAAACTATAGCAAACACGGTCAAGCTCAGACCAGACCGTATAGCTTACTACTCTTATGCTCATGTACCGTGGATAAAAGGTGTAGGACAAAGAGGTTTTGATGAAAATGACTTACCTAAAGATGAGTACAAACGTGAACTCTATGAGCTAGGAAAACAACTCTTTTTTGAAGCAGGGTATGTAGAGATAGGCATGGATCATTTTGCCTTGCCCACAGATAAGATGCACAAGGCAATGGTAGACAAACGCTTACATAGGAATTTCATGGGGTACACCGCAGGAAAAACAAAACTGATGATAGGACTTGGGATGTCTTCTATCTCTGACTCTTGGTATGCCTTTGCACAAAATGAGAAGAGAGTAGAAGACTATATAGCTAGAGTCAATGAGGGGAAACTCCCTGTGTTTAGAGGGCATGTGTTAAGTGGTGAAGACTTGGTAGTACGTCAACACATTTTAAACCTTATGTGTAACCTAGAGACTTCATGGATAAAAGAAGAGATGAAACTAGAAAACGTAGATGAGATTTTAGATCGTCTTAGTGAAATGAAAGACGATGGGCTTGTTGAGATATATGAAGACAAACTTGTAGTCAAAGAGTCAGCACGTATGTTTGTACGTAATGTCTGTATGGCATTTGATTTAAGGTTGGCAGAAGCGAAGCCAGAGGGGCGTATTTTTTCTATGACGATATAGTTTAAAAGACTTGGTTAATCTTTTTTAAGTACACTTCTTAAAATTTAATTTTAGGATAGATAGATGAAAAAAATACTTTTAATTTTAGCTGTATTTAGTGTGAGCCTTTTTGCAGACTTCAAGACAGTAGATGCCAATGCATTTGCAAAGCTTAAAGCTAAGGGTCACCCTGTGATAGACATACGTACACCAGGTGAATGGAAACAGACAGGTATCATTAAGGGCTCACATAAGATGATGTTCTTTACTCCTAAAGGTGATGCAGACTTAGCAGAGTGGTTTTTTAACCTAGGTCGTTTGGTCAAAGACAAGAAAGAACCCATACTTATTTATTGTGCACATGCAAACCGTACAAAATCCTTAGGTCAAGGGCTTGTAGATATGGGTTTTAAGAACGTTTATGAACTTAAAGGTGGCATAGAGAATGGCTGGATTAAACTTGGCAAAAAAGTTGTCAAATAAAAATTGTTATCAAATCAAAATCACTTTGGGTCTTTAGTATAGCGTAGAGTTATTTGATAAACTCCACCACATCGTCAAACGGAAGTCTCATTTGTTCCGACTGTTCATTGAGACGGTATCCAAAAGGAACTACTACAGACACTTGCCACTTAGAGGTATCAAGCTCCAGTATCTCTTCCACTTTTTCTTTCTCAAAGCCTTCTATGGGGCAAGAGTCTATGCCTATGTATGCCGCAGCTGTCATCATGTTTGCTAAAGCAATATAGCTTTGTTTGGATGTCCAGTTATAGATGTGTGCATCTGTATCTAGGGTCTTTTCTAAGTGTTTGGCGTAGATGTCCATGTAGAAAGTCTAGATTTTCTTGTGGCATGTCTCGTCTGGCAAAGCATTTTTTGACTTCACCACTCTCTACTTTTACATTTTCTATGGCTGCAAGCACAATGACCAAATGTGAAGATGAGGTAACTTGTACTTGGTCCCAACATGCAGGATGTAGCTTTGCTTTAAGTGCCTCGTTGGTGATGACCAGAAACTTCCACCCCTCCATACCAAAAGAAGAGGGTGATTTACGTCCTGCTTCTAAGATGTAGTGCATTTGCTCATCAGGTATAGTCTTGTTCTCATCAAATGCTTTGCACGCATGTCTAAAGTCCATTGCTTTTGTAAAATCGTTGTTCATATTTTTTCCTAGTTAAAATGTTTGTTTAAATGTTTTGTATACGCATCTTCTATCCATGCTGTATCGCCTGATATGACATCTCCTGCATGAAATGTAGGTAGCTGATTTCTGACATTTAGATAATTGTTTGTCATGATGAGTGGTTGTAGTACACCATCTATATGAGGTGTGTCTTTCATCACAAAGCCTTTGCCTAGGTCTGAGCTTTTCATGTTTGAGGTAGCAACTATCATGAAGTTATCTGCAGAGAGTTGCCCGCCTTCTCCGTACTCTTTGGTGATGACAAAAGTTTTTTCATAAAGCAGTACTTTGTCTAGCCACTCCACCATAGGGGCTGGCATATTAAACCACATGATGGGTGTGATGTAGATGATGCTCTCTGCCCAAAGAAGTTTTTCTACTTCTCTGTCTACATCATAGGTATCTTTAATGGTGTCTGAAAACTTAACTTTATGTCCCTTATCACTTAGGTTTTTTTCTGTTAAATGTGCTAAAAATCCGTTGAGCTGACCTTTTGCATCAAAGATAGAGTATCCACCTGTTACTACAAGTATGTTCATTGTGTGCCTTTTTTATTAGATGTTGAAACTTTATCATCAATATGCTAGTATGTCAAGAACTACCCAAAAAGGTATATACATACCAAAAGGAACCTAATGAAGCTAATATATGATGGAAAAGAGTATGCCTGTTCTTTTACCTTTGCCCTTGAAATGGTCTCTGGAAAGTGGAAAGGGCTTATACTTTGGTACTTACGAGATGAGATATTACGCTATGGAGAAATTCGTAAAAAATTAGACGGTATCACCCAAAAAATGCTCACCCAAACCCTAAGAGATTTGGAAAAACATCAACTTATCACTAGAAAAGTCTACCCAGTAGTCCCTCCTAAAGTTGAATATACCATTACATCTTACGGAAAAGGACTCATACCTATCTTTGAACAGATGTTAGTCTGGGGCGACGAGGTTGGTAGTGAGGTCGGAGAAGTTATGGTTTGTGATGAAGAATTGAGGCGGAACGGGTAAGGAGTAGATAAATGAAAATTGAAAACTTACATTGGATAAGTAATGCAGAAAATATAGATTTTGAGGCATTGTCTCATTTGTATAAGATAGCACCATTAGGTGACAAACCTGCTGAAAATTTAGAGATTGTTTTTAACAATAGCATGTTTAAATATTTTGTTTATGATAAAGATAAACTTATAGGTGTGGGTCGTGCTTTGGCAGACGGTGTTGACTGTTCTTATATTTGTGATGTGGCAATAGATCCAAAGTATCAAGGTAATGGTATAGGAAAAGCTATTATGGAAAAATTGATAGAAGACTCAAAAGAGCATCAAAAAATCATACTTTATTCTGTGCCTACGAAAGAAAAGTTTTATGAGAAGTTAGGATTTTCTAAGATGAAAACTGCTATGGCGATATTTATAAATCAAGATAGGGCTAGGAAATATGGAATGGTGGAGTAGTGAAGTATTCTGAGTATTTGGAGAGAGTGATTAATTAAATTAGACATATATGATATACCTACAAAACGTAGTACTTTATAAAAAAAAGGAACAAGCATGCAAACAGTATCTATAAGAGAATTAAAAAATAATCCATCCAATATGACAAAATATCTCGAAAACAACGAGTCTGTATTTGTTACGAAGCATGGTAAACCCATAGGTATCACGATACCACTTAATGATGATACTTTGAATATGGGTACCAAAAATGCAATTGCTCTTGAGTTGTATAAGCAAGAACTTATTTCTATGGGGAAAATGGCGGAAATGATGGGTATCAACAAGCAAGAAGCGATGCAAATACTGAATCATCATGGCATAGATTGGATGGAATATGATGCAGATGAACTGGATACTCAATTAAAAGTAGCTAAAAAAATTGCCAAAAAATGATAGTTTCAGATTCAACTGTTTACTAAA
>Ga0256839_1006299_pt1 | contig 10487 bp, 10 predicted proteins | sample 354166metaG_FD_185968 | JGI IMG/M metagenome (GOLD analysis project Ga0256839, IMG submission 185968) | Hydrothermal vent microbial communities from Mid Atlantic Ridge, Atlantic Ocean - 354-166 | ecosystem: Environmental > Aquatic > Marine > Hydrothermal vents | place: Atlantic Ocean: Mid... | reverse complement strand
ATTCGCAGCGCCCGCTTTTCTCGCAACTGGGGCAGTTGTGGTTGCCCTCGGTAAAGTTGAACTCGACCAGTGCCTTGCGCATGTCTGCCACATCGGGGGCGTTGACCTCGACCTCCATACCGTCCAAAACCGGCACGGTGCAGGAGGCCATGACATTGCCGTTGACCCGCACCGAACACACCCGGCAGGTGCCAAGACAGGGCTTGCCGCGGGTGTAGCAGAGCGACGGGATATAGACGCCGTTGTCCGCCGCCACATCAATCAGGCCAAGGCCTTCCTCGGTTTCGATTTCAACCCCGTCTATGGTGATGGTGATGCTCATTTGCGGGCCTCCTCTACCAGATCCCTGAAGGCTTGCTCGTGGCCGCTCAGGGCCTCGTCCGTATCAAAGGACGGCAACAGCGGCCCCTCCGGCTCGACCAGTCTGGCCTGATACAGTTCGGGGAATTTTTCCAGTGTGGTCAGGATCGGTTTGGCGGCCGTGGTGCCCAGCCCGCAGCGGCTGGTCGCGTGCATCAAGGCCCCCCAGTTGCGGCATTCGTCCAGATCCTGTTGGCAGGCGCGCCCGCCGATCACGCGCTCGATCTTGCCCAGCATATCCACCCCGCCGGCACGACAGGGGGTGCAGATGCCGCAGGATTCATCCACAAAAAAACGCATGAATTCGCGCACGATCGCCAGCAGATCGCGGCTTTCGTCAAAGATCATCAGCGAGCCGTTGCAGGACAGGTCGCTATAGCAGAATATCCGCTCGCCATCCTTGGCCGCCGAAACACATTCGCCGGACGGGCCGCTGACCTGAACCGCCATCGGGTTCCTGGCCCCGACCATTTCCAGCACCTGGTTCAGGGTCATACCCCATTCGATTTCGTAAATGCCCGGGCGGGTGCAATCGCCCGAGACGCTCAGCAAGCGGGTGCCGCTGGATTCATCGGTGCCCATGGCGGCAAACCAGTCGCCGCCCTTTTCGGCGATCCGGCTGATACAGGCAAAGGTTTCCACATTGTTGACGATGGTGGGCATACCCAGATAGCCCTGCTGGATCGGGTAAGGCGGCTTGATACGGGGTGTGCCGCGCTTGCCTTCGCAGCTTTCGATCAGGGCGGTTTCATCGCCGCAGATATAGGCGCCGGCCCCCATCTGGATGCGGATGTCGAACTCGAAATCCGTGCCCAGTATGGCCTTGCCCAACAGCCCCTGGTCGCGGAAATCCTGTATCTGCTGTTCCAGATAATCCTTGAGATACCAGTATTCGGCCCGCAGATAGATGATGCCGTGGCGGGATTCTATGGCATAACCGCCGATGATCATGCCCAGCAGAACATCCTTGGGCGAACGGGTCAGCAGCACGCGGTCCTTGAATGTGCCCGGCTCGCCTTCGTCGGCATTGCAGATGATGTATTTCTCGTCGCCATCGGCATCGCGCCCCAGACGCCATTTCAGGCCGGTCGGAAAGCCCGCGCCGCCGCGGCCGCGGATGTTCGACAGGGTGATCTCGTCGATCAGCTCGTCGGGGACTTCCTCCAGAACCTGTTGCAGCAGCGCCTTGTAGTCGCGGCCTTCCTGGAACAGAACCGGCCCTTTTTGCCGGATGTTGTCCTCGACAATCGCATCCACATAGGCGGCGCTCCGGCTGTCAAAGCCCTCGGGGTTGGCGATTTGCGCAGGGGTTTTCCCTGCCTTCAATGCGCCGATGATATCGGCAACCTTTGCCTGAGTCAGGCGCGTGAACACGACGTCGTCCACCATCATGGCGGGTTCCTGATCGCTCAGGCCGATGCAATTGGTGTCGCCCAGCCCGAAGTTGCCGTCCGCATCGACCGATCCGAACGCGGCGGCGGTTTCCCGCTCAAGCGCGGCGCGGACGTCTTCGTATCCGCCCATGCGCCCGATCACAGAATCGCAAAGGTATACGGAGTGCCGTCCGAAAGGGCGGGTGCGAAAGAAGTGGTAGAAGGAAACGGTTTCACGGATATCGTTGGTGGACATGCCCAGTGCTGCGGCCAAGCTGTCCACAGCGTTATCCGGTATATGGCCAAACTGCCGCTGGATATCCCATAATATGTTGATAAGGCGTGTTTTATCCGAGTTATTCCGGCCGACAATACTGTTGATTTCCTGATCCATATTCCCTCGGTTCTATCTGCGCTCGTCAAGGCTTGCCATGTGCTTTGGCGGTTCGGCCCGCAATGTTCTGCTCCACGGGGTTTGCCGCTTCGGCGCGGTTTTCCTATCGTGTTTGAACGGTCAAGGGTTTGCAAGGCTTCATGTTCCCCTTCCCCGCAAGAGTATTGCTATGCCTGTGCGGCCCGTTTGGAAACGGTCGTATTGACGCAGCGCAAGGTGGTTTGCCGGACGCGGGAAAAACAGGATCTTGCCGGCCACGAAAGGGCGGATGCCGGGGTGTCATTGATTTGTTACCCCCGAGATGGCAACTGGTAAGTTGGCCTTGATCAGGCGGCGGGCAGCGGTAAGGGCGTTACCACTTTTGCGCCGGAATTTTCCGTAATATCACCCCTTGATAAAGCACCGGAAGGGTGGCGAGTGTTTATATCTTGCTGGAAACAAACAAAATAATCCGGATCATGCTATATTTTTCCAACTGGGGGCAAAACGGAGGGGCAAAAATATCCGGCCCGCTGTTTACAATGGCCCTAATGCCGCCGCTGCGCCCGCGTACCGGAAAGAGCAAAAAGAACAAGCTTAAGGGAGCCAAAAATGCACGAAACATTTTACGACGTGATGCGCAGGCAGGGGATTACCCGCCGCAGTTTTCTGAAATACTGCAGCCTTGCGGCCGGCGCACTGGGCCTTAGCCCCGCATTTGCGCCAAAGATTGCCCATGCGATGGAAACAAAACCACGCATTCCGGTTCTCTGGCTGCATGGTTTGGAGTGCACCTGCTGCTCCGAGAGCTTCATTCGTTCGGCACACCCCTTGGCCAAGGATGTCATCCTGTCGATGATCTCGCTTGACTATGACGACACGATCATGGCCGCTGCCGGACAGCAGGCCGAGGCGATCATTGATGAAACCATCGAGAAATACGATGGGCAATTTATTCTGGCCGTTGAAGGCAACGCGCCGCTGGACGAGGACGGCATGTATTGTATCATCGCCGGCAAGCCCTTTGTCGAGCAACTGACCCGTGTCTCGCAGCATGCCAAGGCGATTATTTCCTGGGGGTCCTGTGCCTCTTGGGGTTGTGTGCAGGCCGCGCGCCCGAACCCGACCCGCGCCACGCCGACCCACAAGGTGCCCGGCATTGCCGACAAGCCCATCATCAAGGTGCCCGGTTGCCCGCCGATTTCCGAGGTCATGACCGCCGTCATCACCTATATGTTGACATTCGACAAAATGCCCTCCCTGGACAATCAGGGGCGCCCCAAGATGTTCTATTCCCAGCGGATACACGACAAATGCTATCGCCGTCCGCATTTCGATGCGGGCCAGTTTGTCGAGAAATTCGACGACGAGGGGGCCAAGAAGGGCTATTGCCTTTACAAAGTCGGCTGCAAGGGGCCGACCACTTACAATGCCTGTTCCACCGTGCGCTGGAACGGCGGGCTGTCGTTCCCGATCCAGGCGGGGCATCCCTGTATCGGCTGCTCCGAAGACGGCTTCTGGGACAAGGGCGGGTTCTATGACCGCCTGACAGACATCAAGGGTTTTGGCATCGAGGCGAATGCCGACGAAATCGGCAAAACCGCGGCCATGGTTGTCGGCGGTGCCGCAGCAATACACGCAGGCGTTAGCGTCGTTAAACGCATCGCAACAAAAGGAGATGACGCATAATGGCTATTATTCAGACACCGAACGGCTACACGCTGGATAACAGCGGCAAACGCGTTGTTGTCGATCCGGTTACCCGTATCGAGGGCCACATGCGATGCGAGGTGAACCTTGACGAAAACAACATGATCACCAATGCGGTATCCACCGGCACCATGTGGCGCGGGCTTGAAGTGATCCTGAAAGGCCGTGACCCGCGCGATGCCTGGGCCTTTGTCCAGCGCATATGCGGGGTTTGCACCGGCACCCACGCGTTGACATCCGTGCGCGCGGTCGAGGATGCGTTGAATATCGACATTCCGGAAAACGCCAACTCGATCCGCAACATCATGCAGCTGTCGTTGCAGATCCACGACCATCTTGTGCATTTCTACCACTTGCACGCGCTGGACTGGGTGAATCCTGTGAACGCGCTCAAGGCCGATCCAAAGGCGACATCGGCCCTGCAGCAAAGCGTTTCGCCGCATCACCCGAAATCCTCGCCGGGGTATTTCCGCGATATCCAGACCCGCATCCGCAAGTTTATCGAAAGCGGCCAACTGGGCCCGTTCAAAAACGGCTACTGGACCAACCCCGCCTATCTGTTGCCCCCCGAGGCCGACCTGATGGCGGTGACGCATTATCTGGAAGCGCTGGATTTCCAGAAGGAAATCATGACGGTCCGCACCATTTTCGGCGGCAAGGACACGCATCCGAACTGGCTGGTCGGCGGTGTGCCCTGCGCGATCAATATGGATGGCCCGATGGCGGCAGGTGCCCCGATCAACATGGAACGGCTGAATTATGTGCGCAGTATCGTGATGCGCACGATCGACTTTGTGAACAACGTCTATATTCCCGATGTCATCGCGATTGGCGGATTTTACAAAGGGTGGCTCTATGGTGGCGGCATTTCCGGCCAGAATGTTCTGGCTTACGGGGACATACCGGATCGGGCCAATGATTACAGCCCCGCCAACCTGATGATGCCTTCGGGGGCGATCATCAACGGCAAGCTGGACGAAGTGCATCCGGTGGATGTGCGGGATCCCGATGAAATTCAGGAATTTGTGCCCCATTCCTGGTATAAATACCCAGACGGCGCCAAGGGCCTACACCCGTGGGACGGTGTGACCGAAGCGCAATATGAGTTGGGGCCGAACCTGATCGGCACCAAGACCGACATCAAACAGATTGATGAAGGCGGTAAATATTCCTGGATCAAGGCCCCGCGCTGGAAGGGTCACGCGATGGAGGTCGGCCCGCTGGCCCGCTATATCATCGGTTATGCCAAGGGCGACGAATATATCACCGACCAGATCAACAGCACCTTGCGGGCGCTGGATGTGCCGCTGCCGGCGCTGTTCTCGACCCTCGGGCGCACCGCCGCACGGGCGCTGGAGTCACAATGGGCGGCGGAGCAACAGCTCTATTTCCTCGATAAGCTAATTGCCAATATCAAGAACGGCGACAGCACGACCGCTAATACCGAAAAGTTCGAGCCGTCAACATGGCCCTCCGAAATCAAGGGGGTCGGCTTTACCGAGGCACCGCGCGGGGCGCTGGGCCACTGGATCAAGATCAAGGACACCAAGATCGAGAACTACCAGTGCGTCGTGCCGACCACCTGGAACGGCACGCCCCGCGATGCCGAGGGCAACATCGGCGCTTTCGAGGCGTCATTGATGGGCACAAAAGTGGAGCGTGCCGAAGAGCCGGTGGAAATTCTGCGCACCCTGCACAGTTTCGACCCCTGTCTTGCCTGTTCAACCCACGTTATGTCGCCCGACGGAGAAGAGCTGGCCGACGTCAAAGTCCGATAGGAAGGAGACTGCCATGCCCGAATTGAAAGACACACAAGAGGCCGTCTATGTCTACGGGCCCTGGATCCGGATCTGGCACTGGGTGCAGATGTTTGCCATCCTTGCGCTGGGGATTACGGGATATCTGATCGGCTCGCCGCCGGAAAGCCTGTCCGGCGAGGCCTATGACCATTACCAGATGGGCTATATCCGCTACATCCACTTCGTGGCAGCCTATGCCCTGATCATCGGCTTTATCGTGCGGATCTGGCGGGCGGTTGTAGGTAACCGCCACAGCCGCGAGATTTTCGCCCCGCCGTTGTGGCGCAAGAGCTTCTGGGTCGAGGTCTGGCACGAGATCAAGTGGTATGCGATGATCGTAAAGGAGCCGAAAAAATATGTCGGTCACAATCCACTGGCCCTGCTGGCAATGTTTTTCCTGTATGTCCTGCCGACGGTATTCCTGATTTTTACCGGTCTCGCCCTGTATGGCGAAGGCACCGGTATGGGAAGCTGGCAATATGACTGGTTCTCGAGTTGGATCATCCCGCTGATGGGGCAGAGTCAGGATGTGCATACCTGGCATCATATGGCGATGTGGGTGCTGGTCTGCTTTGTCATCACCCATGTCTATGTCGCAGTTCGCGAGGATATCATGTCGCGCCAGTCGATTATCAGTTCGATGATCTCGGGCTGGCGCCAGTTCAAGGATGATCGTCCGGCTGAAGACGAGATCAAATAGCTTTCTTCTGAAAGCGGGGCTGTTAGTGGCGCCGGTTGCGGAACCGGCGCCGTTTTCGTGTCGGCCATTATGTCCTTTCGGGATAAAGTCCTTGCGCAAATTGTTCCTCCCTGCTCTAAAGAGGTAAGTTTATCACCGGTTTTTCGGAAAACCGGATGGTTGATAGTCAGAAGCGCGCAGTGCTGATAAATAATATAATAATTACAGTGTGATGTGCTTCTCTATCTTCCGTTTATGCTGGATAGGGTTTGACAATATTGCACTTGGGAGGGTGTTTTGTGTCGGCAAAAAACATATTGATTCTGGGAATCGGTAACCTGCTGTGGGCCGATGAAGGGTTCGGTGTCCGGGTTGTGGAGGAATTCCACCGCCAGTATGAAACGCCGGACAATGTGACCTGCATGGATGGCGGCACACAGGGTATATATCTGGTGCAGCATGTGCGGGACGCGGATGTTCTGATCGTGTTCGATGCGGTGGATTATGGCCTGCCGCCGGGCACAATCAAGCGGGTCGAGGACGACAAGGTGCCGCAGTTCATGGGCTGCAAGAAGGTTAGCCTGCACCAGACCGGTTTTCAGGAAGTTCTGGCCATGGCCGAGATGATGGGCGACGCCCCCGAAAAACTGTTGCTGATCGGGGTGCAGCCGGTGGAACTGGACGATTTCGGCGGTTCCCTGCGCGACGAAACCAAGGAGCAGATCAATCCGGCAATCGAGATGGTTGTCGATTATCTGGCCGGGATCGGATCCCCTGCAATCCGCCGCGAAACGCCGCTTCCGCCGGAAAGCACCATCGCCTGTCCGGTGCTGCTGACCCGTCCTTACGAGGAGGAGCGCCCGAGCGAGGAAATGGCCTGCCGCTCGGGGGACGAACGGCTGCTGGTCGATCGAAACTGGCACCCGCCCGAGGACCATGATGGCGAGCTGGAAGAAATGCTGGCGGGCAGGTCGCTCAGGATTCCGGTGGGGCCGCGCTGATGTGTATGGGGATTCCGATGCAGGTGGTCGAGGCCGGTTTCGGCAGCGCCCTGTGCAATTACGGCAACGAACAGCGCCGGATCGACACCATGCTGGTGCCGGATGTGAAACCGGGCGACTGGGTGCTGGTATTCATCAATGCCGCCCGCGAGGTGATCAGCGCCGGAGATGCCCGGAAAATCAGCGATGCGCTGGCCTCCCTGACGCTGGTGATGAACGGCGGCGATGGTGATGTGGATGCGCTGTTTGCCGATATTATCGAGAAACGAAAGGAAACAGGCTGATGTTTTCGCCTCTTATTGATACGATTATCGAGCGGGAAAAACTGCCCGTCGTGACGGCTGACACGTTGCAGGATTTCGCCCGTTGCAACGGCGATACAATCCTGTTCGTCACCGGCGATGCCTCGCGCCATGTCGAGGTGAACGATGTCGCCGTGATCCTGCCGGAAATCCTCAAGGCTTCGAACGGGGCGCTCAAGGCGGCGGTTCTGGATCGTGACAGCGAGCGGAAAATCCAGACCACATACCGGTTCAGCAAATTCCCGTCGCTGATATTCCTGCGGGATGGCGAATATCTGGGGGTGATCCAGAAGGTGCTGGACTGGCAGGATTACATCATCGAAATCAACACCATACTGGCCGGAGACCCCAAGCCGATACCGGCCTACAAATTCCCCGAGGGCTGTGCGCCCGCGCCCGCCAAAGCAAACTAGGCCCGACAAAGCAAGCCAGGAGAAAGACATGCCTTCAGATTTTCAAATGCCCGACGGGCTGGGTTTCGGTCCCGGTAGCCAGAAAGATCCGGAAGGGGTTGAGCTTGATCACATGGAAATGCCACGCGAAATGGCGACCTTCGATTTGCCCGTCGCCCCCGAACCCGAGGACACCGTGGGCATGGAGGAGGGCAAGGCACGTCTGAACGAATTGCAGGTGGCGCTTGCCAATTACAAAATCGGCCAGTCGGCCACCGTGCTGGAACTTGGCGATCTGTCACCGGAAAACCTCGGTCTTGTGAACCAGATTCTGGGCGAAGGCGAGGTTTCGATGGTTTCCGGCCCGGATATCCAGGTGCAGGAATCGGTCTTTGCCGGTGCCTGGCGGGTGCTGCATTTCGACGATGGCAAGGTCGTGCGCGATACGATCGAGGTGGCCGACTGGCCCCATACGGTGCGCGACCGAGTGTTTGCCTCGGCTTCCCCCAAGGGGCCGCTGGCCGAGGATCCGCTGCCGCCATCGGTGTTCAACGCGCCGGCGATCCTGACCGAAATAGCCGAAAAGGTCGCGGCCTGGAAACCCGGTGTCGAAACCCATTCTATCAACCTGTCCCTGCTGCCCCACACAGAAGAGGACCTTGTCTATCTGGCTGACAAGCTGGGTGTGGGCGATACCATTATCCTGTCGCGCGGTTACGGCAATTGCCGTGTGTCCTCGACCGGCACCGAAAACGTGTGGTGGGTGCAATACTATAATTCGCAAGATGCGCTGATCCTGAATTCGATCGAAATCATCGGAGTGCCCGAAGTGGTCTGCGCCGCACAGGAAGACATCGACGATTCCGCCGCGCGGGTGGGCGAGGTGATGAGCATTTACAATGACTGATTTTGACGGATCATTCGGCGGGGATATTTCCAAGCTCAAGGACAGTGATGTGCTGGAGTGCAAGATTTGCTGGTGGCAGTATGATCCGGCAAAAGGGGATGACTACTGGCAGATCCCGCCAGGCACCCCTTTTTCCAGGCTGCCCGACCACTGGACCTGCCCCGAATGCGACGGGCGCCGTCAGGATTTCATGGTGGTGGAGTAAATGCAGGCATCCGCCGATATATGTGCCCGCCTTGAAGGGCTGTATCGCGAGATCCAGATCACGCGCATGGCCGATGTGCCGATCCTGAATGATGCCCTGCAGGTGGCGGCTGTCGGCTTCGATCCCTATGGCGACTATTATCTGGGGGTTCTGCTGACGCCCTGGTTCATGAACCTGATGTTGCTGCCGCAAGATGCGGCGGACTATGCGGAAACAGCCCCCGATGTGGGGGAAAAGGTGCAGATAACCCTGCCGGCGGGAAAGGTCGAGTTCATCGCGGGTTTCGAGGACGGGTTGGGCCACTGGCTGTCCTGTTCGCTGTTTTCTCCGGTGTTCGAATTCGCGGACCAGGCGGCGGCGCTGGAAACTGCGGGGGCGGTGCTGGAAGAAGTGTTGAACGACGGGGCGCAAACCGGTGACGAGGACCCGCAGATGACCGATGTCTGGGAAGGACGTCTGCCCGAGCCGGAACCGGCAGAGACCGGAGAGGAAACGCCGCCCCCCCCGGGAGATGTAAGTCGGCGCGATTTCCTGCGCGGGGGTAAGGCATCGGGGGAAGATGCGCTTCAGGAGGAAAGCCCATGATCACCGAAGGCAGGCTGACAATCGATTTGGGGCCAAAGGTGCGCATCTGCTCGAACCGCACGGCCTCGGTCGCGGGGTTGCTGACGGGGCGCAAACCGCAAGAGGTCGTGGCCCTGTTGCCTGTGGTGTTTTCCCTGTGCGCCCATGCGCATATGGCGGCGGCGCGTTTGGCGACAGGGCAGGGGTTCAATGGCGGGGAAGGAATGCCTGTTCTGGCGGAGAATGCCCGCGAACATTTGCTGCGGATCATGCTGGGCTGGAAAACGGGTGTGCAGGTTCCGATGCCTGCGTCGCCGGTGATGGCACTGGTGCCCGATATGGTTCAGGTCGTCGGTGCGGGCGGATATGCACAGGTGGCCTACCGGCTGGAGGCGTATCTGGAAACCCATGTTTTCGGCATTGCCCCCGCGGATTTTCTTGCGGGCGATTTTTCGGACTGGCTGGCGCAGACCCAAACCCCTGCGGCGGGTTATTTGCGCGAAATCCTGTCCCGCGGCTGGGCCGGACTGGGGGCGGTTTCCCCCGCGTTTCTGCCGGAACTGACCGGAGAGGAACTGGCCGGTCGTATGCAGGACGAGGCCTATTGCCTTGCGCCCGACTGGATGGGTGCGCCTTGCGAAACCGGCCCGCTGGCGCGCCAGAACACGCATCCGGTGGTGGCAGGGGTGATCCGCGAATACGGTGCGGGCCTGTTGGCGCGACTGTTGGCGCGGCTGGTGGAACTGGCACGGATTCCGGCGCAAATGCGCGACGGGGACAACCCTGTTTGCGGACAGGCCGGAACGGGTATCGTTGAAACGG
>Ga0256839_1006298_pt1 | contig 10487 bp, 5 predicted proteins | sample 354166metaG_FD_185968 | JGI IMG/M metagenome (GOLD analysis project Ga0256839, IMG submission 185968) | Hydrothermal vent microbial communities from Mid Atlantic Ridge, Atlantic Ocean - 354-166 | ecosystem: Environmental > Aquatic > Marine > Hydrothermal vents | place: Atlantic Ocean: Mid... | reverse complement strand
TCTTGAAGGCAGAACCGGCAAGAATAGGCACAAAAGTCATTTCCATAGTGCCCTTGCGGATCAGACGTATGAGGGTCTCCTCGTCAGGCTCGTTGCCTTCCAGATAAGCTTCCATCACCTCGTCATCCAGCTCAACGGCCATCTCGATCATCTCGGCACGCATCTCTTCGGCCTTGTCTTTCAGGCTGTCGCGAACTTCGCGAAGCTCCCAAGACGCGCCAAGATCCTCGCCCAGATATACCCATTCCTTCATGGTAATCAAATCGATCGAGCCTTCCAGCTCGGTCTCCGAGCCAATCGGCAGCTGGATCGGCATAGGATTGCCACCAACACGCGATTTGATCATCTCAACGCAGTTAAAGAAGTCAGCGCCGATTTTGTCCATCTTGTTGACAAAAACAATGCGTGGCACGCTATAACGATCAGCCTGACGCCAGACGGTTTCGGTCTGCGGCTCAACACCGGCATTGGCATCAAGCAGGGCAACCGCGCCGTCAAGCACAGCCAGAGAACGCTCCACCTCAATGGTGAAATCCACGTGGCCCGGCGTATCGATGATATTCATCCGGTGCTTTTCGGACAGAGGGGTTTTGCCGTCTACCGTGCGCTCCCAGAAGGTAGTGGTCGCAGCCGAGGTAATGGTAATACCGCGCTCTTGCTCCTGCTCCATCCAGTCCATAGTCGCGGCGCCATCATGCACCTCGCCGATGTTGTGGGATTTTCCGGTGTAATACAGGATGCGCTCTGTGCAGGTGGTTTTACCTGCATCGATATGCGCCATGATACCGAAGTTACGGTAGCGCTCCAGGGGATACTCGCGTGCCATTTTATGTTGTCCTACCAGCGATAATGGGAGAACGCTTTGTTAGCGTCTGCCATTTTGTGGGTGTCTTCGCGTTTTTTGACGGCAGAGCCGCGTGTATTTACCGCATCGAGAAGCTCACCCGCAAGGCGCTCTTCCATTGTGTTTTCATTGCGTGCGCGAGAAGCGTTGATCAGCCAGCGGATAGCCAAAGCCTCCTGACGAATCGGGCGAACCTCGACCGGCACCTGATAGGTAGCACCACCAACCCGGCGGGAACGGACCTCGACGCTTGGCTTGATGTTTTCCAGCGCTTCATGGAAAGCCTCGATCGGCTCCCGCTTCAGCTTCTCCTCAACCCGGCTCAGCGCACCGTAGACGATACGCTCTGCAACGGATTTTTTGCCGTCCAGCATCAGGTTGTTCATAAATTTCGTCAAAATCTTGTCGCCATACTTGGCGTCTGGCAGGATTTCACGTTTCTCGGCACTATGGCGACGGGACATATCTTAAGTCTCCTATTTAGGACGCTTGGCGCCATATTTCGAACGACGCTGACGGCGATCTTTAACGCCCTGCGTATCCAAAACACCGCGAAGGATGTGGTAACGAACGCCCGGAAGGTCTTTTACACGACCGCCGCGGATCAACACAACCGAGTGCTCTTGCAGGTTGTGGCTCTCGCCCGGGATGTAGGAAATAACCTCGAAACCGTTGGTCAGGCGCACTTTAGCCACCTTCCGCATAGCCGAGTTCGGCTTTTTCGGTGTCGTGGTATAAACACGTGTGCATACGCCGCGTTTTTGCGGGCATGCCTGAAGGTGCATCGACTTCTGACGCTTTACTTTCGGCTTCCGCGGTTTGCGGATAAGCTGTTGGATCGTTGGCATACAGTTAAACCCCGTTCAACCCGTTTCAATACTTACAGCACCTTGCGCCGAATGCACAAAATGCCAAATACCGCCCGCGGACAATGGTTGCCGTCCGGCGCGGTGGAATTCCAGAGGAGCGAGAATAAATTCCGGCTCATGATCGCCTAATTTTGGCTTGTATCGGAATCAGCATGGATGCCTCTCCCGAGCGGGCGGAAATTAGGGCGAAACCGGGGTGATGTCAACCGCTATCTCATCGGGTTTTTTTCATCCCGGTTTTACGCCTCATCGCCCCTGTTGCCGAGCGACCAGCCACAGGTTAAATCGTTGATCTTGAAGCCAAACCGGCGGGCAAGAATAGCTTCCATCTCCGCCTTTGCGAGCGCATGCCCCCAATTGGGCACCTGCCGGCCGGAATCACCATATCCATGAAGCGAACGCAGAAACATGACCTTGCCCGGTATCATCACCAATGTAAAATACTTTCCCAGTTCTCTATGGTTCCAGTAAAATACATTGGCAGGGATGTCGGGGGATGTGATCATCGCGCAGGCAAGCCCCAGCGGTTTTTTCTCGGTCCGGATTCGCAAACCGTCTTCCTGCAGGTGCAGAGCCCAATATATCCCCCTGGAATGCGCTATCACCGTAGGCTCTCCGGCCCTGCCCTGACGGATCAGTTCCGAACCGGTATGGCGCAGCTTCTCGATATAGTCGACGGCAAGCGCGTCATCATCATCCAGCCTGAAATTGATTACATATTCCGCATCGGGGGCCACAAACCGCCTGAAGCAGGATTGTGTTACCTGTTTCATCCATTGGCGCGGCTCCATAAGTAAAACCGCCCCTTCCAGCGGGGCAATAATTGCCTCGACACGCTTGAGGTAAACCGTCGGCAGACTCAGGCTAACAAGCACGATTAGTCTGAAATCCTGATCGGTCTGGTTCCGCATGGAGCGAATGCATATCTCCTCCAGCATACGGAGGCGGAATTCCATCCGCTCCGGCGCAAAAAGGGCTTCCCGGGCCTCGGCCTGCGTTTTGTATTTTTGCCGAAATCCGTTTTTGGAAATATAGGCAAACCGGACAAGGCCGATAACTTGGATATTCATAAACAGACCGCCCGAATTGAAAAAGCACAACAGCCTCCGAACCCTACAGATATCAAATTCCGGCTAATTCGGCAAATCATCCCGCAAACTTTGCAAAAACCGGCTTACAGATTCCGCCAGGTCCGAACGCTCGAATGCTTCAAGCTGATTTCGGGTCCATCTCTTTTGACCCAGCCGGTTCGCAAGCCCTTCCAGCACCTCCATTTTTTCCTCCGGCAGGGGCAATGTTCCGGCAGTGGACAGCAAGCCCAGCAAGCGGTGGAGCTTGCAGAGAGAATGAAAGGCCTCTTGCATCGGCCGCATCAACGCCGGATCGTTCTGCCAGTTTTGCCCGGAAAACACCTCCTGGATCACACGCTGCCCGGCACCTTCACAGCTATAAGACACACAACCCTCACAGCCAAGCGCAGCCAGATCCTTATGGATCGCACAGCGAAAATCGCGGCGCAGGTGGCGGCACGGGGTGCCGGCGGGCTTGTCAAAGGAAAATTGCTCGCTCTTGTCAATCGCCAGGGCCAAGCAGCAAAGCCCGGCGCATTTTTCGCAATCCGGTGTCAAATCAATCATGGGCCGCTCCCAAAAACCCGCCAGAATGGCGGGCTTTCTTTTCTGTTCGAGCTATTCCCCGGCGGTAGCGGGAGGCTCCTCCCCTTCGGGGTTGGCCAGCTCTCCGGCGATGGCCGCCTCGGCTTTCCGCTGCTCGATGATCGCCTGATCCCGGGCCTGCGCCACACGCTTGAGATCATGGGTTGCGCCCCCCGTGCCTGCAGGGATCAAGCGCCCGACAATCACGTTTTCCTTCAGGCCGATCAGCTTGTCGCGCTTGCCTTGCGTCGAGGCTTCGGTAAGCACGCGGGTGGTTTCCTGGAAGGACGCTGCAGAGATGAACGACCGGGTCGAAAGCGATGCCTTGGTAATGCCGAGCAGAACCGGCCCGCCCTTGGCCGGCTCAAAGCCCTGCGCCACGGCTTTTTCGCAAGCCTCGACAAACTCGGCTTTATCCACCTGCTCGCCCTTGAGCAGGATGGTGCCACCACTATCGGACACTTCCCATTTTTGCAGCATCTGGCGCACGATCACTTCGATATGCTTATCGTTGATCTTCACCCCTTGCAGGCGATACACATCCTGCACTTCGTCCACCATATATTCGGCCAGAGCCTCCACACCCATGATCTGCAAAATATCATGCGGCGCAGGATTGCCATCCATGATATATTCTCCTTTCTGGATGAAATCGCCTTCCTGCACCGGAATATGCCGGCCTTTTGGCACCATGTATTCCACGGTATCCAGGCTGTCATCCACCGGCTCGACCGCAATGCGGCGCTTGTTTTTATAGTCCTTGCCAAAGCGCACATGGCCATCGATTTCAGCGATGATCGCGTGATCTTTCGGGCGGCGGGCCTCGAACAATTCAGCCACACGCGGCAGACCACCGGTGATGTCTTTCACCTTGGTGCCCTCCCGCGGGATCCGCGCAAGCACATCCCCCGGCTGGATCTCCTGACCATCTTCCACAGAAAGCACCGCGTCGATCGACATATTGTAAACCGCAGGGTTGCCGTTATCCATGCGCACCGGCTCGCCGGTGGCAGGGTCCATCACGATGATCGCCGGTTTCAGATCACTGCCTTTTGCCGTAGCGCGCCAATCCGATACCACTTTCTGGCTCAGGCCGGTCGCATCATCGGTTTCGTCCCGCACCGAAATACCCACGGTGAGATCGACAAATTTGGCGACCCCGGGCTTTTCGGTAATGATCGGCATGGTAAACGGATCCCAGTCAAACAGACGATCGCCCGTTTTCACCTTCTCGCCATCCTTGACCATCAGCTTGGAGCCAAAGCCCAGCTTGTAGTTGGAAAGCTCGATGCCGTTTTCATTGATCAGGGCCAGCTCCATATGCCGGTCCATGACGATCGTTTCACCATCCGCATTTTTCAGGACAGAAGCTTTGCGCAGCTCGATCTTGCCGTCGGCAATGGCCTCTTGCGATGTTTGCGAGCCACCCTGGGCAATGCCGCCTATGTGGAAGGTCCGCATCGTTAGCTGGGTGCCCGGCTCACCGATGGATTGCGCAGCAATAATGCCTACCGCTTCGCCCGGATTCACCTTGGTGCCCCGCGCCAGATCTCGGCCATAGCATTGAGCGCAAATGCCGTCTTCCGCTTCGCAAGTGAGCGGCGAGCGCGCTTGAACAGACAGCACCGCCGCCGCTTCAATCTCGTCTGCCAGCTTCTCGTCGATCAGGGTATTGCGCGCGGCCAGCACGGCACCATCCGCAGGGTTCAGCACATCTTCAGCCACAACGCGGCCCAGAATACGCTCGGAAAGCGAAGACACGACCGTGCCGTCATTCACCGCTGCCGCGATTTTGATCGAAATCTCGGTGCCGCAATCATCCTCGCGCACGATACAATCCTGCGCCACATCCACCAGACGACGGGTGAGGTAGCCGGAATTCGCGGTTTTAAGCGCCGTATCCGCAAGGCCCTTACGCGCGCCGTGGGTCGAGTTGAAATACTCAAGCACGGTCAGGCCTTCTTTGAAGTTCGAGACAATCGGGGTTTCGATAATGTCGCCATTCGGCTTGGCCATCAAGCCACGCATCCCGCCGAGCTGCTTCATTTGGGCAGGGGAGCCACGCGCACCGGAGTGGGACATCATATAAACCGAATTTGGCTCCAGCTCGTTGCCCTCCTCGTCAAAGCGCAGCTTGGATATCTCCGCCATCATGCCATCAGCCACATCATCCGAGCACTTGGACCACACATCCACCGCTTTGTTATATTTTTCGAGCTTGGTGATAAGCCCGTCCATATATTGCTGCTCGAATTCCTTAACCTTGGCACGAACGCCGTTGACGATATCCCATTTGTTATCGGGGATCAGCATATCATCCTTGCCGAAAGAGATGCCGGCCTTGAAGGCTTCGGCAAAACCAAGCGACATGATCTGGTCACAGAAAATAACCGATTCCTTCTGGCCACAGTGGCGGTAAACCACGTCAATCACCTCGCCTACTTCCTTCTTGCGAAGCAAACGGTTGATGATGCCGAAAGGCGCTTTATGGTTTTTCGGCAGAAGCCTGGCCAGACGCACACGGCCCGGCGTGGTTTCAAACCGTTCCATATAGCTGTTGCCCTCTTCGTCTATCTGCTCGACACGGGCTTCGATCCTGGCATGCATATGCACGGCCCCCGCTTCCAGGGCGTGGTCGATCTCGTCCATATCGGCAAAGGTCATGCCTTCGCCCTTCATGCCTTTGCGCATCAGGGTCACGTAATAAAGGCCGAGGATCATATCCTGTGACGGCACGATAATCGGCGCACCGTTGGAGGGCGACAACACGTTGTTGGTCGACATCATCAGCACGCGGCACTCAAGCTGGGCCTCAAGGCTCAGCGGCACATGCACCGCCATTTGGTCGCCGTCAAAATCGGCGTTAAAGGCCGAACAGACCAGCGGGTGCAGCTGGATGGCTTTACCCTCGATAAGCACCGGCTCGAACGCCTGAATGCCAAGGCGGTGAAGCGTTGGCGCGCGGTTGAGCATGACAGGGTGTTCGCGGATCACCTCGTCAAGGATATCCCACACTTCTGCGCGCTCTTTTTCCACCAGCTTCTTGGCCTGTTTTACCGTGCTGGAAAGGCCCTTGGCCTCCAGACGCGAGTAAATAAACGGCTTGAACAGCTCCAGCGCCATTTTCTTGGGCAAGCCGCATTGGTGCAGCTTCAGCTCGGGGCCGGTCACAATTACCGAGCGACCCGAGAAATCCACGCGCTTGCCGAGCAGATTCTGCCGGAAGCGCCCTTGCTTGCCCTTAAGCATGTCCGACAGCGATTTCAGCGGGCGTTTATTGCCGCCGGTAATCACACGGCCACGGCGGCCATTGTCAAACAGCGCATCCACGGATTCTTGCAGCATGCGCTTTTCGTTGCGGATAATGATATCGGGCGCGCGCAGCTCGATCAGGCGCTTCAAACGGTTATTCCGGTTGATCACGCGGCGATACAAATCGTTGAGATCCGAGGTCGCAAAACGGCCACCATCCAGCGGCACCAAGGGGCGCAGCTCGGGCGGGATCACAGGGATCACCGTCAGGATCATCCATTCGGGGCGATTGCCGCTTTCGCGGAAATTTTCCACCAGTTTCAGACGTTTGATGATTTTTTTGGGCTTCAGCTCGCCGGTGGCCTCGGCCAGATCCGCGCGCAGCTGCTCGGCTTCGGCATCCAGATCCAGCGCCGCCAGCATTTCGCGGATGGCTTCTGCGCCAATGCCGGCGGTAAAGGCATCTGCGCCATATTGATCTTCGGCATCCAGAAATTCTTCTTCGGTCAGAAGCTGGCCTTGGGTGAGATCGGTCAGGCCCGGCTCGATCACCACATATTGCTCGAAATACAAGATACGCTCAAGGTCGCGCAGGGTCATGTCCAGCATCAGGCCAATGCGCGACGGCAGGGATTTGAGGAACCAGATATGGGCCACCGGCGCGGCCAGATCAATATGCCCCATTCGCTCGCGGCGCACCTTTTGCAGCGTGACTTCCACACCACATTTCTCGCAGGTCACACCGCGATATTTCATGCGCTTGTATTTGCCGCACAGGCATTCATAATCCTTGATCGGGCCAAAGATACGGGCGCAGAAAAGCCCGTCGCGCTCGGGCTTGAACGTGCGGTAATTGATGGTTTCTGGCTTTTTGATTTCGCCAAAAGACCAGCTCAAAATCCGCTCTGGCGAGGAGAGCGAGATTTTGATTTCGTCAAAGGTTTTCAACGGCTGGACCGGATTAAACGGGTTTGTGATTTCTTGATTCATTTTATGATCCTCAATCTATTTCCAATGGTAAGGGCGCAAAACGCCCCTACTCCGCCTCCGAATCCAGCAGCTCGATATTCAAACCGAGTGACCGAATTTCCTTCACAAGCACATTAAACGATTCCGGCACGCCAGCCTCGAAATTGTCCTCGCCCTTGACGATGCTTTCATAGACCTTGGTCCGGCCGGCCACGTCATCGGATTTAACCGTGAGCATTTCCTGCAAGGTGTAAGCGGCGCCATAAGCTTCCAGCGCCCAGACTTCCATCTCCCCGAAGCGCTGGCCACCAAACTGGGCTTTACCCCCGAGCGGCTGCTGGGTGACAAGGCTGTATGGGCCAGTGGAACGCGCATGGATTTTCTCGTCCACGAGGTGGTGCAATTTCAGGATATACTTCATGCCAACGGTCACAGGGCGAGAGAATTGCTCGCCGGTGCGGCCATCATACACCACGGATTGGCCGGAAGTATCCAGGCCAGCCCTTGTCAGCGCATCGTTCACGTCGGCCTCTTTCGCCCCGTCAAAAACAGGGGTGGCAATCGGCACACCGCGGGTGACGTTGCCGGCGGCTTCAAGGATATTCTCCTCGCCCATGCCTGCTGTCGCCTCGGCATATGTATCCTCGCCATAAGCGATTTTCATAGCGTCGGTTACCGGCGTCATATCGCCCGAGCGTTTGTATTCCGCCAGAGCATCCTCGATGGAGCGGCCAAGATTATGCGCCGCCCAACCCATATGGGTTTCCAAAATCTGGCCCACGTTCATGCGCGACGGCACACCAAGCGGGTTCAGCACCACGTCAACAGGGGTGCCATCGGCAAGGAACGGCATATCCTCTTGTGGCACTACCTTGGAAATAACCCCTTTATTGCCGTGCCGGCCCGCCATTTTGTCGCCCGGTTGCAGCTTGCGCTTCACCGCCACAAACACCTTGACGATTTTCATCGCGCCCGGCGGCAGATCATCCCCACGCCGGACTTTCTCCACCTTGTCTTCAAAGCGGGCATTCATGGTGCGCTTGTTGGCTTCAAACTGTGCATTCAAAGCCTCCACCTGCGCCGCGTCGTCATCCTCGGAAAGGGCCAACTGCCACCATTGCCCTTTGCTCAGGCTATCCAGCAGCTCTTCGGTAATTTCCGAGCCGGCCTTCACGCCTTTCGGGCCTTTTACGGCCTTTTTGCCAAGGATCATCCCCTTGAGGCGGCCATAGGTGTTGCGCTCCAGAATGGTGATCTCGTCGTCGCGGTCGCGCGAGAGGCGCTCGACCTCTTCGCGCTCGATCTGGATGGCGCGCTCGTCTTTATCAATGCCGTGGCGGTTAAACACACGCACATCCACAACCGTGCCAAAGTCTCCGGGCTTCAGGCGAAGCGACGTATCGCGCACATCCGAGGCCTTCTCGCCAAAGATCGCCCGCAGGAGTTTCTCCTCCGGTGTCATCGCGCTTTCGCCTTTTGGCGTGATTTTACCGACCAGAATATCCGCTGGCCCTACTTCGGCGCCAATATAAACGATGCCCGCCTCGTCGAGGTTGCGCAAAGCTTCCTCGCCGACATTCGGGATATCGCGGGTGATTTCTTCTGGCCCGAGCTTGGTATCGCGCGCCGCAACTTCGAATTCCTCGATATGGATCGAGGTGAATACATCGTCTTTGACGATGCGCTCGGAGATCAGGATCGAGTCCTCGTAGTTATAGCCCTGCCATGGCATAAAGGCCACCAGCACGTTTTTGCCCAGGGCCAATTCGCCGAGATCCGTAGATGGACCATCCGCAATCACCTCTGATTTATGCACCTTGTCACCCACCTTCACCAGCGGGCGCTGGTTGATACAGGTGTTCTGGTTGGAGCGCTGGAATTTACGCAGGCGGTAGATATCAACGCCCGGATCGCCGACCTCAAGGTCTTCGGTCGCGCGCACCACGATGCGCATCGCGTCAACCTGATCGACAATGCCGCCCCGCTTGGCGACAATCGCCGCGCCGGAATCCCGCGCCACAACTTCCTCCATGCCGGTGCCCACAAAAGGCGCTTCGGCCTTTACCAACGGTACCGCCTGGCGCTGCATGTTCGAGCCCATCAAGGCCCGGTTCGCATCGTCATTCTCGAGGAAAGGAATAAGCGAGGCCGCAACCGATACCAACTGCTTGGGCGAAACATCGATCAGGTCAATGTTTTCCGGCGGGTTGAGCATATGCTCTCCCGCTTGCCGCGTGGAAATCAGATCGCTGGTAAAACGGCCCTCGCTATCAAGGCTGGCATTGGCCTGCGCCACAGTATAGCGCATTTCTTCAGTGGCCGACATATAACGGACTTCATCCGTGACCTGGCCGTCTTTCACCGTGCGGTAAGGCGTTTCGATAAAGCCGTATTTATTTACCCGCGCATAAGATGCCAGCGAGTTGATCAGGCCAATATTCGGTCCCTCCGGCGTTTCAATCGGGCAAAGGCGGCCATAATGGGTTGGATGCACATCGCGCACCTCGAAACCGGCCCGCTCCCGCGTCAGGCCACCAGGCCCGAGCGCGGAAAGGCGGCGCTTATGCGTCACCTCTGATAGCGGGTTGTTCTGGTCCATGAATTGGCTGAGCTGCGAAGAGCCGAAAAACTCGCGCACGGCGGCGGCGGCAGGCTTGGCGTTTATCAGGTCTTGCGGCATCACATTGTCGATTTCAACGGATGACATGCGCTCGCGAATGGCGCGCTCCATGCGCAACAGGCCCACGCGATACTGGTTTTCCATCAGCTCGCCAACAGAGCGAACGCGCCGGTTGCCAAGGTGGTCGATATCGTCCACCGCACCTTTGCCATCGCGAAGCTCGACCAAGCCTTTGATCACGGCTATGATGTCTTCCTTGCGAAGGGTGCGCTGGGTAT
>Ga0256839_1006297_pt1 | contig 10488 bp, 8 predicted proteins | sample 354166metaG_FD_185968 | JGI IMG/M metagenome (GOLD analysis project Ga0256839, IMG submission 185968) | Hydrothermal vent microbial communities from Mid Atlantic Ridge, Atlantic Ocean - 354-166 | ecosystem: Environmental > Aquatic > Marine > Hydrothermal vents | place: Atlantic Ocean: Mid... | reverse complement strand
AAGGAATGGCAACCGCTACGCCCTTGGCATTGAGACCCAGTGCCATATGGCTGAATGCAGCGCGATCAAGGCGTTGCCAGTAACCTCCGTGGATGAACATAACGATGGGAGCTGTTTTATCTGGCGCGTTGGTGCCGGGCCAGAACAAATCTAGCTTGTTGCGGATATTGGGGCCATAGGACTGGTCAAAGTCTGCAAATTTGGCCGCGCGACTGCGAAACTGCCCTGCATGCTCGATATAATCACTGAGCAGTTTTGATGAATTTTCTACCCGGCCGGAATTGTCATATTCCGCTTCCATGTTCTTCATGACAATACCTTTGTTTTACAAAGCACCTTTTGGTTGACTGGCTGGCTTTGATTCTACACCATCTTTATCAGATACTATATTGTTTCTAAACGCTTCATTATGGCGCGTTCAAGGTCTGGTGCCGCGTTGACCAGCTTTCTGGTGTATTCGTTACCTGGATTATCAAATACATCTGCGGTTGGGCCTCGTTCTACAATTTTGCCCTGGTTCATTACCAGTACATCATCGGTTATTGCGCGCACAACTGAAAGATCATGGCTGATGAACAAATATGCAAGGCCGAGCCGGTCTTGAAGATCGACCAGTAAATCAAGCACCTGGGCGCGGATCGAGACATCAAGGGCTGAGACCGGTTCATCTGCAATGATTAGCTTTGGTTCGGTAATTAAGGCGCGTGCTATGGCAATGCGCTGGCGTTGGCCTCCGGAAAACTCATGCGCGTATTTATCCATGTCGGAGGTTGTAAGCCCTGTTTCCACAAGCACTTTGGCAACCCGGTCGCGCTTTTCATTTTCGCTCATGGCATCCATCAAATGCAAAGGTTCTGCCACCAAACGGGCAACTTTATGTCGTGGATTAAACGAGCCATATGGGTCTTGAAACACCACTTGAATATCGCGGCGGGCGCGTTTGATTTCCGCATCACTTGCGGTGGCAAAGTCGATCTCGTTGAAAATAATATGGCCGCCATTGGGGCGTTCCAGCCCCAAAATTGCCCGCGCCAGGGTGGATTTTCCGCAGCCGGATTCGCCCACAAGACCAAGCGAATGACCGGGATATAAATCAAGGCTCAACTGGTCGACGGCCCTGAAAGGAATGCCCTTTTGAAACAGAGAGCGGCGCGGTGTCGGGTATTCACGAATGAGATATTTTACCGAAAGCAGGGGCTTTGTGCCTTGCTCAATCGCCACTTTGGCAGTAACCGGTGTGGTTTTGCGGGTTGGCACATGGGTCGAGGCTTCGGCAAGTTGTCTGGTGTAGGGGTGGTTTTGTTCTTTCAAAACCTTGGCTGTTTCGCCTGCTTCCTTTACCTCGCCATTGCGCAGAACCACTATTTTTGAGGCCATTTCGGCGACAACGGCGAGGTCATGGCTGATTAATAGCAGGCCCATATTGTTTTCTGCCACCAGCTCATTCAGCAGGTCGAGAATTTGCGCCTGCAGGGTGACATCGAGCGCGGTTGTCGGTTCATCGGCAATCAGCAGTTTGGGGTTGAGAGCACAGGCGATGGCTATCACCACGCGTTGGCGCTGGCCGCCGGAAAGTTCATGCGGGTAGCGGTTGAGCGGAAACCGGGCAGGGGGCAAGCCAACTCGGTCAAGCATTTTGGCGGCTCTCGCCTCTGCATCCGCACGGTTTGCGCCCGTATGCAAGCGTATGCCTTCGGAGACCTGCTCGCCGATGGATTTGACCGGGTTGAGCGCGGTCATTGGCTCCTGAAACACCATGCCAATATCGTCGCCGCGCAGGTCGCACATTTTGTGTTCATCAAAATCCAGCAATTCTTCGCCATTGAACAGGATGGAGCCTGATGTGCAGCTCCCTTTTGGCAATAATTGCATGATGGCCAGGGCAGATATGGACTTACCGGAGCCGGACTCTCCCACCAGCCCAAGGGTTTCCCCCGCATTAATTGAAAATGATATGTCATTGAGAATTGGCGTGTCACCAATCGTCAGATTGAGTTTTTTGAGTTCCAGCAACGCCATGATCAACGCTCCCGCCGCAGGCGCGGGTCCAGCACATCGCGCAGGCCATCACCCAACAGGTTTAGCCCAAGCACGGTGACCACAATGGCGAGGCCGGGGAAAATCGCCATATGCGGAGCAAAACTCATCATGGTTTGTGCTTCATTCAGCATCCGCCCCCAGGATGACATGGGTGGTTGAGTGCCAAGGCCGACATAGGAAAGCCCTGCCTCGGCCAGGATGCCAAGCGAAAACTGAATGGTGCCCTGTACCAGCAACAGGTTGATTATATTAGGTAATATGTGTTCTACAGTAATGCGGATTTTACCTTTGCCGGCAACTTCAGCAGCCATAATAAATTCGCGTGGCCAGATTGAAAGGGCTGCACCTCGAGAAATGCGGGCGAAAACAGGAATGTTGAATATGCCGATGGCCAAAATAGCGTTGATTGCACCGGGGCCGAAGATTGCGGTGATCATTACGGCGGAAAGCAGGGCAGGGAAGGCGAATATCACATCATTGGTACGCATCAAAACTTCATCTGCATAGCCGCCTTTTGCAGCGGCCCAGCAGCCAATGGGAACACCAAACAGGACGCCAATGCCAACCGCCACCAGTGCGACAGCAATTGAGTTTCTGGCGCCGACCATGATCATCGAGAATATATCGCGGCCGAAATGATCTGTGCCAAACCAGTGTTCCAGCGAGGGTTTTTTCAGTTTGAGTGAAATATCAAGGTCGGTAATCGACCAGGGCGTCCAGAAGAACGAGATGATGGCCAGCGCCAAAATGATGGTGGTGATTATCAAACCGGTCAAAAATGACCGATTGTGCAGGGCTTTTTTGGCCACATCGCGCCAGGTTTCAGGCGCATCCAGCTGCTCGATAAGGGGAGCGCTCATGAGGCATTCCTCCCGGTTCCCTGCCGCAATCGCGGGTCAACCAGCGCATAAGTTAGATCAACGAGCAGATTGATGAAGATGACCGTTGCGACCAGCAGAATAACCACGCTTTCCACCACAATCAGGTCGCGCTGGGAAATGGCCTGAAAAATCAATCGGCCTAGGCCGGGCAGGTAAAACACATTCTCGATGATGATGGTTCCGGCCAGCAGAAAGGCAAATTGCAGGCCGAGGATTGTTAAAACCGGAATGAGCGCATTGCGCAGGGCGTGTTGCCACAATACGGCTCTCGCGGTGAGGCCTTTGGCACGCGCGGTGCGAATGTAATCCTCACCCATCACATCAAGCAATGCAGAACGGGTGACGCGCGAAAGGATTGCAGCCTGCGGCAGGGCCAGCGCGATGGCCGGTAGTATGAGCGATTTTAAACCTTTGAACAGACCTTGATCCCAGCCGGGAAAGCCGCCCGCCGGCACCCATTGGAGCCAGATGGCAAACAGATAGACCATCAACAGGGCAAACCAGAAATTTGGAATGGCGATACCCAATTGGGTAAAAGCCATAATGCCGGTATCGGTGCGCGTACCCCGGCGTGAGGCTGAATAAAGCCCAACGGGAATGGCGATGACGGTTGAAAGAGCCAGCGCCAACAGGGCCAGCGGCAGGGATACCCAAAGTCGTTCGCCGATCAATTCGCTTACTGGCACTGAATAGGTGTAGCTTACGCCAAAGTCGCCTTGCAGCAATCCACCAACCCACGCGCCATAGCGAATGGGTAAGGGAAGGTCCAACCCCATTTGCTCGCGAAGTGCAGCCACCGCATCTGCGCTTGCATTGATGCCGAGCATCAGTTGGGCGGGGTCGCCAGGCACAATTTCCAAAAGCGCGAAAATCACCATTGAGGCCACCCAAAGGGTGATTGCGGTGAAAATCAGCTTTTTGAGGAGGAAATGAAGCATGGGGCGGGTTCTATGTATTATTATCAGGCATTGGTCCAGGTTTCTTTTGTCGCTTTGTCAAGTTTCGCCTGATACTCAACGGCCTCTTTTTCCATAACTCCAGATGCAGGAATATCCGTTTTGTAGTGATTGAATCTATCGTTTCCACGTACCATCAAGGCAGATGCATTTGGATTTATTGTCTGTTTCATGGAAGGAGTAATGTACTGGACATTGAAGCCGATGCGGCGGTCGTTTGAACGATTGGGCATAGATGCATGAAGAGTCCAGCCATGATGAAATGATGCTTGACCCGGTTCAAGCGGGCACATCAGGGCCCTTGATTCATCAACACCTGTCACGTTCTGCCCCCGGAACAACACGTTATTCTCATCTTTTATTTCAATATGCTCAACCTTGCCCTGCTTGTGGCTCTCAGGAATCATCCGCATGCACCCAGATATTTCAGTCGCGGGTGAAAGAGCAAGCCAAAGAGTCACTTGCTCATCACCTGAAAGCCCCCAATAGGTGAGATCCTGATGCCAGCTGACATGGCTATCAGTCTGAGGTTCCTTGGTTATGTAGGTGCAGTCATATAGCAGAATATCCGGCCCGAGTATTTGTTCAACAGCATCAAGGACCGGCTTGGAAGTAGCTAAATCGGCGGCGAAAGAAAGCAAGGTGTGAATTTTGGAGCGATAGTGCAGACTGCCATACTCACGCTCAACTTCTTCAAGTTTGGCTCGGTGGGATTTTGCCTCATCATCTGAAATCAATTGAACAGGAGAGACATAACCATCATTTTGATAGCGCTGAGAAATACTTGATCCTGCATCCATGGTCGTTTTCCTTTTAAGACTGAATTCATCTGATAGGGTGCAGTCTGGCAGGAATATTTCCGTAAGGTATTCTCATTGCGGCAGATTAATATTGAATTATGTAAAGGGAGCGCCATGACGCTCCCCTTTTTATTGGTTTACTCAGCCCAACTTACACCGGTGAGGTCGGTTGCCTGAACGGGTGCATTTTCCCACATACCTTTGAGTTTGGCATTCCAGACACCGGCTTTAGCCAGTTCAAACATATAGCCGTTGACCGCCTCTTTGGTGATCAGGGTTTGGGCATCGCCCATCAGTTTGTAACGTGCTGCCTGATCGGTCGCAAGATTGAGGTCAGTCATGATTTTGTTGAAGGTGTCGCTGGAATACTGGAAGTAGTAGTCTTTGCGCGCATAGATATTAATGTCCTGCGGTTCCGTATGCGAAACGATGGTTAGATCAAAGTCTTTTTTCTTGAACACCTGATCAAGCCATTGGGCCCATTCAACCGGGACAATTTCCAGCTCGATGCCGATTTTGCGCAACTGGGCTGCAACAATTTCGCCGCCGCGACGGGCATAGGATGGTGGTGGCAGTTTGATCACTGCTTTAAAGCCATTAGGAAATCCAGCCTCTGCAAGCAGTGCTTTAGCCTTATCCAGATCATAGGGGTAGGTGTTGATCAAATCAGCTTTGTAGGCCGGGTGATGCGGTGCAAAATGGGTGCCGATTGGCGTGCCCAAGCCAAACATCGCACCATCAATAATGGCCTGTCGGTCGATCGCATGGGCAACGGCCTGACGCACCTTAATGTCGGTCCACGGGGCTTTCTTATTGTTAATAGAAAGAATGGTTTCACCTTCGGTTGAACCGATGACCACTTTGAAACGTGGGTCTGCCTTTAGCTGCGGAATGGATTCTGGTGCCGGAAAATTGGCAAATCCATCAACATCGCCCGCGAGCATGGCGGAAACGGCGGCTGCAGGATCCGGGATAAAGCGCAATGTGGCTTTGGAAAGTGCAACAGGCTTGCCCCAATAGTTATCAGACTTGACCATTTCAATTGATGAACCCTTGGCCCATTTGGAAAATTTGAAAGGCCCGGTGCCAACGGGATTGGTTTTATTGCTGTCAGCAGATTCCGGTGCCACAATCACCGCATCGCCCCAACCCAGATTGAAGGTAAAATTACCTGCGGGAGCGCTTAGGGTGATTTTTACGGTCGCCGGATCAACCACATCAACGCTTGCGATGCCTTTGAACAGGGCTTTTTGAGCGTTGGTGGATTTTTCACCACGGGCGCGGTCGAGCGAAAATTTTACGTCATTGGCATCGAAATCACTGCCATCGTGAAATTTGACGCCCGTGTGCAGTTTGAATGTGTAGACCTTGCCATCATCGGATACGGTCCAGCTTTCGGCCAGTGCGGGCAGGACTTCGCCCTTGGAGCCGATGCGGGTTAAGCCTTCAAAAATATTGGCATAAACAACTTCGTCGATGGCAGCAGCAGCGCCGGCTGTCGGGTCAAGATGGGGTGGCTCAAGCACCATGCCAAGCGTCACATCGGTTTTTGCGGCCCATGCATTGATGGCCACAAAAGACGCGCTCATGGTCAGTGCCGCTGCAAGTGCGGTGGTTTTTGCCAGGGTTGTTAATATTTTCATTTCAGTTTCTCCCTTTTAATAGTTCTTGGTTTTAGTAAATCACGTTATTTCGTACCTGTCAGCAGTTGATGGGTGGCAAAGGCCATAACCTTTGCCGATTCCACCATGTCATCAATGATGATATACTCATCTGCCCGGTGGGCGAGATCGAGAATGCCCGGGCCATAGGCGATGCAATCGTGCAAATGGCCAATGCGGGCGACATGTTTTTGATCATAGGTGCCGGGCGAAATTACATATTCGGGCTTTTTCTCCATCACCTCTTCGATGGCTTGCGATACCGCCTTTACCACCGGTGCATCGCGTTCGGTCATAGTTGGCAGCACGTCCCACATATCGCGAATAGCATATTCGAAATCCTCGCGACTGTTTTTCAGCCCGTCCAGAATGCTGGTGACTTCACGTTTAACCGTTGCCAGGTCTTCCTCCAGCAGAAACCGCCGGTCGATAACAATGCGGCAGCTATCCGGTACATTGGCGGCGGGAAAGCCTGAATAGTCCTCGCCATCGCCGCCGTGAATTGAATTGATGTTCATGGTGGATTTTTTCGCACCTTCCGGCACCACCGGCATGTCGGTTTGTTTGCTGGCTAAAAGCGGGAATAGTTCGTCCTCAAAGGCGGATAATACCGCTCCCATATGGCGCACGGCGCAGTCGCCTAAAAACGGCATCGAACCGTGGGCCTGAACGCCGAGGGTTTCGATTTCCGCCCACCATACACCGCGATGACCCAAACAGATTCGATCCTTATTCAGTGGCTCAGGGATGATCACATGGTCAACCCGTGGTTTGGAAAACAGGCCTTTTTCGGCCAGATAGGCAACACCGCCATAGCCGCCGGTTTCTTCATCCACCGTGCCGGAAATTTCAATTGCACCCATGAAGCCGGGATTTGCATCGACATAGGCTTCAACCGCGATGATCGAGGAAGCGAGGCCGCCTTTCATGTCGCAGGCGCCGCGCCCGTAGACCTTGCCATCGCGAACAATTCCGGCAAATGGGTCCATTGACCAGTCAGGCCCAACTTCGACCACGTCAATATGAGAGTTAAAATGCACTGTCGGACCGGGGCCGCGGCCTTCATAACGGGCAATAATATTTGTGCGCGGGAAGCGGTCTGTGTCGCCCGGGGTGCCATGCCCGCGAAAATAATTGACTTGAAAGCCGCGCTTTTTCAGCCGATTGCCGATATATTCCGCACACAGCGTATAGTCTTCGCCCGGCGGGTTGATGGTTGGAAAGCGGATCAGTTCGCTGGTGAGGGTCACCAATTCGTCGGTGGCCGCATCAATCCGGCGGGTAATGTGTTCGTGCAGGTCAGTCATTATAGTTCTTTGTAATTGCTGAAAATGTCATCTTTTGGCCAACATCAGTTCATCGCTTAAAACACCGTTGAGCGATAGGGTGTGGGCCTCGGCATCAATCATGTGTTTTGTCATTATCGCACGCACGCTTTCCTTATCCATCGCGCGGTAGGCTGCAACCAGATCGCGGTGATGAGCAATATTTGCCTGAGTGAATTTTTCATATTCAGGAACATGGTTCACCTGAAACTCAATGAAATCTCTCAACAAATCGGTCAGAAAGCGTGCGTGAAATGCAAGCAACGGGTTGGGGCAGTGGGCCGCCAGAATGTTATGAAAATCCAGTTCCTTTTCCCGCAGGCTCATTTGGTTCCTTCGTCGGCTCTTCGACAAAGATGTGCAGCAGGATGCAAGGTTTTGTTCAAGCAGGTCAAGCGCCTGATCGCTTAAATGCCCAACGACGCTGACCGCCAGTTCGACCTCGATGATTTTGCGCATTTGGTATATCTGCTCGACATTCAAATCCTGAAATTGCAGGAAATTACGCAACAGATCGGAGGAGCGCTTAAAGGAAACCTCTATCAACACGGGGCCACCGGATGGTCCGGTTTTCAGCGTGATCAGACCCTGTACCTCAAGCGATTTTAGCGCTTCGCGCAGGGTGCCCTTGGCACAATTAAAATGGGCGGCGAGCTCCCGCTCTTTCGGCAATTTATCACCGGGTTTTAAGCCCTCATGCAATATCCAGACCTTGATGCCATCGGCAATCGCATCCGAGCGCTTTTGATGGTGGGACGAGAGGTCCGACAATGAAGACGTCTGCATTGGGGATAGCGGTTTAGGCGTTTGGCTGTCTGGCATCTGCGATTATTCTATTTATATGCATAAATTAAATAATAGCCTAAGGGGAAGCGCGCGCGGGTGTCAAGGGTGGGGTGTTGGGTGCCCGGTAATTCCAAAAACAAAAAAATGCCGAGCAAGTTATTGCCCGGCATTTCGAATTTACTTTTGGATTATTACTCTCAAGCCAGAGGGTCTGGAGCAGAAACCTTTAACTGTATTGCATATCGTTATTGTGATGCATCGGTGGTGTTTCCTTCAGCGCCGGGCGCAGCTTGCTGACCTTTGCCTGCTCAAGCTCTGATTTAATCAGCAGATACTGGCTTTTAAGCGTTTCGCTTTTCAACTGGTATTGCTCGAGTGTCTGCTCCAGCTGAGAGACCTTTTCAGTCTCTTCGATACAGCGTTTTTCAAAGTCGATCCGTTTAGCCGTTTCAATGCCATTTTTGGCCTTAAGGTCGGCGTTTTCGTTGACCAGTATTGTGGATTGTTCGTCGGCATTCTGGATCAGCTTTTCAAGCTCTCTAACAGTTGACTTCAGGGTCTGGTTTTCATTTTCCTGATAGGCCAATTTGATATCGAAATCTTCCGTTTTAGATTTCAAATCACTCTCGGCTGTTTCCAGCTCACTTTGGAGATTGGTGTTAGACTCGGTTAAGGTCGTAATGGTGTTTTGCAACTCCATAATTTCCAACAGGTCCTGATCGTGATCTTTGACCAAAATGGATCTTGCCTGCTCAAGCTGTTCATTTTGCTTTTGCAGTTTGCCAATTTGAACGGTCAGCTGGCTTATTTCTGAAGCATGGACAACAATTTTTTCCCGCAGCTGATTGTTTTCATTGCTCTTGTTTTCCAGTGCTTCATCCAGTTCCTCGACGCGGCTGTTTAACTTTTCAACCGAGCGGGATTTAGCATCCAGTTTGGCTGTTATCAGTTTGGCGCCCTCAATGGAATGGATGAGTTCTTTTCTTGCCCGCTCCAACAATCCCTGATTGCTTCTTTTGTTAGATTCCAGCGTATCAATCAATGTTGCCTGGGTAAGAAGTCGTTGACGGGTATCTTGCAACTGGTTTTTGAGCGTTTTGGTGTTGTCTTTTAGAACTGAAATATTGGCTTCGTTACGCTCAAACTGGACCATCTCCACCTCAGAGGCTGCGAAGAACTTGTTTATGCTGTTCAGCATGTCGTGGGTGTTGCGGATTGCCTTTTCGCTTTCCGTTAGCCCCCGGCTTAGTTCCGCCAGATTTTTCTGTCGGCGGCGCAGCTCCTGAATACGAGGCGAATTTTCTGCCTGAGACAGATTGTCCTCATATGCTGAGCCTGTATTAGCCGCATCGGTTGCGTTTGCTTCCGCCGTAATTTCGGGAGCATTGCCGTCTGTAATGTTGGCTTTCAAATCTTTGTCCAATTCTTCGCGAAAACCTTGATTTAGCGCTTGGGTCGCCATATCAATTTTGTGCTCGCTGTCATCAATGTCAGAACTTTTTTGCTGCACCTGGATTGCCGCAATTAGTTGTTTTTTATCCTCGGAAACAGCTTTTACAACCGTCTTGCTGGTTGGCTTTTTTTCGTCTTCAGAGGCTTTGGGTTTTTTGATTGATTTACGCATTGTACCTCAACTTTTCAAAATACTTCAATTCTGGTGTATATCTATTTTTATACTTACAGCATTTTCTGTCGGAGTAATTTAAATAGTTAATTAATCATTAATTTTAACCATGCGGCAATAGTCGCAGGTTTGGTTGACCAGGTAAGGACCTGTTGACAAATTGAACAAGGCTTGGCCTTTAGCCGCCCGGCAATGGCATCCTGAGAATTTGCGATTGAGGGAATTGGCAGCAACGCAGAAGAGACGAGGGCCAATAATACAAGGCCCTTGTGCAATCTCTTATTTTGCATAGGAAATTCGATAAATTACGCTGGCAAAATCGTCGGAAATCAAAATAGAGCCATCGGGTAATTCTTCTATATCCACCGGACGCCCAATTGCAGCACCATTGGAAAGCCAGCCATCGGCAAAAACC
>Ga0256839_1006296_pt1 | contig 10488 bp, 11 predicted proteins | sample 354166metaG_FD_185968 | JGI IMG/M metagenome (GOLD analysis project Ga0256839, IMG submission 185968) | Hydrothermal vent microbial communities from Mid Atlantic Ridge, Atlantic Ocean - 354-166 | ecosystem: Environmental > Aquatic > Marine > Hydrothermal vents | place: Atlantic Ocean: Mid... | reverse complement strand
TAATTGAATGTAGTTCATAGGTATGCTTTTTAGCGATAATAGGTTGAGAATATTTTGAATGAATATGGGTTGAAGTGCTGAAACTAGAAACAGTGTTGCTGTTACAATAAAAAGTATGAAGAAAAAAGTTCTAAAGTACATAATCTATCCTAAAGTTTAATAATTCTTGGGGATTATAACACAAATAAACAAATAACTCCACATTAGGGAAAGAAATGAAAGTAATCATTGATTTAATAGAAGATATTCGAGAGAGTATTAACAATAATGAACGTTATAGCATCACGGCGATGCTTCTTAAAGAGGATACACTCAATCCTAAAAACCTTATTTATGCAGGGGAAGCTTCGGTCTCTTCTTTTTATGTCGATGAGATTTCCAAAGAGTTAATCTTTAATGTCGATACAAAAGAGAAAGCCTTAGAGATTGGTGAACTTGTAAAACATTTGCTCATAATGGAGATGGAGAAGATGATGTATGAAGTGAAACTCTCTGTTAGTGATGCACACGCTCCAAAAGCGTTAGTAGGATTTGGTTTTAATGCTACTGATGCTAAATATGCCTTATTCATTATGGCATAACCACGCTTTGGGTAAAATAGCAAAATTTTAAAATAAGGGTTTCGTATGTCAGTTAAATGTGCATTTTTGTTTGCAGGTCAAGGTTCTCAAAAAGTGGGAATGGGAAAAGATTTTTTTGAAAATTCAGAAGTTGCTAAGAAGATGGTCGCTGATGCCAGTGAGCGTACAGGCATAGATTTTGAAAATCTTCTGTTTGAAGAGAATGATAAACTAGGTCAAACAGAGTTTACACAACCTGCTATTTTGTTGGTGGCTACTATGGCACATAAACTATTTACTGATGCTATGGATATTAAACCAATACTTACTATGGGTCACTCTTTAGGTGAGTTTTCTGCTTTAGTGGCAAGTGGTGCATTAGATGCTACGGACGCTGTTGAATTGGTCAATTTACGTGGAAAACTTATGGCTGAAGCATGTTCTAAACAAGAGGTAGGCATGATGGTCTCTTTAGGACTTTCAGATGAAGTGGTAGAAAATATCTGTGAAGAGCAACGAGAAGCAGGGCTTAAAGTATGGGCAGTTAATTACAATGCCGATGGTCAAATAGTCATCGCAGGGATTAAAAAAGATTTAGAAGTTTTAGCCCCTATTTTAAAAGAGGCTAAAGCCAAAAGAGCGATGTTGCTTGATATGTCAGTGGCTTCTCACTGCCCACTTTTAGAAGAAGCCGTTGCCCCACTTTCAGAAAAACTCAATGAGATGATAAAAGATGAATTTATTGCCCCTGTTATCTCCAATGTAACAGCAAAAGCATACAGCTCAAAAACTGAAGCATTAGATTTACTCCCTCAACAACTTGTGTTGCCTGTTAAGTATAAACAATCAATGCTTAATGTCGATGATGAAGTAGATTGTTACATTGAGTTTGGTCAAGGAGCAGTACTCAAAGGCTTAAATAGAAAAGCAACTAAAAAGCCTCACTTTAATGTGTCAGATATGGCTTCCTTAGAGGTGACCATTGAAGCGATTAAAGCTTTATAAAGTCTTTCTATGATGAATTTACCTACTATCTATCTATTACGTCATGGTCAAACAGAATGGAATCTTGAAGGACGTTATCAAGGTCAATTAGACTCACCATTGACGCTTTTGGGTAAAAAACAAGCTGAAGAAAATGCCATAAAACTAAGTAAACATATTGACATCCATAAGGTGAAGTTTTTTGCTTCTCCTTTGGGACGTGCTAAATCTACGGCTAAAATTATCGCTCGTTATAGTGGGTTAGATTATTCTTCTATTATTTTTGAAAAAAATATTCAAGAGTTTAATTATGGTATTTTTGAAGGCAAAACAAAAACGTATTGTCAAGAGCAATATAAAGAGGTGTTTACGCAACGTGAGGCAGATAAGTTTAACTATCTTTTAGAAGAGGGAGAATCTTATGCAGAGGTTTCTAAACGTTTAAAGGTATGGTTAGCCTCTATTTCTCATGAAAAAGAGGTCGTGGTGGTGGCACATGAGATGATAAATCGTACGTTACGTGGAATCTACTGTGGATTAAAAAATGAGGAGATGTTACAACTACGTCAACCCAATGATCTGTTAATAAAGTTAGAAAATGGTGTAGAAACAGTTTTAGAATAAAAGTGACTTAAGTCCTTATATTTAGGGAAGTATAGAGAGATTTTATTTTAACTTAAAAATATTTGGGTATAATGTCGAAAATTAATGGTCTGAAATATATACCATTTATCCTCAGAAGGAGTCTTCCCCTTGGCTGCAAAAGACATCAACAAAAACTTAGAAAACATCTTTAAAGAGTGTAAAAAATCTGATTTAATCACTTTTGAAAATTTAGCAAAACAGTTTGATAAACAACCGACTGCTGTTCAATCTAAAAAAATCTTAAAACTCTCTCAAACTTATAAAATCAAATTGGTAACTTCTTCTGAATATGCGAATTTTCTTTCAGCACAAGAGAAAGAGAAACGAGCTGTCTTACGACAACAAGAGCGAGAAGATGGTGATGCAGAGGGGTTTGACTTTTTAAAAGAGAAAGAGTTGTTAGAGTGGAGTCGTTCTGACTCTCCTGTACGTATGTATCTTCGTGAAATGGGTAAAATACCACTTTTGACAAAAGAAGAAGAAATATTTTTAAGTAAAGAGATTGAATCGGGTGAAGATGTTATTTTAGATGCTATCTGTTCAGTTCCTTATCTTTTAGATTATATTTTGAACTACAAAGGACCACTACTTAATCGTGAACGTCGAGTTAAAGAGTTGTTTAAAAGCTTTGAAGATGAGAAAGAAGAGAAAGAGACAACAGATGAGAAAACAGGTGTTGTAACTACTGAAGTGGTTAAAACAGCAGCTTCAGCCGACAGAGCTGCTGAAAAGCGTGTGAAGCAAGTTATTAGTGCCTTTAAGGCACTTGAAAAAGCCAAAAAAGAGTGGATGAAAACCCGTGATGAGTTGGAGTTGACGCTTGAGACAGACCCTGATAATTTAGAAAAAATTATGCATGAGCAGATGAAAGTTGCCTTTAAAAAGCAACAACAAAAACTGGCACTTATTGATTTGGGACCTACTTCAAAGCTTATTAATGAACTTGTTAAAGCGATGGAGACAGCCCTTAGAAGTGATGATGGTTTTGAAAAAGAGTTAAAGAGACTTGAATATAAATTACCTCTGTTTAACGATGCTTTAAAAGAGAACCATAAAGCAATTTTGGAAAAAATATTAGAGATGGATAAAGAAGATATTACCGATGCTGTTCCTGAAACAACCATGGTGAGTACCTATGTTGAGATTAAAAAACTCTATGAGACGCGTGAAGCAAGTAAAGATAGCTTTAATCTTGACCCTGAAAAACTTGAAGAGATTTTAGGTCAAATTCGTCGTGGTAAGAGACGTTCAGAGATAGCCAAAACTCGAATGGCAAAGTCTAACTTACGTTTGGTTGTCTCCATTGCAAAGCGTTATACTAACCGTGGATTACCGTTCCTTGACCTTATTCAAGAGGGAAATATTGGGCTGATGAAAGCCGTTGATAAGTTTGAATATCAAAAAGGTTATAAGTTCTCCACCTATGCTACATGGTGGATTCGTCAAGCCATCTCTCGTGCCATTGCTGACCAAGCACGTACCATTCGTATTCCAATTCATATGATTGAGACCATTAACAGAATTAACAAAATCATTAGAAAAGGGCTTCAAGAGACAGGTAAAGAGCCAGATCTTGATACCATTGCCAAAGAGGTTGGTTTATCAGTTGATAAAGTTAAAAATGTTATTAAAATTACCAAAGAGCCTGTGAGTCTTGAAACCCCAGTCGGAGATGAAGATGATGGACGATTTGGTGACTTTATTGAAGATAAAGAGACGGTAAGTCCTTCAGATGCTGTTTTAAATGATGACCTTAATAATCAGATTGATGAAGTACTTGACCAGTTAAATGAGCGTGAAAAAGCCGTTATTAGAATGCGTTTTGGACTGCTTGAAGATGCAAGTGACAGAACCCTTGAAGAGATTGGTAAAGAGCTTAGAGTGACACGTGAACGTGTACGACAGATTGAGTCTTCTGCTATTAAAAAGTTGAAACACCCAAGAGTAGGGCGTAAACTTAAAAACTATATAGAGGGATAAGCTCCTCTCTATTTTATAAGCAGGTTTAAAAACAGATGACCTGTTTTAATTTCTCTTGGTTAAGCTTTTTAATAAGTTTAACTGAAAGCTCTCCGTAACGCTCTTCATCCATGCCTAGTTTCTCTTTTAATGCATCTATGTCTAAATTATTTGCCCATGTATTCAAAAGCTTAAACTCTTTTTTGGTGAGCTTTACTTTTAATAGAGCTTTTAACTCTTCCTCTTCTCGTAGTGGATGTACCAATTTTCTAATGTGTCGTTCCAATTCATCTCTAAGGGCTGTTTCATCTTCTCTTGTCTCATGTTCATAATTCATTTATCGTTCTCTCTTATGTTGATTGTATTCGTTGTCAATGCATTGTTGCATGGTTTGTTGTAGCTCATTGTACCACTCTTTATTGGCTTTAGATACTTTAAAAGGTTCAAGGTAGGTAATGTGTACAGTTGCATTTCCTGCTGTTTTTCTATGCTCATTCAATAGTTTTTTACTATTGCTAATAACAATGGGTTGAATGGTTAATTCTAGTTTTTCCGCGATAATTTTAGTGCCACCTTTAAATTCTAAGAGGGCTTGTTTATCGGTTCTTGTCCCCTCTGGAAAGATAGTAATGACTCTTTTATGTTCAGCTTCTATGGTCTCTTTGGTGTCACGTAAGAGTTTCACTAAGCCTGTTTTATTTTCTCTGTCTATTTCTATCATATTGGGTAGTTTGAGTAGATAGCCAAACCAAGGGGCATCAAAGAGTTGTTTTTTTGCAACCCATCGAATATCAGTATTACTATCAGCTTCTAAAGAGATTATATCGATAATTCCTTGATGGTTGGCGACAAACATATCTACACTGTTATCTCTCTCTCCATGAGAAATAATTTTCCCTCCAAGTAAGAAGATGATAACCTTATTCCAGTAGTGAAGAATATTAGATTTTTTTTTAGGAAAAAGCATCATCAGTGGTACCATGATACCCGCAGCTATGAAAGATATAGTCGCCGCTCCATAGTAAAATCTAATCTTGGCAAAGATCTTCATTTTTTACCCATCCCACTGTACCATTTTTGTACTCAATTTTAATAAACTCATTACGTTGACCCAACTTAGTTGTTTTGTACTTTCTATCTATATAAATAGACGTTGTACTGTTTGAAGTAGGGACAATATAGAGTGGAGAACCCTCTTTAATACATACCGTGGCTAAAGGGGTATAGAATGTTAAAAGAATAGCCGCAGCCACAACTGCCATGACAAGGTAAAAGAAGTCTCTTTTCCATAGAAAGAGTAAAACAAATAGGATAATAAGTCCCAATAGAGTGTACTTTTTAAGCCGTTCAAAACTGTCATCTTTAGGATTTAAATCTGTCTGTGCAGCCACTGAACCATCTTGCATTACAATGGGAATACTCTTCTCTATAAAGGTCTCTTTAATGGTGTCAAAGTAGCTAAAGTCTAACTTTTTTTGTTCTGTTGGCAATACAATATAGTAATTGATTGTCATTTTAGAACCTTCTCTTTTTGCATTTTCAGTACCATCTTTTAAGGCATTTGGAATATAAATATCTTCTAAATTAGCATCATGGGCTTCAAGAGAGATAGCAATAAGATTGGTCTTTTCATCATAAATAGAGACTTGATGATTTTTAATTTTTAGACCAGATGCAATCACGCCAGAGAATGTTTCGCTTTTGGGAAGTTTTTCTACTGGTATGCTTATTTCACCTAAAGTTTTCTCTTTGCCATTAATAGTGACGGAGACACTAGGAATAGAAAAGAGTTTATTGCTTGTTTTGAAATAGAAAGTATAAAATGTTTTTGACCCATTATTAATAATAACAGGTTCTTGCATAATAGGCTTTTTTGTACCTTCAAAATTAAAAATAATGGAGTGTTTATCAACAGAGTCAGTTGTTAAAAAACTAATGGGAAAAACTTGTTTCTCATATACTTTTTTAGGTACATAACTATACTCAACATCTCCTGCAAAGAGTGCGGTAATGAACATAAATAAAAAAGTAGTAAAAAACTTCATTAAGCAATAAGTCCTTCAAGCATTTTCACACCATCATCTGAGCCTAAAATATTTTCTAAAGCACGTTCAGGGTGTGGCATGAGTCCAAAGACATTTTTGGTTTTATTACAGACACCTGCAATTGAAGTAACAGAGCCATTAACCACAATGGGATTGCCTTTTTCATCAGAATAGCGTACTAAAATTTGTTCATTATCTTCAAGCTCTTTAAATCCTGCTTCATCAATGTAGTAGTTACCATCGGCATGGGCAATGGGAATATTGAGAATTTCATTTTTATCACATTTCTTTAAAAAATCATTACTATTATTGACAATTTTAAGGGTTTGAAATTTCGAGATAAAGTGTAGTCCAATGTTTCTTTTTAACGCACCAGGTAAAAGCCCAACTTCTGTTAAAATTTGAAAACCATTACAGATTCCTAAAACTTTTCCACCATTATTGGCATAAGCAATGATGGCTTTCATAATAGGTGAAAATTGAGCAATGGCACCAGAACGTAAATAGTCACCATAAGAGAAGCCACCAGGGACAATGACCAAATCTGTATCTAATGGAAGTTCTTCCTCTTTATGCCATATAATGGAAGTAGTACAACCAAGTTTTTCAAAAGCATATTGGCTATCTAAATCACAGTTTGTTCCTGGAAATTGTAAAATTGCTACATGTTTCATTAATTTAACTCTATTGTATAATCTTCAATAACGGTATTGGCTAAAATCTCTTCAGCCATCTTTTCAACTTCTTTAAGGGCATCTTCTTTGTTTGTAGAAGTTAATTGAATAACAATCTGTTTACCCATTCGGACATCTTCAACACCTTCAAAGTTCATTGCATCTAAGGCATGGTGAATGGCTTTTCCCTGAGGGTCAAGTACGCCCTCTTTTAAAAATATGTTTACAATGGCTGTCATTACTTTACTTCTCCTAAAATTCTGTTCAATACGGCTTCATAGGCAACTTTAAGTCCCCCTTGACCTTTTCTAAATCGGTCTTTATCCATGCTCTCACCTGTCTCTTCATCCCAAAATCTAAAATTATCAGGGCTAAGCTCATCTATTAAGATGATATTGTCATTAAGGTCTCGACCAAATTCAAGTTTAAAGTCAACAACATTAAGACCTTTATCTGAAAAGAATTCTTTCATAATAGTATTAACTCTTCGTGCCATAAAACGGATATAGTCTAACTCTTCACTGTTTTTAACAAGCTCTAAAATTAGACAATGTTGGTCGTTTAGTTTTGGGTCACCCAATTCATCATTTTTATAGTCAAACTCTACTAAAGTAAATGGCAATACTTTCCCATCTTCAATGCCAAGATTTCTACTTAAAGAACCTGTGGCAATATTTCTAACAATAACTTCAATGAGAACAACATCACACTTTTTATGTAACATATTATTTTCATCTAACATCTCTACAAAATGAGTAGGAACTCCTTTGCTGTTTAAGAGTTTAAATAGCTCTGTAGAAATCTTATTGTTTAACGCACCTTTTCCCTCTTCACTTGATTTTTTTTCACCATTAAAGGCAGTTAAATCATCTTTGAATTCAGAAATTAAAAGTGTTTCATCTTCTGTATGCCAAATCTTTTTTGCTTTACCTTCATAAAGCAATTCTGTTTTTTTCATTTCTACGATTGTCCTTCTAGTTAGTTGATTTAGTCACTTGTAATCATTAAGGCTTTAAGAATGTCAACGGCTGATTTAAGTTGAGAATCTTTGTAAATTTGCTCTTCTGTAATAACCGTTTTATCTTCTTTGTCGTCTTTTTTGGCTTTTTTACCATCTACTTTTTCAAGTTCACTCTCTAAGTGTTTCTGTAAATCACGCTCTTTAATAGAGATGCCTATTTCAGCTTTTTTAATCTCTCCATAAGAGACCTCGACATCTGGTGTTACCCCCACAGCTTGAATGGTTCTTCCACTTGGAAGATAATAACGTGCGATGGTTAAACGTAATGCTTCATCTTGGCTAATTGGCATGACGACTTGCACTGAACCTTTGCCAAATGTTTTGTCACCTACAATCACAGCTCTTTTATGGTCTTGTAATGCACCTGAAACAATTTCTGAAGCTGATGCAGAACCACCATTGACTAAAATAACTAAAGGTGTTTTCGTGTCAGAGTTTGGTCTACTAGCATTGTAAACTAAGTTCTCTTCAGGGATTTTCCCTTTTTGGCTTACAATAGCACCTGAGTCTACAAACATATCTACAACACCAATGGCTTGGTTCAATAGTCCCCCTGGATTATTTCGTAAGTCCATTACAATACCTTTTCTATTGGGGTACTTTTGAATGGCTTTTTTGAGACCTTGTACCACTTTTTGGTCAAAAGAGGTAATACGCATGTATAAAATATCATCACCAATGGTTTTAGAATAGACTGATTGGATTTCAATAATATCTCTAATAATTTCAATTTTAAGTGGTTTAAGTTCGCCTTTTCGTACAATGGTGAGTTCAATAGCTGTTTGAGGTTTCCCACGCATAATTGAGACGGCTTTGTCAATGGTCATGCCCATGGTGGCTTGTTCATTGATTTTTAAAATAATATCTCCAGCTTTAATACCCGCAGCATCAGCAGGTGTACCTTCAAGTGGTGCGATAACGGTTAAAGCACCATCTTTCATCCCTACAGTAATACCAAGTCCACCAAACTCTCCATGAGTTTGAACTTGTAGTTCTTTGGTCTCTTTAGCACTCATAAATGATGAATGGGCATCAAGGTTAGAGAGCATCCCTTTTAGGGCATTGTTAATAATGTCTGAAGCATTGATGTCATCTACGTATTGCTCTTCAATAAGTTGTACAATTTTTGTAAATTTTAAGTAGGCATCTAATTTTGAACTCTGAGGGGTTTGAGTTTCAAAACTATTTGCATGTAATGAAGTAGTGAGAATTGCTGTTGCCGTAATGCTTGAGAGAAAGCCGAAAAGTATTGCTTTTTTATTTTTTATTATCATATTAGTAGTTATATGTCCCAGTTTTTTGAATGAAATATATTTTATCTAAAATTGCTAAAAGTTAAATGAAGAATAGGAGTTTGCAACAAAAGTAGCATGTTTATATATATTATTATACTAAAATACGAACAGAAATTTTAAAATCTATCAAAAAGGATATTTAAATTATGAATATTTTAGAAAAATTAACCAATCAAATGAGTGCTTCTTTAGAATCGGGTCTCTCTTTAGCACTCCATAACAAAAATCAAGAAGTTGATCCCTTACACGTAATTTGGGGTTTACTTTCAAACAGTAACTCTCTTTTAAATCAAGCACTCAATAAAATGAGTGCTGATAAAATTGCCATAGAGTTAGAGATAAAATCCTTAGCAAAAAAACTACCATCTGTTTCCTCTGTGACAAAAGAGAGCATTCGTCTTTCTCAAAAATTAGTTGCTACCTTGCAGACAGCAGAAGGAGTGATGACTGCCAATGGCGACAAATATCTTTCCGTAGATACTTGGATTATTGCCAATATGAATGAGCCATTCATGACAGACTCTTTGGGAAAATATCTCGACTTGTTAGAGTTGAGTAAAACATTAGAAGCCATTCGTGCAGGAAAAACCATTGAGTCACAAAATGGCGATGAAGCACTTGAGGCTTTAGAAAAATATGGGATTGATTTAAATCAAAAAGCCATAGATGGTGAACTTGACCCTGTAATTGGTCGAGATGAAGAGGTGCAACGTATGATGCAAATCTTAATTCGTAAAACCAAAAATAACCCCATTTTAATTGGGGAACCTGGAACAGGAAAAACAGCCATTGTTGAGGGTTTAGCACAGCGAATTGTAAACAAAGAAGTACCTTTAAGTTTACAAAATATGCGTGTTATCTCTTTGGATATGAACCGTTTAATTGCAGGAGCAAAATATCGAGGTGAGTTTGAAGAGCGTCTAAAAGCCGTTATTGATGAAGTTAAAGAGAGTTCAAATATTATTCTCTTTATTGATGAAATTCATACCATCATAGGTGCAGGAGGAAGTGAAGGGGGTAATGATGCTGCCAATATCTTAAAACCTGCACTTGCCAGAGGAGAGTTGCGAACCATTGGGGCAACAACACTTAAAGAGTATCGTAAATATTTTGAAAAAGATACAGCACTTCAAAGACGTTTTCAGCCTGTAAAAGTCGATGAACCAAGCATCAATGAAGCCTTACAAATTTTACGAGGGATTAAAGAGCGTTTAGAGTCGCATCATAATGTTACCATTATGGATTCAGCGTTAGTAGCCGCGGCAAAGCTTAGTGACCGTTACATTACTGACCGTTTTTTACCTG
>Ga0256839_1006295_pt1 | contig 10488 bp, 9 predicted proteins | sample 354166metaG_FD_185968 | JGI IMG/M metagenome (GOLD analysis project Ga0256839, IMG submission 185968) | Hydrothermal vent microbial communities from Mid Atlantic Ridge, Atlantic Ocean - 354-166 | ecosystem: Environmental > Aquatic > Marine > Hydrothermal vents | place: Atlantic Ocean: Mid... | reverse complement strand
GAAGGAAGGTGAGTCGTTAATGAATCGGGCCATTGTAGATTTGGAGAGTATTAAGCGAAACAAGAAACTCATCAGATCATTTTTTGAAGAGAAGACGGTATCCTTTGCTGCTGCCTAGGTAGTAAGTAAGCCTGGGTTTTTTTATAACCAGAGGAAAAATTTCTGTTATAGAGACTTGATATGACTACTAAAAAATCAGATCGCCCGCCAGAAGGAACGCCGGAATTTGAAGCATGGCTTAGAGAGCAGGTCGCCAAAGATTTCAAGGATATTTTTGGTGACAATTATCAACCTGCTGATTTTGAAGAGGGCGGGGCAATATTTGGAGATATAAAAAGCCTCGATAAAACGGATGCGGAGTTATTTCCGGATGAAATTGAAGAATATACTCCTGAGGAGCGCCGTAAGGTATTCAAGGTATATACGCAGGATAAAAATAACAATGAAAAAAAATAGACGAAGTGACTGCATGTGAATAGTGGATCTACAATTTTGGGGCGCAAAGTTTTTTGCGTTTTCTCGTATTTGAAAATGGCAAACTCATGACGGTTTCACCAGGAGTTATGGTTGCCGCAAAGACTGTCAGCTACCGGACTTCTGTCTCTGTTAAAGAGGGTGGGCAATGCCTCTGACTCCCGCAGTCCTTTGCGGTTAATCAGTAATTAATTCACATTATTAAAATAGTGCTTTGTTGGCGAATATCACCGAAAGCTTACCCGGTATAATGGTTCCAGGTTTCGCCATGCTACACTGGTTTAAACGACAAACAGAGATTTTCTAATATCATCATTAAACTGAGTCAGTAAAAACTATGAGCAAGACTTTTGATGTAGCTATTGTGGGAGCGACCGGTTTGGTTGGCGAGGCTCTCGTATCATTTTTAGTGGAGCGTCATTTTCCCGTGGGTCATTTTTTCCCGCTGGCAAGTGTGCGTACAGCCGGGAAAAAAGTGGGCCTGGGTGGGAAATATCATACTGTAAAAGACGTAGCAGATTTTGATTTTTCGCAGGTGGATGTTGCGGTGTTTTGTGCGAACGATGAAACGTCTGCGGAATATGTGCCGTGTGCCACGGCGGCGGGTTGTATGGTTATCGATACTTCAGCACAGTTTGTGGATGATGACGATGTGCCGTTGGTGATTCCGGAAGTGAACCCTCAGACGATTGCCGATTATATTCAGCGCAAGGAAATATATAAGGAACAGCGCAATATTATTGTTAGTCCGGATAGTGCAACGATACAAATGCTGGTGGCACTTAAGCCTGTTTATGATGCTGTTGGTATTGAACGCATAAATGTGGTTAGTTATCAGGCGGTGACAGCATCGGGTAAGTCTGGCATGGATGAACTGGCCAGTCAGACAATTGCCCTGTTGAATATGCAGGACGCTAAACGTAAAATGTTCCCGCAGCAGATTGCGTTTAATATTTTGCCGCAAGTCACGGTTGCTGAGGAAAATGGCTATTTGTCCTGCGAAATGAAAATACTGCGGGCGACCCAAAAAATTCTTGCCGATGACGATATCCTCATTAATCCGACTACGGCGCAGGCTCCTGTTTTTTTTGGCCATTCCCAGGCGGTGCATGTGGAGACGGGTGCGAAGTTAGGCGCAGATGAAGCACGGGATTTATTACGACGGGCACCGGGGGTAATGTTGCTGGATGATGGTGAGCCGGGTAACTCACCTACGGCTGTTACGCACGCGGCGGGTGAGGATGCGGTATTTGTGGGCCGTATTCGTGAGGATATTTCTCATCCCTGTGGTTTAAGTTTGTGGGTAGTTGCCGATAATGTGCGCAAAGGTGCGGCGCTAAATTGTGTGCAAATCCTTGAGCTGTTGGTAAAAGAGGGCTTGTAAGCTATAGTTGCTTCTGATTCTTTGCTCTAATTGCCTAATATTTCTAAACAATTCCTCCAGGTTGCCGATGCTGTAGTGGGTTTCCTGACAGACGGGAATCAGCAGGCAGGCTGAATAACTAAAAACAGGAGTAACTATGAGTAAGCTATCGGCACCGGGTAAGCGAGTGATACCGGCAAAACGATTGGCACTGGTCATGGCCATTTTGGCAATGTTGATTCCTGCGCTGGGATACGCGCTGGGTTTAGGCAATATTGTGATGAACTCGGCACTCAATCAACCTCTGGATGCGCAGATAGAGCTGCTTTCAGTAAAGAAGGGCGACCTGAATAATCTGACGGTCAAGCTGGGTTCGGCAGAGGATTTTCAGCGTGTTGGTGCTGACCGGGCCTTCTTTCTTACCAAGATCAATTTCGAAGTGGTTCGCCGCAAAAATGGTACAGCCTATGTTCAGCTGAGCACCACCAATACTATTACTGAACCTTTCCTGGATTTTGTGGTTGAGGCCCGCTGGCCGCGTGGCCGCATCTTGCGTGAATTTACCGTGCTGGTGGATCCACCCGTGTTATCCGATGAAGCGCCTGCGCCCGTGCAGCGGGCTGCTGTTACGACACAACAAGCCGCACCTGCGCGCAGTGCGCCTGCCCGGGCCACACGCCCTGCACCCATTCCTTCTCGTGCAGCAATGGCGCCTGTTTCCCGTCAGCCCGGTGAGTTGACCTATGGCCCGGTGCAATATAACGATACCCTTTACGAAATTGCCAATCAGATGCGCCCCAGCGGTATTTCAGTTGATCAGATGATGCTGGCGCTGGTACTGAACAATCCTAATGCCTTTTACGGCGACAATGTGAACCAGCTCAAAGCGGGTTATGTGCTGCGTATTGATGACGTTAATACACTGTCGGCGTTTTCAGTTGCTGAAGCGAACGCAGAAATTAATCGTCAACACAGTGAGTGGCGGGCCCGCAAGAGTGGCAGACTGGTACGTCAGGCTGATGCATCGACGGGTGGTCAGGTTGCTCGCGGTGAAGGCACGGGTGCCGGTAGCGCTGGAGATCAGGCCAGTCTCAAACTGGTTGCGCCCGGCTCCAAAGGTGCTGGCAGTGGTGCAGGCGATGAGAATGTAGACCGGTTGCGTGAGGATTTGTTGCTGGCCGCTGAGGCGCTGGATGCCAATCGTCAGGAAACCGATGAACTGAAGGCGCGCCTGGCAGAAATGGAAGAGCAGTTAGAGTCCATGCAACGACTTATTATGCTCAAGGATGACGAAATGCAGGCACTACAGGCGCAAGCCGGTATCGAGCCTGAGCTGGCTGAAGCAGAAATGCCGATGGAGACCGTGCCTGAAGAAGAAGTGATGACAGAGGCTTTGAGCGAGGAAGGTGTCGAGGCCGAAGTCCCTGCGGATGCACCCGCTGAGGAAGAAACAGTTGTTGAGCCTGAGCCTGCACCTGCACCTGCTCCCGTAGCAGAACCGGGTCTGCTGGATGATCCCGTCGTGCTGTACGGTGGACTTGGTGTGTTGCTGCTTCTGATTATTGCCGTCGTGATTCAGCGTCGCCGCAAGATGCAGGATGGCTTTGAAGAAAGCATTCTGAATGTAGGAGGGGACGATAACGCGGGCGCAACAGCAGAATCCATGAATGGTGGCGAAAGCTCTATGGTCAGTGATTTTGCCATGAGTGAAATGAGCGGCATGAGTGGTATCGAAAGCGATGCGGCTGATGTTGATCCTATTTCCGAGGCTGATGTCTATCTGGCTTACGGCCGCCATCAGCAGGCTGAAGATATTCTCAGGGAGGCACTGGAAAAAGAGCCGGATCGTCATGAGATCAAGCTGAAAATGCTGGAGGTGTTTTTTGCGGCCAAAGATCGTGAATCCTTCGAGCAGCAGGCGCAGGAATTACACGACGCGCTGGGTGATGAGTCTGACCCGATGTGGGCCAAGGCTGTCACCATGGGTACGCAGTTGTGCCCAGGCAGCGATTTGTTTGGCGGTGATTCCGTTGAGGCATTGAAGGAAGATCTGGACGAAGGTGCTGGTTCGGGTGACGATGATTTGCTGGACTTCGATTTTGATATCGATGCGGATAATCTTGATGCTGATGCAGCCACAGGCGATGCAAAAAGCGATGAAATGTTTGCCGAACTGGAAGCGGTTACCAGTGATGATACTGTTGTAAAAGAAGCATCCGCTGCGATTGATGACGATAACAGCCTCGACTTCGACATGGATATGGATGTCGATGCCGAACCAAAAAAAGCTGTGCCAGCAAAAGACAGCGATGATGGCAGTCTGGATTTTGATGTTTCTTCCCTGGATTTTAATCTGGACGCTGATTCTGCCGTTGATAGTGAAACCGTTGCGGCATCAACGAGCGAAGATAGCAGTCTGGACTTTGATCTTGGTGACATTGACGAGGCTGTTATTACAGAAGCCCCGATCAGCGACACAGAAATAACGGACGCTGAGATAGAAGGTTTGGGTGAGCTGGGTGACGAACTGAGTGATGATGCGTTCGGTGAAGTTGATGAGATTGGCACCAAGCTGGATCTGGCCAAGGCCTATGTAGACATGGGTGATGCTGATGGTGCGCGCAGCATCCTTGAAGAAGTCATTGAAGAGGGTGATGCCGCACAAAAGAAACAGGCTGAGGAGTTGCTGACGCAAATTGCCTGAATTTGAACTCGGCCAATAGTTGGTAATATAAAAAGGCGCAGACCTGCGGGGTCTGCGCCTTTTGCGTCTGGCCACGTTGCGAATCGTCACAATAGCGGGCGATTACTCCTTGTCGTGTCTTGCCCGCCACAAAACTCAACGCGCTCTGTCCGCCATTCAACGGCGGGTTTTAGGTTAAAATGTGCTCCCATGCATGCTGTCATCAAAATAGTCTGTTTTTTGGTCTTTGGTACCGCGATGGTGATGGGTGCCAAGCCACTGCTGCTGGCAGGTTTTATTCTGGTGGCATTGTTATACCTGTTCGAGCTTGTTCGGGGCACGCCCACACAATTACACAATGTGCTGAAGATGCTCAAACGCCTGCGCTGGTTGTTTCTGTCGATTCTTGTGGTGTATCTGTTTTTTACTCCGGGAATATTATTGTTACCTGATGTGCTCTGGGGGCCGACACAGGAAGGCCTGACACAGGGACTGTTGCGTATTGTCGTGCTGGTGCTGATTGTCGCTGCGGTGAATATATTGATCGGTAGTACTGAGCAGACTGAATTTTTATCCGCAGTCAGCTGGTGTCTGCAACCGTTGTCGTGGTTAGGGTTGTCCCATGAGCGTCTGGCTGTGCGCATTTCGTTGACACTGGCAGCGGTAGGTGTGTTGCGCACGGCCTGCCAGCATGAGATACGCGATGAAACTTCCGAAGTTGCTGCAACGTCTGTCGAATCTTCCTCACCTGAACCAAAGCTGATGGCCATTGCTAAAACTGCCCACCACCTTTTTGCCAAAGTGATCGATGATGCGGAACAAATGTCCCTGCAAAGCATCACGCTGCCCGAGCAATCGCGTCCGCCTTTGGTGCAGTGGGCCATTCCCGTGTTGTTGGTGATATTGTTGCTGACGGTGAAAATCATCACCACGGGCGTGGGGTAAAGCGATGCGCATGGCGATGGGTATTGAATATGATGGCAGTTATTTTTGTGGCTGGCAGGCCCAAAAACAGGATGTGCCGACGGTGCAGGGAATGCTGGAAGCAGGCTTGTCCCACGTTGCCAATGCGGAAATAAAAGTGATTTGTGCTGGCCGTACCGATGCTGGCGTACATGCCTGCGGACAGGTGGTTCATTTTGAAACCAGCGCCGAGCGCAGTGAACGTTCCTGGGTATATGGCACCAATGCCAATATTGACAAGACAATTTCTGTGCAGTGGGTCAAGCCGGTGGCCGGGGATTTTCACGCACGTTTTGGCGCAGTGCGTCGGCGTTATCGTTATGTGATTGTCAATCGCAGAGTGCGCCCCACCTTCGCTGCCAGGCGGGTGGCGTGGGATCACCGGGAACTGGATGAGCAGCGCATGCAACAAGCTGCACAATATCTGCTCGGCGAACATGATTTTAATGCCTATCGTGCAGCTGCCTGTCAGGCGCACAGCCCGGTGCGTACTCTGTACCAGCTGGACGTGCATCGTCAGGAAGACCTGATCATTATCGATCTCGAAGCCAATGCTTTTTTGCAGCACATGGTGCGTAATATTGCCGGTGTGTTGATGGCCATCGGGGCAGGTGAACAGGCTGTGGAGTGGAGCAAAACCGTGCTGGAGACGCGCGACCGTACTCAAGGGGGGGTTACCGCGCCGCCGTACGGACTTTATTTTATGAGCGTGGAATATCCGCCTGAGTTTGGTATCCCACAGGTTCCGCCGACCCGGCTGGTCTGGTAACCTGCGCGGTTCTTTCACCACATTTAGTTCTCGTTACTTATGACTTCTCGCATCAAGATATGCGGTATCACCCGTCCGGAAGACGCGCAGTATGCGGCGGCGCTGGGTATAGATGCCATTGGTCTGGTGTTTTACGGTCCCAGCCCGCGTAATGTGGATATTAAGCAAGCCTGTGCGGTGATGGATATTCTGCCGCCCTTTGTGACGTCGACGGGCTTGTTTGTGAATGCGACGGCGGGTGAGATTCAGGGTGTACTGGATCGGGTTGGTCTGGATCTGCTGCAATTTCATGGCGAGGAGTCACCCGAATTTTGCGCCCGTTTCAACCGGCCATACATCAAGGCGATCCGTATGCGTGAGGATGTGGATTTGCAGGTTGAGGCTGATAAATATGGGCAGGCCCGGGGTTTGTTGCTGGATGCTTATCATCCGGCTCTGCCAGGTGGCACGGGAGAATCTTTTGAGTGGACGCGGGTGCCGGATGATTTGCCAACGCCAGTGATACTTGCCGGAGGGCTGTGTGCTGACAATGTTGGTGAAGCCATTCGTACGGTGCAGCCCTATGCCGTGGACGTGAGCGGTGGTGTTGAGGCGGAGAAAGGCATTAAGGATTGGGGTAAAATGGCGGATTTTGTCGCCGGGGTGCGTGCAGTGAAGTAGGTGTTGCTGGAATATGTGTTTTATTGGCAAGCCAAATAATAGCGCTCATTCTGAATGAGCCGGGTACTAGTGCAGAGGTTGTTAACGTGTCACAGATCGAAAATACAAACGAACCACTCATCGGCCAAGTGCCAGACAGTCGTGGCCACTTCGGCATTTACGGTGGCAAATTCGTCGCTGAAACCTTGATGGTGCCGTTGCAGGAGTTGCAGGATGCCTACGATCAATACCTCACTGATCCCGGTTTTATCGCCGAGCTGGATGCCGATTTGCAGAATTATGTCGGTCGTCCCTCGCCACTGTATCTGGCCGAAGGCTGGACCCGGCATCTGGGTGGTGCGCAGATTTATCTTAAGCGTGAAGATCTCAATCACACCGGTGCGCACAAAGTGAACAACACCATTGGTCAGGCGTTACTGGCTAAACGCCTGGGCAAAACACGCATTATTGCCGAGACCGGAGCAGGTCAGCACGGTGTTGCCACGGCCACTGTTGCTGCACGGCTGGGGCTGAAGTGCGTGATTTACATGGGGGCGGTAGATATTGCCCGGCAGGCCATTAATGTTTACCGCATGAAGCTGTTGGGTGCGGAAGTGGTGTCAGTCGAGTCCGGCTCGAAAACACTTAAGGACGCGCTCAATGAAGCCATGCGGGACTGGGTGACCAATATCGATGATACTTTTTACATTATCGGCACTGTCGCCGGACCACATCCGTATCCCGCCATGGTGCGTGATTTTCAGGCCATTATCGGTCGCGAGGCGCGGCAGCAGATTCAACAGCAGGCCGGGCGACTGCCGGATGCACTGATTGCCTGTGTGGGTGGCGGCTCCAATGCCATTGGTCTGTTTTATCCGTTTTTGGACGACAGGAATGTGGCTGTTTACGGTGTCGAAGCGGCGGGTGACGGGTTGGATTCCGGCCGTCATGCTGCACCATTGTGCGCGGGTCGTCCCGGTGTGCTGCACGGTAATCGTACCTATTTGATGGAAGACGACGATGGGCAGATCATCGAAACGCATTCTGTGTCTGCCGGACTGGATTACCCCGGGGTCGGGCCTGAGCATGCCTGGTTGAAAGATGTTGGACGTGTTGAATATGTGGCCATCAATGACGATGAAGCGCTGCAAGCTTTTCACGACCTGACCCGCATCGAAGGTATTCTTCCTGCGCTGGAGTCCAGTCATGCGCTGGCTTATGCCACCAAACTGGCCCCTGCTATGGATAAGGATCAGATTATCATTGTCAATCTTTCCGGGCGGGGGGATAAGGATATTCATACTGTGGCGGCACTGGAAGGGATCGAGGTTTGATGTTTTTGTTGCAGAGCTTGCAGGGAATACAAAACCCCTCCCCCTTGAGGGGGAGGGCTGGGGTGAGGGTGAAAGTTAAATGCCCGAACCCAGCAAAATCACTCCTTATCCTAATTTTTATCCCCTGAGGGGAGAAGGGACTGTCTGTGGATAAAACGAATCACGCCTGTTTCTGTCACGCCGAATTTCATGGAAAAATAACATGAGCCGTATCAAAAACTGTTTCGACAAACTAAAAACCGGGAATCACAAGGCACTCATCCCCTACGTTACGGCGGGTGACCCTGATCCGGCAATCACTGTGCCACTGATGCACGCGATGGTGAACGCCGGTGCCGACATCATCGAACTGGGTGTACCCTTTTCCGATCCCATGGCCGATGGCCCGGTGATTCAGCGCGCGGCCGAACGGGCTTTGAAGCACCGCGTCAGCCTGCGCGATGTGCTAACCATGGTGGCTGAGTTTCGCCAACAGGACAGCCATACCCCGGTAGTGCTGATGGGCTACCTCAACCCGGTGGAAGTGATGGGCTATACCGTGTTTGCCGAAGCCGCTGCACAGGCAGGTGTCGATGGCGTACTGACCGTTGATCTGCCGCCCGAAGAGGCTGATACACTGGTGGCCGCACTTCGATCACAACAACTCGATCCTGTTTTCCTGCTGGCTCCCACCTCGAATGATGAACGCATCAAGCTCATCTGCGAAGCCGCCAGCGGTTACGTTTATTATGTAGCAGTGAAGGGGGTTACCGGGGCAGGTAATCTCGATGTGCAAGCTGTGGCGGACAAGCTGGAGCAGATTCGTAAACATACTGATTTACCCGTCGGTGTCGGTTTTGGTATCAAGGATGCGAAATCAGCCGCCGCTGTCGCCGCTGTGGCTGATGCCGTCGTCGTGGGTAGCGCTCTGGTGCAAAAAGTGGAGCAGGCTGCCGGTCAACACGATAGAATCAGCACAGAAATTACCGGATTGCTGACGCAAATGCGGGTGGGGATGGACGCATAATCCGGGTATAAAAACCGTGAGATGAAATAACTGAATATAGAGTGTAAAAAACACCATGAGCTGGCTAAAAAAATTAATCCCGTCGAGAATCAGCACCCAGAGTGGCCAGAAAAAGGCCGTACCGGAAGGTATCTGGGCCAAATGCACGGCGTGCAGCGCAGTGTTGTATCGTGCAGAGCTGGAACGTAATCTGGACGTTTGTCCCAAATGTGACCACCACATGCGCGTGGGTGCGCGCCGCCGTCTGGACATTTTTCTCGACGATGAACCCCGGGTGGAAATTGGTGCAGAGGTGATCCCGGTTGATGTACTGAAATTTAAGGATGTCAAAAAATACAAAGACCGCCTGACCCAGGCGCAAAAAAACACGGGTGAGACAGATGCTCTGGTAAGCATGATGGGTCAGGTGCAGGGCGTACCACTGGTGGCAGCGGCCTTTGAGTTTAAATTTATGGGCGGCTCTATGGGCTCGGTGGTGGGCGAGCGTTTTGTGCGTGCGGTAAACACCTCGCTGGAACACAATATTCCGCTGGTTTGTTTTTCAGCCAGTGGTGGCGCACGTATGCAGGAAGCGCTGTTTTCACTGATGCAAATGGCCAAAACCAGCGCGGCCCTGGCAAAACTCAGCAAACAGGGTATTCCGTTTATTTCTGTGTTGACCGACCCCACCATGGGTGGTGTATCAGCCAGTCTTGCCATGTTGGGGGATGTGCATATCGCAGAGCCCAAAGCCCTGATTGGTTTTGCCGGCCCCAAAGTTATTGAGCAAACCGTGCGTCAGACCTTGCCGGAAGGTTTTCAGCGCAGCGAGTTTTTACAGGAAAAAGGCGCCGTGGATATGGTGATTGACCGGCGTGAGTTACGTGAGCGTGTGGCCGGTTTGTTGAGGATATTAACGGGGCAGCCTGCGCTTGAGCGCAGCGGTGAACAGTATGCAGTTAATGATCGACCAGAGGAAAACCAAACCCAGAGTCTTTAGTTGAGTCGTCGCCAAACGAAGACAAATAGAAAGGAAATACACCATGACCGCTTCAGCCAGCGCCATCCCCGACGAAATATACTACCATTTTGCGGAAAAATCACAGACCGTTGACGCGCTGATCCGCTCGCTTTACACCAATCCTTCGGCGCTGGCGGTTGAGCATTTCAAGGCCATCAACAGTCACTTGAAAAATGGCCAGGTAGACATCGGCCAGTTAATTATTGTCACACCCCCGAACAGCCAACAGTGCAGCCGCTTTGAAGCTGACCTGATGG